>Ga0209153_1000745_pt1 | contig 13370 bp, 13 predicted proteins | sample GraSoiAngelo_120_FD_185877 | JGI IMG/M metagenome (GOLD analysis project Ga0209153, IMG submission 185877) | Grasslands soil microbial communities from the Angelo Coastal Reserve, California, USA - 14_0919_09_20cm (SPAdes) (version 2) | ecosystem: Environmental > Terrestrial > Soil > Grasslands ...
GCTCGACGGCAATCCGGTCCCGCGGCCCGCTGAAGTGCCGGTCCTTTGGTTGGGCACGGCGGAGAGGATTTCCGCCATCGTCGAAATGAAGCAACCCGGCGTGTGGATTCTGGGCGATCTTGCCGATGACGACCGGCATCACGGCATGGGCATTGTCGTGGAGTACGCGGGCCGGAAAGGCAGGCCGGTATGGACGCCGCCGAAGCCGTCCCGCTGGAGCTACGCACAGTTCGGAGAGCCGAGTGGCGCGGCGCGCGAGCCGAACGAAGTCATTGAGATGACGTTCACGAAGCGGAACGCGGCAGACCACGGCTTCAACCAGTGGGCCATCAACGAAGAAGTGTTTTCGCCGGAAGTGAAGGTACCCGCTTTTCGCTTGCAGGAAGGCCAGCGGTACCGGCTGCGCATGCGGAATGCTAGCGACGATATTCATCCGATTCATTTGCACCGGCACAGTTTTGAATTGACGAAGCTCGCAGGCCAGGCGACGAGCGGCGTGATGAAAGACGTAGTGATGGTGGGCGGTTATCAAGAGGCCGAAGTGGATTTTATCGCGGACAATCCCGGGGTGACGCTGTTTCATTGCCACCAGCAACTGCACATGGATTTTGGATTTATGACTCTCTTTGGCTATTCGCAGGCGGCGTAGAGGAATGCGCGCGCCGCAACCAGGCGTCACTCCAGAACCTGGACATCAGGGATTGCGTGCTGAGTGTGAAAAAGTTTCGAAGAGTAGGCTCGAGCAGGTGAGGCCAGCTTCGGCCTTCTGGAGCTCGGAGATATCGAGCGGGGTGACGCGATAGTCCAGCGAGCCGATGCGTCCGCGCGTGCGCGGAAACGAAGTGGGCAAGACGATCGTGCCGCCTATGGCTAGGGCGTTGGCGGCGTGCGGCTCCGAGGGATCCACATCAATCCACTCATATCCGGCGAACGGCGTGGTATCAAACCAAGCGCGATTCGCCAGGAGCGCATTGTCGGCAATACAAGTCACCGCCGATTTCAGATGCAAACAGCCCGTAACCGCCACGGAGATGACTTCGTAGCCGTGCGGCTTGACGATTTCCGCGAGTTGACGAACGCCTTCGGCGTTGCTGCGTTTTGTGAGTCCTACGAAAAGTTTGCGCCCGATGCGAAGGACGTCGCCGCCTTCGAGCGTCCCGGGAAGCTCAACATAAACCAGTTTACGATATTTCGAAAGCTCCTTCGCGAGTGATGGGGCTTCCCCACGGCGGCTTTCCGTGCCGAGCGGGAGGATCACCGCAATTTCATCGAGCACGATGGCGGGATCCTCCACAAACATGGAATCGGGAAGATCCGGCTCGGGAGGAAGAGAAATAACGCGCGATCCGAGCTTGGCGAGGAGCACTTCGTACGCCTGATGCTGCTCTCGGGCGCGCGCCAAATCAATCGGCTTGCGATCAATGAACGACAGCTCGCAGCGGCTAATGGCCGGACTGACACCCCGCGTAATGGCATTGAGCATGAAGGGAAGAGTTTACACGAGAACCAACGCTGGTTGGACATTCAGGGACTGCCGTGCTAACAGCAACAGACCAAGCAAAGCTTTAGCGGTTCTTTCGAAAGCTCGCAAGAGACCTAAGGAAGCACGTTTTCGAGCAAACGAAGGAGAACCACCGCCAGAGAGTGACCTGAAATCGGAGCAGGATGGGTCATCCAGAGACGCATGATTCCCGCACCGAGGAGCATACCCGCGAGTATCAGGCCAATGGCGCCAAGGACCACCCACAAGTCGGATTTGGAGAACTTGAAAAAACCGGCGTGGGCGGCACGCTCCTTCGCTTCTTCTCCCGACCAGCCGTTTTGCGGGGCATGAGAATTCCCCGTGCGGTTGGAGATTTCCGGCTGAACCAACAGCGAGTATCCCTTGCGGGGAATGGTCTCGACATACAGCGGCTTGTCGGAGGAATCGCCCAGGGCCACGCGGAGCTTGTTCACGGTGGTGTTTACGTTGGCGTCGTAATTTACGTGCGTGTCGGCGGGCCAGAGCCGCGCACGCAGTTCTTCGCGGGTCACGACTTCGCCGGGCTTTTCCAAGAGCGCGAGAAGGGTTTGATACACTTTCCCTTGAAGTTTTAGACGGGTCCCATTGCGCGTGACTTCCTGCCGCTGCTGATCGATGCGAAATGGCCCAAAATGAATATAGCGACCTGAAGAAAGCAAGCTGGCGCCCGGAATTGCGGGATTATCCGGTTCTTGCAGCGACATCACCTCTGATGGCATAGACGGTCACCCTCACCCTTACCATGCATAGACGTAAAAACCGCGAGAGTGTTTTCCTGCATTACGAAAGTTTTCGCAGATAAGTTCCATCGCAATTGCCTCGAGAGAGATGCTTTTGAAGGGAAACGGTTGCATTTCCGCCAAATTCTTGATGTTACTTGGCCCGAAGGTCGCGGATTTTACATGCTCTTTACAAGGAATCGCTGACTTTTCAATGGGAAAACATGGAAAACCCATGCCAGGTTCCGACCCATCCTTCCTTTTGACGTGTGGTCAATGTCATTCTCTATGCTCTCGATGACGGGAGACGGCGATGAATCTAAGTGTTCAAAAACGGACAGTGTTCGGAACGGGGATAGTGGCATTGCTTATTCTCCTGGGCGTCCGCAGTGCCGCTAAGAAGCAACTCGCTCCGGCCACAGCCGAGGAAACAAAACGGCCTGCTGAAAAGCCCTTAGCGAAGCCCGCCGAGCCGCCCGAACAAAAGGCCTGGAGAATTCTTCGCGAAGGAGCAAAAGACGAGAACACCGAGAGGCGGGCCAAGGCCGTGCGCGCCTTGGGCCTGTTGACAGGAAATGGCGAAGCCGAAAAAGCAGCGGTCCAAAGACTCAAAGACGAAAAACCCAATGTGCGGCGGGCGGCCGCAGCCGCGCTTGGCGCGATGCATGCGGAAAGTGCTGCCGGGAATCTCGAAGAGGCACTGGGGGACTCGGAGCCAAGCGTGGTGCTGGCCGCGGCGAATTCTTTGCTGCTCCTGCATGATGACGTTGGTTATGACACGTACTACGAGGTGCTGACGGGCGAAAGACGCGCGAGCAAAGGGCTGGTGAGGGAGCAGCTCGACGCGCTGAAAAACAAGAAGAAAATAGCGCAGATGGGATTCGAAGAGGGAATCGGGTTCATTCCCTTTGGCGGGATCGGCTACGAGATCTTCAAGACCGTGGCGAGAAACGGCTCTTCGCCGGTGCGCGCCGCAGCAGCCAAAAAACTGGCGCATGACCCCGAGCCGGACGCCAGCGAAGCGCTGGTGAAGGCGGCGCTGGACAAAGACTGGAAGGTGCGCGCGGCAGCGCTGGACGCCATCGCCCTTCGGAATAACCCGTCGCTAGCTCGCAGAATTGTTTCCGCGCTAGACGACAAGAACGATGTGGTGCGCTTCGCCGCGGCCGCCTGCGTGGCGCATTTGAGCGGCCTGCCGGAGAAGACTCCTAGTTCCCATGGAAGTAAGCCGTAGTTACGGCGAGAAAGAAGTGCGTTCGAGGCGGGCGCGCTTCGGCATGAGCGAGGCAAGGAACCCGAGGCGGGGAACGCCAATCAACCCTCGTGGAAGTCTCACGAAAAGGTCGTTGTAGATACGTCTTCAAAAGTGATGCGCTTGTCCATGTCGAGCATCTGTTGGCGATACCAGTGGAGGCCTGCGAGTATGCTCCCTAACAGAGGGATGAACCAGACGGCGTTGATGGGATGGAGGAGAGCCCACTGGTCTAATGGCGGAAGCCAGGATTTGAAAATGTAGAAGCCAAAAAGATAGGCGACCACGATCAGGGGGGAGTGACTCTGGAACGAGGGATACGGGCAGGTAAACGGCATTTTGCGAAAACGAATCAGGAGGATTTCTGTAAGAACGACCGTGCAGGCGCACCAGACCGTTGTGTGCAGAAGGGCGGTCGTCCATCCCCAGAATTCGAGCGTGCAAAGGAAAGTCAGGGGCCCCAAACAGAAAAGAGAAAACCAGGAGCACGCGCCTGGCTACGGACCGGGAATCGTGCCGGTCGGGGTCGAGCCACAAGCGGAAAATCCAGTTTGCTCGAAGGTCCAGCGGAATTTCGAACGCAAAGCGGATGCCCGCCAGCAAGCAATAACTCAAGATGAAGGGAATGGAGAGAAATTCCATAGGGGGCGAGGTATTGCTTTCGACGGAAAAATGGAGGGACGCGGAGCTGAGACTTTCCGCCGAAACCACAAGGCCGACGGCCAAAGAACACAGGAGGGTCTGAAGATGCGCTGTGCTACGCAGGAGACTCCTCGCCACAAACTGGCAGCAGGCACGCGGCGACGACGAGCGAGGAGCAAGGTTATGAAAGAAAGTCAGCGGGGAGAAGCAACGCGAAAGCCGGCGAATGGGACCGGCATCCGCCAATTCCGGAAGGCGGAGAAAGGATCTGCGAAAGCTGACAATATAGGCAACCATAGCCGTGAGCGCGGCGAGTCCAATGGCGATCAACGCAGCTCCGGTCATTGCCGCACTGAAAGGGTCGTTGGCGTTGCCCCACACGGTACGGGCAATGCCCAAGAAAGAAATGGGCGGCAAAATGGCAATGCCGTGCGCGCTGGTTACCGAGAGGCGTTTGAGCAAGTCCGGCACGGTAAAGCTGGTGGCCAGCAAGGCCAATAAGGCGATGACCGATACAAAGCGGATCGATAGCGAGAGCTTGCGAAAGGCCGCGGAAGGCAGGAGCGCGGTTAGCAGTCCCGCCAGAGCAAAGATGAAGAAGAAGCTAAAAACACTCGCCGAGAGGACCGCCGCGGCGTGACCAGCAGCGAATCGCAGAAATAGAGAAAGGGACGGCTGCGACCCAACGACTGCTATTGGGAATAAAACCATCGAGGCGCCATTTGCAACGATGGTAAGAATGGCCGCGAAACTCAGGATGGCGCACAAATTCGCCGAGAAAAGAGTGCGGAGAGAAAGCGGCAAGGGCACGAGATTTGTGTAATCGCGGCGGTCCAAGAAAATGGCATCCCAACGCCACAACGCGGCCGCTGCCGTCACCGAAGCGGAAAGCACGATGAAAAGATATTCATCGGATATCGTAGCGCTGAAGGGGTCGAAAGCCCCTTGTCCGTGCAGGAATCGCATCAGCGAGCCATACTTCTCGAGCGTCAGCAGGGAAACCAGCAAACCCGGCATGACCAGGAGGACGAGAATCACGGCCACGCCGAGGTCGAGTTCGCCTGCTTCCGCGTCCGCGGCGCCGCGAAACAAGCGGTTCAAGAAGAGACCGACAAGGCATCCGAATGGCGTTCGAGAAAAGGCGCTGCGCCGTTCTTCGAGCCATTGCCTGGTCCGGGAAATCATGAACAAGCCACTACGCCGACAATGTCGCTTACGATTTGCGTAACGTCGGCGTCTTCGACAAGCTCGAGAAAAACATCTTCAAGGGAATCTTTGCCAATCTTCTGGCGAACCGACGACGTGGGGCCATGAGCGAGCACCTGGCCTTTCCGCAAAACAATCAAATGAGAGCAGACTTTCTCTACGACTTCGAGAATGTGCGAACAGTAAAAAACCGACTTGCCTTGCGCGCTTAATGCCTGAATGAGGCTCTTAACGATGAGGACGCTCGTGACATCGAGCCCGGAGAGAGGTTCGTCGAGAATCAAGACGTCCGGATTGTCCATGAGGGCCGCGATCAAGAGGATCTTCTGGCGCATCCCCTTGGAATAAGAACCAAGCGTGACGTAGCGATGCCGCCAAAGCGAGAAAAGTTCCAGCAGGGAGGCGATCGTTGTGCTTTTCCGCGATTGCGGCATAGCACGCAGTGTTCCGACCATGTCCAGATACTCTTCACCGGTCAGGTGAGGATAAAGATTGGGTTCTTCCGGGACGTAACCGAGGATTTTTCGATAGGCAATCAGATCTTTGTGGATGTTTTGGCCATCGTAAGTGACCTCTCCATAGGTCGGTTCAAGCAGGCCCGTCAGCATTTTGACGGTGGTGCTTTTTCCCGAACCGTTCGGTCCCAGATAGCCGAGAACTTGTCCGGGATCGAGAGTAAAGGCCACATTCTGAACGGCCAGAACGGAGCCGTAGAATTTGCAAAGGTTTTTCGCTTCGAGCACTCGAACCTTCTTCTCTAGAGCAAACCCTCGGTTGAGGCCGGATCGATTCCCAAAACGGCCAAGGCGCGAACCGAACCGTTCGGCCAAATCGCCGTCTGCGCGTGCTTGCAGTAGCCGCGGCAAGAATCATGCTTCGAGGAAACCAAATGCCAATAGCCCGCGAGCAGCAAGCCACTGACCACCACACCGAACGCGATTCTCCAAACTCCCGAATGCATGGTCCACTGCCGCAGCAGCGAAACAAAGGCATCCGCGAAAGCGCGCGGCCCCGCCTGCTCTGCCGTTTCGTCGAAAATCCACAACATTTCGCCGGCAAAGCGTTCGCGGAAGCCCGCGGGATGCAGCCAAAGCAAACCCTTGTAGAAGGCGCGCTTCATGAGGCTTTGCCCGATTCCGCCGCGCGGAGGTGCAGCCTGGCTTCGCGGACGACGCTCTTCAAGCGGACGAGGTCGGCCTCCAGAACGCGGCGGCCAAATTCCGTCATCCGGTAATAGCGGCGAGGCGGATCCTCTTTGCTGGACGGCACAGCCGCCTCTTTGACCAGGCCGCGCTCCATCAGCTTTTGCAGATTGTCGTACAGGGTGCCCGAGCCCAGCTTGTAATGGCCTCGCGATTGGCGCGCGACTTCTTTGATGATCCCGTAGCCGTGGCGATCCTCGGCGGCAAGAGCAAGCAGGATGTGCAAGGCCGCGGGCGAAAGCGGGAGCATGGCGCTTAGGTCGTCTTTCATAGTCGTATCCCGATATATCGCATTCCGACTACGGCTGTCAAGCGGGTACATTACCCGGTGGGAGCGCACCAGGCCCTTCAGTTCGCGGCCGCAGCAGAGGGAAGCACGGCGATTTCGACGCTTGAAGGGAAGCGCTTCGAACGATAAATGCGCTGCGTGGCTTTCTGGTAGTCCGATTCCTGCGCTTCGAAAATGTTGGGGACAAATTTCTGCGGGTTGCGGTCGATGACGGGAAACCACGTGCTTTCGACTTGCACCATGACGCGGTGGCCCTTCTTGAACACGTGATTTGCCGTGTGCAAATCAATCCTGAAGGGTGTGACCACACCGGGCGAGATCGCTTCGGGCTTTTCGAACGAGTTACGGAAGCGCCCGCGAAATACTTCATCGGCGATCATGAGTTCGTATCCGGAAAGCTGCCATTTTTCCGGATATTTTTCGGGGTACACGTCGATGAGCTTGACGATCCAGTCGGCATCGCTGCCGGTGGTGGAAGCGAACAGCTTCGCGGTGACCTGACCGGCGAGTGTGACGTCCTCCTTCAACTCATCGGTTTGCCAGGTGAGGACGTCCGGGCGGTTATCCACGAAGCGCTGGTCCTGCACGAGCCACGTAAACCAACTGCCGGGGTGGTCTTCGGGATAGGTCATGTCGATGGGGCGATGACGATAAGGCACGGGATGCGCGGGATCGCTGATGTAGCTGTCGAAAGCCTCGGTGGACTCGGTCGTGGGCGCGTCAAAGGAGAGTTTGCCGTCTTCGCGGAAATAGAGGTTCTTGGTTTTGGTTTCGCGCGGCGGCCAGGAATCGAACTGCACCCAAATGTCGCTGCCAGTTTGGAAAAGCAAGGCTTCCTTGAGCGGAAGGCTGCCTTTGTTCTTGAGCCAGTAGGAAAACCAAGGCGCTTCGATATTGCGCCGAAAATAGAGACTGGTGTCGCTACCAAAAGGAATCAGGCCGAGCGAATTGCCCGCCCCATGGGCCCAACCACCGTGGTTCCAGGGACCGGCGACGAGATAATTCAGGTGATCGGGATCTTCCTTTTCCAGGATTTCGTAAATTTTCACCGGGCCGTAGAAATCTTCCTGGTCCCACCAGCCGGCAACGTTCAAGTTGGGAACTTTGGGCCGCGTCAGGATGTAAGGCATGGCTTGCCGCTTCCAGAACGCGTCGTAGTTGGGATGCGAGACGAAATCATTCCACGTGGGAAGGGTGCCGTGAATATATTTTTTGTTGGCGTTCGAAAGCGCGCCAAGCTGCAAATACCATTCGTAGGTGTCGAAGCGGTCGAACTGAAAAGAGAAATTTGTCTTGTCGGTTTCCATCATGGTGGAGTATTCGAAGCCGTAGCTGAGGCGAAACGCGCCGTTATGATGGAAATCGTCACCGAGGAACATGTCGGCGGGGGAAGCTTGCTCGGAGACGGCTTTGAGCGCGGGATGGGGCTCGAGCATGCCCATCACGGTGAGCCAGCCGCCGTAGGAAATGCCCAGCAGACCGACGCGGCCGTTGTTGTGAGGAACGTTTTTGACGAGCCAGTCGATGCTGTCGTAGGTGTCCGTGCCTTCATCGATGGACTTGGGATTGTTCGGGTCGCGAATTGGCCGCTGCATGACGAATTTGCCTTCCGAGCCGTAGCGGCCGCGAATGTCCTGAAAGACGAAGATGTAGCCTTCCGGAATCATTTCCGCGTAGCGGCTGAGTTTGCGGCTGTAGCCCTTCTCGTCGTCGCTCAGGCCATAAGGCGTGCGCTCAAAGATCATGGGCAGCGGCTCCGTGGCGGCTTTTGGCGAATAAATTTCCGTGTGCAGCTTCAGGCCGTCGCGCGCCGCGATCATGACGTCAGTTTTGTCGAAGAGCGTCGAATAGTCGGGGCGTTCTTGCTGCTGCGCGGCGGCGGACAGATCGAGCAGAACTATGGCCAACAGAAAAAAGATAAGCTTCCGGTCAAAATGAAAAGAGCGCACGAGCTTGGTCCTCCTTGTCTTGGCCCTTTACTCTCGCGGCAGGACGCGGCAGGATAGTACACGAAAGCGGGCCAGCTCTGTTAGACTGGAAGTTGCTCGACCGCACCTGAGAAGTCATCCAGAAGATGAGAAATGTCCGGGCTGCTGGGTGTTTCAGCAGCTTTTTTTGTGTTTAGGGGAGTTGGCGCGCATGCGCCACGAAGAAAAGAATCATGAGTCAAGAGATTCGTAATATCGCCATCATCGCGCACGTGGACCACGGCAAAACCACGCTGGTGGACGCCATGCTGAAACAAAGCGGCATTTTTCGCGCCAACGAAGCGGTGGTTGAGCGCGTGATGGATTCGAACGAACTGGAGCGCGAGCGCGGCATCACCATTCTGGCGAAGAACACCGCGCTGTTTTTCCGCGGCACGAAGATCAACATCGTGGACACGCCGGGGCACAGCGACTTTGGCGGAGAAGTGGAACGCGCACTGCGGCTCGTGGATGGCGTTGTCGTGCTGGTGGACGCGAGCGAAGGGCCGCTGCCGCAGACGCGCTACGTGCTGCAAAAAGCGCTGGCCGCGAAGCTGCCGCCGGTGATTGTCCTGAACAAAATTGATCGCAGCGACGCGCGCCCCAAAGAAGTGATCGATGAGATTTACGACCTTTTCATCGATCTGGACGCGACCGAAGACCAGCTCGACTTTCCCATCATTTACACCAACGCGCGGGATGGGATAGCTCACAGCAAGCTTGGCGACAATTCGAAAGATTTGCTCCCGCTGTTCCAAGCCATCGTCAAGCATATCCCTGCGCCCCCGGGCGATCCTCAAGGCGTGTTGCAAATTCAAGTGATGAACCTGGATTACAGCGAGTTTTTGGGCCGAATCGCGATTGCGCGCGTGTTCAATGGAACTCTGCGCCGCGGAGAACAAGTGGGCGTCAGCAAGCTGAACGGAAAACTCGAGCCCACGAAAATTACGAAACTGTTTACATTTCGCGGGCTAGAGCGCGACGAAGCCGAGCAAGTTCCGGCCGGCGACATTGTGGCGATTGCCGGCGTCGAGGCGATTCAAATCGGCGAGAGCATCACCGATTTGGAAGCGCCGGCGCCGCTCGAACCGCTGCTGATTGACGAGCCGACACTGACGATGATTTTCACGGTAAATAGCGGGCCGCTTGCCGGCAAGGATGGAGAGTATCTGACCTCGCGCGACTTGCGCGACCGCCTGCAAAAAGAATTGCTCACGAACGTTTCCATTCGCGTGGAAGATACGGACACGCCGGAATCGTTTCGCGTGCTCGGGCGCGGAGAGCTGCAACTCGCAATTTTGATTGAGACCATGCGGCGCGAAGGATTCGAATTAATGGTCGGCAAGCCGGAAATCGTGACGCGCACGGAAAACGGGAAGAAGCTCGAGCCCGTCGAGCGCCTGGTGATCGATATTCCCGAGAGCTTTATCGGCATCATTATGGAAACCATCGGCGGACGCCGCGGCGAGATGACGAAGATGAGCAATCATGGCTCGGGGCGCGTTCGGCTGGACTTCAAGATTCCTTCGCGCGGCTTGATTGGCTTGCGCAGCCAGTTGCTGACGGACACACGCGGAACGGCGCTGATTCATTCGATTTTCGATGGCTGGACCGAGTATGGCGGAGAGATGGCGCTGCGTCCGACCGGCGCGCTGGTGGCGGACCGCGGGGGAGTTTCGACGGCGTTTGCGCTATGGAATTTGCAGGAGCGCGGCGAGCTGTTTGTCGGGCCGGGAGTGGACGTCTACGAAGGCATGATTGTCGGCGAAAATTCGCGCGAGCAGGATATGGACGTGAACGTGACCAAGGAAAAGAAGCTGACGAACATGCGCTCGTCTACGGCGGATGAGGCCATTCGTCTGATTCCGCATCGCGAGTTGAGCCTGGAGCAAGCGATTGAGTTTATTGCCGACGACGAGTACGTAGAGATCACGCCGAAAGCGATTCGCTTGCGCAAGAAAGTCTTGCAAGCCAACAAGCGCCCGCGCCGCTGGCAGGAAATTCGCGCCAGCCAGGAAACCCCGGGGTAACCCTCACACGCAATTCTTTGCTTTCTCAGGAAAGGCGACATCACGGCATGCGCAGGCGCGTCGCGAGATCGGGCGCGATAGCCTTGAAGTGCCGGAGGTTCCAGGTGTAGATGGTCTGCGCATGGCACTTTCTGGCGCAGCGAAGCAGCAGCGCATCATAGATTCGCCCGTCGAAAAGTCCCCGTTCCGCTGCGGCTCCTAACGTTTGATAATAGTCCTGCGAATCCAGCGAAATGGGCGTTAGCCGCGCGCGAATTTCGTCCACGAAAAGCATGACATGCTCCGGAGAAATCGGCGGCTTGACGGGAAGAGCGGTCAGGACAGCAAAGAGTTCTGCGAGCGTGTGCAGGCTGCACGCGGTGTCTTTGGTTGTGCTCGAAGCGAAAACCCGCAGGCTGCGCTCATGGTGCTCATGGTCGCCGCGGAAAACTGCCACCAAAACGGACGTATCGAAAAACGCCTTCACTCGGAAAACTCGCGCAGACGTTTCTCGCGGGCCGCATCAATCAGGTCCGGCAGAGACTCGCTCGATCGTTGCGCCCCGCGCGCGCCTTGGTACACCCATACGCCGCGCTCCTTCTTAAGCGTGGGCTGAGTCCGCACGGGGCGGAGAATAATCTGCTCGCCAGCTTCTTCCACCATGAGCTCGTCGCCGGCTTCGAGACGCAACTTGTCGCGCAGGTCCTTCGGTAGGACGACGCGTCCCGCCTTGTCCAGCGATATGGCTTTCACGAATGCCATTCCACAATGGAAAATGGCATCTGTAAATGGTGAATGGCCTTAGTGGCCTTCGTGTTCCGACCGCGCTAAAAGCTCCGCGAGGTATTGCTTCCAGACGGCGGCGCGGGTGTGGGTGCCGTGGCCGCGGGTTTCCTCGCTGGTGGGCAAGTCGACAAAGCGGCCGTTTTTTACCTTTTTGATTTCGCGCTCGGCGATGGCGAGCTCCGGCGGATTGATGAAGTCATCGGCGGAATTGATGTACATGACGGGCGCGGTGATTTTTTCGAGCTGCGGCGAAGGATCGTAATTGCGCGAAGCGTTCACGGCATACAGGAGATCGTTGGCATCGAGGGCGGCGAAGCGCGCCTTGAAATAATCGTCCAGGCCTTTGTCCGCGGTGTCGCGTGTCGGGTAGACTTTCTGCCAGTACAGAGGCGCGCTGCCGGCAATCATCAAAAGATCGAGCGCGGTTCGCAGCGCTTGTCGCGGCTGTGTGGAATATTCTCCGCCCTTCCATTCGGGATCGTCGCGAATCGCGTCCATCACCATTTTGCGCCAGATGCGGTTGCGACCTGCGATTTCGACCGGCAGGCAAGCGAGCGGCATGAGCGCATCCATGAAATCGGGATACGTCTCGCCCCACACGAAGGAGTGCATGCAGCCCATCGATGTACCCATAACCAGGCGCAGATGATTCACGCCTAAGCCTTTGGTGAGCAGGCGGTGGTGTGCCGCTACCATGTCCTCGTAGTCGTACTGCGGAAAGTGCGCGTGCAGGCCGTCGCTGGGCTTTGAGGATTTTCCGTGGCCGATGCCGTCGGGAAGAATGATGTAGTAGCGCGCAGCGTCGAGAAGCTGGCCTGGCCCGAAGAGTTCTCCGGCAAAAATCGGCGAGAGGAATTGATGGCCCGTTCCCCCGGTGCCGTGCAGAATCAAGACCGCGTTAGTGACGCGGCCCTGCGCGTCCTTGGCGGGCTTGCCGAGCATCGTGTAGTGAAGGCGCAGCTCCGGCAGCGATTCGCCGGAGCGAAACGGAAAGTTCTTCGCGACAAAGTCGCCTTCCGTGGTTGCAGGCGCCGCGGCCTGCTGTCCGGCCGCAGGCGATTTGTGGAAGAGAACCAGCGCGAACGAGCAAACGAGAAAGCGCAAGAAGAATCGGCACATAGCCCACCTCAAAGAAGTTCGCTGGAAAAGGCACGAATCTATCATAAAGAACTCCGGATCGGGTTGAAGATAGAGCGGCGCTCGAACAGGCAAACGATGAACTGTTTCACGTGAAACGCTCTTGCTTTAGCGCTTCTGGGTGCATAAACTGCGACACGCCCGACAATCTCCTGCCCTCGGAGTGGCCCATGCGAAAAGCGGCGTTCCCGGCCTTCTGCTTGTTGCTGTCGGCGTCGTTATTGCCTTCGCGTTCGGCCGCGCAGGCAGCCTCCAGATTCGCTCCAGAGGTGCGCGCGTTCGTGAAGGAAGACGCGCCGATGATCGCGCTGACCCATGTGCGCATCATCGAGGGCACGGGAGCGGTCCCGCGGGCGGACCAAACTGTCATCACCAATGGAAAAATCTCGGCATTCGATGACGCTGCCAGCACAAAGATTCCCGAGGGCGCGAAGGTTCTTGACCTGGGCGGGCGCACCATCATTCCCGGCCTTGTCGGCATGCATGACCACATGTATTACCCTTCGCCGGGCGGCGCGCCTCCGCTTTATCCGGAACATGCGGCAAGTTTCCCCCGCCCGTATTCGCCGGGAGGCGTGACTTCGATTCGAACGACGGGAAGCATGGAGCCGTACGCGGACCTGCAGCTCAAGCGGGATA
>Ga0209153_1000746_pt1 | contig 13354 bp, 13 predicted proteins | sample GraSoiAngelo_120_FD_185877 | JGI IMG/M metagenome (GOLD analysis project Ga0209153, IMG submission 185877) | Grasslands soil microbial communities from the Angelo Coastal Reserve, California, USA - 14_0919_09_20cm (SPAdes) (version 2) | ecosystem: Environmental > Terrestrial > Soil > Grasslands ...
GGCTCAATGTGCACCAGCACGTCGGCGATGCGTGGATCTGTGGCGCGAATCGCATCTTTAACCCGGTGCGCCAGCTTGTGGCCTTCGTGAACGGAAATGTTGCCATTCACGAGCACGTGCAGGTCCACGTAATAAGAGACCCCCATTTTTCGGACGAAACATTTATCGAGATCGATTACGCCAGACACTGAACGTGCAGCGCGTCGAATACTCTCGCTAATTTCACCGCGCGGCGCGGTATCGAGAATTTCCCGCAACGGCGGGCCGAGTAAACGCGCCCCGGTGGTAGCGATGACGGCACAGGCAAACAGGGCAGCATAATCATCCGCCCGTTGCCATTTTTCGCCGCCAATGAGCGCAAGGGATATCCCGACGGCTGCGGCCATCGAAATAATGGCATCGGCGCGATGATGCCAGGCGTCGGTGGTGATCGCGGTGCTGTCGATGGCACGTCCGAGTCGGCTGACCGAGCGAAACAGCGATTCCTTAACAATGACGGCGATGACCAGCACGAAGAGAGTGAATGGCGCGGGCCCATGGTGCGGCAGAAAAATTTCGCGAATGCTCGCAACTGCCAGAGCAGCGGCCGCGGTAAGAACGCCAAGGGCGACGATAACAGCCGCGAGCGGTTCCGCCTTGCCGTGACCATAGGGATGGGTGGCATCGGGTGGACGCGCGGCAAATCGCAGCCCGCCCCAAATGACGATCGAGCCCGCGGCGTCAAGGGCGGATTCGATACCATCTGCGATGAGCGCGTAAGCATTTCCAAAAACGCCGGCCGCGATTTTGATGAATGCAAACGCCACATTGACCGCGAGCCCGACCAGAGCCAGTCGGGCGCCGGATTGCAGATTGCTCGCGGCAGCGGCACCGGTAGGATGAGCATTCATGCAGAAGGAAACGATTAACGTAGCGGTTTACTCCGCGCACGGAAATCCTGCGGATGTTTTGCGGGTTGAATCTCAGCCGTGGCCAACACCCGGTCCCGACGAAGTGGTGGTGGAAATGCGGGCCGCGCCAATCAATCCGGCGGATTTGAATGCAATCGAAGGGAAATATCCGGGGAAACGCGAAGTACCGGCGGTGCCCGGATTCGAGGGATCAGGAATTGTTTCGGAATTGGGAAAGAACGTTAGGAACCTAACGATCGGTTCACTTGTGATATTGCCGCACGATATTGGAACCTGGCGTGAAGCGTGCGCAGTCAAGGCAAAGCAATTAGTAGTCGTCCCCTCCGGAGTCGATCCCGTCCAAGCGGCAATGTTGAAGATCAATCCGCTGACGGCATGGCGACTACTGCACGGTTACGTGGCATTAAAGGCTGGCGATTGGGTGATTCAAAACGCCGCGAATTCGGCGGCAGGCCGCGCCGTAATTCAAATCGCGCATGCGCTTGGTTACAAAACCGTGAACGTAGTCCGGCGCGAAGAGCTGATCGAGGAATTACGCACCGAGGGTGGCGACGTTGTCCTGATCGATGGCGAAAATCTTCGCGATGAAGTGAAGGAAGCGACCGGGGACGCGCCGATTCGCTTGGGATTAAACGCGGTCAGCGGCGAAAGCGCACTGCGTCTGATGAATTGTCTGGCCGCGAGTGGCACACTCGTAACTCTCGGCGCGATGAGTTTGCAGCCGTTAAAAATTCCGAACGGGCTGCTTATTTTCAAAGATCTGCGTTTCCGCGGCATTTGGATCAACAAGTGGTACGACAGCGCAACGGCATCGGACCGAATGGCAGCGTTCAATCCGATTTTCGAAATGGCGGAGCGCGCGTTACTGCAAACGAAAGTCGAAAAATCGTATCCCCTGAGCGAAATAAAAACGGCAGTTGAACATGCCGCGCGCGCGCGGCGCGGCGGCAAAATAATTTTCGAATTTGCGCCCACTAAAGATACGCAATGACACGAAAGGCCCGGCGGCTGATTGTTTTATTTAGCGTCTTTCGTGTGTTCGCGGGCATGTTCTGTCTCGGATGAAGACGCAAAAGGCAATCGTCGTTGGCGCAGGGATTAATGGGGTTGTTGCTGCGATTGAATTGCGAAAACGCGGGCGCGAAGTTGTGCTGGTTGATCCGGGCCCGTTACCGCATGCCCTCGCCGCTTCTACCGATATCAGTAAGGCGGTGCGCGCAGCCTATGGCGCGGATGAAGATTATACGGCGCTAGCCGAGCAGTCACGTGAGATTTGGCGGCAGTGGAACGTGCAATTTGGCGTCGAGTTGTATCACGAGATCGGTTTCCTTTTCCTGCGCCAGCGTTCGATCCAACCGGGAGATTTCGAATACGAAAGCTTCAAATTACTCGAACGACGTGGTCATCGGATCGAGCGGATCAGTTCGAAACAGCTGCGCGAGCGTTATCCGGCCTTTAATGCGGAACGTTATCCGGATGGTTTCCTCGATTTGGAAGCCGGCTATGCCGAAAGCGGACGGGTTGTTGCCGCACTAATCCAGCGAGCGAAATCGCTCGGTGTGGAATTGCGCGAAAATGCAAAGTTCCGGGAACTGGATGAAGCGGGCGATCGCGCAAAAGGGATCCTGTTGGAAAATGGCGAAAAAATCGCAGCTGACACGGTTGTGATGGCCGTTGGGGCGTGGACCCCGTACGCGTTGCCATTCACTCGCAATTTTTTTCGCGCCAGCGGGCAACCGGTATTTCATCTCAAACCCGAAAAGCCCGAACTTTTCACGCCGGAACGTTTTCCAATTTTCGGCGCAGATATTTCGACTACCGGCTATTACGGTTTTCCACTCAATCGCGACGGCGTGGTGAAAATCGCGAATCATGGGTGCGGACGCGAGATGTCGCCGGATTCTCCCGAGCGCGCGGTGACGAAGGAGGAGGAAAACAAAATGCGCCAATTTTTGTCCGACTCATTTCCGGGGCTGGCGGATGCGCCAATCGTATTCACGCGCATCTGCTTGTATTGCGATACCCATGACGGGAATTTTTGGATTGCTCCCGATCCGGAGCGTCCCGAATTGATTATCGCGGCCGGCGATTGCGGCCATGGATTTAAGTTCGCGCCGGTGCTGGGTGAAATCATCGCCGACGCAGTCGAAGGCAAATCGAATCCGTTGCTGGAAAAATTTCGGTGGCGGCCGGAAGTGAAAGCGGGCGAGACAAAGGAAGCCGCGCGATTTCGCGGAAACCTGTAGCGGCGGTCTACGACCGCCGAAAGCTTTTCCCACTTACTGAACATCGGCGGTCATGTACGTGGTTAGGGCGCTGCCCTGATATTTCCTATTCATTAACGCCTCGCTTCAGCGAGATGCATGGCTGAGTCTACTACCACAACCGCTTTAGCGGTTTACTAGTTCACTGGCAAAAAACCGCTGAAGCGGTTGGGGCTCCCTCAGGCGTCGTTAACACCCAGCTAAAGCAGTGTGTTAATGAGAGGGTCAGTCGACGCTAAACACATCGGCGGTCATAGACCGCCGCTACAGCTCGCAAGCGCCGCTACTTTACCGCTTCTTTCTTCGGCTGGCGTTTCAGGAGCGTGATTTGTTTGATCCGCGCCGAATCAGACGGACTCCAGGTCGCGACATCGGGGTCGTCTTTGAAGGCGTTGTGAACGATGCGCCGCTGATAGGAATTCATCGGCTCGAGTTGCAGCGAGCGTCCGGTGATGCGTACTCGCTCAGCCAGCTCGCGAACGCGTTGCACAATTCGATCTTCGCGCATGGAGCGATAATGCTCGCAATCGACAATGACCTTTTGGGCATCTTTGTTTTTCGCCTGCAGCAACCGATTGAGAAGAAATTGAATGGCGTCGAGCATTTCGCCGTCGCGACCAATCAGACGCCGGCTTTCCTCGGTGTAAATCTGCAGGGTCAGATTTCCGCCTTCGCTTTGCATTTCCGCGATTTCCACCACGAAACCGAGGTAGCCGAGCATGGTATCGAGTAACTCTTTAGGCGTCATTTTCGGGTTCGTTTCGGCACCGCAACTTTTTCTAAAGTCGGCATCGGTTGCTTCCGATTCTGATACAGTTGCAGGATGCTGAAAAGGTTTTGCACAGTGTAATATAGAGCGAGGGCAGCGGCAAAATTATAGCAAAAGACGATAAAAATTATGGGCATGAACATCATCATCCGCTGTTGGGTGGGATCACCACTCTTCGGAGTCAGGTGGGTCATCCAAAAACTGGTCGCCGCCATGATTAGTGGAAGGATATTGATAGGCCAGCCGACAACGGGAAGGTGTCCTACCGTATCGGGCTGCGAGAGATCGTGAATCCACAAAAAGTGAGCACCGCGCAATTCCACCGCCTGCCGTAGCATGGTGAAGAGACCAAAAAAGATCGGAATCTGGATGAGCATCGGTAAACAGCCACCTACGGGGTTGATCCCATATTCCTTGTAAAGCTTCATCGTTTCCTGGTTCATCCGCGTCGGATCGTCCTTATATTTTTCGCGCAGCTCCTGGATTTTGGGCGACAGCGCCGACATCCGTCGCATCGAAGCCGTCGCTTTAGTTTGCAAAGGCCAGAGCGACAGCTTCACAATTGTGGTTAGCGCGAGAATGGCCGCGGCATAGTTGCCGAGGAAACTGTGAAGCGTGTTCAAGGCATTGAGCAACGCCTGGCAGATGATCTTGAAGATGCCGAATTCCATGACTTCGGCTTCGTTGTGCTCGAGCTGGGCGAGCCGATGATAAAGTTTCGGGCCGAGATAGAGTTGAAAGTGCGCGTTGTAAGTTTGTCCGGCCTCCACGCGGAACCCCGGTAAGTGCATCGCGCCCTCTAAACCATAAGCCTTTTGCGCCGGATCGATCTCAAAGCTCTTCCCCCAAACTGCGTCCGCCTTCGCAGTCAGGGGGACGATCAGAGAAGTGAAAAATTGATTGCTCGCCGCCACCCACTCCGCAGCATTAACGCCCTGTGTGTAATAGGGACGCGGCGGATGCTGTCCCATGCCCAAAAAGCCGCCGCCCCCAGCGAACCAACCCACATCGATGCCTTTAGTGCGGCCGCCCACCGACCAAACCAAACGGGTATAGCTCGGGTAGTCGTTGCGGTGAATCCGCGCCGCTGAGCCAATTCCAAGAAAATAACCGGGATTTGCATACGGCGCAGCGCCGTTGTTTGCAAAATCGACATCCAATTTCACAACGAAATTATCCTTTTTCTCGTTAGTAGGCGGAAAAGAAAACTTCTTTCGAATCGTTACCTGCTCTGGTGTGACATACTCGAGTGCGACGGTATCAGCCTCGCGCGCGATTTTGTATTCCGGCAAACCTGGAGCGGCGGGATCGTCGACCATCGCGCCGATGGGAATTCGTGCGGGCGAGTTCAGCGTCACGCGTTCGCTTTCTCCTACCTCGGCGGGGTAGTTGAGCAAAATTGCTTCGCTCACCCCGCCGCCGCGATTGGTCAGACGCAATTCGACATCGGAGTTGCGGAGCGTTTCGGTTTTTTCTTCAAATTGCGCTGGCGTCGCGCTCGGGGCCGCCGTCGCCGCAGTCGCCGGTGGGGGCGCCGGCGTGACAACGGCCGAGGGCGCCGACACCAAAGGAGTGCCGCTTGCTAAAGGCGCGGCCGACGAAGGCGCCGGCGCAACGGCTGGCGGTGGCAGTGGTTGCCGGGCAATCCAAATTTCCCAGGCGATAAGCCCAAGGACGCAAAGAGTGATGGCAATCCACGCGGTTCGATCCATAAATTAATCGCGCCTGCTTACTCGCAGACGCAGCTCCGCGCCAGTGAATCTGCCACCGGCACCGGATCAAATCCGCTGCCACCCCACGGATGACATCGCAGCAGGCGCTTTATTCCGAGAAAGCTCCCGCGCAAGACGCCGTGCTCTTCGATCGCTCGCAAGAAATATTCGGAGCACGTGGGCGAAAAACGGCAGCCGGAATTCGCTCCGCCGAGGAACGAAAGCACCGGTGAGATCGTTATCTGATAACCGCGAATGAGAATGCGAACGAGCGTGCGCATCAGGGGGCAAGAATAGAAGCGCACCGCGCCAGGCGCAACCACTCATCTTCCAGCGCACGGGAGGTCTCGCGCGCCGCTCGCGCCGACGCAATCGTCACGATCCAAACTCCGCTGCTGATTTCGTGTTGATGTTTGCGAAAAATCTCGCGCAAACGCCGGCGGATGCGATTGCGGACGACGGCTCTCCCTACGCGCCGGGAAGTAATGAAGCCGGCGCGCACGGGCACCTCTAATTCGGCATTTTTCAAAACTCCGAGTGTAAGCGTTCCACCGCGGACGGAGGACCCTTCTATCCGAACGCGCTGGAATTCCGAATCCAGAGTGAGTCGGCGCGACTTCGGAAAACGAAGACGTTTCTGCATCGCCGAACTGTAGTCCTCCCGAGCGGAAGTCGAGGGATCCCGTTGCGAAAGCTTAAAGGTAACTTGGCGGGATCCCTCGACTCCGCTCGGGAGGACGGCTTTATCGGTACAGCAAAAGTCTTCCCCGAATTCACCCAGGGAAGACCTCGCAAAAAACTGGCGCTAACTACGGCGTCGCCGAAGCGGACGGCGAAGACGTCGTATTAATTGTCGTGTTCGTCTCCGTCTTGTTTGTCGTGGCCGGCGAAGGATTCACGATCGTTGTATTCGTTTCTTTCTTTTCCCCAGCCGGCGGATTCACTGTCTCGGTCTTTTGTTCGCAAGCCGCGAACAACGACGCGGCCCCAGCGAGAGTGCAAATGTATTTCTTCATAAGGTTGTAGATGGAAAACCCAATGTGGGTCATTTCATATTCGGCGCAAACGAGTGTTTCGGCCTTACTGCGGCGGCAATGGTCACCCGCCCAGCGAACCGAGTGCATCGCTTGAGAACATGGGAGCGTAGGCCAAACCATGTGCCTCAGCGACGGCTTGAATGGTGAGTTTTCCGTCGCGCGTGTTCACACCACCAAGCAAGGCCGGTTGTTTATTGCATGCGCCTTCCAATCCGCGATCGGCCAGTAATTCGACATAGCGACTGGTAATATTCGTCAGCGCCTGGGTAGCGGTGCGTGCATAAGCAGCTGGCATGTTGGCCACGCAATAATGGGTAACGCCTTCCTCAATATAAACGGGATCGAGATGCGTCGTTGGCCGCGACGTTTCCGCGCAACCACCCTGATCGATCGCAATGTCCACCACCACGCTGCCCGGTTTCATTTTTCGCAACATTGCGCGCGTAATTAACTTCGGTGCTTTCGCTCCTGGCACCAGAACCGCGCCAATGAGCAGATCGGTCGTCGCCATCAATTCGTGGAGATGCGCTTCGCTGGAATATAGCGTGTGGGCGTTATCCATGGTGATGTCGAGAAAACGCATCCGTTCGAGATCGACTTCGAGAATCGTAACGTCGGCGCCCAGACCAGTGGCCATGCGCGCGGCATTCACGCCAGCGGTACCGCCACCAAGCACGACCACGCGCCCCGGCAAAACTCCCGGAACGCCGCCGAGCAATACACCCGTGCCGCCGTTGTGTTTCGCCAAATAATACGCGCCCATCACAACCGACATGCGGCCCGCGATTTCGCTCATTGGTTCTAAAAGCGGCAGGCGATTCCCGATTTGAATGGTCTCGTAAGCAAGACCAGTCACGCCAGAGTTGAGCAACGCTTCTGTCAAAGGCTTGCTCGCCGCCAAGTGAAGATAAGTGAAAAGAATCTGTCCTCGACGCAGCAACGGCCACTCCGCCGGCAACGGTTCCTTCACTTTTACGATCATGTCCGCGCGCTGAAAAATTTCTTTGGCCGATTCGACGATCTGCGCACCAGCTTTGACGTATTCCTCATCCGGATAACCGGAGCCGACGCCGGCGTTTTTTTGCACGAGAACGGTATGGCCATGACCAACCAGCGTTTGCGCGGCGGACGGGAGCAAACCAACGCGTTGCTCTTGTTCTTTAATTTCCTTGGGAATGCCGATGGTCATGGCAGAGAGTGAATGGTGATACGTGATTTGTGAAGAGTGTTAAAGCTCAATCTGCTGAAAACAATTCACAATTTCACTTCGGCACGCTTGCGGTATTGGTGTCCGCGCAGGCCGGCGCTCTGTCATCCCGAGCGAAGCGAGGGACCTCTCAGTTGCTCACACAAGTTAGTCGCCGCCCTACCGTAACCAGCCCTCACCTGGCGCTTCGCGTCCTCCTCTTCCTGAGGGAGAGGATTGAGGTGAGGGTGCGTTGGCAACAACTTGGTTCTGAAATAAGGCGCCTTGATTTTTATGAATGACTTAGGCTATTCAGTTTTTTCCGCCACAATTTCCACCACCAGCGGCGTAATCATCCGCGCATTCGGGTTCTCTGCCGCACTACTCAAATCAGCGCGCACGTTGTCGGCGAAGGTTTGATCGATCCGGCCCATCTCGATCAGGCGCGGAAGATAGACTTCGATGAATGTCACCGGCCACTGCCACATGTAATTAGTCGGACGCATACAAAAAATATGCGGCGTAGCCGACCGAATAATAAACCCATTTTGCGAGAGCAACGTCGGCAGTTCGGCAGCGCCATCCGGTTCTCCGCCCGACTCGCGCCAGGTCGCCATCACGTGCTCGCGAAACTTTTCCTGACTCGCGATCGGTGGAAGGAAACGCCAGGTTCCATAGTGAGCGTATTCGTGAAAGATAGAGATCCCGCCTTTTGGCATGACATCGCCGAGTTTCTTGATCAACAACCCCTGATCGCTGACAAACGATAGGACCCAACGGCACCAGGAGAAATCGTAATTGCCTTTCGGCAAATCGCCGGTCATCAGGTCCAACTCGTAAATCTTCGCGTTAGTGAGGCCGCGCCGACGAAAGGACTCACGCATCGCCGCAACGAAGTTGCCTGACCGCTCCAGCGCCACGACTTCGCCGGATGGCCCAACAATTTCGGCAAGGTCGAGGGCCGCGTAACCGGGCCCGGCCCCAAGATCGAGGATGCGCTTCCCGGCGGTAATGCCTGCCTTCTGCCAACAGTCCAAAACCACCGGGCGCCAGACCCGGTGTTGCAGTCCGAGTCTCAACAACTCCTCATCATGCGTTCCGAGAACATAGTCCTTCTCGCTCATGTCGGACCATCGCTCCACATCATGCTCTATTTCCACTCGATTCTTTTGCTGTGGCCCGTAAACCAGGAAGAGCCGCCGTCTGCCTTATCGTAAGGAGCGAGGAGCATTCACTCGCCAAAGCGATAGTTAAATGTCTCGATGTCGACCTTGAACTTCTCTTCAATGATACTTTGCGTCTCCGGGGTGTAGTATTCAGTGTAGTGCCGCGCCCGAGGGTTGGCACGGGCATGAGGAAGCACTTCGCTTACTCCAATTTTCTTCGCGACCACGGCCCAGTCTTCCTCCAAGCGCTCGAATCGGCCAATGAAGTCTGCGAGCATCTTGCCATTGGCATCGACAAACCAATCAAGTTGGTAACGATGAGGCGAGGAGTGAACGCAGGTGCTACTACTATATTGAATCCAGCGAACGAACTCCTCGAAGGTCATCTCCTGACGCATTTGCACTGCTTCATTGCGCTCATAGAGCGAGACGACACGGTCCCAGGGATTGCGAACAAATCCGAACTTAAAGTAGCTCTCGAATTGCCGCCGTCCCCGCTCTTTCCGACGCTCCGCCGGCAATGTAAGATAGAGCCATTCCAGTATCCGGTTTTTCCGTCCCCCGCGCACAACCCAGTAGCTTTCCATCAACCTCTTGATCTCACACAGGTTCAAGTGTGGCTTAATCGGTTTTCCCAACAGGTGGCGCACGCTGGTCGAACCAGTTTTGGGAACTTCCACGAAGATACACTTGTAGCGATGCGAGATCATCGTTTGTTTAGCCGAACGGAGAGAGTCAAGGTAGGCTCACTTTTTGATGAAAGCGATTGTTCTGACCTTCGATCGACATCGGGCTATTACCCAGCACCTGATGCTGCAATACCAGCGTCTTTGGCCAGATCATCCGTTCCGGTTTCGCATCCCTTATCAGCAGCTTCGCGGCCCAGACTTGGAACGCGCAGAGTACATCGAATCGCCGCTTGAAATCCCCGCAACTGTCCTGCGATTGATCGAAGACATTGAAGATGAGGAATGGGTTTACTGGTGCTCCGACGATAAGTATCCGATCCGTTTGATAGTAGAAAAAGTCAAAGAGCTTCTTAATTATGCACTGACGGCGTCCGAAATAAGCGGTCTCCTTTTCTGCCGCACTCGGGTCACCCTGGACCGCCCTGAACTGGCTTTGCATCCTAATCAACGCGTTACTCCATCTGGCGATATTCTACTTGAGCGCAAAGCGTGGTATCAAATCTGGATTCATCAGTTTCTTCGGGCAAAGGTTCTTCGCTTTCTCTTTTCTCAATTGCCCGCGCAAGTGCCATCAGCCAAAGCATTGGACGGTTTGAAAAATCGGATCGAAAAGCCCGCGGAGTATCACCTCTTTGTCACCCAACAAAACTTTGCTGTCTTCGGCGAAAGCACAAAACGGGGCGCCATCACTCGAAATTGTCTAGAAAGCATCGCCCGCACCGATATTGAGTTGCCGGAGTGGTTTCGACGCTCAAATGGGGAGCGAATCACGATAGGGCAATTACCGGGAGAGACTTACTGGCAAAGATTGCGCAGCCGCTTGTCTGGTCGCAACACGTAAAGCGGTGCCTCCCCCGGTGGGATCCTCTGAATGATGCTGGCGCGGCTCGACGGAGTCTCGCCCTACCAATGCGTTGGCGCCAAAATTTCACTGGTAGGGCGACGCTCTGCGGAGCCGGTTTGAAACTCGCACTTTCGCCACGATTAAATTTTCAGACGATCTTCGGTCATTTCCTGCCAGCGATGAATCTCATCTCTTCCGCGCGCGATCACCGCGTCATACTTGCCTGTGTAATATAGATTATGCGCTTCAATTGGATCAACCTTTAAGTTGTATAGTTCATTCAAATCGTGATCTCTTAGGCAAAGCTTCCAGCCATCGCTGGTAACTACAGCGCGCGTCGATTCCTCCATCGCTCGTTTAGCTTGCCGCCGGTTGCCAGCGAACTTCGTTTCACCGTTTTTGCCCGGTTGGGCGACCATTCCATAAAGATGCTTTGTGGCGGCATCGATCCCCCTTTGAGCAGTGCAACACGACTTTGCCCCGGACAATGAGGTGGTTTGGTCTGACCAAGCAGCTCCAGCAAGGTTGGCAAGAAATCGATGTGACTGATTGGTTGATTGATCCTCATGCTGCGACCCTGCCCAGGCATCCGAATTAGATAAGGCACTCGTGCCGCCTCTTCGAACATCACTTCCTTTCCAAAAAGTTGGTGTGCGCCCAAGCAGTCACCATGGTCACTCGTGTGCACGATAATCGTCTCGTCCAGTAGGCCGAACTGTGCCAGACAACCTAGCGCCGATACTTCGATCAACCAGCGTTACCAGGCCAAGGTATCGCTGTTTGATCCCGCGGTATTCTTCCGGAGTGATACCGGCATAGTAAAGTTGCGGCAGGCGCGCTCGATCGAGTATCGCGTGTGCGTGTTGTCGCTCGCGGATCAGACGGTACCGCAAGGGAACTCATCCGTTGGAGGAGCCAGTGCAGTTTCATCCAAGTCCACTTCAGCAGCCGAATGCTCCTCATTGAACGGTCCGTTGTAGGGTGTGTGCGGTTCGACAAAAGCGACAAAAAGAACAAATAGATCACGCCGATGCTGCTTGATAAACTGGCAGGCGTGGTCTTGCAAAAATTTTGGCTTCGATAGCTCGAGGGAAAGCGTGCTAATGAAAGGGCGCGAGAACGCGTTATTCTCACGATCGGGAGCGATCCCATGGCTGATAAGAAAACGGCTGTAGTCGCTCACATCTTCGGTAGAAACCCAATCGCGGAAGCCGCGTTGGGCGGAGGCATCTCCGCCTAGATGCCACTTGCCCATGTAAGCGCAGTGATAGTCTCTATTCTCTACTAGTTCGGCAAAGGTAGGAAAGCGCTGCTCCAGTGGAACGCTGTTTCTGGTGTAACCAGTAGTATGTGGCCACAAACCGCTGAACAAAGACGCGCGCGAAGGCGTGCAAATAGGCTGGGTCACATAGGCGCGTTCGAAGATGACCGACTCGGAAGCCAGTTTGTTCAGGGCCGGGGCGTGAACCTTTGTTCCTCCATAGCAGGCCATGGTATCGGTTCGTTGCTGATCCGGAAGAAAAACGAGCAGGTTAGGCTGGCGCATCAATTCTTTCGGCTAATCAAACATAGTTCATCAGGTTCGCTAGCCAGCAAAAGCTCATCCAACTGCTCCTCTGCTTCGGCCTATGGCAGGTCAGGAACCAGATTTAATTCAGGACGAATTAGTCCCTCGAATATGCCAACGGTCGGATCAAGCAATATACCGCCACGAAGTTGATTAACCCGCGCGGATTCAACAAAGGTTTTTGTTACGAAGACAGTGCCAACGTCTTGAGGAATTTTAAAAATGGAAACGCCCGAAGGAATCATCTCATTGCGCAAGTGATACCGGCGAATACTCAGGATGTAGCCTGGGTCGTCAATTGCATAGCAAATATCTGATTTTTCTTCGTCTAGACAGTTAACCGTGGTCAGTACATTGACGGCGTAGTACAGCTTTCGCCGTAGTTCAATAAGCGGAAGAATCTCGCAATGCCCGGAAAATAGGTGTTCGAGGGCGCCCCCCCGCCCTTTCGGAAATAACCGGTGCTGACATCATCCAAGAGACAAAATCGCGAACCGGCAGACTCTTGTTAAGAACTCTTATTGGTGGCGGATTCCAGTGATTCGCCAGAGGTTTCGCAACGAAATGGTCCTGAAAATATTCGATGTCGGTTCGTATCGCCAGGCGGTGATTAGCGTCAGCTTTGAATATCCAGATATTCATTGTCTGCGTCATTTATTAATCGTTTGGCGTACCGCTTGCAAAGATCGATCACGCCTTCCGCGGCTGCCCTTGCAGTTGTAGTAACAAAGCAAAATAGAGGATACGGCTCATGGAGGGCGGAGCTCCTGCGACGCCGCTGGAGAGCGCCGGGTTCGCGGGAGCTCGCCCCGCCCTCACTCAAGCTTTAAGATAATGTCCTCGTTCCCCTGTGATGACCCTGGGGAAGATGATAGGCTTCGACTATCGCAATCGCCCAGCCGTCGCTCCATTCGTCAATCACCCCTCGCTATTCTTTTCAACCGGCGCAATCTTTCCCAAGATGAAGATCTGGCAACTGTGCATTGGCGTGATTGTCGCGCTAGGGTTCGCGCAAGTTATGGCCGAAAGCCCTTCGCCCAGCAGGCGTGATATCAATGCGGTGCTGGCTGCACACGATAGGCAATTGCTCGAGTTGCCTGATGTTGTTGGCGTTTACGTCGGTGTTCTGGCGGATGGCAAAACCCCCTGCCTGAAAGTGATGCTGGCGCGACCCACGCCGCAGACCGAACGCAAGCTCCCGCGCCAAAT
>Ga0209153_1000748_pt1 | contig 13281 bp, 20 predicted proteins | sample GraSoiAngelo_120_FD_185877 | JGI IMG/M metagenome (GOLD analysis project Ga0209153, IMG submission 185877) | Grasslands soil microbial communities from the Angelo Coastal Reserve, California, USA - 14_0919_09_20cm (SPAdes) (version 2) | ecosystem: Environmental > Terrestrial > Soil > Grasslands ...
CGAGCCGATAGACCAAGAGCGCGCCCAGCGTGAACCAGATGCGCTTCTTCAGTTCGTCGGCCTTGGCAAGCGCGCCGAAGTTGAGGTTTGCCGCTAATTGTTCCGCTGCTGAGACCATGTCTGGCTTTCTCCCGCCGTCCTCTGCTCTGCTTTTCCTGCGAACCCCGGGGGGACGATCAGCAGAGGCTGGACATTATTTGGTGCTCGGCCTCGATAAAGTCCATCGTTTGATCGTGCGGATGGCCCGGAGGCTGCGCGCGATGACGCAGATGTTACGCCGCCTCGCCTTCGTCCTTCTTCGCGGGTGCGAGAATCTTGACCGTGCCGCCCGCCTTCTCGACCGCCGCGATGGCGGATTTCGACGCGCCGTGAACCTCGATATTCAGCTTGACCTTGATTTCACCACGGCCGAGCAGCCGCACGCCATCCTTCGCGCGCCTGATGACGCGAGCCTTGACCAGCGATTCGGCGTTGACGGTTTCCTTGGGCTCGATGTGCTTGGCATCGATCGCCTGCTGAAGGCGGTCGAGATTGATCTCGGCGAATTCGAGCCGGAAGACGTTGTTGAAGCCGCGCTTCGGCAGCCGCCGATGCAGCGGCATCTGGCCGCCTTCAAAGCCCTTGATGCGCACGCCTGAGCGCGCAGTCTGGCCCTTGCCGCCGCGGCCCGCGGTCTTGCCCTTGCCCGAGCCGATGCCACGGCCGACGCGCATCCGTTTTTTGCGCGAGCCGGCGTTGTCGGCGATATCGCTGAGCTTCATCGCCCTTCTCCTTGTTGATTATTTCTCGCCGACGATGCGGACGAGATGTTGAACCTTTGCGATCATGCCGCGAACCGCAGGCGTATCCTGAAGTTCGGCGACGCGGCCGATCTTGTTGAGCTTCAGCCCGATCAGCGTCGAACGCTGCGAGTGATGGCGGCGGATCGCACTGCCGGTCTGTTCGACCTTGATCGTCTTTGCGGCCTTGGCCATCGTCTTAACTCCGAAAAGCGCTGAACATGCGCGTTGTTTAGTCGGCTGCGACCTCGGCATCGCCGCCGACGCGGCGCGCCTGCAGCGCGGATACCTTGATGTTGCGGCGCGCCGCGACCGAGCGCGGCGAGTCCTGATGCTTCAGTGCGTCGAATGTCGCGCGAACCATGTTGTAGGGGTTGGACGATCCGATCGACTTTGCCACGACGTCCTGGATGCCGAGCGTCTCGAATACCGCGCGCATCGGGCCGCCGGCGATGATGCCGGTACCGGCCGGCGCCGCGCGCAGGTAAACGCGCCCCGCACCATGACGGCCGGCGATGTCGTGATGCAGCGTGCGGCCTTCGCGCAGCGCCACCCGTGTCAGATTGCGCTTGGCCGACTCGGTCGCCTTGCGGATTGCCTCCGGCACTTCGCGCGCCTTGCCGTGGCCGAAACCGACCCTGCCCTTCTGATCGCCGATGACGACGAGAGCCGCAAAACCGAAGCGCTTGCCGCCCTTGACGACCTTCGCCACGCGATTGATGTGGACGAGCTTGTCAACGAACTCGCTGTCACGCTCCTCGCGATCCCTGCCCCGTTCGCGTCCGCCGCGTTCGCGTTCACCTGCCATGGTGCTATCCAATCCTTGCGAGGCCCAAAGCCTCAGTTCAAATCCGGTTACCTACCGTTTGAGCATGATCTCGTCGGAAAACCGCTACCTGATCTTCCGCCGTCATGCTCTAGAAACTCAATCCGCTTTCGCGCGCCGCATCCGCGAGCGCCTTGACGCGACCGTGATAGAGATAGCTGCCGCGGTCGAACACGACTTCCTTGACGCCGTTCTTCACGGCGCGCTCCGCCAAGAGCTTGCCGACCGCTTTCGCCGCATCGATGTTGGCACCGGTATTGCCGGCCTCGCGCATCGACTTCTCGAGCGAGGACGCCGACGCCAGCGTCTCGCCCTTCAGGTCGTCGATGACCTGCGCATAGATATGCTTCGACGAACGGAACACCGACAGACGCGGGCGGCCGCCGGCGGAACGGCGCAACGACAGCCTCACGCGTTGCTTGCGCCGGGCATTCGTAACCTTGGCTCTCGACATGACCGGCTCCGTTACTTCTTCTTGCCTTCCTTGCGGAAGATGAATTCGTCGACATATTTCACACCCTTGCCCTTGTAGGGCTCCGGCGGGCGATAGCTGCGGATCTCGGCTGCGACCTGGCCGACGCGCTGGGAGTTGCTGCCGGTGATGGTGATCTCGGTTGGCTTCGGCACCGTGACGGTGATGCCCTCCGGGATCGGATAGACCACGTCGTGGCTGTAGCCGAGTGCAAGCTGCAGGTTCTTGCCCTGCATCGCGGCCCGGTAACCGACGCCGGTGATCTCGAGCTTCTTCTCGAAACCCTTGGTGACGCCCTCGACCAGGTTTGCGACCTGCGCGCGCGCCGTGCCATACATTGCCTGGGCGCGGTTGGTCTCGAACCGCGGCGCGACCGTGATCACGCCGTTCTCGAACTTCACTTCGACGTCGTCATGGACGACGAACTGAAGCTGGCCCTTCGGCCCCTTCATTTTCACGGTCTGGCCTTCGACCGTCGCGGTAACACCGGACGGGATCGTCACAGGCCGCTTGCCGATACGTGACATGGCGTCATTACCTCTTAGAATACCGTGAAAAGGATCTCACCGCCCACATTCGCGTCGCGCGCGGCGTGGTCGGCCATGATTCCCTTTGGCGTCGACAACACCGAAATGCCGAGACCGTTGTTCACGCGCGGCAGGTTCTTCACCGAGGCGTAAACCCGCCGTCCCGGCTTCGACACCCGCTCGATCTCGCGGATCACCGGCTCGCCATCGAAATATTTCAGCTCGATCTCGAGCTCGCTACGGCCGGAGGCATGCTCGACGCTGGCATAGCCGCGGATATAGCCTTCCGCCTTGAGCACCTCGAGCACGCTGGCTCGCATCCTCGAGCCCGGGGTCGAGACCTTGGACTTGGCACGCATCTGCGCGTTGCGGATGCGGGTGATCAAATCGCTGATGGGATCGTGCGTTGACATGTCCGACCCTCCTTACCAGCTCGACTTCACGAGCCCGGGAACCAGGCCCTTGGAGCCGAGTTCACGCAGCGCGATGCGGGAAAGCTTGTTCTTGCGGTAGTTCGACCGCGGCCGGCCGGTCAATTCGCAACGGTTGCGGATCCTCGTCGACGACGAATTGCGCGGCATCTCGGCAAGCTTCAACGTCGCCGCGAACCGCTCTTCCATCGGCTTGGTCTTGTCGGCGATGATCGCCTTCAGCTTCGCCCGCCTGGGCGCGGCGTTCTTGGTCATCCGCTTGCGCCGGTTGTTCTTCTCGATCGAACTCTTCTTTGCCATGCTTGGCTCCTTACGTTTCCGCGTTTGAGAGGCTTGTCAGCGTCTCACTGCCGGAACGGGAAATTGAATGCGGTCAACAGAGCACGAGCCTCGTCGTCGGTACGCGCGGTGGTGCACACCGTGATGTCCATGCCCCAGGTTTCCCCGACCTTTTCGAAGTCGATTTCGGGGAAAATGATGTGCTCCTTGATGCCGAGCGAATAGTTGCCGCGGCCGTCAAAGCTCTTCGGGTTCAGCCCGCGGAAGTCGCGCACCCGCGGCAGCGCCACGGTCACCAGGCGATCGATGAACTCGTACATGCGCGCCTTCCGCAGCGTGACTTTGCAGCCGATCGGCTGGTTCTCGCGCAGCTTGTAGGTCGCGATCGCGATCCGCGAATAGGTCACAACGGCCTTTTGGCCGGCGATCAGCGACAGATCGGCCGCCGCGGTTTCCGCCTTCTTGCGGTCGTTGACGGCCTCGCCGATGCCCATGTTGAGCACGACCTTGTCCAGCCGCGGCACCTGCATGACGTTGGCATAGCCGAACTTCTCGGTCAGTTGGCCGCGAATATTCCTGTCATATTCCGCGCGCAGGCGCGGCACATAAGCGGTCTCAGCCATCGATCTCTGCTCCCGAGCTTTTGGCGACGCGCACCTTCTTGCCATCCGCATGAATCTTGAATCCGATGCGGGTCGGCTTGCCGTCCTTGCCGACATAGGCGATGTTGGAGAGGTCGACCGGCTGCTCCTTGGAGATGATGCCGCCCTCCTGCGCCTGGGTCTGCTTCTGGTGGCGCTTCACCATGTTGATGCCGCGCACCAGCGCCTTGTTCTCTGCAGGGCGCACCTCGAACACCTCGCCGGTGCGGCCCTTGTCGCGGCCGGTCAAAACCATGACCTTGTCGCCTTTCCGGATCTTGGCAGCCATCACAGCACCTCCGGCGCAAGCGAAATGATCTTCATGTGGTTCTTGGCGCGCAGCTCGCGCGGCACGGGCCCGAAGATGCGGGTGCCGACCGGCTCCGACTGGTTGTTGATCAGCACGGCGGCGTTGCGGTCGAAGCGGATCACGGAGCCGTCGGGCCGCCGGATGTCCTTGCGAACTCGCACCACGACGGCCTTCATGACGTCGCCCTTCTTCACCTTGCCGCGCGGGATGGCTTCCTTGATCGAGACAACGATAACGTCGCCCACGGTGGCATAGCGGCGCTTGGAGCCCCCAAGCACCTTGATGCACATGACACGGCGTGCGCCTGAATTGTCGGCCACGTCGAGGTTGGTCTGCATCTGAATCATTGATGCACCTCGTCCTCTTTCTGATGCGCAAAGTTTTTTGCGCTTGAATTATCCCGAAATCGTTCGGCTGTGCCGAACCGCATCAGGCTATTTTCTTCTGCTCGCCCCGGACCACGATCCAGCGCTTCAATTTCGAGATCGGCTTGCTCTCCTCGATCCACACCACGTCGCCCGGCTTGAACTGGCTGTTCTCGTCGTGCGCGTGGTAGTTCTTCGAGCGGCGGATCGTCTTCTTGTAGATCGGATGGGTGAAGCGGCGATCGACCCGCACCACAACCGTCTTGGCTTGCTTGTCGCTGACGACCACGCCTTGAAGCGTACGTTTCGGCATCTTCGAACCTCTTACTTCTTCTTCGCGCGCGCTTGCGCGGCGACGGTCTTGATGCGGGCGATATCGCGGCGAGCTTCGCGCAGCCGCGAGGTATTTTCCAATTGCCCGGTGGCGCGCTGGAAGCGCAGGTTGAAGCGCTCCTTCTTCAGATTGAGGATGGCGTCCTCCATCTGATCGGAGCTCATCGCGCGGATATCGTCGATTTTCATCTGCGCCATGACCATTACTCCGCAATGCGCTCGACGAAGCGCGTCTTGATTGGCAGCTTGGCGGCCGCCAGGTCGAGGGCTTCCTTCGCGGTCTGCACGGTGACACCGTCGATTTCGAAGATCACCCGTCCCGGCTTGACCCGCGCCACCCACAATTCCGGCGTGCCCTTGCCGGAGCCCATGCGGACTTCGGCGGGCTTCTTCGACACGGGAACGTCGGGGAAAACGCGGATCCACACGCGACCGGCGCGCTTCATGTGACGCGTCAGCGCGCGGCGGGCGGCCTCGATCTGGCGCGCGGTAACGCGGTCGGGCTCCATCGCCTTCAATCCGTACTGGCCGAACGACAACGTCGCGCCCGAAGTCGCGAGCCCGTGAATGCGGCCCTTATGCGCCTTCCGGAACTTCGTTTTCTTTGGTTGCATCATGGCTTTAAGCCCTCAAACCTTTCGCCTTAAGCGGCATCGCGGCGGGGCCGCGCAGTATCGCCCTCGGCCATTTTCTTGTCCTGGGCCATCGGGTCGTGCTCCAGGATTTCGCCCTTGAAGATCCAGACCTTGACGCCGCAGGTGCCGAACGTGGTGAACGCGGTCGCGATGCCGTAATCGATGTCGGCGCGCAGCGTGTGCAAGGGAACGCGACCTTCGCGGTACCATTCCATGCGCGCGATTTCCGCGCCGCCGAGCCGTCCCGAGCAGTTGATACGGATGCCTTCGGCGCCAAGGCGCATCGCCGACTGCACCGCGCGCTTCATGGCGCGGCGGAACGCGACGCGGCGCTCGAGTTGCTGGGCGATCGATTCGGCGACCAGGGTCGCGTCAAGCTCGGGCTTGCGGATTTCGACGATGTTGATGACGACATCGGAAGCCGTGATATCGGCAACCTTCTTGCGCAGCTTGTCGATGTCGGCGCCCTTCTTGCCGATCACGACGCCGGGACGGGCCGAGTGGATCGTCACGCGGCACTTCTTGTGCGGACGCTCGATCACGATGCGCGCGACCGCGGCCTGCTTCAATTCCTTGTGCAGGATCTCGCGGATCTTGACGTCCTCGTGCAGCAGCTTGCCGTACTCGCTTTTTCCCGCGAACCAGCGGGAATCCCAAGTCCGGTTGATGCCGAGGCGCAGCCCGATTGGATTGATCTTTTGACCCATCGTTTTCTCCCGCGCTTTAAGCGCTCGCCTCGACCTGACGAACCACGATCGTCAGTTGCGAAAATGGTTTGAACACACGGCCCGAACGGCCACGGCCGCGCGGGGCGAACCGCTTCATCACGATGCCGTTGCCGACATGCGCTTCGGAAACAACCAGATCGTCGACGTCGAGATCGTGATTGTTCTCGGCGTTCGCGATCGCCGATTCCAGGCACTTCTTGACGTCGACCGCGATCCGCTTGCGCGAGAACTGCAGGTCGGCGAGCGCAGCCGACGCCTTCCGGCCGCGGATCAATTGCGCGACAAGATTGAGCTTCTGGGGGCTCACCCGCAGCATCCGGGCGACCGCCTTGGCCTCGTTGTCCGGGAGGCTCCGTTCGCGCTTTGGTTTGCTCATCGCTTAATCCTCAAACCCAACTCTTTAAGCCTTCTTGGCTTTCTTATCGCCCGAGTGGCCGTGGAAGGTCCGGGTCGGCGAGAACTCGCCGAACTTGTGACCGACCATTTCCTCGTTGACCGAAACCGGCACGTGCTTCTGGCCGTTGTAGACGCCAAACACCAGGCCGACGAATTGCGGCAGGATGGTCGAGCGGCGGCTCCAGATCTTGATGACGTCATGCCGGCCGGACGAGCGCGCTGCATCTGCCTTCTTGAGCAGCGAGCCTTCGACGAACGGGCCTTTCCAGACTGAACGAACCATGTCCGGCGTTCCTTACTTCTTCCGCTTGTGGCGGCTAATGAGAATGAATCTGTTGGTCGACTTGTTGGAGCGGGTCTTTTTGCCCTTGGTGGGCTTGCCCCACGGGGTCACCGGATGACGGCCGCCGGAGGTGCGGCCTTCGCCGCCGCCGTGCGGATGGTCGACCGGGTTCATCGAGACGCCGCGGTTATGGGGTTTGCGGCCGAGCCAGCGGTTACGACCGGCCTTGCCGATCGAGATGTTCATGTGATCGGGATTCGACACCGCGCCGATGGTGGCGGTGCAGCGGCCGTGAACCAGCCGCTGCTCGCCCGAGTTCAGGCGAACGATCACGTAATCCTGGTCGCGGCCGACGATCTGGGCGTAGGTGCCGGCGGAGCGCGCGAGCTGGCCTCCCTTGCCGATCTTCAATTCCACGTTGTGGATGATGGTCCCGATCGGCATGTTGCCGAGCGGCATGACGTTGCCCGGCTTGACGTCGACATGATTGCCGGCAACCACGGTGTCGCCGACGGCAAGCCGCTGCGGGGCGAGAATATAGGACTGCGTGCCGTCCTCATACTTCACGAGCGCGATGAAGGCGGTGCGGTTCGGATCATATTCCAGGCGCTCGACGGTCGCCGGCACGTCGAGCTTGGTGCGCTTGAAGTCAACGACGCGATAGGTCTGCTTGTGGCCGCCGCCACGAAAGCGCACGGTCATGCGGCCGGTGTTGTTGCGTCCACCGCTCGAGAGCTTACCCGCGGTCAGGGTCTTGACCGGCTTGCCCTTGTAGAGCGCCGAACGGTCGACCATCACCAGCTGGCGCTGGCCCGGCGTCGTCGGATTGTATGTTTTCAATGCCATTGCTGCGTCGCCTTATAGTCCGGTGGTGACGTCGATGCGGTGGCCCTCTTCGAGGGTCACGATCGCCCGCTTCACATCCGACTGCGAACCGAAATTGCCGCGGAACACCTTGGTCTTGCCCTTGCGCACCAGCGTGTTCACGCTCTTCACCTTGACGTCGAACAGTTTTTCGACGGCTTCCTTGATCTGCGGCTTGGTCGCCTTGTTCGAGACCTTGAACAGAACCTTGTTGTGCTCGGAAGCAAGCGTTGCCTTTTCGGTCACGACCGGAGCGACGATGATGTCGTAATGGCGCGGATCGATATTCTTCATTTGAAGCGCGCCTCCAGCGCATCGATCGCCGCCTTGGTCAGCACCAGCTTCTGGCGACGCAGGATGTCGTAGACGTTGATGCCCTGGATCGGCAGCACGTCGATGTTCGGAATGTTGCGGGCTGCGGTGGCAAAGCCGTTGTTCAGCTCGGCGCCGTCGATGATCAGGGCGTTGGTGAGGCCGAGACCGGAGAAGTGTCCGACCAGGACCTTGGTCTTGGCATCCTTGACCTGCGCGCTTTCGATCACGACCAGCCCGCCATCCTTGGCCTTGGCCGAGAGCGCATGCTTGAGCGCGAGCGTACGAACCTTCTTCGGCAGGCCGGTGGCATGGGAGCGCACCACCGGACCGAACGCACGGCCGCCGCCGCGGAACTGCGGCACCCGGGCCGAGCCGTGACGGGCGCCGCCGGTGCCCTTCTGCTTGTACATCTTCTTGCCAGTGCGCCAGACATCGGCGCGGCCTTGCGCCTTGTGGGTGCCGGCCTGACGCTTGTTGAGCTGCCATTGCACGCAACGGGCGATGATGTCCGCCCGCGGCTCGAGACCGAAGATCTCGTCCGAAAGCTGGACCGAGCCCGCGGCCTTGCCTTCGAGGGTTGTGACCTTTAGTTCCATCTCACGCGCCCTCCGTCTCGGCCGGCGCTTCCGCAACCTGCTCGCCGCCGGCCACCTTGAACTTGCCGGGCTTCGGCGCTTCCTTTGGCAACGGTTTCTTCACGGCATCGCGCACCGCGATCCATCCGCCCTTGGAGCCGGGAACGGCGCCTTCGACCAGGATCAGGCCGCGCGCGACGTCGGTCTGCACCACCCGCAGATTGAGCGTGGTGACGCGATCGACGCCCATGTGGCCGGGCATCTTCTTGTTCTTCCAGGTCTTGCCGGGATCCTGGCGTCCACCGGTCGAACCGATCGAACGATGCGAGACCGAGACGCCGTGGGTGGCGCGCAGGCCGCCGAAATTCCAGCGCTTCATGCCGCCGGCAAAGCCCTTGCCGACCGACGTGCCGGTGACGTCGACGAACTGGCCGACGACGAAATGATCGGCCTGGATTTCGGCGCCGACCGGGATCAGCGCGTCTTCCGACACGCGGAATTCGGCGACCTTGCGCTTGGGCTCGACCTTGGCGACGGCGAACTGGCCGCGCTCGGCCTTCGGCATATAGACGGTCTTGCGGGAACCCGAACCGAGCTGCAGCGCGACATAGCCGTTCTTCTCGGTCGTGCGGTGGCCCAGCACCTGGCAATTGCCGAGCTTGAGCACGGTCACGGGGATATGTTCGCCGGTCTCCGTAAAGACCCGCGTCATCCCGACCTTTTGTGCGATCACTCCGGAGCGCATCTTTCGTGCTTCCTGTTCTTTCTGTCCGCTAGAGGCGCGAACGGGATCTAAAAATCAGAGCTTGATCTCGACGTCGACACCGGCGGCCAGATCGAGCTTCATCAGGGCATCGACGGTCTGCGGGGTCGGATCGACAATGTCGAGCAGGCGCTTGTGCGTGCGCATCTCGAATTGCTCGCGGCTCTTCTTGTCAACGTGGGGCGAACGGTTGACGGTGAACTTCTCGATGCGGGTCGGCAGCGGAATGGGTCCGCGCACCTGTGCACCGGTCCGTTTCGCCGTGTTCACGATCTCGCGGGTCGACGTATCGAGGATTCGATGGTCGAACGCCTTGAGACGGATGCGAATATTCTGGCCGTTCATTACCGTGTCTTTCTGTTCCGTCATGGCCCGGGGTAAAGCGCGAAGCGCGTCTTCCCACTAATGTCCCGGCCATCCACGTCTAAAAAAGGAAGTCGTGGATGCCCGGCACAAGGCCGGGCATGACGACGGATAGTTTATTACTCGATGATGCTTGCGACGACGCCCGCGCCGACGGTGCGGCCGCCTTCGCGGATCGCGAAGCGCAGCTTCTCTTCCATCGCGATCGGCACGATCAGGTGCACTTCCATCGCGATGTTGTCGCCCGGCATCACCATTTCGGTGCCTTCCGGCAGATGCACGACACCGGTAACGTCGGTGGTGCGGAAGTAGAACTGCGGCCGGTAGTTGGTGAAGAACGGAGTATGACGGCCGCCCTCTTCCTTGGTCAGGATGTAAGCCTCAGCCTTGAACTTGGTGTGCGGCTTGACCGAACCCGGCTTGCACAAGACCTGACCGCGCTCGACTTCCTCGCGCTTGGTACCGCGGAGCAGCGCACCGATGTTGTCGCCGGCCTGGCCCTGATCGAGCAGCTTGCGGAACATCTCGACGCCGGTGACGATGGGCTTCTGGGTATCGCGCAAGCCCACGATCTCGATTTCCTCGCCGACCTTGATCACGCCGCGCTCGACGCGCCCGGTCACCACGGTGCCGCGGCCCGAGATCGAGAACACGTCTTCCACCGGCATCAGGAACGGCTGGTCGATCGGACGCTCCGGCTGCGGAATGTACTCGTCGACATTCTTCATCAGCTCCAGGATCGCATCGTGGCCGAGCTTCTTGTCCTTGTCCTCAAGGGCGGCGAGTGCCGAACCCTTGATGATCGGGATCTTGTCGCCGGGAAAATCGTACTTCGAGAGCAGCTCGCGGACTTCGAGCTCGACGAGCTCGAGCAGCTCCGGATCGTCGACCATGTCGCACTTGTTGAGGAACACGACCATCGCGGGAACGCCGACCTGCTTGGCGAGCAGGATGTGCTCGCGGGTCTGCGGCATCGGGCCGTCGGCGGCCGACACCACCAGGATAGCGCCGTCCATCTGCGCCGCACCCGTGATCATGTTCTTCACGTAGTCGGCGTGGCCGGGACAATCGACATGGGCGTAGTGCCGGTTCTTGGTTTCGTATTCGACGTGCGCGGTCGAGATCGTGATGCCGCGCGCCTTTTCTTCCGGCGCCTTGTCGATCTGGTCGTACGCCGTGAACGTTGCACCGCCGGTTTCCGCCAGCACCTTGGTGATCGCCGCCGTTAGCGACGTCTTGCCATGGTCGACGTGACCGATCGTTCCGATGTTGCAGTGCGGTTTGGTACGTTCAAACTTTGCTTTGGCCATTTGACTCTCCGTTCAATCGTTGACTGCCGTCAACGACAATCAGGCAAACTTCTTCTGGACTTCTGCCGACACGTTCGCCGGCGCTTCAGCGTAGTGATCGAATTGCATCGTAAAGGTCGCGCGACCCTGGCTCATCGAGCGCAGGTTATTGACGTAGCCGAACATGTTCATAAGCGGCACCATCGCGTTGATGACGTTGGCATTGCCGCGCATGTCTTGACCCTGGATCTGCCCGCGCCGCGAATTGAGATCGCCGATGACCGAGCCGGTATAGTCTTCCGGCGTCACCACTTCGACCTTCATGATCGGCTCGAGCAGAACCGACTTGCCCTTTGTCAGCGCCTCGCGGAACGCCGCGCGCGCCGCGATTTCGAACGCCAGCGCCGAGGAGTCGACGTCGTGATACTTGCCGTCGACCAATTGGACCTTGACGTCGACCACCGGGAAGCCCGCGACCACGCCGGCGCCCATCACGCTGTTGAGGCCCTTTTCGACGCCGGGGATGTATTCCTTCGGCACCGCGCCGCCAACGATCTTGGACTCGAACTCGTAGCCCTTGCCGGGCTCGTTCGGCTCGACCACGATCGAGACTTCGGCGAACTGGCCGGTACCGCCGGTCTGCTTCTTGTGCGTGTACTTTACTTCGGCCCGCCTGGTGACGCGTTCGCGGAACGCCACCTGCGGCGCGCCGATATTGGCGTCGACCTTGTAGGTGCGCTTCAAGATGTCGACCTTGATGTCGAGATGGAGTTCGCCCATGCCCTTGAGGATAGTCTGGCCCGACTCCTGGTCGGTCGACACCCGGAACGACGGATCCTCCGCGGCGAGCTTTGCGAGCGCCACGCCGAGCTTTTCCTGGTCGGCTTTCGACTTCGGCTCGATCGCGATTTCGATCACCGGCTCCGGGAATTCCATCTTTTCGAGGATCACCGGCTTGTTCGAATCGCACAGCGTGTCACCGGTGCGCGCTTCCTTCAGGCCCGCCAGCGCCACGATGTCGCCGGCATAGGCTTCCTTGATGTCTTCGCGATTGTTGGCATGCATCAACAGCATGCGGCCGATCCGCTCTTTCTTGTCGCGCGTCGAGTTGATCACGCCGGTGCCGCTCGCCAGCACGCCGGAATAGATGCGGCAGAAGGTGATGGTGCCGACGAACGGGTCGTCCATGATCTTGAACGCGAGCAGCGCGAGCGGCTCCTTGTCGTCGGCCTTGCGCACGACTTCGTTGCCGTCTTCGTCGACGCCCTTGATCGCGGGCACGTCGATCGGCGACGGCAAATAGTCGACGACGGCATCGAGCAGCGGCTGTACGCCCTTGTTCTTGAAGGCCGAGCCGCACAGCACCGGATAAAACGCGCCGGTCAGCACTGCCTTGCGGATCAACCTCTTCAGCGTGGCCTCATCGGGCTCCTTGCCGTCCAGGTAAGCGGCCAGCGCGTCATCGTCGAGCTCGACGGCGGCTTCCAACATCTTCTCGCGATATTCCTTGGCCTTCTCGATGAGATCGGCGGGAATATCGATATCCTTGAAATTGGCGCCGAGCGCCTCGTCTTCCCAGACCACGCCCTTCATGCGGACGAGGTCGACCAGACCCTTGAAGTTATTCTCGGATCCGATCGGCAGCTGGATCGCAATCGGTTTGGCGCCGAGTCGATCGATGATGTCCTGCAGGCATTTGTAGAAGTCGGCGCCGGTCTTATCCATCTTGTTGGCGAAAACGATGCGCGGAACCCGGTACTTGTCGCCCTGGCGCCAGACCGTCTCGGTCTGCGGCTCAACGCCCTGGTTGGAATCGAGTACGCATACCGCGCCGTCGAGCACGCGAAGCGAACGCTCGACCTCGATGGTAAAGTCGACATGGCCCGGGGTGTCGATGATGTTCAGCCGCTTGCCGTTCCAGAACGCGGTGGTCGCAGCCGAGGTGATGGTGATGCCGCGCTCCTGCTCCTGCTCCATCCAATCCATCGTCGCGGCACCTTCGTGCACTTCGCCGATCTTGTGGCTCTTGCCGGTGTAATAAAGGATGCGCTCGGTGGTCGTGGTCTTGCCGGCATCGATATGCGCCATGATACCGAAGTTGCGGTAG
>Ga0209153_1000750_pt1 | contig 13270 bp, 13 predicted proteins | sample GraSoiAngelo_120_FD_185877 | JGI IMG/M metagenome (GOLD analysis project Ga0209153, IMG submission 185877) | Grasslands soil microbial communities from the Angelo Coastal Reserve, California, USA - 14_0919_09_20cm (SPAdes) (version 2) | ecosystem: Environmental > Terrestrial > Soil > Grasslands ...
GGAACGCCACCTGGAGTCCGAACAGGCCCTGCCGCGGCTCCTCGTCGACGAGCTCGACGCCTTGCTCCGCGAGCTCGTCGATCGCGGCACGGACGTCGGCGACCTCGTAGGCAACGTGGTGCATCCCCGGCCCGCGCTTGTTCAGGAACTTGCCCACCGGGGTCTCCTCGCCGAGCGACGCGAGCAGCTCGACGCGGCCCTCGCCCACTTTCAGGGACGCCGCCTCGACGCCCTGGTCCGGAACCGTCTCCCGGTGCTCGAGCCGAGCGCCGAAGATCCGCTCGTAAGTCGTGACCGCCGCGTCGAGGTCCTCGACCGCGACGCCGAGATGGTGGATCCCGCGGGCTTGCACGCGGGCGATGCTACACGCGACGCCCTCGGTGACCATCCCCGAGAGGATGACCACGCCAACCGGGATTAGGCGGACGCCGCGCCGAAGCCCAAGCCGGGACGTCCTTTTGGTCGGCGTCGCAAGCGAGCGCCTCAGTCGCTAGGCAGCGAGACGACCCGGACGGTGCCGACCGTCTCGCTCGAATGGGAATCCGGCTCGATGTCGGCGAGTAGCGCGTCGAGCTGCTCGCGATCGAGCGTCTCCTTCTCGAGCAGGGCGTCGGCGACGCGGTCGAGCGCGGGACGGTGCTTGCGCAGCAGCCGCTGAGCGTCTTCGTACGCCGCGTCGGTCAGCTGCGCCTGCTGCTGGTCGCGTACTCGCTTCGTCTCCTCGGAGAGGGCGTAGTTGTCGGCGCGCATCGTCCGCGAAGTGACGACCGTCGACATGCCGTACTCGAAGACCATCGAGCGCGCGAGCGCGGTCACCTTCTCCAGGTCGTTGGCGGCGCCGTTGGTGACGCGGCCGAAGACGACCTGCTCGGCCGCTCGGCCGGCGAGGTAGATCTTCAGGAGGTCCTGGAACTCTTCGGTCGTGTGCAGGTAGCGCTCCTCACTCGGCAGGTTCAGCGTGTAGCCCAGAGCCTGTCCGCGGGAGATGATCGTCACCTTCTGCACCGGGATCAGATCGCCGACGAGGTGCGACATCAGCGCGTGTCCGCCTTCGTGGTAGGCGAGGATCCGCTTTTCCTTCTCGGTGACGACCCGACGCTTCTGCAGTCCGGCAACGACGCGCTCCATCGCCGCCTCGAAATGTTCCTGGTGGACGAACTGCTGCTTCTCGCGGCCGGCGAAGATCGCGGCCTCGTTGGCGATGTTCTCGAGCTCGGCTCCCGTCAGCCCCGCGGTCTGGCGGGCGATCAGCTTCACGTCGACATCGGCCGCGAGCGGCTTGCCTCGGGTGTGGACGCCGAGGATCTCCTCGCGCCCGACGAGATCGGGAGCGTCGATCAGCACCTGGCGGTCGAACCTACCGGGCCGAAGCAGAGCAGAGTCCAGATCCTGTAGCCGGTTCGACGCGCCCATGACGACGACTTGGTCCCGCTCCTCGAAGCCGTCGAGCTCGACGAGCAGCTGGTTCAGCGTCTGGTCCTGCTCGCGGTTGAAGCCGTGGCCGGTGCGTGAGGCGCCGACGGCGTCGAGCTCGTCGATGAAGACGATCGCCGGCGCGTTGCGCCGCGCCTCCTCGAACAGCTTCCGAATTCGCGCGGCGCCGAGGCCCGCGAACATCTCGACGAAGGCCGACGCGCTCTGCATGTAGAAGCTCGCTCCCGCTTCGCTCGCGATCGCCTTGGCGAGCAGCGTCTTGCCGGTGCCCGGCGGTCCGTGGAGCAGGATCCCTTTCGGGACACGCGCGCCGAGCCGTTCGAACCGGCGGGGATCTCGCAGGAAGTCGACTACTTCCTCCAGCTCTTGCTTGGCCTCCTCGAGCCCGGCGACGTCCGCCCAAGTCACCTTCGTGTTGGACGTGACCGTCTTTGCTGCCGTCACCCGAGGCATGACTTGAAGGGTTCGGTAGAGGACGTACACCATCAGGATCAGCAGGACCGCGAACAGGAGCGGCAGCCAGTCAGAGGCGCCGTTCCGAAAAGTGATCAGCCAATGCATCCCCACTCGTTATCGGCGCGCCGAGGCGATTCGTCAACAGCGACGGCGCTGACTCGGGCCGTGACGGGCTGCGATCAGCCGAGGAAGGCGGTGACTTCGTCAGCCGTCGTGAAGACGACTCCGGCTTCGCGCCAGGCCTTCGTTGCCGCCGCAACTCGTTCCTCGTCGAGACCGCGAGCGGCGTCCTCGACGAAGATGACCTTTCGGCCGCGCTGGCGGAAGCCGCGGATCGCGGCGTCGTCGCAGACGTCGGTGGCGACGCCGAAGAGCACGATCTCGTCAGGGTCGAGTGCGTCGAGCAGGGCGTCCGTGTTCGGGTTCGTGAAAACGTTGAAGTTCTTCTTCAGCAGCAGGATCTCCCGGTGTCCTGAGACGAGCTCCGGGAGCAGGCCGGGCGGGTAGGGAACGAGTGAGAGCGGCAGCGGGTCGGCCTGCTCGGTCTCGGGGATCTTCTCGGCGCCCCGGGTGCCGCGAAGGCAATGGGGCGGGTAGGTGTTCCGGTAGTCAGGGTCGTCGGAGATCTCCGGGTCGGTGAGCTCGTGGTCGTCGGCGGAGGCGACGTGAATCAGGCCGGCCGCGCGCGCAGCCTCGACGAGCTGCCGCATCGCCGGCGCGGTCTCCTCGGCTCCCGGAACGTAGAGCTTGCCCTCGGGGAGCATGAAGTCGACCTGGGTGTCGACGTCCCAGAGTATGCGCGAAAAATGCTTACGCATTTTCTCCGGTTAGACGAGCTCGAGCCGCGGGTTCGGGCGAAAGCGGCGTCCCGCCTTCGCCGACGGGCGGCCGTCGGTGAGCACGACGTCGGCGGTGAAGTCGTTCGAGCCGCGGATCAGCGACGAGCCGATCCCGTAGGAATCGACGGGGACGCCTCGCTGCTCGAACTCGCGGATCTTCTCGACGGTGAAGCCGCCGGAGGCGACGATCTTGATGCGCTCGAATCCGTCGCGGTCGAGGGCGTCCCGGACCTTCCGGACGAGTTGCTCGTTGACGCCGGTCGGCTTGAAGTCGCCCAGCTCGCTCCAGAGGGACCGGTCGACGAGTGATTCGGAGGTGTCGAGCCGCACGCCCCAGAGCCTCGGCCCGAGCGCGCGGGCGACCTCGAGCGCCGTCGAGACCGAGTCGTTCTCGAAGTCGACGAGCACTGTGACATTCAGGTCCTCCGGCGCCCATTCGGCGAACTTCGTCGCGGCGAGCACGGTGTTGCCGCCGTAGGCCGAGATCAGCGCGTGCGGGACCGTGCCGACGCCCTTGCCTCCCCACCACGACGCCTGCGCATCGGAGGTGACGCCGATCGGCGCCCCGACCACCTGGCCGGCGACGTACGCCGCGTAGCCGTCGCCGGTCTGCACACGGTGGTGGTCGTGACGCGCCGGCATGAAGATGATCGGTTTTCTGTTCGCGGCCTCGAGCACGCGCACGACGTTGGTCGTGATCAGCGTGCGCCGCGACAGCACGCCGAGGTAGAGCGTCTCCAGGTGCGCGAACGAGGTGTAGTCGCCCTCGATCGTCATCACCGACTCGTACGGCTCGATGCGGTCGCCGTCGTAGAGCGCGTGGACGGTCAACTCGTCCCAGGCCTCCGAGCAGAGCTTGAGAATCGCGATCGCCTCATCCATCCCGCCGAGATAAGCATCGCGTTTCTGAAAAACCTGCATCACGACCCGGGGGCGGCGTGTGGTTGAAATACGCGTCGGTGTAGTAGCCCTCCCGCATCTTCTCGACGGGGAGCTCGAAGATCTCCGGCGGCAGCCGCCTCCTAGTGCTTTCCTGCAGCTCCACGTTCAAGCTCTAAGCAGGCGGCGAGCGCGGCCTCGGCGACCTCGAGCTGCTCGGGAGTGGGATCCTCGGTCGCCAGCCGGTGCTGCAGCTCGTGCCCCGGCTTCGCGAGCGCGCGTGAGAGCGCCCGGTCCGGGTTGCGCACCATCCAGCTGAACAGCTCCGTGGCGACGCCGACCGCGCCGAGCTGCGCTGCTGCTCGAGCAGGCCCACGCAAGCGCTCGGGCGCGCGTGCGGCGAGTGCGCCACCGACCGCGGAACTGATGAGCAGCGGCCCGACGATGTGTGAGCCGCAGCGCTCGTGTTCCTTCGCCCGGGTTTCGCCGTGCTCGTAGCTTCCGATCGAGATGTGCTCGGCGCCGTGATAGGCCGCTACCTCCGAACCACGCACCGCCAGCGCGGCTGGTGCGAGCGACAGCGCCCCCGCGAGCAGCTCCTGCGCAAGAGGCCGCAGCCGCGAAGTCTTGACCAGGCGTGCGGCGACCGCGCTGCCGACCATCGTCGCCAGGACACGCGGCCGCTCGAACGGCAGGCGCGCCTCGGGGAGGGTGCGCCGGACCTGCGGCAGCAGCAGCATCACCTCGGCGAGTCGGGCCGCCCCACGCAAGAACGGCTGCCCGACCTCCGCTGCGCGGAAGCTCTTCGTCGCGGACTCGACCTTCAGCTCGCCCTCGGGCGTCCGGATTGCGCAGGCCCAGGCGGTGGGCCCGTGCACGAGCACGCCGTTGGCGAGCGCCATCCCGCCGAGCCGGATCTTCTCGTCCGCCATCGTCGGGAGCCTAGCTCGCGCCGTCGAGCTGGCCGCGGTAGGGCGCTTCGACAGGCCTGCCGTACGGCGCATAGGCCTCCTTGGGATCCGGCGTCTCGTTCTCGACGCCGGCGCCGTGCTTCAGCGCCACCTCGTCCACGGGGTAGACAAGCTGCTCGTCCTCTCGGCGACGCCCGATCGCCAGGATCCCGCAGGGCCCGTCGCCCGCGCCGACGAAGACGTGGTTCGTCTCCGGCGGGCAGTGGACGAAATCCCAGGCCTTGAGCGGACGCTCCTGACCTTCGACCAGCAGCAGGCACTCGCCGAAGAGGACGAGGAAGTCCTCCTGCTGGTTCTCGCGGTGGTACATGCACGCCGGCTGGCCCGGCGCGAGCACGCCGATGTTGACGCCGATCTCCTTGAAGTGCGGCTCGCCTTCGAAGGTGGTGCCGGAGCCGAACGCCTCGTGCTCCATCCAGCGGGCCTCCTTGGCGTTGACGACGAACCACCCCTCACCCTTCGGCACCAGGCCGGCGGGGGTCTGCTCGAGCTGCGCCTCTCGAACCATGTTCATCCTCCGATCTGTCGGGCCACGTGCCTGAGGAAGCGGACGCCGAGCTCGAGGTCCTCGACCGCGATCCGCTCGTCCGCGGAGTGGATCAACCGCGCTGCGACTTCCGGATCCATCGTGCGCATCGGGAAGAAGCCGTATGCAACGGTGCCGAACGCCTCGCGAAGATAGTGGCTGTCCGTGAAGCCGGCGAGGCAGAGCGGCGCGACCCTCGCCTCCTGCTCCTCAGCGCCCACGAAGCCCTCGATCGCCTCCCACAACGGTGTTTCCAGCGGGGAGCGCGTGCCTCCCTGGCCCTCGAGCCACTCGAAGTCGTAGTCGGCGGAGCCGAGCGTCTCGCGCAGGAGCCTCTCGGCCTCCGCCTGCGTCTCGCCGGGCAGCAGCCGGCAGTCGACGATCAACGCGCAGAGAGCCGGGATCACGTTGCGCTTCTGCGAGGCGGAGACGATCGTCGGCGAGACCGTCAGGCTGAGCAGAGGCTCCACCAGCTCGGCAGCCAGCGGATGAATGCCGCGCGCGACCTCGAGTGCCTCGTCTGCGCTCACCTCGCGGCCGGCGAGCAGGCGCAGAAAAGCGCCGACCTCGGGCTCCAGGCGCGGCTCGGGCCGGAGCTCTGCGAGCCGCACGATCAGGCTCGCCGCCTTCACGAGCGCGTTGTCGGCGATGCCCGGCATCGAGGCATGGCCACTGCGGCCGTGAACGGTCAACCGGAAGGGCGAGCTCATCTTCTCGGCGGCGGAGCAGAGGTAGAAGATGCGGCCGCCGCCGAAGTCGATCCGGTCGCCTGCACCTTCGTTGACGCAGTACTCCGCCCGGACGGCGTCGGGGTGCTCACGGCAGAGCCAAGAGAGGCCGAAGTCCTCGCCGACCTCCTCGTCGGCCGTCGCGGCGAAGATCAGGTCGCCGCTCGGCTCGAAGCCCTCGCGCGCGAGCGAGCCGATCGCGACCGCATTCGCCGCCACCTGCCCCTTCATGTCGAGCGCTCCGCGGCCCCAGATCTCGCCTTCCCGGAGCTCGCCCGACCAGGGATCGACCTGCCACTCCGCCGCATCCGCGAGCACCGTGTCCGTGTGCGATAGCAGCAGCAGCCGCGGGCCGTCGCCGCGGCCCGGGATCCGGGCGACGAGATTTGCGCGCTCGGGCACCTTGGCATAGAGCTCCACCTCGACCCCGCTCTCGGCCAAGTGCTCGCGCAAGAGCTCGGCCGCAAGGGTCTCGTTGCCCGGCGGGTTGACGGTGTCGAGCCTGATCAGCCGCTGGAGAAGGTCGGTGACCTCCTCGCGGAACGTCATCGTCGCCATCAGCGGCGCGTTCCGAGTACGAGCAGGTAATGCCGCGGCTCGCGCACGCCGTCGGGGGTCTGGTACTGCGACCAGTGTTCGAGCATGGCGGCCCGAAACGCGCCGGCCCGGTCGGAATCGAGCGAGTCGAGCAGCGCCTTGACCGGCGGCGCGCCGCTCGACATCAGCTCCCAGACGTCCTCCGGCGAGTCCCCTTCCAACCACCAGACCCGCTCCTCGAGCTCGAGTTCGAACGCGTCGCCCAGCAGGTCCTGCAACCGCTCGTCCCGGCCCCAATCGTCGGGAGACGGCCAGACGGGCTGTTCGCCCGAGAACGCCGCGTAGACGGCATGCGGCCCTTCGTTCGGGCGCCAGACCGTCAAGCCGAGCCGGCCACGGCAGACGCGCGCCACCTCGCGAGCCACCGCTGCTTGATCGGGGGCGAAGATCAGACCGAAGCTCGAGCTGACGATGTCGAATGCACCGTCCGCGAACGGAAGCGCCTGGGCATCGCCTTCGATCCATTCCACCTCGGAGCTCTTCGAGCGCGCCTGCTCGAGCAGCCTCGGTGCGATGTCGAGGCCGGTCACATCGGCGCCCGACCGGGCGGCGCGAAGAGCGATCTCGCCCGTCCCCGTCGCGACGTCGAGCCAGCGCTCGCCCGCGCGCGGCGCGAGCCTTTCGACCAGGGCGTCATGGATCTCGGCGAATCGAGCCGCGATGAGCTCGTACTGGCCGCCGCTCCAGAGCTCGGCGGAGCTCATTCCTCGTTCGCGAGCTCGGTCAGCTTGTTCCGCGCGTCCCAGAGCTCGGGGAAGAACTTCTGCTTGATCAGGCCGCCGAGCAGCTCGACCGGGGTCCCCTGGGTGCCGACCACCTCGTCGCCGATGATGCGCGACACCACCTTGTAGTGGCGCATGCGCCAGACCGTCAGCCGCTCGTCCCACTCGATCAGGCACTCCGCGAGCTGGTAGAGCTGCTCGTGCGCGCGCCCCTGGATGTACAGGTCGATGAGACTGAGGCCGCGCTCCCGAAGCAGCCTCGAAAGTTCCTGCCCGAGCGCCGGCGTGATCCGCCGGATCTCGCGGAACCCCGGCGAGTCGAAGCCGCTGCCGTGCCCGAGCTTCTTCCGGATTACCTGGTACTCCCAGGGAGACATCTGCTCGAGCATGTCGAGCTGCGCGGTCACGTACTGGGCGCAGAGCGATGCGCGCCTCAAGAGCCGGATCGGCGCGTCGAGCTCATCCCCCGCCAACAGCCGCGTCGCCTCCTCGACCTCGCGCCAGGCGAGCTTCAGCCAGAGCTCTGAGGACTGGTGGACGGTCGTGAAGAGCAGCTCGTCGCGGTGAGCCGACATGTCGGGCTCCGGCTGCAGCGAGAGCAGCTCGTCAGTGCGCAGGTAGCGCTCGTAGTCGCTCGCGCCGGGACCGGGGAGAACCGGCTCGGTCAAGTCGTCGACTGCCACGCGCGCAGCATACTTCGGTGCGTGGGAGACCTTTTCTCGGACGCGGCCGAGGTCCGCCTGTCGGACGTGGCGCCGCTCGCGATGCGCCTGCGGCCCTCGACGCTGGACGAATTCGTCGGCCAGGAGCAGGTGCTCGGCAAGGGCTCCGCGCTGCGGTTGGCGATCGCCGCGGACCGCGTCGGCTCGATGATCCTCTACGGGCCGCCGGGCAGCGGCAAGACGACGCTGGCGCGGATCGTCGCCCACACGACCGGCGCTCGCTTCGAAGAGCTCTCAGCCGTGTCGGCGACCGTCAAGGACGTTCGCGAGGTGCTTGCCGCCGCCCGCGAGCGGCTGGGCGCCGAGGGCAGGCGGACAATCCTCTTCCTCGACGAGATCCATCGCTTCAACAAAGCCCAGCAGGACGCGCTTCTGCCCGCTGTCGAGGAAGGGCTCGTGACGCTGATCGGGGCGACGACGGAGAATCCGTACTTCGAGGTCAACTCGGCCCTGCTCTCGCGGACGCAGATCTACGAGTTGGAGCCTTTATCGGACGACGATCTGGCGATCGTCGTCCGGAGGGGAATCGCCGAACTCGGAGCCGAGCTGACCGACGGCCTCGTCTCTTTGATCGCACGACGGGCAGGTGGAGACGCCCGAAACGCGCTCAACATTCTCGAGCTTGCGTCGCAAACCGCGGTGGCCGAGGGAAAACCGCTGAGCGCGGAGCACATCGAGGACGCGGCACGCAAGCGTCCGCTCGTCTACGACAAGGGCGGCGATGCGCACTACGACTTCATCTCGGCCTTCATCAAGTCGATGCGCGGCTCCGATCCCAACGCCTCCGTCTACTACCTCGCGGCGATGCTCGAGGGCGGCGAGGACCCGCGCTTCATCGCACGGCGGATGATCGTGCTCGCCTCCGAGGACATCGGCAACGCCGATCCACGCGCCCTCCAGGTCGCGGTCGCTGCGGCGCATGCGGTCGAGCACGTCGGGTTGCCGGAGGCACGGCTGAACCTGTCCCAGGCGGCGATTTACCTCGCCCGCGCGCCAAAGTCGAACGCGAGCTACGTCGCGATCAAGGAGGCGACCCAGGACGTGCGTGAGCACGGACACCTGGGCGAAGAAGCTCGGCCGGGGGCAGGGCTACATCTACCCTCACAGCGACCCGGCGGGGTTTGAAGTGGACTACTTGCCGGAAGAGTTGCGGGGCCGAAGCTACTACCGACCGAGCGGAGCAGGCGAAGAGGAGGCGAACGATGGCGATTGAGCGCAAGGCGCGGGCGACCTGGAAGGGCGATCTGAAGGGCGGTCAAGGCGAGTTCGACCTCGAGTCGAGCCACGCCGTCGAGCACGAGCAGGTGACCTTCGCGTCCCGGTTCGAGCAGCCGGGCGGGAAGACGAGCCCGGAGGAGCTGATCGCCGCCGCGCACGCGACCTGCTTGTCGATGGCACTTTCGAGCGGCCTCACCCAAGCCGGACACACGCCCACGAAGCTGGAGACCGAGGCTCAGGTGACGCTGGACGATGGCTCGATCACCGCGATCCACCTGACCGTGCGCGGCGAGGTCGAGGGCCTCGACGAAGCCGGTTTCGAGCAAGCCGCGCAGGAGGCGAAGCAGAACTGCCCTGTCTCGAAAGCGCTCGCGGCCGTGCCGAATATCACGCTTCACGCGTCGCTCGCTTCGTAGCCGCCGTCGGGACCGTCTCTTAGGGATCGCGGCCGTTCAGCAGCCGCAGGGCAACGAGCTCGCCCCAGTCGTAGCCGCGGATCTTCGCGACCGCCGGGCCGACGTCGTAGGAGGTGCGGCGGAACTCGAGCTGACCGCTATCGAGCCGGACCGCCCACGCGGCTCGCGGGTCGCCGTCGAGCGGCATCCCGACGCTGCCGGGGTTGACCAGCTCAGTGTCGTTCGGGCCCGAACGCCGAAACTGCAGATGGCTATGTCCGAAGACGACCTGCCGCTCCTTGACCCCGGCGAGCAGCCGAACGTCGGCGTCGTCCGGCTCGGGCGGGAAACTGTCGACGTCCGAGAGCGGCGAGCCGTGGCAGTAGAACGCTTCTTCGCGCTCGGCGAGCGTCGGCAGGCCGACGAGCGCATCGATCTCGGCCGCAGGCAGCTCGGCGATCGCCGTTGCAAGCGCAGCAAAGACCATCTCGCTCTGCTCCGCGGGCAGCTCCAGCGGCGGGTCGACAAGCCAGCGCTCGCCGTTCCCGCGCAGCCAGGTCGTGTTCGACAGCTCGCGGAGCCGCGCAAGCGTCTCGACGGGCCAGGGCCCGAAGGCGCAGTAGTCACCGCCGAGCAGCCATTCGTCGACCCCGTCGGCCTCGGCGAGCACCGCGTCGAGCGCCGAGAGGTTGCCGTGCACGTCGTAGAGGATTCCCAGCACGGGCTAATCCGAGCCTTTCTCGATCCGCCGGGCGGCAAACTCGCCGAAATCGCCGCCCATCGCGCGGTATGCGGCGGCGGCGGGCTCGACGTCGTACTCGGTCCGCCTGAAGGTGAAGTCGCCGTCCCACGTCGCCCACGCCGCGCGCCGGTCACCGTCGAGCGGCATCCCCACGCTCCCGGGATTGACGAGCTCGGTGCCGTCCGGGCCCGGCCGGCGGAACTGGAGATGGCTGTGGCCAAAAACGATCGTCCGGTCGCGGATGCCCGTGAGCAGACGCTCCTCCCCCTGCTGGGGTTCCGCAGCGAAGCTCTCGTCGTCGGCAAGAGGCGAGCCGTGGACGTAGAGGACGCCGTCGAGCTCGGCCCGAGTCGGCAGCGAGTACAACCACCGCACCTCCTCGTCCGGGATCTGCCCGCGGAAGCGCTCGTACGTCTCCGTCACCTCCGGCCGATCCTCGGGTGGCTCGAGCAGCCAGCGCTCGCCGTTGCCGCGAATCCAGGTCGCGTTCGGAAGCTCGCGCAGGCGGGCCAGCGTCTCGAGCGGGTACGGGCTCGGCGTGCCGTAGTCGCCGCCGAGCAGCCAGCGGTCGACTCCCACCTCGTCGGCATCCGCCGCCAGTACCGCATTGAGCGCATCCAGGTTGCCGTGGATGTCGTAGAGGATGCCGAGCACGTCCGATTAGTCTCCCGCGAATGAAAATCGTCTGCCTCATCAAGCAGGTCCCGCGGCCCGATGCGATCGAGTTCGATCAGGAGACGAAGTCGCTCAAGCGAGAGGGCGTGCCGCTGATCCTGAATCCGTTCGACGCTCGCGCAGTCGCCGAGGCGGTGCGGCTGCGCGAAACGGCCGGCGGCGAGGTGATCGCGATGACGATGGGCCCACCGCAGTCCGAGGAGGCACTGCGCGGGTGCCTCGGGCTCGGTGCCGACCGCTGCATCCAGCTCTCCGACCGGGTGTTCGCGCTCGCCGACACGATCGGCACCTCGCGCACCCTGGCGCTTGCGCTGAGCAAAGAAGGCTCGGACCTCGTGCTCTGCGGCCGCAAGGCGCTCGACGCGGAGACTTCGCAGGTGCCGCCGGAGGTGGCTGCCTTCCTCGACCGTCCACACGTGACGAGCGCGGTCGGGCTGGCGCTCGAGGGCGACCGACTGCGTGTGCGGCGCGAGACCGATGACGGCGAGGAGACCGTCGAGGTTCCGCTGCCGGCGGTCGTCTCGGTCGCGCGGGCCGAACGCGAGCCGGCCGAGGTGGAACCTGGGAATGGCCGGATCGACGTCTGGGCGGCGGACGACCTCGTCGACGACGTGCGCGAGAACGACAAGCGCTTCGGGCAGACCGGCTCGCCGACGCGTGTCCTCGCCGTCCGCGACGTCACACCCGAGCGCGCCGGCGAGCGCGCCGACTCGGTGGAGGAGACGGCAGCACGAATCCGCGAGCTGGCTCGCGAGCGGCGGGCGGGGGCGACCGCCTGGGACAAGCCGGAACACTTGGCCGAGGAGCCCGGCGCCTTCTACGACTGCTGGACCCTCGTCGAAGTCTCCGAGGGCCGCGCGACTCGCCCCTCGCTCGAGCTGCTCGCGAAGGGGCGCGAGCTCTCGGGGAAGCTCGGCGGCTCGAACGTCGCGCTCGTGCTCGGTCACGACGTCGCCGGGGCCGTCGAAGACGTCTCGCGCCACGGCGCAGACCTCATCCATGTCGGCGAGCACGAGGCGCTGCGTGACTACGTCCCTGAGCGCTGGGTCGCAGCCGTCCGCTCGGTCGTGGAACGCGAGCGGCCGCACGTGTTGTTGTTTCCGGCAACGTTGCGGGGCCGCGACCTCGGCCCGCGCGTGGCCGGCGAGCTCGAGTACGGGATGACCGCGGACTGCGTCGACCTCGGTATCGACCGGGCCGGGCGGCTGATTCAGCACAAACCGGCTTACGGCGGCAACATCGTCTCGGTGATCATGGGCGCGACGACGCCGCAGCTCGCGACCGTGCGCCCGCGGATGTTCGAGCCGCTGCAACCTCGAGACACCGCGGCCGAGATTCGGCCGATCGACCTAGACGCCCTGCCTGAAGGGACGACCAGGATCTCGGAGCGGACCGCGACGGAGCCGCGGCCGAGGCGGCTCGACGAGGCCGACCTCGTCGTCGCCGTCGGCGCCGGCATCGACCCGGCCGCGCTCGCAGAAGCCGCGGAACGAGCGGGTGCAGCAATCGGCGGCGATCGAGCCGCGTGCGCCGCGGGCCGGGTGCCGTGGGGCGCCGAGATCGGCCTCCAGGGCCGCCAGGTCGCGCCGCATGTCTATCTCGCCATCGAGACCGACGCGGGCTTCGACCACCTGACCGGATCGGTCAAAGCCGGCGTGATCGCGGCGATCTCCTCCGATCCGAGCTCGCCGCTGCTCGCCGCCGCCGACGTCGGCCTCACCGGCGACTGGCGCGAGCTCGCGCCCGCGCTTCTAGACGCACTGGACCTGACAGACGCTCCCTAGATCTTCTCCGAGTCCTCCGTCAGGCGGGTTTAGACGGCCGCGGCGGCAAAGCCCCCACGGCCTTCAGATCGGCATCGCCAGCAACGCCTTCAGAGAATTCGCGCGCCCAGCGCGCTTGCGATCAGCTCGACCGCCAGCTTCGCGGTCTCGTTCTCGTTGTCGAGGATCGGATTCACCTCGACGAGCTCGAGCGAGCCGACGAGGCCGGACTCCGCCACGAGCTCCATTGCCAGATGCGCCTCGCGGTAGGAGAGGCCACCGCGAACGGGTGTCCCGACACCGGGCGCGATGTCGGGCTCGAGCGCGTCCATGTCCAGGCTGACGTGCACGAAGCCGGAGCCGGCAATGTGCCTGAGCGACTGGCGAATCACGCGCTCGAGGCCGAGCCTGTCGATGTCGCTCATCGTGTAGACCTCGACGTCGAGATCCGAGAGAAGGCTCGCCTCCGCGGGGTCGAGCGAGCGAACCCCGACGAGGGCAACCCGCTCCGGCGTCACGGCGGGCATCGTCCAGGCCTCGCTCTCGAACTCGGGGCCTGCGAGGCCGAGCGCCACCGCCAACGGCATCCCATGGACGTTGCCG
>Ga0209153_1000752_pt1 | contig 13241 bp, 10 predicted proteins | sample GraSoiAngelo_120_FD_185877 | JGI IMG/M metagenome (GOLD analysis project Ga0209153, IMG submission 185877) | Grasslands soil microbial communities from the Angelo Coastal Reserve, California, USA - 14_0919_09_20cm (SPAdes) (version 2) | ecosystem: Environmental > Terrestrial > Soil > Grasslands ...
CCCGTGGCAAGACTCGCAAGCATCCATCCGCGTAATCGATATCTTCTTCACCGCGCCGCGCACGGCGTCCCAGAAATCGATTTCGATCTGATATTCGAGGTCCGCGCCCGGTTCGCGTTCCGGTTCCGCAACCGCGCCGCTGCGTCCGCCAAAAAACTGGCTGAAGAGATCGCGGAAACTCGTTCCGCCGGTGCCCGCACCACCGCCGAAATCAAAGCCACCAAAATCGAAATTCACTCCGGGCTCACTCGCGCTTTGCCCTCCTCCCGGATAGCCGCCCGGCGGCAAGTTGTCGCTGTAGAAGCCATACTGGTCGTACATCTGCCGCTTCTTCGAGTCCGAGAGGACGTCGTAGGCTTCCTGGATTTGCTTGAATTTTTCTTCGGCAGCTTTATCGCCGGGATTCAGGTCAGGGTGATACTTGCGCGCCAGCTTGCGGAACGCCGTGCGAATATCCTTCAAGCTGGCCTTGCGCGGCACTCCCAGCACTTCGTAATAATCTAGTTTTGTCGTTGTCGGCATGTTTGCGCCAACCCGTGGCGCTGCATTCCTTCGAAAAGCAGGATCGTTGCATCCCCGCACTCACGACAGCAGATTCTCTTGCAGGGACACGATCCACCGCGCCCCTACACGACCCTGCTCATTCCTCAGCTTCAGCAATCTCTGGCGCGGTGTTTGCGGCGATTGGCCGCGCCTCACGCAACAGAGAGGCGAAGGAAGCAAGCCCTTTCTTCGTTCCTTCTGCTCGGTTCCACCGCAGTGGTTTACTGGAATCAAGAATCTCCAGCCTGTTGTTCAACAACAGCTTCGCACGGGCGATTTGCGGGTTGCGCGGATCGAGCCGGTTTAGCTCTTCCGCTAAAGCCCACATGCAGTTTTCCAGCTGGGTAATGCGCTCAACCACCTGCGGCATGGAAGACTGCGCCTTCGCAACTTGGTCGAACGTGGTTTCGCCATCAATATGCTCGACAAATTCCTCGGCCACCGTCCTATCGGCCTTCGGGTCCGGGTGAACATTCATCGGCATCTGCGAAAGGGGCCCAGCCATAGTTGTTTCTCCCCAACTTCACCGCGGCGGAAAAAAAAGAAGCCACAGTTTCAGAAACAAGGTTCTTTCTTTTCCCATTTACAACTGACAACCGTTCCTAGTTCGGCTTCTTGCTGTCATCCACATCCACGTACTCGGCGTCAATCACGTCGCCGGGCTTCTTCTGTTCTTGGCCGGAGCCGCTTGCGCTGGAGGAAGAAGAGGATCCGCCTCCGGCGCCCGCCCCGGCAGCTTGTGCGGTTTTATACAGCTCCTCAGCGATCGTGTGCATCGCGCGCTCCACGTTTTCCGTGGCTGAGCGAAGCCGCGCCGTTCCGCCTTCAGCCATGGCCTTCTTGGCGTCTTCGAGGGCCTCTTCGACCTTCTTAACCTCCGCTTCGGGCAGCTTGTCCCGGTTTTCGCGAATGGTCTTTTCCGCCTGATAGACAATGCCGTCCAGGCGGTTCCGCGATTCCACTTCTTCCATGCGGCGGCGGTCTTCTTCACCGTGCGATTCGGCCTCCTGCCGCATTTTCTCAGCCTCTTCCTTGGTCAAACCGCTGGACGCGGTGATGGTGATCTTCTGCTCTTTGCCCGTGGCTTTATCCTTGGCGCTTACGTTCAAGATGCCATTCGCATCGATGTCGAAAGTAACTTCAATCTGCGGCACGCCGCGCGGCGCGGGGGGAATTCCGTCCAACTTGAATTTGCCCAGCGAACGGTTGTCCGCCGCGAACTTGCGTTCGCCCTGCAGTACGTGGATCTCCACGCCGGGCTGGTTGTCTGACGCCGTCGAATACGTCTCCACCTTGCGCGTTGGGATCGTCGTGTTGCGCGGAATCTGCACGGTCATCACGCCGCCGAGCGTCTCCACGCCCAGCGAAAGCGGCGTTACGTCCAGCAGCAGGATGTCTTTGACTTCGCCGGCCAGCACCGCGCCCTGAATTGCCGCGCCCACGGCCACGACTTCGTCCGGGTTCACGCCCTTGTGCGGTTCCTTCCCGTTGAAGAAGTTGCGCACCAGCGTCTGCACTTTAGGAATACGCGTCGAGCCGCCGACGAGCACGACTTCCTGGATGTCGTTGGGCGAAAGCTTGGCATCTTCCAGTGCCAGCTTCACCGGCTTCATCGAGCGCTCGAGCAGGTCGTTCACCATCTGCTCCAGGCGCGTTCGCGTCAGCTTGAGCTGCATGTGCAGAGGTCCGCTCGATCCCGCGGTGACGAACGGCAGATTGATTTCCGTCTCCATCATCTGCGACAGCTCGATCTTGGCCTTCTCCGCCGCTTCCTTCAGCCGCTGCAGGGCCATGCGGTCTTTGCTCAGATCAATGTTGTTTTCTTTCTTGAACTCGTCGATGAGCCAGTCCACGATGCGCTGGTCGACGTCGTCGCCGCCCAGGTGGGTGTCGCCGTTGGTGGATTTCACTTCCACCACACCGCTGCCCACTTCCAGCACGGAAATATCGAACGTGCCACCGCCCAAGTCGTACACCGCGATGGTCTCGTCGCTTTTCTTATCAAGTCCGTATGCCAGAGCTGCCGCCGTCGGTTCATTAATGATGCGCACCACTTCCATGCCGGCGATTTCGCCGGCCTGCTTGGTGGCTTGCCGCTGCGCGTCGTTGAAGTACGCCGGGACGGTGATCACCGCCTTGCTGACCTTTTCTCCGAGGAAATCTTCCGCCGCCGTCTTCAGCTTGGTCAGAATCATTGCGGAAATCTCCGGCGGACTGTAGAGCTTGCCGGAAATCTCCACACGCGCGTCATCATGCGGGCCCCTTACGACTTTATAGGGCACGCGGCGCATCTCTTCGCCGATTTCTTCATACCTGCGGCCCATGAAGCGCTTGATCGAATACACGGTGTTCTCGGGATTCGTCACCGCCTGCCGCTTGGCCACTTGCCCCACCAGACGCTCGCCCGTCTTCGTGATGGCCACGACCGACGGTGTCGTTCGCGACCCTTCCTGGTTCGGAATCACCACCGGCTCGCCGCCCTGCATGACGGCGACGACCGAGTTGGTCGTCCCCAGGTCAATTCCAATAATCTTGCTCATAAGCCCTTAGCCTCCTCAAACCGTTTGGCCGTTGCCCATGGCCTTTCTTCGCACTGCCTCCGGGCAAGTTCGGCTCAGTCCTCGCGTTCCAAGCCCAGCTTGGAGCAAGTATACAAGTTGAGTGTAGCCTTGTCAAGTTTCCTAAGTTTTATTTAACGCCTTTATTTTCATAATGTTACAACCACATTTCCCGCAATTCCCAAGGGTTTGGCACCGTCAATGGGCAACCAGAACAACGTCGCCCAGAAACCAACTCAGCTGAGGCTCGTCTGCGGGCCGCGTTCTGTTTGCAGTGTGTCTGGCAGGGATCCGAGCTGCTGTTGGGTACCGCTGGCCGCTTGCTGGTCTTACTTACTATTTTTGGCCCGTTCGCGGTAGAATTTTCTCTGGCTCTCTAAACGTGCCATCACTATAAGATAAGGCGTTCCGGAGGTTGGTGTGAATCGTCGGCGCATCTTGGTTGGAATCATTGGTGTGACCCTCCTCATTTTAGGAATTTTCTTCCTGCCCTCGCTCTACCAAGTGCCTCCTCCTCCTAGGATCGTTCCTCCCTCTGGCCCGGCTCCTGCCCCGGCGCCGGCGGCCCCCACGGAAACGGCCGCGGTTAAACAACGTTCCCTTCTCGCCGCCTCAGCGCTCGCCGCGGAAGCAGCTCCCCCGCCGCCCGCGCAAAATGCATTCCTGCAGGACGTCGACCCCCACAAAGCGTTTGGGTCGAAGAATGCGCCCGTGGTCATGGAAGAGTTCAGCGATTACCAGTGTCCCTCGTGCAAAGCGCTCTACATCAACACCAACCGCCTGCTCATGGACAACTTCGTCAGCACCGGAAAGGTCTACCTGATTCACCGCGACTTTCCTCTAACCATGCACGCGTATTCCCGCATTGCGGCGCGCTACGCTCGAGCAGCCGCGGAAATTGGCAAAATCGAGCCGGTGGAGCAGGCCCTTTACCAGAACCAGGAGAAGTGGGAGCAGAACGGCGACGTGGACGGCACGGTTGCCGCCGTCCTTACTCCTGCGGAGATGAACAAAGTCCGCGCGCTTGTCAAAGGCGGCACTTTGGATGCGTTGATCGACAAGGATTTTGCGCTCGGTCAAATGTACCGCGTCAACCAGACGCCGACTACGATTTTCCATTGCAAGGGCCAGACGTATCCGTTTCCGGGGGTCATGACCTACGACACGCTGAAGCAGTTTCTGGATCAACTGCTTTCGCAGAAGTAGGATGAGAGCAGAGTCTGTTCAAAAACCGCGAACTAACAACTGATACTCGAAAATGCTCGAATCCAGCCCATTCAATTTCCGCCGCGTGGTCATCTGGATCGGCCGCCTGCTGCTCGGCGGAATCTCGGTCTACGCCGGCGTCTCCAAAATTTTCTTTCCCAACACGCACTTGTGGCCGATGTTCGTCCTGAAATTTTCCATCTCCACGAATCTTGCGACGTTTGCACAACAAGTAGAGGCGTACAAATTGCTTTCGCCCGCGGGCGTGGATTTCGTCGCGCACACTCTGCCATTTACGGAAATCGCGCTGGGCCTGCTTCTACTGATTGGCTGGGGCCTGCGAGTCTGGGCATCGCTTGTAACTTTGATCATGGGGGGATTCTTGGCTGTAGTGACCCGCGCCTACCTGCTGCACATGAACATCAACTGCGGTTGCTTCGCCACGCCGGAGCCGCTGACCGGCATGACGGTAATTCGGGACAGCCTTTTTGTCGCGCTTGCGGTGCTCATGACGGTCTTCGCATTTATTGAAGCCCACCAGCCTCACCCCTGGTCTGCGCCAGAAAAGACCGCGTCATCGATACAGGAGAATTGAGGTGTCGAAGTTCCGCCAATCCGAGGCGAGGGGAGCAGCAGCGTTCCTTTTGTTTCTCTTTTTGTCCTCCACTTTGGTGTTTGCACAGAGTCAACCGTCAAATCCCGGCTCAGAAGAATCGCGAGAGCGAACTGTATTGAGGAACAAAATAAAGAGTAAACCGAGATTAACGTGAAATCGCTCACCGAATATCTTGAACTGGCGAGGAAAGCCCACGGCCATTTGTGCGCGGGCCAAGTTCTCGGCGTACGCCTGGCCATGCTGGGCCTGCGCGAATTGGGCATCGACGACGCCGAGGGCGGGCGCAAGCGCCTGGTGACCTACGTGGAGATTGACCGCTGCGTCACCGATGCCGTTGCGGTGGTGGCCAACTGCCGGCTTGGCAAGCGCGCGCTGAAATTTCGCGACTGGGGCAAAGTCGCGGCCACTTTTGTGGATTTGCAGACCGGTCGCGCCATCCGCGTGGCGGCAAAAGAATCCTCCAAGCAAGCGGCCCGCGAACGATTTCCCGAACTCGACAAAGAAGCGGGTCAACAGAAAGCTTACGCCGAACTTCCCGACGAAGTCTTGTTTGACAGGCAATGGGTGAAGGTGGAAGTCGCGCCGGAAGATTTGCCGGGCTTCAAAGGCCGGCGCGTCGTATGCGCCGAATGCGGCGAAGGCATCAACTTCAAGCGCGAAGTCGTGGTTAAGGGCCGCACGCTGTGCCGTGCGTGCGCTGGCGAAAGCTACTACAAAGCGGCGGAGTGATTCTAGCGCAAGGTAACGACAGGACCTCCAGGCTCGTGAGTCTTTTGCGGCTCGCCACCGACTTTTACGGGTTCGATCTTGAGCATGCGGAGGACCGCAGGCGCGATCAGTGCCAGGAAAATGCAAATGAGCAAAGACCGGCAACGCCTTCTAGCGTTTCCATAACCGTGCGTTACAGCTCCAGCGTCTAAAACTCTTGCGTCAGCGCCGCTTGCAACTTCGGCTTGTTCCAGTCAGCGGCGGAAATATACCTGAAGAGCCTTGACGCGCGTTCCGCTCGAGATGCCCACAACAACGACCGCGAAGCGAATATATTTTTCAAAACCGCTGCGGAGGACGGGGTCAACCACGAAGCGGCGCAAAATGGTGTCGATGGCTTCTCGGGAAATCCAGGCGATGGTGACAGACAAAGCGAGCAGGGCAACAAACACGCGGGTGACTCCCGGGCCTAAATTTTAATTTGCGGGACGTGATTATTGCAGAGATAAAGGCGCGACCCAAGGGGAAGTTTCAGCGTGTTTCCAAAGCGCAATGCTTGCGAAACACAATGTTGTTTGCGAAGGTTCTCTCCGTTTGGTTCTGCGCTAAAATTATTCTTTGATGCTTAGCCTCCCCCCGATCACCCTTCGGTTGCGCAGTTTCAAGCTGATCGACCGCGTGGCGCTAGCTTTTCTTCTGCTCTGCTCCATTTTGTTCGGCACCGCCTGCGGATTGCTTTTTGTGTACGCTAGCGACCTGCCCGAGATTCGCGCCCTCGAAACCTATCGCCCTAACGTGGTCACGGAAATTTACGCCGACGATGGCCAGCTGGTGGGCAGCTTCGCATTGCAGCGTCGCATCCTGATGACCTACGAGCAATGTCCCAGAGTCCTCTACCACGCGGTCACGGCCATCGAAGACCAGCATTTCGAGCAGCATTGGGGCATCGACTTCCCGCGCATGTTCACAGCCGCCCTGCGCCACATCACCCGTGGCCGCCGCGCCGGCGGCGCCAGCACCATCACCATGCAGCTCGCGGGCAATCTCTTTCTGGACCGCAGCGACATCAGCTTTCGCCGCAAAGCGGAAGAAACCCTTCTGGCGCTGCAAATCGAACGGCGCTACAGCAAGCCGCAAATTTTCACCATGTACGCGAACCAGGTCTACCTGGCGCACGGCAATTACGGATTTGCCGCGGCCGCGCAATTTTATTTCGGCAAGCCGGTCACGGATTTGACACTCCGCGAAGCGGCCCTGCTCGCCGGGATGATCAACGGTCCGAAATATTCTCCGCTGCTCAATCCACAAGGCGCGCTGGCGCGGCGCAACCTCGTGCTGCATCGCATGAGGGAAGAAGGAAAAATCACAGCACAAGAGGAAGCCACGGCGATGAGCTCGCCCCTCGGCTTGCACATCCAGTACCCGCGCAACGACCTCGCGCCCTACTTTTTCGAAGAGATTCGGAAATATCTGGAAGAAAAGTATGGAACCGCAGCGGTCCACGAGCGCGGACTCCGCGTTTACACCACGCTGAATGTGCACATGCAGCAGGCGGCCAATCAAGCGGTGCGCGACGGCCTGCATGCCTACGAACGCCACCACGGCTGGAAGGGCAATCTGCCCAACGTAGTGCGCGACAACCTCGGCAAGCTCGACACCTATGAGGACGAAGATTGGCGCCACGCCATTGAAAAAGGAAGTTACGTCACGGGTCTCGTGCTAAGCGTGAACGACCGCGATGCGCTCATTAAAATCGGGCCGTACCGGGCCATCCTTTCTGCGCCGGATTTTGTCTGGACGGGTCGCAAGAAGCCTTCGGAATTGCTGAAGGTCGGCGACCTGGCGCAGTTTTCGATTCAGGAATTGCGCAGCACGACCGCGCGCGTACAACTCGAACAACAACCCGGACCGCAGGGCGCGTTGCTGTGCATCGACAATGCCACGGGCGAGATCAAAGCCATGGTCGGCGGCTACAGCTTTGAAGATTCCAAGTTCAACCGCGCCACGCAAGCGCTGCGGCAGGTCGGCAGCTCGTTCAAAATATACGTTTATGCCGACGCTTTGGAAAAAGGCGCTTCGCCGTTCGACACGATTGTGGACGCGCCGTTTACAACGATTAGTGGCGGGCAACCCTACACGCCGCACAATTACGACGAAAAGTTTGAAGGCACGATCACCTTGCGCCGCGCGCTGGCGGGTTCGCGCAACGTTCCTGCCGTAAAGCTGGCGGAAAAAGAGGGCATCAACACGGTTGTGGATATGGCGCGGCGCTTTGGCATTACCACGCCATTGCCGCCGTATTTGCCGCTGGCCCTGGGAGCGGCGGACATGAAGTTGATCGAGCATGTCTCCGCCTTCACGGTGTTTCCCAACGACGGCATCCGCATCGATCCCTACATGATCCGGCGCGTGACCAGCTACGATGGCGCGCTGCTCGAGGAAGCGCATCCCGAAGTGCATGACGTTATTTCCCCGGAAGTTGCGCGCACGATGACCGCGATGCTCGAAGAGGTGATCAAGTTCGGCACGGGCGTCGCGGCGAAGGCGTTGGGCCGGCCTGCTGCGGGCAAGACCGGCACCACGCAAGACTATACCGACGCCTGGTTCATAGGCTACACCCCACAGATTACCGCGGGCGTCTGGGTGGGCTTCGACGACAAACAAATCTCCCTTGGCAAAAGAGAAACGGGCGCGCGTGCGGCGCTGCCAATCTGGCGGGAATTCATGGAAGGTGCGCTCGCAGGCATTCCCGTGACCGATTTTCCCAACGTTGTTCCACTCGAGGAGTTGGCCGGCGAGCATCCACTCCAACTGGATACACCCGACACGGCGCCAACCGAAGACGAACCGCCTCCGCCCAAAGAAAAACCGCCGGCCCCCTCCCCACCCACAAAGGCCACAACCGCAAACACGAATGGCAGCAGTGCTAGGCAGCCATAGAGTTCTAGAGGCTAAAATGCTCAACCGGACAGCTGTGCCTAACTGCTAGCTTCGAAACGGGTCCCACCCGCCGGCTGCCAGCGGGCGCTCGCGGCCATTTTCTTCGCGCAAAACCAGCTTGGGTCCTTTTGTGATCTCTCCAATAGGTGTGAGCGATATGCCTTGGAAGGCGCGAGGCAGGAGTTTCGCCTTCCGCCGCGGCACGGTAAACAACAGTTCGTAGTCGTCTCCGCCATGCAAAGCAAGGCCGAGGAGATTCAGCCCATAGTGTTGCGCGATCACGGGATCCTGTATGGGCGGAATTTTCTCCTCCTCCAGACGAGCACCAACGCCGCTTGCCGCGCATAGCCGTGGCAGATCGCCCGAGAGACCATCGGAAAGGTCCATCATCGCGCTGGCAAGGCGTGTTTTGGCAAGCCATTGTCCCAACGACAGCCGCGGCTCCGGGTAGAGATGCTTCTTCGTAAGGGCATCGTTTGGTTTACGTAGCTCGCGGCGGCCGCTCAGAAGGCGAAGGCCCAGTTCGGCTTCTCCCAGGTGGCCGCTGACATATACCAAATCGCCCGGGCGCGCGCCTGACCGAAGCAAGGCGCGTCCCTTTTGCACCTCGCCAATGACGGTCACGTTTATGGAAATCTCCTGTCGGCGCGTGGTGTCTCCGCCAGCCAAAGGACACTGAAATTTTCGCGACGCTCGGCCGAGGCCGGCCAGAAATTTGCTAAGCCAGCGACCGGTGTGTGTGTCGGGAAGCGCCAAGCTCAGCAGGAAGCACCGGGGGCCTCCACCCATCGCCGCGATGTCACTGACGGCCCGGGCCAGGCATTTCCATCCCACCGAATCGGGAGGATGCTTTTCGCGCAGAAAATGGGTTCCTTCGAGGAACCAGTCACAAGTAAGGATAATTTCTTGGCCTGCCCTGGGACGAAAAAGGGCCGCATCGTCACCCCTACCGAGGCGGACTTCCGGTGAGGCATCGGGGCGCCGCCCGAACGCCCTATCAATCTTGCTAATCAGTTCGTTTTCACGCACGGGTCACGACCAAGATAGGGTCTCTCCTTGGCTCTTTCTGCTCCTTGTTCTGCGTTGCATTCAGACGACATAGCGTTATAGCGTACTTTGGCTGTTCCGGGCTCGGGAATCGGCCGTACGCATACGCCGAAGACCTTCTGAGGAAAGCGCGTACCTGTTCCTGGGTACAGGAAACTACTTAGAACTGCCTGTACCGGGCTAGTACTAAAATCAGGGTTGACGAACCCCCCGGCAGAAACTAGTATGTGCGAGGTCGCGAACCAACTCCTTCGGTTCAGATTAGACCGATATCAGTTTTCTGCGGGTACTGGGGTGAGTCACCCGCATTTTGGCAGCTAAAAGGTCCTTGAAGGGCCTCTAGGAGAACATGAGAGGCAAGAGCTATACATTTTTTATTGCGTCCACGCCGGGGAGGCTCCGGAAGGTGGTGGTACCAGCCTACCTAATACACGGCGTCGCCATTCTCGCGCTAATTGGCGCTATTAGCGTGACCGCTGCTCTGGCGGCCTACTCCCGGATGCTCTGGAAAGTGGGAAATTACAACGCCGTGCGGCACGAATTGGAAACCAGGACTCAGCAGTACCGCCAGCTGCAAGCCACCGTTAACGATACCAATCAGCGCCTCGATTCCCTGCAATCCCTCGCAACCGAAGTAGCCATGACCTACGGTGTGCTCCGGTACCATCCGGCGGCGTTTGATCAGAGCGACAACCCGGCAGACTCACAGGATGCGTTTGACCGTTCCATCGAGCAGTACACCTTCCTGAAACGCAATGCGGCGGTGGTCGCGGTGGCTAGCGGCGGATTGCGTCTGCTCCCGCAGAACTTCGCGGATTCCAGCTACACGCCTTCGATTTGGCCCGTGATGGGTCATATCACGGATAGCTTCGGTGAGCGGCTTGACCCGTTCAGCGGAGAAGGCGCGTTCCATACAGGCGTGGACGTAGCCACCGATTACGGCGCGCCCGTGCATGCGACGGCGGATGGCGTGGTTACTGTCGCGACGAATCACCCGGGCTACGGCCGGTTGGTTGTGATCGATCACGGATTTGGCATTACCACCTGGTACGCGCACCTTTCGGCGTTTTCCGCGGTACCGGGCTCGCGAGTGAAACGCGGCGAGGTCATCGGGTATACCGGTATTAGTGGCCGGTCCACAGGGCCCCACGTCCACTACGAAGTTCGCGTAAACAACGTCCCCGCTAATCCGTGGCGGTATATGAAGTCGAGTGCGGCGGGCGACTAGGGAGTTTGAGATCCAGCGGGAAGTACCGGCGGGCTTTGGTCCGCTTTTTATTTTCGGGCGCTCGAGCGAAAGACTTGGGGCGAACTGCAGAGTTTGTGCCTTTAGCGAATGGACTCCTAACTGTGACCTCCTTTCTTAGGGTGAAGCGTATCCCCCGCTGCGGGTTTGGCCGGGGCGGCGCTGGTTGACCCCAGCGATGAGCGCCGAACCGCTTCCAGAAAGCCTGGCGTAATTTCAAACACCACCCGGACCGACTGCGTGTCGCCGCGGTCGAGTTTCGTGACGTCCGCGCTCTTCAACAGCGCAAGGTAAGCTTCGCGCAAAGAGGGATCCAGTTGCTGACGAGTCCTGGCATCATTCAGTCCAGCCTGGGCCAGAGCAAAAACGCCATTCAACAAATCGGCCAGCCGGCGCGTGGTTTCTTCAGAAGTGGATTCTCCCTCGGTAACCACGCGCAGTCGATCGCTCTCCAGTTTTCCGGCAAGCGTGATCCACTGCAACTGATCGAGCATCGCGGAAAGCTCCGGGGAGGCCAAGCCTCCGGGAGCTTGCTCGGACAGCGTCTCGCCCGGAGCAGCTCCCTGGCGGATTACCGCAAAGATGGGCGAGCCCGCCAATCGTTCGAAACGCGCGTGCCATTCCATCATGTCATCGCTGCGTTTTCTGGCGCTTAGAATTTGCCCAAGATCGTTTCTATCCGATAAGGCCATGCGGCTGTCGCTCAGAAATGTGAAATTGATTTTTCCCCCACCGCGGTTCTCGCCAACAGCAAAAATCTCGCGGCTGCCGCGTCGTTCGACAGAGCCGGATTTGGCAGCCAGCGCCGAAATTCTTTGCCGGTCGAATCGTCCATCGGCAACCGCAAAAAAAGTGGACTCCCGTCCAGCCTTCTTAAATGCGATGGCCAAGTGATCGAGGTCGCGTTCGTAATTGAAGTTCGTCTCCTTGAGGAATTGCGTGTAATCCTCATCGGGCTGTGGTTCGGGAGCCCAGGCGAAAAGCTGCCGAACAAAGGGAGCATTCCGTAGGACGGCAACATCGGCGAAGACAACTGCGCTGGCATCCGGGGGCATCATTCCCAACAAATCGCCTCGCGTCGAGGAATCGCTCCGGTTGTACTGTTGGTGGATAAATAAGGCAGTAGCGGCTCCGAGAAGGGAGCCAACGGTCACGGCAATCCATTCACGCTTGCTCAATCTGATCTGCATCGAGTGCCCTTCGCAATTAGCGGCCTCCCATGAACCTACTCCGACACCCCCAAATCCTACCTGGAACGGGTGGGGAGTTGTGAGAAACTTGGGTCCCGCCCGCCATGCTGCAAAAGCTATGCTAAATGGTAGACGGGAAACAGGATATCCATGCTGGGCGCGGCCGTGAAGAGAAAGGATTTCCACAACCCTGGCTACTGACGTGCTTGCGCCAAGGAACTTCTCGTTGCAATTCTCATACCTCTTCTGGTATGTTTACTTGGTTTGAGCGGCGCTGGCGTAGCTCAGCTGGTAGAGCATCTGATTTGTAATCAGAGGGTCGGGGGTTCAATTCCCTCCGCCAGCTCCACCGGAAGTTTTCTGGGGAGCGAGGCGGAACGAAATCTGGCAGCAAAAGCCAACGGGCTGGTGTCTCTTGACACGAGTCCTATTTGTGTTTTTGTGCGGACCGTCTGGAAGTTATTGAAGAGCAAGTTGGAACCCGTGGTTCGCGTCGGAAAAGTTCGCAGGATGCGGGTTTCGCTTCCTGAATGACCTTGCGGGACGGGTGGGTGAGCGGTTAAAACCAGCAGACTGTAAATCTGCCGCTCCTTGCGGGCTACGAAGGTTCGAATCCTTCCCCGTCCACCAGGCGCTCGTCGTCGAATCAGATGCAACTGCCGTCGGCCGGCAGTAAATCGCACGAGGCGATGTTCGATTGAGCGGTCTCAATTTGCGGTGCAAGCCGCCCGGCAAGAATGCGCGGCGGGAAATGTTTTTTTGGCGTATCGCGGATGGAGCAGGCGAAGACAACAGGAAGCGGATTCGGCCTGGGTAGCTCAGTTGGTAGAGCGCGTCCTTGGTAAGGACGAGGTCACCGGTTCAATCCCGGTCCCAGGCTCCAGACTCTCAGGCGGGTGTCTGAGGTTGGAAGGTTTTGAGGGGCTTGAGCGGGGGTAACTCAACGGTAGAGTCTCACTCTTCCAAGGTGATGGTTGCGGGTTCAAATCCCGTCCCCCGCTCCAAAGTTTGAACTGCGGCGCCGCTTCGGTTTAAGGGCAGGCGCAGAAGGCGAAAGAACATGGCCAAGGAGAAATTCGAGCGCAGCAAGCCGCACGTGAACATCGGGACGATCGGGCACATCGATCATGGCAAGACGACGTTGACGGCCGCGATCACCAAGGTGCTTTCGAAGCACAACCCCAAGG
>Ga0209153_1000753_pt1 | contig 13237 bp, 13 predicted proteins | sample GraSoiAngelo_120_FD_185877 | JGI IMG/M metagenome (GOLD analysis project Ga0209153, IMG submission 185877) | Grasslands soil microbial communities from the Angelo Coastal Reserve, California, USA - 14_0919_09_20cm (SPAdes) (version 2) | ecosystem: Environmental > Terrestrial > Soil > Grasslands ...
GGTGATCTGATCGCCGTCTCTTAATCGGTGCTCGTCCTGCGCTCGGCCGTTGACGAGCACACGATTCGGGCTGCGTTTAAGTTCAGCGCCGGCGAAGACGCCGTCCACGAGCACGTAAGCGCCCGCGTCGAATTTGATGTGCGCGTGATAACGCGACGCGCGCGGATCGTCGAGCGCCACACAGTTGTCGGCGGCGCGCCCAATCGTGCATTGCGCCTGCGGCGACAAGATGTATTCCCATTGTCGTCCGCCAGCGTCTGTGATTTGTAATAGCGGCATAAGCGATTCGCGGCCTCGTCGGCAAAAGTGGCTCGCTGCTTGGCCGACAGTATAACTCAACCGCCAAGTTTGCCGACTACTTGCGCCGCCCCATCTATAGAGCAGCGCGGACGGCGCGGCGCACAAGTTCTGTGGTCAAGCCGTAAACCAGATGCGCGGCGAAGGCGTAAGCGTGCTTCTCCAGCGGATACTCCGTCGGCGGCTTCGACAAACCGAGGAGCGGCACGACCCCCTCATCGGCCGTCAACCAGACGAACGCGCCGAACGGCAGCCCTGCGCCCGCCGCCGCTTCGGGTAAGAGTTCGCACGTCGCACCATAGAACGCGCCGGTCGTCATGCCGAAGGCGTAGTGTACGGCCGCGCCGGCCGTCTGCTTCGCTGGTTTGGACAACTTGTGATCGAAGACGCCTTCGGCGATGGCCTGCGCCGTTCGCTCCGTCGCGTCGTCCTCCTCTTCGTCGCTGCCGCGCGCTTGCAACTCACGCGCGACCCCGTGTTGCGGCGTGCCCTGCTGCCGCGACTGCGCGCCGTGCGAGCGTTCTTCATCTTCGGTCAGCTTGCTCCACAAAGCTTGAAACTGATTCATCACGAAAGAAGCGACCAGCCCGCCGGCGATGCCCGCCGCCAAACCCTTCAACACGTCACCATCTCGCCGACTCTGTCCGTTATCGCGCATAAAGTGATCCCCCCATGTCAATGTTTCGACTCCATCGCGCCGAAGCAAGGAGCATCAGCCGGCCTTGCCTTCGCCGCAACTAAACTTCGCTGTCGGAGTGTCATGCTTGCCCTATCTTCAACCCGAAACGGTGCGAGATTCAAGGGCGCGACTTAAAGTTCGCGCCCTTCCGCAGCTAAAAAACATCGCACCCGCGCGCCGCTTTGAGTCGGCGGGCGAACGGCTGTATGCTGAACGGTAAACAGCCAGCAGCCCAACACTCGAAGCTAGACGCGGGAAGGAAAGACAGACATGAGCGCGAACAAGGACACGTTGACGATTACCGACAATCGCACCGGCCAGCAATATGAAGTGCCGATTGAGTACGACACGATCCGCGCGATGGATTTGCGCCAGATCAAGGTCAACCCTGAAGACTTCGGTTTGATGACTTACGATCCGGCGTTCATGAACACGGCCTCGTGCAAGAGCCAGATCACATACATTGATGGCGACAAAGGCATCCTCGAATATCGCGGTTATCCGATTGAGCAGTTAGCGGAGCAGAGCACATACCTCGAAGTCGCATACCTCTTGCTCTACGGCGAACTGCCGAACGAACAGCAGTTGCAGCAGTGGCAGTATCACATCACGCATCACACCTTCATCAACGAGAACATCAAGAAAGTCCTCGACGGATTCCACTACAACGCACACCCGATGGGCATGTTCGAGTCAATGGTCGCCGCGCTCTCGACCTTCTACCCGGACGCGAAAGAGATTTTCGATGTCGAGTGCCGGCAGAAACAGATTTACCGTCTGATCGCCAAAGTGCCGACCATCGCCGCCTTCGCTTCGCGCCATCGCATCGGCATGCAGTATTCATACCCCGACAATGATCTGAGCTACGAGGGCAACTTCCTGAACATGATGTTCAAGACGACCGAGTTGAAATACAAACCCGACCCGGTGCTCGAACGCGCGCTCACAGTCCTCTTCATCCTGCACGCAGACCATGAACAGAACTGTTCGACTAACGCGATGCGCTCCATCGGCAGCGCGCACACCGATCCGTTCTCGGCGATCGCGGGCGCAGCCGCCGCGCTCTACGGCCCCTTGCACGGCGGCGCGAATGAAGCGGTCTTGCGGATGCTCAACGAGATCGGCTCGGTCGAGCGCGTGCCCGAATATGTGCAGCGCGTCAAGAACGGCGAATTTCGTTTGATGGGCTTTGGGCACAGGGTTTACAAAAATTATGATCCGCGCGCGCGCATCATCAAGCAGGTCGCGTATGAAGTGTTCGAGGTGACGGGCAAAGACCCGCTCTTAGACATTGCGCTCGAACTCGAACGCATCGCGCTCGAAGATGAATACTTCGTCAAGCGTCGGCTCTACCCGAACGTAGATTTCTATTCGGGCATCATCTATCGCGCGATGCGTTTTCCGGTGGACATGTTCCCGGTGCTCTTCGCCATCCCACGCACTTCCGGGTGGATCGCGCAGTGGGTCGAGATGCTCAACGATCCCGAACAGAAGATCGCGCGCCCGCGCCAAGTCTATTTGGGCCAACGCACGCGCCAGTACGTGCCGCTCGCGCAACGCGACGGCGCGGCGGCGCAGACGGCGGGGCGTTGATGAAGATTGGCGCGAGACGGCCGCAGCAGAATTAACCACGAAGTCACACGAGGCGGACACGAAACAAGCATCCATTTTGTTTCGTGTCCGCCTCGTGTGACTTCGTGGTTTATGTTTTTTGCCTTTGGGCGGCTGGCTCAGAAGGTCTTCCCTTTCTGCCGCGCGCTCTGGTTCTGGTTGGGCTTGTTGCCTTGCGGGTTGCGCCCCTTCATCTCTTGATTGTGCGCGCCTTTCTGCGTCTCGCCGCTCAGTTGGTCGGTCTGCTCGCCACCGCGTTGCCGTTTGATGTCGGCTGCACGGTGCGCAGTTGATGTTGGCGGCCTCATCGCTTCAGCCGAGTTCGCGCCGACGCTGCGCGACGGACTCGTCTTGAACTTTTGCTCTGCCATCGCTCGTCCCCCTTCCGTTTGTCAAACCTCACATGCCCTGCGCCGGTGTGGGTTGTTGGGCGCCGAGCGTCTGTTGATTCGCGCGCCCGTTCCCTGCCTCGTTCTGCTGTCTGCGATCACGGAACCAAGTGCCGGCTTCGTGCATCATGCCTTGCGCGCGGTTGCGCAGGTCGCGCGCTTTGGCTTCGGCTCTGTCGCTTAACCGATAAGCTTTGCTCGCCATTTGATCGCTTAGACGCGCACGCCGGCCGCGCCCGCGCTCAGGATCGAACAGGTACATCAACGCCGCGCCCAAGCCGATGCCGCCGAGCAGCATCCCCAAGCCGCCCGTGCTGCACACCGCGCCGCGACCGGCGCTCATGTTCATCTCGTCTCGTTTGCTATTTGTCTCGTTCTGCTCCATCGTCTGCCTTCCTCCTTCAATGGGTCTTAAGTTGCCGCAAGCGAAACCGCCGCACGGCACACGTCGCTGTAGCCCAACCGTACGCTTGACTGTACGACTCTGCACGGGTCGCTGGCCCGCGTCTCGCGGACTTTCACGCCTGCTTGAATTGTGCCTAGATAATTTGCAACTGCGATGCCAGATGCGACACACGTTGATTGATCAACGTGTGTCGCTCTGACCGAAGAGGTTGGAGCAGACTAGCGGCAACTACTTGGCCGCTTCCGCTTCGTGTTTGATGTGTTCGAGCACGCGCTGGTGTATGCGGTGGATGATGTAGTCAGACCAGACGTTCCAGTACGCGCCGGGCCAGAAGCTGTTCTGATACCAAGTTGTGCCGGTCACGAGCGTGTGCCCGTTGGGCAAAGGCGTGAGCAGGAATTGACCATGCCGCGATTGCAGGTAGCCATCTAAGTGCGGCGGATGCAGATGCGGATAGGGCGATAGCTCGTCCATCACGGGCGGCTGCGCGGTGACGCCGAAGCCGAGCAGGTGCGGCTCGTCCCAAACTTCAATCGGTTCGACGAATGCGCCCGTCGTGAACACGCAATGGCGCACCGCGCCGACGCCGCGCCCGTCAATCTCCGCGCGCAAGGGGTAAGCGATGCCGGTGTGAAAGATTTTTTCTTGCGGCGGCGGCAGTTCGTTGAAGGCGACGAGGTGCGACCAGACCTGTGCGGGTGGCGCGCTGATCTCAATGCTCGTATCAACCGAGCGCACGCGCGGCGCAAGGTGCGCGTTGTGTTCCAACAACATCACTGCGGGCAGCGCGAGCAGCAGGAGCATGCAGGCGTGCATCGTGTATTGCTCGCGCGCTTGCAGCGACCAGTGATGTTGAATCGCGTAGCCGACCAGTCCGCCGATGAGCGCCACGATTGCGCCGAGCGGCGCGGCCATCGCGACGCAGATCACGCCTTCAATCGCCACGCCGATCAAGATCGCGCTCACGAGTGCGACTGACAACAACGCGACCAATAGACACTTACCTAACGAGCGCGGCGCGTGATAGCCGTAAACCAACACGGAACTAAGACCCAAGCCGAACGGCAGCCCGACGAACAAGCCCCAACCGTAATTGCCCAACTTCTGCACGCTCAAAAGTGTCAACCCGATGACCGGCGCAGCCGTGATCACTATGCCCATCACGGCACTGCCGAACGCGCTGCGCGGGATCAAGCGCTCGAAGAAAGTGCCCACCTGTCCGTACCTAGACGCGCCGGTGCGCGCGCCACTCTCACTTGAAGGGATCACGCTGAGCAACAGAAAGAAGAGCAGGTTGATGACGGGGATGAAGAACAGCACGACGAGCCAAGACGGCAGCCCTGCGTCGCGCAGCCGCCGGAGCGTGAGCACGACGCCTGTCCAAATAAACGGCAACGCGATGGCGACGAGCGTCCCGTAGAATTTCAGCCGACTGAGCGGCGTCTCGTCAATCGCTGGCGTATCGCCAAAGGCCCAATAGTTGAAGAGCGACCAAGGGCGATGAAAGACCGCCGAAGCGACGATGCGATCAATCGTATGCTTAATGGCAAAGAGCGTCACGCCGAGCGCCACGTACTTCGCGCGCCCGACCCGTCCTTGCCAACGCCACAGATCAGAGGGAGTGAAGGCCATATCAGCGTGCTCCTTGGTTAATTTTCCTGCAACCAACCTTGCCTGACGGCGTAGCGCACTATGTCTGCGCGGCTGCGCAGATCGAGTTTTTCCATCAAGCGTGTCTTGTAGGTCTCCACGGTCTTGACGCTGATGTTGAGCCGCGCGGCGATCTCTTTGTTGCTGTAGCCCCAAGCGATCAGGCGCAAGACCTCTTGCTCGCGCTCGCTCAATTCGCCGCCACGTTGCGGCTTGCCGCCCGACGCAGGCTGACGCACGAAGCTATCTACGACCTTGCTGGCGAGCGTGGGATCAATGTAGAGGCCGCCCGCAGCGACGGTACGAATCGCGCCGATCACCTCCTGCGCCGCCGCACGTTTGAGCAGATAACCGGCCGCGCCCGCCTCGAACAACTGGCGCATGTAACTCTTATCTTCATAAGCCGTGAGCACGAGCACCTTCAACTGCGGGCGGGCCTGCTTGATGCGCGCCGTCACGCGCGCCCCGCTCAGGTCGGGCAGAGACAGGTCCATCACGATCACGTCCGCCGCTTCCGATTGCGCCAGTTGCCAAGCGCCTTGGCCCGTATCGGCTTCGCCCACCACACTCATGTCGGGTTGCGCGTTGATGAGTGCCTTCAACCCTTCGCGCACGACCGTGTGATCGTCAGCCAATAATATGCGCAGCTTCGCCATAAGTTTTTACCGTGAGATGGGCACGCGCACGTACACGGTTGTGCCCGCGCCCGGCGCAGATTCGATCTCAAGTTCGCCGCCGACAAGCCGCACGCGCTCGTGCATGCCGATGAGACCCATGCGCCGTTCCGTGTTGGCGGCGCGCAAGACCTCGTCGGTGTCGAACCCGCGCCCGTCGTCTTCGACGATCACGAGCAGCCGGCCCTGCCGGTATTCGAGCAGCACGCTCACGTGCTGCGCCTGCGCGTGCTTCGAGACGTTAGTGAGCGCCTCTTGGACGATGCGATAGACGGCGGTCTCGACCGGCGGCGGCAAGCGCCGATCCGCCAGCCCGTTGCTGTGAAAATCAACCGTGAAGTCGAACCGCTTCGCCCCTTCTTCAAGATAGTTTCTAAGGGTCACGTGCAGCCCTAGATCGTCGAGCGCGCTTGGGCGCAACTCCCAAGCGATGCGATGCGCTTCGCAGCCCAACTGATCGGTCAGGCGCATCAACTGAAGCAGACGCTCATCATCGGCCGGCAACGCGCCAAAGTCTTGCAGCGCCTTCAAGCCCAACATGAGCGCCGTTATGTCTTGACCTAATTGATCGTGGAGTTCGAGCGCGATGCGGCGGCGCTCCTTCTCTTGCACCGTGACGAGCCGGCGCAGCAATTCGGCCCGCTCAAGTTCAGAACGTTGTCGTTCTTGTTCGGCGTGCGCCTCACGAATGACGACCGACAGATAGGCCGCGACCTCTTTAACGGTCTCGCGCTCGTGCTCCGTCCAACTGTGCGCGGTGGGAGCATCGCAGCAGAAGAGACCGATGAGTTTGTCCGAATGGCGCACGGGCACGTTGAGCATGGCCGCTGTGCTGTTTACGCGAAGCTTCTCTTGGAGCGGCGCGAGCCGCGCGTCTTGGTTTACGTCTGCGACGACGACCGCCGCGTTGCGCCGCAACGCGGCCAAATAATCGGGCGCGCTCGTCAGATCAATTGTCAGCCCTGTGAGCGGCGGCAGGCCTGCGGGTTCAATGGCGTGGTTCACGGTCAAACGGTTGCGCTCGTCAATCGTCGAGTAAGCCACGCGGAAGCTAGGGAAATACTGCTGCGTCTGTGTCACGGCGCACGCAATGATCTGCGCTACAGACATGTCGGCGCGAATCGCCGTCGAGATGCTGTTGAGCAGGCGCAGGCGCGTCTGACTGCGCAGCAACGCCTCTTCCGCCTGCTTGTGTTCGGTGATGTCCTGCGCCGTGCCGATCATCCGCGCGAGACGCCCCGCGTCGTCCATGACGGCCTCGCCGCGCCCGTGCACGATGCGCACCGTGCCGTCGGGCCGCATGGAGCGGTGATAGAAGTTAAATGGCTGATGATCGCTGAACGCTTGCCCGATCATTTTACATACTTGCTCGCGGTCATCCGGATGGATGCAATTTAGAAACGCTTCGTAGGTCGTGCCGAACTCTTGCGGGCGCAGGCCGAAGATGCGGAACAACTCGTCCGACCAAGTGACGCGGTCGGCCGCAACGTCCCACTCCCAACTGCCCAAGTGCGCGATCTTCTGTGCCTCAGCCAATTGTTTCTCGCTGGCTGCGAGTTTTTCCTCCGCTTGCTTGCGCTCGGTGATGTCTTCGACCGTGCCTTCGTAGTAGAGCATGTGCCCCGTGTGGTCGCGCACTGCGCGCGCGTTCTCGCGCACGAACACGGTCGTGCCGTCGCGGCGCTGCCAGATGGCTTCGAGGCCGCGAATCACGCCGTCGCGCTCCAGCCGCTCCTTAAATAGCTTGCGCGGATAAGAGGCGAGGAACTCCTGCTCTAAGTTGCGGGCCGCGTATTCGGCAAAAGAGTCGAAGCCGAGCATGCGTAGCAGCGCGGGATTGGCCAAGAGGACGCGCCCATCGGGTGTCGTGCGGTAGATGCCGATGGGGATGCTCTCGAACAGATCGCGGGCGCGACGCTCGCTTGCGCGCAACGCTTCTTCGATGCGTCTGCGCTCAACGTCCATGCGCAAATCTTGAACTTTGCCGGTGGGCATAGGTGTTGCCTGAGTGGGGCAGCAAAAGAAGAAAGGGAAAGTCGCGCCGGAGGAGGGCGGCACGCTTTCCCGCGATTTCATTCTGCACGTTACTTTCTACAGCGAAAGCGGGAGTCATTCTACATCTTTCTTGTCCCGGTGGCGTAACTTTTTTTTTCGCGGCGACTGGATGCGCGCCATCGTGCGGATGCGGGCCTTTCAGCGCCGGCCGAAGATGAGATAACCGATGAGACACGAAAGCAAGACCAACACGGGTACGGCGACGAGCCAGAACAACTGCGCCAGCCTGCGCTCGGCGGCCAGATTCCGCGCGCAGCGCGGACAGCCCCTCGCGTCCGCCGGCAACAGCGCGCCGCAATCACGACAAGCTTCAAGTTTCATAAGAGAGCGATTAGCGATTAGCGATTAGCTTGTTAGCTCTCGCTTGAGTCAGTTGCTTGATTAGCCGAGAACCACGCAACCTAAAAACCGAAAGGAAAGCTGACAGCTAATCGCTAACAGCTAATCGCTTTTTTTATGTTAGACTCGCGCCCTGAGTTTGTTACTTCAGGCGCGGGCGATGTTAGCACGAGCGCACTGGGCGCGTGCGCTATTACTCGCAGCTAAAGCAGGCAAACTTGGATCGCATTCCCCCTGGGCCGGTACAGGCATAACCCGGCCGCGCCGGTTTCGATGAGTCAAGAGCAACGCGCCAAAGACCCGCAAGCCCCCGACCCAAGCGCGTGGGTGGACGAGCACGGCGATTATCTCTATCGCTATGCGCTGTTTCGCCTGCGCGACTCAGCGCTCGCCGAAGACGCAGTGCAAGAGACGCTGCTCGCGGCGCTCCAAGCTTACGCCAACTTCGCCGGGCGCGGCTCTGAGCGCACGTGGCTTGTCGGCATACTCAAACACAAGATCACAGATCATTTCCGTCGCATCAGCCGCGAAGCCTCTGTGCCCCAACGCGAAGATGAAGCGTTCGTGGATGAAAACTTTTTCCGCACCGAAGGCGAGTGGGCCGGCCACTGGCGCGCAGAACAAGCGCCGAGCGATTGGCACGCCAGCCCCGTCGCGCTTGTCGAACAGGGCGAGTTCTGGTTGGTCTTTCAGAACTGTCTCGGGCCGTTGCCGCCGCGCATCGCCAGCGCGTTCGTCATGCGCGAAGTTGATGGCTTGACGAGCGAAGAGATTTGTGAGGTCTTGAGCATCAAGGTGAACAACCTCTGGGTCATGCTGCACCGTGCGCGCCTGCACCTGCGCCACTGTCTCGAACTCAACTGGTTCAAGCGCCCGACCGACGCACACTGAACAGATGGCAACGGGAATCATCAGTCGAGCTACACACGCGCTGCGCTACTTCTTGCTGCGGCGGCTGCCGACCTGCAAGCAGATGTCGGTCGTTATGTCAGAGTCGCTGGAGCGACGTTTGACCTTGCGCGAGCGCATCTCGCTGCGCCTGCACCTGTGGATTTGCATCTGGTGCGTCTGGTATCTCGAACACCTGCACATCGTCCGCGATACTCTGCGCGCGCGCGCTGCCCAGACGGACGCAACCGACACGGCTGCCGAACCTCATCTCTCACTCGAAGCGCGCACACGCATCAAGCGCACACTCGGAAGCAACTCGTAATTTCCCGCCCCAAGCTGTAAGGATTCAACTCCAACGCGCGACCAACTGAACAGGCGGGCCTACGTCTGCCACTTTTGAAGACTGTGAGTGCTCCTTGGTGCTAACGTTAACTTGCAAGCGTGCGGCGGCGCTCCTGTCGCTCTCGATGGAGCGCAGGCTGCCGCCGCGTGAGCGCTTGCTGCTGCGTCTGCATCTCTTCATCTGCGCCGCCTGCCTGCGCTGCAAAACGCAACTCACATTACTACGCCAAGTCGTCCGCCAACGCGCTCAACGGATCGAAGCGGGACAGGACGCGGCCGCGCTTAGACTCTCGCCCGCCGCCCGCGCACGCCTCAAGCGCGCGCTCTGCGGCGAGGAGCATTAAAACGCTCATGGACTGGAACGCTAAACTTTGCCGAGTGCTGGCGCATGAAGCTTGCCGATGTAAGGAACGCGCGGCAGTCTGCGACCATTAAGGCGAACACTAACGCAAGAGGTATGAAGCAACAATGAGTGCACAACTGTTTGAAGCACCGATGATCGAAGGCGCGCTGGCCGGGCGAATGGCTGAAGAGCGCGAAGCGATTCAATGCCCTGTCTGCGGCGGCGCGAACAAAGCGGACGCGATCTTTTGCGCGAACGCGGCGTGCGGCAAGGCTTTGGGGCCGTTCGCTTATGTGCACGAGGAGTTGGCCGCAAAGTCGCGTTGGTATGAGCGGCTGGCGGAACGCGCGACCGACTTCATCAGCCGGCCGCACTTTCTCGTCGTCCACTCGCTCTGGTTCCTGCTCTGGCTCGTCTTGAACACAGGCCTCTTCGCCATCGTCGGCAAGTTCGACATCTATCCGTACAACCTGCTCGGCTTGATCCTCTCGGTCGAGTCAATCTTCATCACAGGCTTTCTCTTGATCAGTCAGAACCGGCAGAACGCGCACGCAGACAAGCGCGCCGAACTAGATTACGAAGTGAGCGTCCGCACCTATCGTGAGATTGACGAGTTGAAAGAACTGGTGCAAGCGATGCAGGCGCAAGTTTCGAGTTTGGAGCGGACGATCCGCTCGCGTTAACATTAGCGACATCAACCCGCACGCCGACAAAACCACGAACGAGTTACCTGTCGCGCCGACGCCGATGAGTTCCAACGCCACAGTCATCGCCGCTAGTTCTGTTTCGCGCGCGCGCGGCGGGCGGTTCGCGTTGACTGCGGGCTATTGCGTCTCATTCGTCGCGCTCGGTTTGACGACCGCATCTTTGGGGCCGACGCTGCCCGCCTTGGCCGCACAGACGCACGCGCGGCTCGGTCTCATCGGGCTGCTGCTGACCGCGCGCTCTTTGGGCTTTTTGCTCGCGAGTCTGCGCGGCGGGCGGCTCTATGATCTAAGGGCCGGCCATCCGTTGATGGCTTTAGCGCTCGTCTTGATGGCCGCGTTGATGGCGCTTGCGCCTGTGCCGAATGGATTGTGGCCGCTCGCCCTCGTCATGTTCGCACTCGGCGCAGCCGAAGGATTATTGGACGTGGGCGGTAACACCTTGCTCACTTGGGCGCACGACGACCGCAGCATCGGCTCGGCGCTCAACGCAGTCCATTTTTGTTACGCTGTCGGCGCGACGCTCGCGCCTGCGGTCGTCGCGCGCACCATCGCACACGGCGCGGGGCTGGCTTATTGGACGCTCGCGCTGCTCGTCTTGCCGGCCGCCGCACTCATCATCTGCTTGCCGAGTCCCGCGCCACGCGCAATAGTGCACGGAGAGACGCACGCGCCCGCGCGCCTACAGCTTGTCCTATTGTTCGCGCTCTTCTTCGCGCTCTACGTCGGCGCGGAGGTCTGCTTCGGCGGCTGGATCGCCACTTACGCGCTGGCGCGCCGTTTGAGCGACGCGGCCGGCGCGGCCCTTTTGACCTCTGTGTTCTACGGCGCGTTGATGTTGGGCCGGCTCTTTGCGATCCCACTTGCCGCGCGCGTGCGCCCGCGCACGATCCTCTGCGCCGATCTGCTCGGCTGCCTGTTCGGTCTCGGCCTCTTATTATCGGGCGCGGGCGTGCTTGTTTGGCCCGGCGCTTTCGTCGTCGGTCTCTCGATGGCTTCGATCTTCCCGACGACGATGGCCTTCGCCGGCCGGCACATGCAGATCACAGGGCGCGTCACGGGTCGCTTTCTCGTCGGCGCAAGCATTGGCAGCATGTCGCTGCCTTGGCTTACAGGCCAGTTGTTTGAAGCTTTGGGGCCGATTGCTGTAATGCTCGTCGTCACCTGCGCTCTGCTCGTCGCGCTCTTCGTCTTCGCCGCTATGCTGCGCAGCACACGTTCTGCGCCGCGCAAGGCGTAAAGCTGTTCTGCTCACAGCTAAAAATTTTCCTGTAAGGATTCCCGCCGCCGCCCGACTAATCGAGTGAATGAAGCGAGCAAACAAGCTTCAAGTTCAAACGGGCAGTTCTTAAACAATTGAATCGAGCGCGCGCTCAAAACTTTCGCCGGGGCCGCGCCGAACGAACCTCTTCCTGAAACGACATATCGCGCGAGCGTTAAGCGCGGACATGAGAGATGAAACCGTCTCATCTTCCGTGTGGTCGTGTGCCCGCGAAGCTGGTTCGCCGAGTTAAAGCCGGACGGGCACGCGCCACGAAACTTAAAACCAACCGCCGCTTGGCGGGCTAACTAATCGAAGGAGATGAAACATCATGTCAACACGTAAGCTCATCGTCATCGTCGCCGCTCTGCTCGTCATCGCGGGCGCTTGGTACGCCTTCCGCCCGGAGCGGCTCGTCGTCAATCAGAAAGTCAACGAACAATTTCCGACCGCCTCGGCGGCCACCAACTCAACCACGACGCTCGCCTCTGGCAACTTCCACAACGGCGCGCACGACACCAAAGGCACTGCCACCATCTATCAACTACCCGACGGCAAACGCACTCTGCGTCTGACCAACTTTGAAACTTCTAACGGCCCAGACGTGCACGTCTATCTCGTCGCGGCTGACGATGCGCAGGATTCGGACACGGTCAAGCAGGCGGGCTTTGTCGAGATCAGTCCGCTCAAAGGCAACGTGGGTGATCAGAATTACGACCTGCCGGCCAGCGTTGATCTGTCGAAGTATCGCGCCGTGACCATCTGGTGTCAGCGGTTCGGCGTCAACTTCGGCACTGCGCCGCTCAAACAGTCGTAAACCGCACAGGGGCGGCGCGGCGGCGAGGCGCGTAAACGTCTCAAAGCCGCCGCGCCGATCAGATCAATCACAAGCGCAAGCGCAGAACTTTTTCAGGCAAGAGGAGCGAACACATGAGCACGAAGAAACAGACACGGATCATCATTCTCGGCGGCGGCTTCGGCGGACTCTACACCGCGCTCCATCTGGAGAAGACGCTCGCCCGTGACCCAGACATCGAAGTGACGCTTATCAACCGCGAGAACTTTTTTCTGTTCACGCCGATGTTGCACGAAGTGGCCGCGAGCGACTTGGACATCACGCACATCGTCAACCCGATTCGCAAGCTGCTGCGGCGCGTCCGCTTCTTCGATGGCGATGTCGAACAGATCGATCTCGTGAACAAGCGCGTCAGCGTCTCGCACGGGCACGAGCATCATCATCACGAACTTGAATACGATCATTTAGTGCTCGCGCTCGGTTCGATCACGAACTTCTATGGTCTGCCCGGTCTCGCCGAAAACTCTCTGACGATGAAGTCGCTCGGCGATGCGATTCATCTGCGCAATCATATGATCAGCAACTTGGAGGAGGCCGATTTCGAGTGCTGCCCGCATGTGCGCGCGCCGCTCTTGAACTTCGTCGTCGCGGGCGGCGGCTTTGCCGGTGCTGAGACCATCGCAGGCATGAACGATTTTTTGCGCGAAGCGGTCGAGTTCTATCCGCACTTGACGGAAGAGATGATCCGCGTCGTGCTCGTGCATCCGGGCGAGGTGATCTTGCCGGAGTTGGGCGCGAAG
>Ga0209153_1000756_pt1 | contig 13212 bp, 13 predicted proteins | sample GraSoiAngelo_120_FD_185877 | JGI IMG/M metagenome (GOLD analysis project Ga0209153, IMG submission 185877) | Grasslands soil microbial communities from the Angelo Coastal Reserve, California, USA - 14_0919_09_20cm (SPAdes) (version 2) | ecosystem: Environmental > Terrestrial > Soil > Grasslands ...
ATGTTGGTCAGCGCGACCAGCTCGGCGACGCGCGATGCGCGCTCCTCCTTGGCTACGCCGCGGATTTTCAGTCCATAGCCGATGTTGTCGGCGACGTTCATGTTGGGGAACAGCGCGTAGGACTGGAACACCATGCCGACATTGCGCTTCTCGATCGGCACCGATGTCACGTCCCTGCCGTCAAACAGCACCTTGCCGCCGGCATCAGGCAATTCGAGGCCGGCGATGATACGCAGCATTGTGGTCTTGCCGCAGCCGGAGGGGCCGAGCAGCACCAGCGTCTCGCCGCGCGCGATGTCGAGCGTGGCGGGTTCAAGCCCGCGGGTACCGTCGACAAAGGTTTTGCCGCAACCCTCGATGCGAACCGAAGCGCCACCGCCGGCAGCTGCGCTCATCTTGCCCGCTCCCTGTCGGCGAACAGTTGCATCGCGACGAGGAGTGGAATGATCATGACAAAGAAGATCAGCGTATAGGCCGAGGCGACCTCCAGGCGCATCGAGGCGTAGCTGTCGGCAAGCCCGATCGGCAATGTCTTGGTCAGCGGCGTGTGCAGCATCCAGGTCAGGTTGAACTCGCCGAGCGAGAGCGTGACCACCATGAGGCTACCCGCAAGGATGCCAGGCAGCGCATTGGGGACGATCACGTCGCAAAAGCGTCGCCATGGCAAAGCGCCGAGCGATGCCGCGCCTTCATCAAGCGTCTTGATGTCGACGGTTGCGAATACCGCCATCACCGAGCGCACCATGAACGGCATGGTGAAGATGACGTGGCCGACCAGAATAAACAGCCAGGAGCGGCGGAACTCGCCAAAACGTTGAAATGTAAGCAGCAACGCCAGTGCAATGGCAAGCCCGGGGATCGCCAGCGGCAACGTGATGATTTCCTCGACCACGCGCGCCAAACGCCCTCCTCGTACATGCAAGGCGTAAGCGGCGGGAATGCCGGCGACCAAGGTTACGGCCAGCGTTGCGAATGCGATCAGGAACGACAGGGTGATGGTGCCGGCATAGAGATTCCAGACCTGCGCCACCCATTGCAGCGTCAGGCCGGAGGAAATGCCTCGAAAATAGTTCACGGTGACACCGGCCAAAATCGACAGCGCCGCAGGCAACACCAGGAACGCGGCGACAATCAATGTGAAGACGAGCTGGCCGGCGAAGATCAGGCGGTCGCGCATGGCTTCATCCGGCTGCCGCAACCGTGCTGCCGGAAAACGAACGGGCAAGCGCGAGAATGAACCAGGTGATGAGGCCGAGGCCGACCGATAACGCCGCCGAGGTCGCGAAATTCGCAGCCAGCGTGAACTCGGTATAGATCAGCATCGGCAGCACATCGATGTTGGTCGCGAGTGTGAACGCGGTGCCAAACGCACCCATCGCGGTGGCAAAAGCAATCGCACCGGAGGCCACGAAAGCCGGTGCTAGGGCCGGCAGCACGACATCGCGCTGCACCGCCCAGGGGCTCGCGCCAAGCGAACGCGCGGCTTCCTCAAGCCCGATATCGAGCTTCTGCACCGCGGCCATGATGGTGAGAATGACGCGTGGGATCGAAAAGTAGAGATAGCCGAGAAAGAGCCCATAGATCGAATAAGCGAAAACCAGTTTCTCGCCAAACAGGCGGTTGGAAAAATCGCCGATCAGGCCCTGACGTCCGGCGAGCAGGATGATCATGAAGCCGACGACGACGCCGGGAAAGGCGAGTGGAAAGGTCAGCATTGCGACCAACACGGCGCGGCCCGGAAAGCGGTGGCGTTGCAGGAACATCCCGGCGATCGTCGCTACAACGAGCGTGACGATCGTGGTCGCCGCGGCCAGTACGACCGTGTTGATTAGCGTGGCGCGGTAGCGCGGCTCAGTCAGGACAGCCAGATAGCCGGCAAACCCTAGCGGTCCCTCGGCGCCGGTCACGACCAGCCGCGCCATCGGCAGCAGGAAGAATGCCACTGTCACTGCCCCTAACGGCAGCAAACAGAGCCAGACAAAGGATCTATGCGACATGAAACGATGGTGCCCCGCCTTTCAACCCAGGGCACCATATTGCCTCAGCGGACCTCGGCGAGATAGCGGTCGACAAAGGCTTTTTGCACGTTTTCCATCTCGCCCCAGTCGACGCTCTTGGCCCGTGCATAGTCGCTGTCGGGCAGGAACTTGCTCTTCACCGCGTCGGGCAATTCGATCGGGCGAGCGGGACGCAGATAAGCGTTGGTCCAGATCGCCTGGCCCTTGTCGGACAACAGATAGTCCAGGACCTTCTTGGCCTTCTCCTTGTCCGGCGCGTTCTTGACGAGACCGACGACATAAGGAAACACCACCGACCCTTCACAGGGGATCACGAACTCGAAATTGCCCTTCTCTGAATATTTCGCGCGATAGGCGTTGAAATCATAATCAAACAGGATCGGCATCTCGCCGGAGACCACGCGGGCATAGGAGGTCTGCTTGGGCACGATCGGGCAGAGCCGCCGAGCGCGAGATTGATCGCGACCGCGCCGACATAGCCGACCGCGGCCGAACTCGGATCTAGGTAGCCAACCATGCCTTTGTAGTCCGGCTTCAAGAGATCCTTCCAGCAGGCCGGCACCGGCTTGCCGCCGAGCGCGTCCTTGTTCACAAACAGGCCGAGGGTGCCAGAGTGAATGGTGGTCCAGTAGCCATCCGGGTCTTTCAAGCCAGCGGGGATCTGATTCCAGTTCACCGGCTTATAGGGCTCAAGCGCGTCCTGCGCCTTCGCCTTCATGCCGAAGGTGACGCCGAAATAGCCGATGTCGCCAACCGGATTGCTCTTCTCGGCCAGGATCTGCGCCAGCGCCTGACCCGAATTCTTGTTGTCGTGGGGGATGTCGTAATTGAGATCGGCCTTGATGGCCTTGAGCATGGAGGCCCAATCCGCCCACTCCGGCGGGCAGTTGTAGCAGATGACGTCGGCTGCTTCGGCGGATGGCCAGGGCGCCAGGAAGGACAGCGCAAGCAAGGTCAGGGCAAAGCGCACGGTCTTCATCAAAGTGGCTCCGATTTCGGAAGGAAAGGACGTTCCCGTCACAGGGGACATCAGCACCAATGGGCGACCAAGTATAGGCGGCGTATGAAGGATTTGCGACGACGGGGTTTTTGCTGTGCAGCAAATCCGTCGAAAGCTCCCTTCGTCCGGCGCAAGGCCACCCAGCGTGTCGGCGATAGCTGAGTTGCAATGATGGCCACGGCACCCGCCTTGCGGCGCAACGATCATTGCCCGTATCCTTCGCGCCAAATCCTAGCCTTTTCGAAATCTTCCGTTCGAACGGAGATGCTCCATGACCCCGCCCGTGAATTCTCCCACCATCAAGGTCGTCAAATCGGTCCGCGAACAGGTGAGCGCCGAAGAGTGGCAGACCCGCGTTGATCTTGCAGCCTGCTATCGCCTGACGGCGATGTACGGCATGACCGAGATGATCGCCAACCACATCTCATGCCGCGTTCCCGGCTCGCACGACCACTTCCTGATCAACCCTTACGGGATGCTCTATGAGGAAATCGATGCATCCTGCCTGATCAAGGTCGACCTCGACGGCAACGTGCTCTTCAACGCCTCGGATTATGGCGTCAACGCCGCAGGCTTCGTCATTCACAGCGCCATTCATATGGCCAGGCACGATGTGGATTGCGTCGCGCATACCCATACGCCGGCCGGCATGGCGGTCTCGGCGATGGAATGCGGGCTGCTTCCGCTGGCGCAAACCTCGATGCGGTTTCTCCACATCGCCTACCATGACTTTGAAGGCATCGCCGACGATGTCGGGGAGCGCGAACGGCTGGTGGCCGACCTCGGGAACCACGAAGCGATGGTTCTGCGCAATCACGGACTGCTCGTGGTCGGGCGCACAATACCTGCGACCTTCAACCTGCTCTATCGCATGGAGCGCGCCTGCGAGGTGCAGGTGATGGCACTGTCCTGCAATACCAAGCTGGTCTATCCGCCGCGAGACGTCCTGGAGAAGACCTTCGACAAGGTCAAGCCGCGCCCCAATCTGCCCAACCGCAATGGCGAGCTGGCCTGGCCGGCGCTACTGCGCAAGCTCGACCGGGTCGACACCTCGTATCGGAATTAACGGACTTCTACCAGGAGGCGCACGCGACTTGCGCGCGCTCCGCATGTTCGGCAACGCGCGCCTATCCCATCGCCACTGCGTCGCCCTTGACCCCATGCATGCGCCCGTCGAGCCACATCGTGCTGAGCGCCAAGCCAAGCCAGCCGAAATTGTAGATGAAGCCTACGATCAGAACGAACCAGCCAGGAATCGGGCCGACGGCGGCGCGATCGGAAAATTCCGCTAACGTCGCGGCGGGCGTCGGATGAATCGCTATTTTGCCGTAGTATGCAATCACCTGGACGGCGAGAATCCAGACGTAGTTGCGACGTAACCGTCGCCCCGCGGCGCGGACAAACGAAATGTGATGACGGGGCGCCGTATAGTCCCGTGCGAGCACCATCTGCCAACCATCGTCACGCGCTACACCGGTAAATATGGGCGCGTAGAAATTCATCTCCAGCCAGCGAGCGCGGGCACGCCACACATTGAAGTAGCGATAACGCCGCGCCTCCATGCCGAGAAACACCGCAAGCAGCAGCCCCACCAGCAGCAGCGGCAGGGGTGAGGCTTCCGGACTCGAAAAGGTCGTCGACAGCGCGATGCCCATCGTGACGATCGACCAGTTCGTCGTGTTGTCCAGCCGCGTTCGCCAGATCGTCGAGCGATAGACTTCGCCACGGTAGAGATGCGCGATCGCGCCCATCTCGGCGGCATCAAGGATGTGTCGAGGCTTTGCCTCATCGGATGCGATAAGTGACATGACGGGACTCCGGTTTCCGAATAACGTTTTCGCACAACGACCGGCGTTGACGGCGGGGAATCCAGATCATCGACGCCGATCGATCCATCCCGAATTTGTGATGCCGCCACTATGCTTGGCGTGAGCTTCGATTGCCAGCACCAGGCCCAATAATCCCGCGGTGCACTGCAATAAAACGAGCCGCAACCCGGTTTAGCGCGGCACCACCGCGGTCGCCTCGATCTCGACGCGCGCCGCCTTTTCAACGAGCCGCACGACCTGCACCAGCGCCATCGCCGGATAATGCGCGCCGAAAATCTCGCGATAGATCGGGCCGAGCTCTTTCAAGTTCGCCAGATACTCTTCCATATCGACGACGTACCAGGTGAGGCGCACGAGATGTTCGGGCCGCGCACCGCCTTCCCTGAGAATGTCCGAGATGTTGCGCAGGGTCTGGCGGACCTGCGCAACAAAACCGGCCGGCAAATGATTGCCGCTGTCCCATCCGATCACCCCGCCCGTCACTACGATACGGCCGTCGGCTGCCATGCCGTTGGCATATCCCTTCGGCGCCGGCCAGCCACTCGGCTGTAAGATCTGCGCGGCCGACGACGCTTCGCTTTTTGCAAGCGGCAGCACAGCGAGGGTGGGCGCCTTAGTCGTGCTCACGAACCATCTCCATCTACTTGCATTCATTCCGCGGCGACGCCTGCCGATGCCGACTGGGCCTGGGCCATCTGCCGTAGGGCAAACCGCTTCAATTTGCCGGTTTCGGTCTTTGGCAGTTGCGCGACGAATTCGATTGCACGCGGATATTTATAAGGCGCGATCGCGCGCTTGACATGTTCCTGCAGAGCGGTGGCCAGCGCATCATCGGCGGTAGTGCCCACGGCCGGCACCACATAGGCCTTGACGATCATGCCGCGCGCCTCATCGGGCGCCCCGACCACGCCGCATTCGGCGACAGCCGGGTGCGTCAGCAGCGCGGCCTCGATCTCGGGGCCGGCAATGTTGTAGCCGGAGGAGATGATCATGTCATCCGAGCGGGCCACAAACGACAGGCGGCCCGTGTCGTCGCGAACAAACGTATCGCCCGTCAGGTTCCAGCCATCGCGCACATAGTTCAACTGCCGCGGGTCCGCGAGATAGCGGCATCCGGTCGGGCCGCGAACCGCAAGCTTGCCGACGGCGCCCGGCGGCAATTCGTTCATGTCATCGTCAACGATCTTTGCCTCGTAACCGGAAACCGGGTGCCCGGTTGTTCCGGCGACGGCGTCGCCTACGCGGTTGGTGATAAAGATATGCAGCAATTCCGTGCTGCCGATCCCGTCGAGAATCATCTTGCCGGTCTTGCGGATCCAGCTTTCGAAGACCGGCGCGGGCAAGCTTTCACCGGCCGAAACCGCAAGGCGCAGCGACGACAGATCGGCGCCCCTGTCCATCGCGGCCATCATCGCCCGGTACGCGGTCGGCGAGGTGAAGCAAATCGTGGCTCTGTAGGTTTCGATGATCTTGACCATCTCGGGAGGCGCCGCGTTTTCCAAAAGCGTCGCGGTCGCGCCGAACCGCAGCGGAAAGATCGCAAGACCGCCGAGCCCAAACGTGAAGGCGAGCGGCGGTGACCCTACGAAGACATCATCCGGAGTGACGTTGAGCACTTCCCTGGCATAACCATCCGCAATGATCAGGAGATCGCGATGGAAATGCATCGTCGCCTTTGGCTCGCCCGTGGTGCCCGAGGTAAATCCGAGCAGGGCGACATCGTCCCGGCCGGTTTTGACGGCATCAAACCGAACCGGCTTGCTCAGCGCCACGCGATCGAGTTCTGCATCGTGGTTCGAGGTTCCGTCAAAATTCACAACCTGCTTGAGAAACCGGCTGGTCTTTGCGCATGCGACCAGTTCGTCGGCGATGCGGCTGTCGGTCAACGCAAGCGCGATCTCTGCCTTGTCGACGATCTTGGTCAACTCACCGGCACGAAGCATCGGCATGGTGTTGACAACGACCGCGCCCGCTTTTGTAGCCGCAAGCCATGCGGCGACCAGGGCCGGATTATTGCCCGAGCGTATCAGGACCCGGTTGCCGGGCTTGACGCCGTAATTCTCCACCAACGCATGCGCCAGGCGGTTCGACCAGTCGGTCAGTTCCTTATAGGTGCGCTGGCGACCGTTGCCGATCAGCGCGACACGGTCGCCGAACCCCTTCTCGACATTGCGATCGGTCAGCTCGACCGCGGCGTTGAGATAGTCGGGATATTGAAACTCCGGCCGGTCGAGCAGCAATTGCGGCCATTGCTGAAACGGCGGAAGATTTCGCCGCGTGAAATCATCAACGTGACCCGACGGGCCAAGGTTTTGGATACCAAGACTCTGATTTTCAAGGCTCTGGTTTTCAAGGCTGGGACTTGCACCTGACATTTCCATCGCCCCTCCTTTTGCGGGATGAAAGACCAATATCCAGGGCGCCCGGTAGCGCTTTATTCCTAAACATTTTAGGCTTAAAGTAATTTGGCGCAATAGCCAAAATCCAGGCGATCCACGCTATTTACTAGGGGGAGCGCGGCTTCAGCGTCCCGCCAACTGCATCAGCCGCGCGACCATGGCCGAGGCCGGATCGGCGAGCGGGGCAATCGCGGTGAAATGATTGGCGTCAGGAACAGTGCCGAACCGGGTCGGGACACCAGCCTGGCGCCATCGTTCGACGATGGTCCGGCTCTGGCGGAAATATTCCTCGCTTTCGCTGCCACCGACCACCGCATCAAGACTGCCATGCGCGGGCGGCTTCCAGGACAGGGGGCTTGCCGCCATTGCCCTTTCCCGGTCGAGACGCAATGCCTTGTTGATCGAGGTTTCGACCAGCGGCACCAGGTCGAACAGGCCAGAAATGGTGTACGCCGCAATGACGAGTTGGTTTGGCAACGAGGGATCCAGCGCCTGCCAGTCGGTCGCCAGCATGCACGCCGCGAGATGCCCGCCGGCGGAATGACCGCTCATCACCAGTGGTCGGCCGAGCCGCGCCAGTTCACGCGACGCCATCCGCATCTGCGTGATAATCGTGTCGACGGTGACGCCGGGGCAAAGATCGTAAGTGGGAACGGCGACGCTGATGTCGTGCGCGTTGAGCCCGCGCGCGCAATGGCTAAAGGATGAACCGTCGAGCGCCTGCCAATAGCCACCATGAATGAAAACGACGATGGCCGTGTCGCCGTTGGCGGGAAAGAAATCGATGGTGTTGCGGGCCCCGGCACCATAACGGATCGATTGCGGGGTGTGCTGCTCGCGGTAGGCCGCGGCATCGCTCGCCCATCCGGCCATCAGCACCGGATTTTCCGGAACCCGCGCCCGGTTGTTGTATTCGACCTCGTAGTCGATCTTCGCCACGAAACCTACAACGCCCGCCGGCTTGCAGCCTTCTGCGCCGATCCCTTGGCCTTGGCCAACAGGCGCATCAACTCGCGGACGTCCTTTGGCGTGAGATCGGAGAATATGTCGGCGATCCAGGTCTCGTGCTCGGCGGCCATCCTGCGAAACTCGGCGCGGCCGACCTTGGTCAGCCGGATGACCTGGACGCGCCGGTCCGATACCGATGTGCGCCGGTCGAGATGGCCGGATTCGACAAGCCGCTCGACCAGCCCGGTCACGTTGCCGTTCGAGACCATCATCCGTTTCGAGACATCCGACAGCGTCATGCCCTCAGGCGCCCGGTCGAGCTGCGCCATCAGGTCGAAGCGCGGCAGCGTGACGTCGAATCGTTCGCGCAGACGGCTACGTACCGTGCCCTCGATCAGGGTCGTGCAGGTCAAAAGACGCAGCCACAACCTGAGCTCGTCGCCGTGATCTTCCGGAAGTTCGACGGCCTTGGTCTCGGAATCGAGGTTCATTGCAAAACGTACCTGCCGGGGACAACACCCCTACAGTGGGTGTCGGCCTGATTATTTTGACCTTCAAATAATTCGGGACGGCCTGCAAGTCAAAACGCTCGGGCCAGCCATTTCGTATGTTTTTTCAATTTCTTTAGGCTTCAAGCAATTGGCGTGTGGCTTGCATGCCTGCTGCAGTTGCGGGCCCACATGTACTGCCGGTTCGCTTGCGGCGACAGTGTTCGTCGGAATAAGCTTGAGCTTGAAACGTACAGCGCCGATCGGGAGAATGATCATGAAACAACGATTGAAGTTGACCGGATTGGCGGCGTTGCTGGGCATTGCCGTCAACCCGGCAATCGCGCAGGAAAAGATCAAGATCGGCGTGATCGTGACGCTGTCGGGTTCGGCCGCGGTGCTCGGCCAACAGGCGCGCGACGGTTTTGCGCTCGCAATCAAGGATCTCGGCGGCAAGATGGCTGGCCGCGATGTCGAGTTCGTCGCGGTCGACGACGAACTCAAACCCGACGCCGCCGTGACCAAGGTGAAGGGCCTGCTCGAACGCGACAATGTCGATTTCGTGGTGGGACCGATCTTCTCCAACATCCTGCAAGCGATTCACAAACCGGTCGTCGACAGCAAGACGTTTCTGATCAGCCCAAATGCAGGTCCGTCGAGCTATGCCGGCAAGGAATGCAGCCGGTTCTTCTACGTGACCTCCTATCAGAATGACCAGGTCCACGAAATCCTCGGCAAGGTCGCGCAGGATCGCGGCTACAAACGCGTCTATCTGCTGATCCCGAATTATCAGGCCGGGCGGGATTCCGCCGCCGGATTCAAGCTCGACTACAAGGGCGAAATCGTCGAGGAATCCTACATGCCGCTGGGCACCCTGGATTTCCAGCCCGAGTTATCCAAGATCGCCTCGCTCAAGCCGGACGCGGTGTTCACCTTCATGCCCGGCGGCATGGGCGTCAATCTCGTCAAGCAGTACCGGCAGGCCGGTCTTGCCGACAGCATCCCCGTGCTTTCGGCATTCACCGTCGATGAATCGACCTTGCCGGCGCAGCAGGACGCCGCGATCGGCATGTTCGGCGGCGCCGATTGGGCGCCCAATCTCGACAATCCGCAGAACAAGAAGTTCGTCGCTTCGTATGAAGCAACCTATAACAGCGTGCCGGGCACCTATGCCATGCAGGGCTACGACACGGCCATGCTGATCGACAGCGCGGTGAAGGCGGTGAAAGGGGATCTCAGCGACAAGGACGCCCTTTCCGCTGCATTGAAGAAGGCCGACTTCACATCGCTGCGCGGTGGCTTCAAATTCAACACCAACGGCTATCCAATCCAGGACTTCTATCTGACCAAAGTGGCGAAACGTCCGGACGGCAAATTCCAGACCGAGATCGTCCAGAAGGTATTTGAGAATTACGGCGACCGCTACGCCAAGGACTGCACACCATAGTTCAAGGAAGGAAGCAGCATGAAAAGCGAGATCACCGGCATCACCCGGGCCAACGAAGGCATGCAGGGGATTTCCTGGAATATCCTCGGCCAGACCTATGTGCCGAAAAGCTACGCCGAGCACTCTTTCTCCTGGCACGCGACGCTGCCGCCGGGCACCTTCGTGCCGCCGCACATCCACCCCGATCAAGACGAATACCTCTACATGCTCGAGGGAAAGCTCGACTTCATGCTCGCCGGATCAGACGCTCAGGCAACACCCGGCGATCTGATCCGGCTCGGTATGGGCGTTCCGCACGGCATCTTCAACAAGTCGGACCAGACCGCAAAGGTGCTGTTCTGGGTGGCGCCGAGCCGAAAGCTTTACGATCTCTTTTGGGGCCTTCACAACATGAAGGAACAAAAGCCCGAGGAAGTGGTGGCGATGGCGGCGGAATATAACATCCACTTCCTGCCGCCGCCGCCGGGCGCTTGAGCGGGTCTTAGGCCCGCACCGCTGCAAGCCCAGGCACCGTCGCGAATCCGGCCTTGCTGGCATAGCCGCGCACGATCGCCTCGCGCTGGGCGTAGCTCAGCACGTTCTCGACATTGTCGAAGCCGTCGGGCGCGAGTTGCTCGACCGCATCGATCACGCCTTCCGGTCCGCCGCGCCGGTTCGAGCGCACGATCTCGGCCGTCATCGGCAGCCGCTTCTGCTCGTAGGCCACCAGCGCCTGGCGCGGATGCTCGGAGCGCGCCAGCGCGTCCGCTAGGCATCGCGCGTCGAGAATGGCTTGCGACGCGCCGTTCGAGCCCACCGGATACATCGGATGCGCGGCGTCGCCGAGCAATGTCACGCGGCCACTCGACCAATACGGCAAGGGATCGCGGTCGCAGGTCGGATATTCGTAGAATTCTGATGTCGCCGAGATCAGGTTCGGCACGTCGACATAGGGCACCGAAAAGCGCGCCACATGTGGCATCAGTTCGTCGCGTTTTCCCGAGAGCGACCAATCTTCCTTGCGGGGCGGAATGCCGCCATCGGCGACTTTCACCAGCACCGCCCAGTTGGTGAGCCGGCTCGCGGGGCTTGACCCTTCCGCGATCGGATACACCACGACCTTGGCATGCAGGCCGCCCGCGACGATCATCGATTTCCCGGTCAGGAACACCGGCCAGTCACGCGCGCCGCGCCATAGCATCAGCCCGTTCCAGCATGGCGGGCCTTCGTTCGGGAATAATGTCTCGCGCACCCGCGAATGAATGCCGTCGGCGCCGATCAGGATGTCGCCGCGCATCGTCCTGGTATGGGCGCCGGTGCGATCGAAGAAATGCGCCGTGACGCCGCCTTCATCCTGGCTGAAAGCCCCCAGCCTGCAGCCGGTGTGGATCGCCTCCCGCCCCAGCCGCTCCTCGACGGCGCGGTGGATCACGCTTTGCAGCCGGCCGCGATGAATCGAGAATTGTGGGACGTCGTGGCCGGCATCGATGCCGCGGGCCTCGCGCCAGACTTCCTGACCGTGGCGGTTGAGGTAGTAAAGCACGTCGGTGCGGATCGCGACATCGTCGAGCCTTTGCAACAGGCCGAGGCCGGCGAGCTCGCGGATCGCATGCGGCAGCGTATTGATGCCGACGCCGAGTTCGCGGATGGTATCGGCCTGTTCGAACAGCTCGCAGCCGATGCCGCGCGCCCGCAACATCAGCGCGGTGGTAAGGCCGCCGATACCGCCACCGACGATAATCGCCTTCATCGCCCTCAACTCCACGAACGCCACGCAACGGTGGTTAAGCTCGCATAGGCCGTTACTCCGCGGCAAGCGGCTTTGACGCCTCCGCCTTAAGTTCGGCCCGGGTCTTCGGCTTGGCCTTAGTTTTGAGGTCCTCGAAATCCTGCCGGTCGCGTACGCTGTTGCGGAAGATCTGCTCCTTGCCCGGCAGATATTGCGGCGGGCAGAATACCCCTCCGGCGCCGTACCAGGCGGCGGCCTTCAACGTGAACGAGGGATCAATCAGATGCGGGCGCCCCAGCGCCACCAGGTCGGCGCGGCCGGCGGCGAGGATGGTGTTGACCTGATCGGCCGTGGTGATGTTGCCGACACACATGGTTGCGACGTGCGCTTCGTTGCGGACCTGGTCGGAGAACGGCGTCTGGAACATGCGACCATAGACCGGTTGCGCGTCGCGCACGGTCTGGCCAGTAGAGACGTCGACCAGATCGACGCCGACCTCGGCAAATGCACGCGCGATTGCGACCGCGTCATCGCCGGTGATGCCACCCTCCGCCCAATCGGTCGCGGAAATGCGCACCGACATCGGCTTGTGCGCCGGCCACGCCGCCCGCATCGCCTCGAATACTTCCAGCGGGAACCGCAGGCGATTTTCGAGCAAACCGCCATACGCATCGGTACGCCGGTTGGTAAGCGGCGAGATGAAACTCGCCAGCAAATAGCCGTGCGCGCAATGCAATTCCAGCATGTCGAAGCCACAGCGTTCGCCGCGTTCGGCGGCGGCGACAAAGGCCGCCTTGACCGCATCCATCGCGGTGCTGTCCATCTCGCGCGGCATCCGGCTATCGGGGAAATAGGGGATCGGCGATGCCGACACGATGTCCCAGGCGCCTTCCTCCAAGGGGCGGTCCATGCCGTCCCACATCAGCTTGGTCGCGCCCTTGCGGCCGGCATGGCCGAGCTGCAGGCAGATCTTCGCCCCCGAGTTCGCGTGGACGAAATCAACGATGCGACGCCAGGCTATCTCCTGCTCGTCGTTCCATAATCCGGTACAGCCGGGGGTGATGCGGGCGTCGCGGCCGACGCAGGTCATCTCGGTGAAGATCAGGCCGGCGCCGCCGATGGCGCGCGATCCGTAGTGCACCAGATGAAAATCGGTCGGCACGCCCTCCTTGGCCGAGTACATGCACATCGGCGATACCACGGCGCGATTGGAAAGCTCCATCTCGCGCAGGCGCATCGGCTGAAACATCGGCGGCAACGGCTTCTCGACGTCGACGTCAAATCCCTTGGCGCGTACCTGCCGGGCGAAAGCCTTATCGACCTCGGCGACAAAATCCGGCGCCCGCAAGGCCAGATTGTCGTAGGTGATCGCTTT
>Ga0209153_1000758_pt1 | contig 13193 bp, 19 predicted proteins | sample GraSoiAngelo_120_FD_185877 | JGI IMG/M metagenome (GOLD analysis project Ga0209153, IMG submission 185877) | Grasslands soil microbial communities from the Angelo Coastal Reserve, California, USA - 14_0919_09_20cm (SPAdes) (version 2) | ecosystem: Environmental > Terrestrial > Soil > Grasslands ...
GACCAGAATCCTGGTTGTGATCAACGCATCGATCACCATGCCCAGCGACACGAACCCGGCGACGATCGAGAGGACGCCCAGTACCACGAGCGAGACGTTGGGAAATCCCTGGGACGGGTGCAGCCGGGCGAACACCTTGAAGAAGTAGCCGTCCTTCGCCGCCGCATACGGCACGCGCGAGTACCCCAGCAACAGGGCGAACACCGAGCCGAATGCCGTCCACAGGATCATAGCCGTGAACAGCGTCGCGACGCCCGGACCGTATGTCCGTTCCATGAAGACGGACACCACGAAGCCGGACTGCGCGTGTGACGCCGCCGGGACAAAGTCCCGCCATGGGACGACGCCGATGATCGACAGATTGATCGCGAGGTAGATCGCCGCCACCAGGGCGGTGCTGAGGAGAATCGACCGCGGGATCACCCGGCCGGGATTCTGGACTTCGTCGCCGATGTAGCAGACATCATAGTAGCCCAGGTAGTCGTACACGCCGATGCGCGACGCGGCACCCAGGCCCAGGAGAAAGCCCAAAGAGAAGGTGAACGCGCCCGGCGGAAAGTCGAAGGCCACCCGCGGGTCGAAGTGCCGGGCTCCGGTCACGACGACCACGATCACCGTGACCAGCGTGCCCATCCACAGTGTGACGGTGATGGTCGCGATCGACGTGATCCGCCGGTACAGGAGTGCCAAGTTCGCGAGCCCGATCATCGTCACGACGAGCATCGTCTGGCGCTGCGTGATCCCCTTCCAGAGGTAGCCGAGGTATTGCGAAAAGCCGATGTATCCGGACGCGATCTCGAGAGGGCCACTGAGCACGAACTGCCAGACGAAGAGAAACCCCATCAGGCGGCCGACCTTGTCCGCGCCGTAGCCCCGGCGCAGATACCCGAACGAGCCGCCCGATCCCGGCAGCGCCGCCCCCAGCTCGCTCCAGACCATGCCGTCGCACACGACGATCACCAGCGCCACGACCCAGCCGAGCATGGCCTGCGGACCGCCCAGCGCCGACATGAGGAGCGGGATCGTGATGAACGGTCCGATCCCGATCATGTTCGTCATGTTGAGCGCCGTGGCGTGCAGCAGGCCGAACCGGCGCAGCATCGGAGACGGCCCGGGGGTTCGGGTCAGAGCGCCGCCTGGGCGCGTTCCGGCATCTTCCAGAGGTCGATCGGCTTCGCGATGCCTTGCGGGCGGAACGGCAGCATGACTTTTCGCCCCAGGCCGGCGGACGCGTACGCGGCATAGAGGACCTCCTGCACCACGCGCCCGGTCTCGCCGTCCGAAATCGGCGTCTCCTTGCCGCGCACACACCGGGCGAAGTGGCGCATCTCCTGCGGGAAGCCGTAGTTCCAGTGCTCCTCGAACACGGGATAGGTCCAGCCCCTGGTCGTCGCGGCCTTCTCGACGGCATACCCGAACCCTGTTTCCGAGTACGTCGGGAGCGCGTTCCCCATGAGCAGGTCGGCGTAGGTCTGCCCCTTGTCGCCGAACACCTCGATGCAGTCGTCCATGCCGCCGGGCCGGTTCCAGCTGCTCTCGACCACACCGACGGCGCCGTGTTCGAATTCGATGATCGTGACGGCCTCATCCTCGCCCTGGGTGCGCCCGTGGTGTACCTGCGTCGTCATGTGAGAGTAGACGCTCTTGACCTTCCGCTTGCCGAGGAACCACCAGCAGAACGCAATGCCGTGGCACCCCAGGTCCATGACCGCGCCGCCGCCCGACTGCTCCACGTCCCAGAACCAGTCCGAGTGCGGACCCGAATGCTTCTCACCCTGCTTCACCAGGTGCACGCGCCCGAATGCACCTTCGTCCGCCAGCTGTTTCGCCTTCGCGTATTTCGGCGCGAAGAACAGCTCTTCGGCATAGAGCAGCAGTACGCCCGCCCGGCGGCACGCCTCGATCATCCCGTCGGCTTCCTCGAGCGTCAGGCACAGGGGCTTCTCGCACACCACGTGCTTCCCTGCCCTGGCAGCGTCGATCGCGATCTGCGCGTGCAGACGATTGGGGGCCGTGATCGAGATCATTTCGACGGCGGGATCGCGCAGCAGCTCCCGGTAATCCGTATAGGGGTGAGGGATACCGTGCCGCTGCGCGAAGCTTGCGGCGTGTCCGGGCGTGGGCGACGCCACGGCGACGACCTCCGCGTCGTCCGCCGTGGCTTTGACGGCCCCCGCGATGCAATCCGCCTGAAAGCGGGAGCCGATGATCCCGATTTTCACCGCGGCCATGGGACGGCCGCCGTTCACTGCTCCAACCGGACGTAGTACCCGGCAACCCGCCACCCCCGCGTCCCGTCGAGGGTCGGGATCACCGTCTCCACCACCTGGCGACCGCCCGAGACGTCCGTCTTGTATTGCAGCAGGACATACCGGCCGGGTGGCGCATTGGGAGGATCCGTCGTGTATCGCGCCATGATCTGATGCCGTGCCCCGAACGGCTCGAAGGGCGCGCGCGCGCTCACGACGAGCTGCGTCCACTTAGTCTTGGTGACGCCGAGCTGAAAGGAGAGGGCCGCTTCGTCCCAGCTCTTGGCGATCTCGCCTTTGTCGACGAGGGCGAGCCAGGCATGCGCGGCCGTGTCGGCGGTCCGGATGGTCGCCGCGGTATCGACGGGCGCTTGAGCGGCGAGCGCCGCGGCAACGCACGCCGCCAGCGACGAGGTCACGAGCGAAACACGGAGCAACGGTACGGTCATGCGATCCTCCCGGGGAAGAGCACGCGCCTCACGGACCGCACCTAAGCTAATGCCTTTTCGAACCAGTGATGCGCGTATGGCTCGTCGTTGAACGCCGGGACTTCGCGGAAGCCATGCCGCCGGTAGAGAGCCTGCGCCTCGGTGAGAGCCTTGTTGGTTTCCAGCCGGAGCAGCGGAAGGCGCCGTTGTCGCGCGAGGTCTTCCAGATGAAGCAGGATCCGGGCTCCGAGGCCGAGACCGCGGGCCGACTTTGCGACCCACATGCGCTTGATCTCGCCATGGGCCGCGTGACACTTCAGTGCGCCGCACCCGATTGGCTCTTCGTCCAGCGTGGCCACCACGAAGTAGCCCTGCGGCGGCGTCAGCTCCGCGGGCGTGGCCGATATGCCGAGCGCGGGATCGTAGCCGGATTCGAACCGGGCCGCGAGTTCCTCGAAGTAGCGTTCGAGACAATACTGCGCCGCCGGACTGTCGGGACTCACCACGGAGAGGCGCACGCCGCTGGCGCGGAACTGGCTGTGCTTCACACGCTACCGGTGTGGTGCCGGAACGAGGTAATCGTGCGCCGCGACGATCTGCCATCGCCCGCCCCGCCTGACCCACGTATCCGTGAACCGGTACCGGCGATCGAAGGGTCCACTGGGCCCAAGGCCCGCGACCACCAGCCAGCCCGTGACGACGGCCGTCGCTCCAAAGCGGTGGACGCGCATGTCTTCGTTGTGCGCCGTCTTGACCGTATCCGCTCCGGCGACGATCTCGTGCAACACATCGTCCCGACTCATGGTGCGGTCGTCCTCGGTGTAGATGAACCGATCCGCCAGGAGGCGTCGAAACACCCCGGCGTCACGATGAATCAGCGCGAGCGCCCACTCATCCTCCAACCGCAGGAGAACGCGGGGCTCGGTATCTTGCGGTGCGGCGGTCGCGAACAGCACCACGGCGAAAGCAACGATCATGAGTGGCCTCCTGCGCCCCGCGTAACCCGCCGCCGGATGAGAGCAAGCCCGCTGCCTGCAGCCAGCGCGACGACAAACGCCGGCAATCCGGACAGGGCGGGCCAAGCCACCAGGGCGAGGGCGAGGCCGCGCTGGTTGTGGGAGGCGGCCGCGTGTCCGTGGACGTTCGCCGCGACCGCAAGAGCGAAGGCCCCGAGCGCGACCGCCATGGCGGCGTGCACGGCTGTCCTACGAGGCGAGTGACGTAATCGAACGTGCTCGTAGCCTATGTGAGCCGCGAACGCGGCCGCGCTCACAACCCAGGCGGCGAGCCGCCACGCGACTCGCATCTGACCGGACCCAGATCGACCGGCGAGCGTCGCGAAGGTGGCGCCGACGACGAGGTACAGGACACCCAGGAGGAGCACCGCCCGCAGCCACCGTTGATCTGGTCTGTCCATCACCGAGAAGCGCGGCAGCCATCGCCGCACGCTCGCCTGGTACGCCCGGTACTGCTCCCCGAACAGCCGCGTCAGGGTCGGCTCCTCATAGAGGACGACGAACGCGTGCGCAGCGAGGAGGAACAAGCCCACGTAGCCGAGCAGCGGCAGCGAGCCGTAGACCATCGCCGCTCCGGCCAGCCCGAGCCCCGCCCCGATGTACATCGGATTGCGAACGTAGCGATAGGGTCCGGCGACCACGAGCCGACGCGGCGGATCGAACGGGGCGGGCGTGCCCTTGCCGACAAGCACGAACGTCAGGATGCACCAGAGCGCGAGGGCGGCACCGGCGGTGCCGAGCAGAACTCCGACGACCTCCAGGAGGCCCAGCGTGGTGGGCGGGACCATGCCGGACGATTGGAGGATGCGCCTCGGGAAGAAGACCAGCAGCAGGCCGACAAACAGCATGGCGTAGGTCACGGCGCGGGCAAGAACGAACGTAGGAACCCTCCTATCGCACCAGACGTCGCAGCAGCCGGACTGCACTAGCCAGGCTGAAGATGATCAGCGTCCACACCAGCGCGGACACCCCGACCATGGTCACCTGATAGCCGAACCCGCCAAGCGCTCGGTGGGTCTCGAACAGCCACGCCTGGACCATGTAGCCGGGCGCAATCACGACGAACGCGGGGAGAGTGTTCAAATGCGTGACGGCCACCGCGGCGGCGATGCCGCAGGGGAAAAAAACCGCTGTTGGCGCGACCAGGCGGACGATCATGCAGGGCGGCGCGCCTCTATGGTCCCCCGGTCTCCAGCTCACGGTTGATTCGGAGATATGCCAACACGCGAGCGCGGAGGGAGTCCGGGCTGACCGGACCGTACACAGCGACCGGGCGGCGTCCGGGCACGATGATGACATAGCCGAGTACAAGGTCGCTGGAAACGAAATAGATGGCGTGATGTGCCTGGTCCACCACCTGCCGTGCCGGTCGCGCGAACGCCTGAAGAGCGAAGCCGAGGCTGTCGACGGCAGCGCGGATCGCGCCAAACTGCGGCGCCAGCTGCGCCGTGTCGCCGACGGCGATGACCGTGCGAGTGCGAATGACGGCCACCACGGGCCGAGCGAGGCGGGCACGGACCGTGTCGCGCGCTTGTGCGCTACTCGAGCGTGCGACGGTGGGGATGATGCAGGCTGAGAGAGCAAGAGCGATCCCGGAATGTGATATCATGGTGCCTCCTGATCAGACCCTAGCGCTCCGGGCCCAGTCGATCCGTTTCCCGTGCCTGCGCCAGCACCCGTTCGGTGAAGTCCAGGCGCTCCTGCACCTCGCTCAGCTCCTGCCCGAGCCTGCCCACATCGGCTTCGAGGGCCTCGAGCCGGGCCTGAACCTGGACCTCGCTCCCGCCGCGACGCTGCCGCAGGCCCCGAGCCCACAACACGAACGCCAGCGCCAGCGACGCGTGGACCGCGGCATGCGAAGGCTCGGCTCGCCCGACCGCGAACGCGGCTCCGAGCAGGTTGATGACGCTCAGCACAACGGCGATCGGGTACCACGTCGAGGCCTTGAAGGTCATGGGACGGCCCGGTGATCTACCCGCTAGCTGCCGATCCGCCGCTCTTCCCGCGCCTTGCTGAGCAAACGCTCGGCGAAGTCGAGTCGCTCGTGTGTTTCCGCCAGCTCCTGTTGGAGGCCCTCGACACCACGTTCCAGTGCCTCGAGCCGCGCGGCGACGTCGGCCGATGCTGATTCGGGACGGGTGGCACGCAGCCGAGCGATCCTGACCACCGCGAACGCAACGATCGCTACGATGGGTATGAGTGGGACAAGAAAGTCAGGGTTCATGTCGCCTTCCTCCTGAATCGCTGTGACACCGCCCTTAAGCTGCGCACGCTCATCGCACCGTCAATGCTACCCCGGTCTGCACGAACCACGGCGGGCTGGAGCGTGGCGCGGGTTCGTGGCGCGCGGTGGCGAGCAGCTCGAGCAGCGGCGTCGCGTATACATGATTCGTGAGGCGCGCGTCCCAGCCGACGGCGGCAAGGAGCGTGAACGGCCAGGAACGCGCCTCGTGGATGACGGTCCCTTGGGCCTCGCGCTCGCGCAGCCACGAGATCCCCCCGGCTGCGCGAAAGAAGAGAAGGCGTTTCCTGAAAGGATACAGATCCGCGTGAGCCAGGAAGGCCAGCCCGGTCGTCTCCTGCTGCCAGAAGCAGTCGCCACCGAGGCTGCAAGGTTGCGCGCCGACATCGCCCAGCCACGAGCGAATCGTGATCCCCGCAGCTGCGGTGGCTGAGGTTCGGACCGAGAGCGACACACCGGTGGTGAGGCCGAGCCCCCGAGACCCCTCAGCCCATCCGACGAGCACGGGGAGGCTGACGGAGACCGGCAGCCTGTCGAGCCGGGCATCGCGAGGGCTATCCTGCCCCGACGCGAGCCCGCCTGCTGCCGGGAGCGGACAGAGGGTCATCGCGAGGCGGGCCACCCAACGGATGGCGCGTAAGCTCATTCGCGCTTGTCCCCGGCCCCCAACGCCGAGCGATCTCGGCCTTGGGCCAACAGTCGCTCGGCAAAGTCAAGGCGTTCTTGCAGCTCCGCGACCTGCGTCGACTGATTGGTCAACGTGGTCTGGGCGTCTTCCAGCGCGGCGGCGTGCTGGTCCAATTGCTGCCTGATCTGGGCCAGGTCGGATCGCGAGGGTCCACGTGCGGCGACTGCCCCGGCGATCGTCTTCGCAACCAGTACGATCGTGGCGGCGGCGATCGTCAGCGCCAGTATGAAGACAGGTTCACTCATGGTCCGAGCTGCCTCCAGCGGTTGCGGGATGTTTCTGTCTTAAGCTGCCGGGCGCACACCGACGAGCGCAAGCCGCCACCCCTCTGCCCGAGAGCTGACACGGACGCTTGATGTGCTTCCACGCTGTCCCACACCTCGATGATGGCCAGGCGCGTCCCGCGCCAAAGTCATGGCCGTGTTGAGCGCGGCCGAGTCGAGTCCTCGAAGCCGAAGAAGCGGTCCATCCGCCAGCGGCCGTCCTCCTGGCGGAGCAGGAAGGCGACGTACCTGCCGAACTCCGTCATGCGTCTGCCGCTCGAGTCGCGCCAGGACTGCTGGAACGCGCCAAACTCTGTCGCGTGGTCGGGCGCGACGCGCCGACTCGAAACGGTCAGACCGAGGTCCATGTCGCGCAGCGAGGCCCAGTTGTCACGCGCCATCGCTGCCAGCTCGGTCGGGCCCCGCACCGTGTTGAACGCCGGCCACTCGAACACCGCCGTGTCGGTGTACAGCGCGGCATACGCCAGCGGATCGTGACTCCGGTACGCCTGGACGAGACGCTGATTCAACGAGTCGATGCCGGCCGTCGCCTGGCGGTCGGACGGCCGACCACAGGCGAGGCATGCGATGCCAATAAACGCGATGGCGACCCTGGTGGATGCGCTCCCGTCCGTAACCTTCAGACCCGGCGTAGGGAGCAGTCTGTTGCGCATGGGAGAGATTAGACCCCTGCGGGCCGCGGTGTCCAGGGCGGGACCCCCGCCTAGACTGAGCCTCCTCGCGGCGCTCGCATCTCGACCTGCTCTGTGGCCTGCGTCCACCGCTCGAGTCCCCCCTCGAGGTCGCGCTTGAGCGTCTCGAGCTGTGCGCCGAGCTCGTGGGCTCTCGCTGCGCCGTCGGGACGCGTGTAGAGGGCCGGGTCCTCGAGCGCCGCCACGACCTTCGCCACCTGCGCTTCGAGCTCCGCCACCGCGGCTTCCGCCTCCTCGAGCTCGCGCTGCGCCCGGCGCAGTTCTTTGCGGGGGTCGTTCGTCGGGGACGGCGCGACGCGGTGGCGTTCGTGTACCTGCCGCAACGCCTGCTCCTCGGCGGCGCTGACCGCGGCGGCGTGCGCCCGCTCCGTGCTCACTTCCTCCCATTCTGCGAAACCGCCGGCGAACTCGGTGATGTGTCGCTCGTGCAGGATCCAGATCCGCGTCGTCAGCGCGCGCAGCAGCGCCCGGTCGTGGCTCACGAGGATCACCGCGCCGTCGTACTCCGCCAACGCGTCCTCGAGCGCTTCGATCGATTCGACGTCCAGATGATTCGTCGGCTCGTCCAGAACGAGCAGGTTGGCGCCCGACAGCATCAGGATCGCCAGCGCGAGACGGGCGCGCTCCCCGCCCGACAGCGAGGCGGGCTGGCGCAGCACCTCCTGGCCTGAGAATCCAAAACGGCCGAGGTGCCCCTGGATCTGGCCGCGCTCCCATTTCGGGCGCAGCGCGGCAATCACTTCGTAGAGCGTGCGATCGAGCGGCACCTGTGAAAGATCCTGCCGGTAGTAGCCGGTGGTGATCGACGTGCCGAGCCGGAGCTCGCCGCCGTGGATCGGGTGCTCGCCCAGGAGCGCGCGGAGCAGCGTGGATTTCCCCGCTCCGTTGCGTCCGATGATCCCCACCACGCCGGTTCGCTCCAGCGTCCCGCTGAACCGCTCCACCAGCGTGCGCGCGCCGACCGCCACGCTCACGTTCTTTGCCGTCACCACCTGATCGCCGCCCCGTTCGGCGACCTCGAACCGCAGCGCCATCGTGCCTTCGGCCCCGAGAACGGGGCTGAGCCGCGGCAGCCGCTCGAGGCGTTTGCGCCTGCCCTTGGCCTGTTTGCTGTTCTGGCCCGCGATGTTGCGCGCGATGTAGTCCTTCTCGTGCGCGATGGTCCGTTGCTGTTGCTCGAACGCCCGCTGCTGCTCCAGCCGGCGCTCGGCGCGCTGGGCCACAAAATCGGTGTACCCGGCTGCGTAGGGCGTGGCGGTGTGGCCTTCGAGATGCAGCACGTGATCCACGGTGGCGGACAGAAAGGCGCGGTCATGGCTCACGAGCAGGACCGTCCGCTCACTCACGGCCAGGTATTGCTCGAGCCAGCGAGTCGTCTCGAGATCGAGGTGATTCGTCGGCTCGTCGAGCAGCAGGACGTCGGCGGTCGACATGAGCTGGCGGGCCAGGCCGAGTCGGCCCAGCTCGCCGCCGCTCAGCGCAGAGAGCGGCGTGACGCGGGCCTGGGCGGGGTCGAACTCGAGACCGTGCAGCACGGCGTCGATGCGCGCCGTGACGGCATAGCCACCCTCGCGCTCGAAGCGCTCCAGGTCTTCGCCGTACCGCGCCAGCGCTCGCGGCGAGGAGTCGTGGGCAAGATTCGCGGCCTGTTCCACCAGGGACTGCTCCAGCGCCAGGAGCTCGGCGAGCTCGCCGGCCGCGGCTTCCCAGACGGTCGTGGCGGCGCCGTAGTCGCGGTGCTGCTCGAGCAGCGATACGCGGAGGCCGGGCGCGCGTGTGATGCTGCCGCGCGTGGGCTCGAGCTCGCCCGTCAGCAGCCGGAAGAGGGTCGTCTTCCCGCTGCCGTTCCGGCCCACAATGCCCCAGCGTTCACCGGGTGCGACGGTGAAGGAGACGTCCGAGAACAGTCTCGTCGCGCCGAAATCCACGCCGACGCCGGCGAGGGCGATCTGGGTCATATGGTATTCTAGTATAGGTTTGGGGCTACTTCATGGGGCGCGGTGCACACCGCAAGGAGTTCTTCTACATGACCGTCCGATTGGGTTTCACGCTGTTGCTCGGCCTCGTGGCGGGGTGTTCCCGCCGCGAACCGGGGACGCGGGAGCTGAGTGCTCAGGGCTGGATGGATGTGACGGCGACGCTCGATCCTGCCAGGACTCCTGTGTACCAGGGCGACGCGCCGATGAAGTTCGATTTTCTCAAGGACATGCGGAAGGGTGACATCCTGACGCTGTCGGTCTACTCGCTCGGTGCGCACAGCGGGACGCACATCGACGCCCCGATGCATTTCGTCGCCAATGGCGCACCGATCGACCAGGTGGCGCTGGACCCACTCATCGGTGCCGCGCGAGTGATCGATATTCCCGACAGTGTACGGGCAATCGACGCAAGGGAGCTGAACAGGCACGACTGGCGCGGCGCCAAGCGCGTGCTGTTCCGGACGCGGAGCACGCTGCGCGGCTGGATGGACTCATCCACGTTCCACAAGGACTTCGCGTACATCGCCCCGGACGCGGCGCAGCTGCTCGCGGACGCTGGAGTCGTGCTGGTCGGCGTTGACTACATCTCGGCGGAGCAATTCGGCGCTCCGGCGCCGCGGACCCACCAGATTCTACTCGGCCGCGGGATTCCCATCGTGGAGGGGCTGGACCTGCGTCCGGTGCACGCGGGCGACTACGATCTCATCGTGCTACCACTCAAGGTCCGCGGGCACGAAGGGGCGCCCGCGCGGGCGATCGTCCGCAGGCTTAATGGAGAGTCATGACGACATTTCCCTTCTTGCGCCCGGTGTCGACGTGGTTGGGGAACCGAGAGTAAGGAGTGGGGGCGGTCCCCCTCTACTCGGCCGGGTGCCAGACGAAGGAGTCACGCGCGCGGTACAGGATCTCTCCGCTGGGAGTACGAACCGTCACGACCGCAGATAGGACGGGTGCATCGAGGTGGTGGTGGCTAATCGCGTGAGGAACCTGCCATCGATAGTGATGGTGCCGACTCGAGAGTAGTCACAGCGGAGGTGGACTGCATCGGCCTTGATTATGGCCTCATCGCAGCCCATCTCCTGGTCGGTACCGGTAGCGGTCTGCGCAATGGTGACAAACGCCTCCGGACGGAGGGTGAGACGGACGAATCGGAAACGATCTACCGTAAAGTTATAGCCCGGGACATAGTAGCCTTCGGCGTCCGCTTGAAGGGGCGGCTTGGGCGTCTCCGGGACCGGCGCCGGAGGCCGCTCGGTGATGGTGGGCGTGGGCGCGCGCAGTCGGCTCAGGGTGAGCAGGGCAACCGCGAGGCCCAACGCGACGAGGAGGACGAGAAGGAGGCGAGAGCGGCGCATTAACGCGTAAGCGACTTCGAGCCGACCGCTCGATACTGACGCTGGTTGGCCGCGAAGAATGAAGAGCAGCAAGAACTCATATGCGCAACGATCAATGCGATCCCAAGACGGCGCGCAAACGTGACAGGAACCCATCGGGATCCGCCGGACTGAGCAGCAGACTGAACCCAGCCGTGGTGGGAATGTAGACGGCCCGCGTGCGGTCGGTGAGGTACAGCAATGCCTTCTCCCCGTTTCGCAAGCGGAACCACCCCGCCTGATAGCCCGGGAGCGCGGTTCCCACACGGCGCCACTTGGGCTGCAACCCGCCCTCGCGCGCGAGATCCACCCGGCGAGCCCCGTCGACACGCAGCTCCGTCTTGGGAACGAGACGGCCGTACAGGTCGCCCTGGAGGCGGAGACCGTCGTCTCGGATTTCGAAACGGGACGCATGTGAGCCACGCACCGAGGTGGCGAGGAGTACGACACCTCCAACGAGGAGGCCGAGGAGCAGGACGGTTACTGGAATGAGAAGCCACAGGTAGCGGCTCTCGGCAGGTGCGATCGGGAATACGTTCACACAGACCTCGAGGAATCTCGGAGCGATGCGAACCAAAACGCACGGCAGGCGGCCCCTCAAAACGTCTTGGCTTCCTCTTCCGCAACCAGAAACACGGGTTTGCCGCCGGTCGAAATAGATACAGCGTGTGCTACTGCCTTTTGCGCCGGAGCGGACGCTGCAGCTGCTTGCAGAACTTCCATCGAGGGGAAATGGAGCTCGGCGATCCTATAGAAGGGAGGTGCGCCGCCGTCAGGCGTTCCTACGACTTTGGATGCGACAAATCTCTTGATGCCCTTGAAAGTTTGCGGAGTGACCATCGGCGCATGATCCTGCGTGTAAGCTCGCTCGAAGGCCTTGACGTCTCGCGGAGAGGGGTAGAGAACAACAAGTTTCGCGCCCGCCATGGTTTCCTCCTCCTTCAGGTTTGATCGAGGTGCCGCCTAACGGATCGCGCGTAAGCTGCGGGCGACCCGCCCGTCGACGCAAGAGTAGTGGACGAACGCCGCGTGCCAGCCAGGGCACAACACTCCGCTTCCCTAATGGCGCGAGGCTAGCCCAACTCATAGTTCAACGTTAGAGGATGCTCAGTCCCGTGCCCAACAGCCGACGTGCCCTCGCCGCGGAGGCCACGGAGCTCTCCCGTTCCGGAGCCAGGGATTACGGAATAGGACTCCTTCGCCACGCCGTTTTCGAATACTCCAGTGCGTTGCAGCACAAAGCTGCCCGCTTTCCCTGCAACGTGGCCGACGATCCGCTCGAGGCCGACGAACGTGGCCGAGCCGGCGCTACGGTACATCATCAGGTATTCGACATGCCCCTCGCCCACGATGTCGCCGGTGAAAGTCTTTGTGACGGCGGCCCGAGTCAGCTTAGGTAGGTCCTGGCCCTCACTATAAGGCTTCTCGTCCCAGGTCTTGATGGTGAATCGGGAGTTCGCAACGTTCTTCATGTTTCTACCTCGGCCAGGTGATCGGAAGCAGGATGTCCGGGCGCCGTACTCTGCAGGTGCCAAGTGTCGCTCGTGGCGCAAGGAAGGGTGGGAGTTGCCTAACGGATCGCGCTTAAGCTGCGGGCGCCTCGTCTCTACTCACCACCGAACACGAGAACATAGCCGTTCGGATCGCGCACTTCGAACTCCCAGTCGCCGTAGGGTTGTTGCTTGAGCGACATGTGGACAAATGGCTCCCCGCGTACAGCGTCGTACAACGCATGCACGCCCCGCATTCGCACATAGGCATCCCAAAGCCCTTCTGGGCGTCGAGCGGAGAGGTCCGGCTTCTCGTAGCCGGCCAGTGAAAGGAGCATGATTTCCGCCCCATCACGTTGCAGGCTCGCGTAGGCGTAGGGCGCATGCTTTGGAAACGTCCCTGCGGTGCGGAAGCCGAGATGCTCCGAGTACCACCGCGCCGTGCCGGCAACGTCTGGCACTAGGAAAGTGGGCACTGCGGCTTTGATCTCGATGTCGGCCCGAATGGCTGTCGGCGTGTCGGTCATTTGAAAGCGTCTCTGGTGTGTGACTCCGGCTGGCTACATGTAAAGCACGCGCGACAGCTTCAAGCGCTTGTTAGGCGGCGCCGCGACCCGAACGCTTGACCTTCTTACGCCCCGCGACAGCAATCGCCTTCTCAGCCCACGGGCGCAGCGCTTCCGGGTCGTCGAGGAGGTCGCCGGGCACCTCGTAATACTGCATGACCTCCCCATGCTCGGCGTACGGTCGGA
>Ga0209153_1000759_pt1 | contig 13191 bp, 10 predicted proteins | sample GraSoiAngelo_120_FD_185877 | JGI IMG/M metagenome (GOLD analysis project Ga0209153, IMG submission 185877) | Grasslands soil microbial communities from the Angelo Coastal Reserve, California, USA - 14_0919_09_20cm (SPAdes) (version 2) | ecosystem: Environmental > Terrestrial > Soil > Grasslands ...
TAACCGAAAGGATGGCCGCTCAGCACGGCTTTCCAAGTTATCAGGCGAGACCAGCATGGTAGTCGCCCGCGCGAAGTCCAGCATTCCTTTCCGCGAAAAGGGACCACTGTCCAGCAAGTAGTCACGCCCGAGCGGCGTGAGTATGTATCGCCCATCGCGTGCTGTCACGAATCCCTGCGCGGCAGCGACGGTGAGAAGGGCGTCTACGGACCTGACGGGTATTGCCAGCGAGGCGGCAAGTTCCTGAATGCTCTTTTCGCTGTCGCCGACGGCTCCGAACATGCCGATTTCATGGGCAACCAGCAATGCGGTAGTTCCGCACACTGCATACAGCGCGTCCATCAAGATCATCACTTGGGTGCAAACCAGCGTCTCTTTTTTGACTTCAAAAAGCGGGAGCGAGTATACATTCATTTCTGCTCAAATAAGTCTGAAATGTCCCGTGGTTCCTATGGGGGCCGGTTGTGGGAAGGGGGGAGCTCCGTTGGCGTTTTGCCGTCGATCATGGGCGGGTGACGGGCGATCCGTAAGTTGAGAAGCTCCCCCAAGATGCTCAAATTCACAGTGGCCGACAATTCAGCAGCGATCTTCGCTGGGCAACTGGAATAAAAAACCCTCCTTGCGATCATTTCGTTGAAAGCGCGTTCTAGGGCCACTGACAAGCGGGCTGGCATACCGAAGAAGATTCTTTTGGCGATGCGAGCGAGAATGGGGCATTAAAATCGTTCGAGATTGCTTCAAGGCTGGATCGTTACCTTTTCGCACACACTCTGGAAAAATGCTCCTTGCATTCTGTGGGCTACTGTCATACTGTCCTATGACAGAAGGCCTACCCCTTGCTCTTTCAGATCAACTTCAAATCCGGCATGCCCGTCTATCTCCAGCTCGTTGATCAGGTCAAGGCCGCTGCCGCCTCCGGCGAGCTGAAGCCCGGCGAGGCGCTTCCCTCCATCCGTCCGCTTGCCGAAGAGCTTCGTCTCAACCGTAACACCGTTGCGAAGGCCTATGCCGAACTCGAAAGCTTGGGCGTAATCGAAAGCCTGCCCGGCAAAGGATGCTTCCTTAAGCAGAATCACTCGCCGTTGCGCAAAGAAATCCGCCGCAAGCTGCTCATCGAGGAAATCGACCAGGCCATTGTCATGGCCCACCATTTACAGGTGCCCGGCCGGGAATTTTTGGAACTAATCCAACAGCGCATGGATTCGTTCGAACACAAGCGGCGCGCCAACGAAGAGCATAAGGAGAAATGATCGATGAACTCACCCACACCAGCCATCGAAATCAAGAATCTCGCTTACGCCTACCGCAAGGCCGAAGCTGTCCATGATTTGAGTTTCCGCGTGCAGCCCGGCCGCTGTTACGGGCTTTTTGGCCGCAATGGCGCAGGTAAGACCACCACCATGAAGTGCCTGTTGAATCTGCTGCGTCCTCAGCGAGGCCTGGCGCGCGTGTTCGGCCTTGAGCCGGGCAAAGCCGAGGTTGAAGTAAAGCGCCGCCTCGCCTACGTCCCGGACCAGTTGGCGTTCTATCCCTGGATGACTGTCCGCGAGACGCTCGACTATCTGGCTTCCTTCCGCGAACACTGGAACCAGAAGAAAGAGCAGGAATTGTTTGACCGCTTCGGGCTCCATCCGTCCAAACGCACTGATGCGCTCTCGAAGGGCCAGCGCACGCAGCTCGCGCTCATCGCCGCCATTTGCCCCGAGCCGGAACTGCTGGTGCTCGATGAACCTACCTCCGGCCTCGACCCCATCGTCCGCCGCGAATTCATCGAGACCGTGATCGGCGCATATCAGGAGGGCCATCCGGGCTCCCGCACCATTCTCGTCTCCACCCACCTCATCGCGGAATTCGAAGGTTTGATCGACGAATTCACGATCATCGACCAGGGCGCTGCTGTCCTGACGCTCGAAGCCGACACCGCACGCGAACGCTATCAGCGCATCCGCGCGCGTTTCTCTCAAGCTCCGCCGGAAATGGAGCTGAAGGGCGCGCTGCGCGTCCGCCGCGAGGGCCGCGAACTGGAGCTGATCGCCAATGGCGGTGGCCCTCCTTTAATGGAAAGCCTGCGTAAACACAATCCTGAAACGCTCACGACCGAGGCGCTGACGTTGGAAGAAATCTTTGTCGCGGCCCTGAAATCCTAGGAGGCTTCCGTGGACACAACGATTGCCGTAACGCGGAACCCACAAGCCATCCGGTTAAAAAAAGAAGCGCGGGCGCTGTTCTGGCCCTGGTGCGGCACCATGATCGCCGGCGTGCTGGTGGTTTTCTTTCCTCACTCCCGTTCTGCGGCGGACCTGGCCGTGCTGGGCTTTTTCTTTGGGATTCCGCTGCTCGCGACTCTCTCGCTTGGCAACGAGTTTTATCACCGGACATTTTCTCTCTGGCTCAGCCAGCCCGCCGGCCGCATGCGACTCTGGGGAGAAAAGATGAGCGTCATGTGCGCCGCGGTCCTTTCTGCGGGAGCCGTTACGATGGCCGGGATGTTCTTCTTCGCCCTACCGGAGATGAACCTCACGTATAACAAAGCGGCGGCCGTTGCCTACATCCTCGTCACCATGGCTTCGGCCACGTACTGGACGCTGGCGGCTCGCTCCACGGCTGGCGGCTTCATTCTGATCGGTTGCATCTTCTGGATTTTTTATATATTCCTTGGAGAAATCCAGAACCTGCCTCAGCGGGACGGCTTGTTTTATGCCGCGCCTCCACCCATCGCGGCCACGATGGCCATTTTCTCGTTCGCTATCTGCTTCTCCGCCCTGATGCTTTGGCTCGGCGCGCGGAGATTGGTCCGCTTCCAGGTCACCGGAGGCAGCAGCGAAGATCTGCTGACGGCCGGTCCGTCAGTGATACCGGAAATATGGGCCAGATGGTTCCGCAGCCAGCCGTCCGGCGCTACTCTCAACCTGATCCGCAAGGAGTTTTGCCTGCTCCGGCCGATCTGGGTGATTGAGTCGTTCGTCGTGGTTTACCTGGCCTTCCTGGCGTTCTTCCGGCTCTTGCCCGTCCCGCCGGTGTTTCTCCCGGAGACTCTGTTTGAGTGGATCGTATTGGGCCCGGTCGCAATGACCGGTTTAGGTTTGGCCGGACTCGCCGGAATCCTTTCTCTGGGCGAGGAGCGGACCTCCGGAACCTTCGCTTGGTACATGACTCTTCCAATTTCGGCGCGCCGCCAATGGCTGATCAAGCTCCTTGTCGCGATGTTCTCGGGGCTGGCCTGCTCCGTTCTGCTACCTGTGCTGACTTTGATGGCAGGCGGTTCCATCTATGGGTCGCCCTTCCTATTTGTTCACGCTGGCGCCGTGCGGGAAGATCTCATCTTCATGCCCATCCTGATTCTTGCGTGCTTCTGGTGCGCGTGCGCCGCAAACGGCACGGTGCGCGCGGCAACCTGGGCGATGCCAGCGATTGCGGCAGTTCCCTTTACAACGGCCGGCGGCCTATGGCTCGGCCGGGAATTGGCGAACGCCACGGGCACGCTCAAGGATCACGTCGTTTCTTCTTTCCACCTCAGCCCAATGGCGTTCGCCAACATTATCGACTATGCCGATACCCACGTGCTGTGGCTGTTTGTCCCGACTTTGCTCGTCGCTCTGTTGCAAAGTTACCGGCTCTTCCGCACGCCGCCCCAAAATAGCGCCTTGTGGATGTTGCGTTGCCTGCTGCCGCTGGTCGCCGTCACGCTTCTGTGGAGTTTTTCCGCCTCTGTGGGGTTCCTCTCCTCGCACTGGGAGCCCTTCCAAGAAGCCCGGCGAGCGCTCGATAAGTTCTATCTGGATACAGGAAAGCTCGAACTCAACGGCGATGATCTGGCCAGAAGCTCCTCCTTCAGTGGGTTGACGTGGCGCTGGCTAAGAGGCTCGAAGATTGTTGTTGCTCCCACTCAATCGCATTTGCCGGGTTATCTCGCCATGATCCATCTGGCCAGCGGTCTGGAGTGCAGGCTGACGGTTGTCCGTTCCGGAGGGACATCGGCATCCTGCGGTAAGCGCTGACAACACAGGACGAGAGGGAGAGCTCGCCTTAGCTGGGCAGCCGATCAGAAGGCTACTGAGTGAGGGGCAATCCGTAAGTTGAGATTTGAGCTCCCCGGCGGGAGGCTCAACTTCAGAGTTGCTGACAATACGTTCCAGAGCGCTGGGCACGTTGTCATTCCGTCTGCACGATTTCATGAGAACCGTCTATTGTCAGAGTTGCGCCCAAGCCCGCATAAGCGTAGTGATCGCCGAAGGCCTTCTGAAGGGCTGTGAACGCTGGCTCTCCCGTGCAATGACCAGGAGCGATGAAGTCTACTTTGAAATGGTCGTGCAGCGCAGTGACGATCTTCTCGATCTCTGCATCGGGCGCCACTACCAGGTGAAAGCCCCCGACTATGAGGTGAATGTGGGGATTGATCGTCATTGCCAGTTCGACGATTCTGTCGATGCCAGGATGAGAACAACCCACAATGATAATCAGCCCATCTGGTGTATTGATGGCAAGCGATAGCTCACGCAATTCGAGCGTACCCGGCTTCTCAGAAACCAGCGTCAATAGGCGTATGTCCGGCGCAATCTCGGTATTTTTATCCAGCAACTGGAAGTTGGCATCAGGCCAGGCAGAACCAAACCGCATAATTTCGGGAGGCGCACCGTTGTAATAGCGCTTCTCCTGCGGGAGTGATGGGTCCCTGCGATAGAAGGTGCTGGGCAAATCTGCGCCGTAAACTCCAAATCCCTCTTTGGGTGCGTAGATAGTGACTTTGGGATTCACACTTAAGACGTGGCTCAATCCACCCATGTGATCGCCGTGGCGGTGCGACATCACAACATAGTCCAATTTGGTTAAATCGATTCCTTTCGCCTTGGAATTCTCCGCCAGGACGCGCGGATTATTCCCGGTATCGAACAAAATCCGTTTTCCGCGATATTCGATGAAAGCGGCATAGCCCCAATCTTTTTGCATCGGCGAGTTTTTGCCAAAGGCATCGTACAAAATCGTGATTCGAGCCTTCGGCGGAACCTGTTGGCCGCTTGCGTCACGGGCATGAAAGCCTCCGCTGAACGCAAGGAGCAATGTGGAGACCGACGCGGCCGAAAATCCGACTCTCATTTGTTCCTCCGGGCAACAAAATCAATTGAGTTTGAGCGGCGGCGAAAGTGTATAACACCCGGGCAAGAATGAAGGTTTACGGCAACTCGGGAAGAAGCGGATTACTTCTTGTTTGCCATCCGGGAGTTATAGCGCGCCGGCCCGAATTGAAATGCTGAGTGCGGCCACGTCTGTCGGCAGACGCGTCATGCGCCGAGAAGAAAAGGCAAGAAAAACCACCAAGCCGCAATCCGCGCCGGAATGGAATCGAAAGGAGTATTTCCGCTAGAAGCGGAAGTTGGTCTCCAGATATCCAAACTGGGCATTTGTACCCGCTGGATAAATGCTCGCCACTACGCTCTTGCCCCAGGCGCGTGCGTAGTACGTCGTGAACGAAAAACCGTAGCGCAATGGCACGTCCATACTGACGTCCCAGACGTTGGCCAGGGCGCGGTTACCGCCGCTGGCGCGGCCCGTGTAACCGAAGGTGTGCGGCTGAAATGCGCCGCCACCGCCGTACCATAGATCGTTCGCATTGGCCAGGCGCAGGGCGTGCAATTCGCTTTTGATGACGAACGAACGCGGCAGACGAAACGTTGCCGATCCGAAGAAATCCTCATTGTTCATCATATTGTAGAACGGAAAACGGGCGTAGGGACGAGGTGTGGGAAGTACCTGGAAGAATGTGCCATGGCGGCCGTCGGCGGGGTCGTTATCGCCGCTGCCGAAGGAGTAGCCCGCGCGAAAAAAGGGGTTGAGGACGTGGATGACCGGCTGCCAACCCGCTTCGCCGACGAAGGCACCGGCTCGCTGCGTGAGAACGCCCCAACTGCCGTTCTGCAAAGCGCCCCAAAATAAGACGTCGAATTGACCGTGATTTTGTGTACGAAAAACATGAATGTAGTCGGCGCCGTAAGTGCCGATGCGAATGTGATTGTGGTCGGCTGCGCGTAACGCCGTGGCGCGATTGTCGGTTTTCAGAACCGAGGCGCGTTCATCGATGTAGCCGAGACTGAAGAGGCGAAATTCGCCGGACGATTTGGCGGAATTGACAAGCACCGTGTACGCACCATAAAAAAGGTCGACATCGAGTTCGCCCATTGCGTCAATTTGGTACACACCGCGCGTAGGACGCGCGCCGAGCAGAGTGAAATTTCCGGCGTGCGTATCGAAGGCCAGTTGTGCTCCGTCAAAGCTGCGGCCGACCGCGGAAAAGTCGAAATCGCCTATGAGGCGCTGCGTGATACGCGTATTGACGAGCGTAGCGAGCGATTTATCCTTCGGACTGACTTCCGCTCCGTCGAGAAAGGTGAAGCGGCCGAGTTTGAGCTTGCCGTCTGAAGGCAGCACAAAGGCCACATACGCCTGACGGACGAAGCCATTGGCGTTATTCTGGCCGCGCCCGTTTGCGGCGAAGTAAGTACCGCCGAGGCCGAGCTGTCCGGGACGCCCGGCCAGAATCGCGCCGGTGGGCAGGTCGAGAATCGCGTCTTGTGCGCCTTCGACGAACCATTCGAAGCGCTCGGATTTTTGACCGAGGCCGACGCGGAGCAGAGAGTGTTCGAAGGCCTGGGTGTTTTGCGCTGGAGTGGGCGCTTGGAACCAATCCCAGGCTTCCGTGCGGAAGCGCCAGTTGACGCTGAGGTCGAGCGGACCGAGCTTGTGGTGAGATGAAGCTTGCGAAGCCGGTTGCGGGCTCGCTTCGGGTCCGCGGGCAGCCGAGGCCGGTTCGTTCGAATTCGTGACCGCGACGAGTTCTTGTGCGGAGGCGGCGCCAGCGAAGAGCATCGCGAGTGCTAGAAATACAATTCGAGGGAGTTTTGTATAAATCATTCTCTATCTTCCTTTCTGCATACACCCAGTTGCGCGCGTGCGCGAACGATTCCGCTGCTTCTGGAGCCGGAGCCGGGAAAAGCTTTTGGTACGAGAAAATTCCAGCGCGAGCGACGGAAGCTTGATGCCAAACGTAGATCACACTGCGTGCCGAGCTGCAGCAAGATCAAGGTAGCCGCAAGGAAAGCGCGGGCGAAAAGAAAGCGCCCTCCCGAATACTGAGGGGTTCGCTGCTTGATAGCGCCGAGAGGCACCCGCCGACGGGCCCCGATGCAGGTCTCCGCGCTATGCAACACGACGCCGGTGACCGGATCCTTGGAGTAGGCGTCCACCGGACAGCCTTGCAGACATGTCGGCTCGATACAGTGATTGCAGCCCATCGAAAGATAGGGAGCGGTGGGTATTCGGGTACCGGCCGCCTTCGATCTCTCCCACCCTTCGCCAGTTGATTTCTGCGGGATTGCCGTTCTGCTCGTTGCAAGCCACAACGCAGCACTTGCAGCCGATAGATTTGGTCATGTCGAAGTGAAACCGATACTGCTCTCCCGGCAAAAGAGGAGGCTGCGGGATGCGCGCTACCGCAGTAGCGAAGGGCGTCCCGCACTGCGGTGCGCCGCTAGAACGCGACCCGATTTTGGGGGTCAACAAAGGGTGGGCAGTCTGTTCTTTTGCTTTTTCGAGTAGGGGCAACAACATAGCGTAGTAGCAAACTCCAACCACGACCCGGTATTTGGCGACCGAATCGACCAAATAGCACGGCTCTTTTGACCCACAGTTTGGCGAACGGGGCATCCTCGCAATGGCTAAAAATCTTTAAGCGCTTTGCGAGTTGCCTCCGTCACGATCTGTCTTTGAGACTGCGGTGTGCGCGATGGAATGGCAAACGCATAATTTGACTTCGGCCCATTACATATTTTGCCGAGGCGGTCTCAAAAAACCGACGCATTCCATTTCTGCTTGTGGCCAGATGACGAGCAAACCGAAGATTGAGAAAGCTAAGTCCTATGCGGTAAGTCCAACTTCAGAGTTAATAATTTGGCGGCTAGCAGCCGAGTGAGTGACGAAGAGAGCGTTAGAATGCAGCATACCTCAATTGACCATCTCGCGGGTGGCACGGCAAATTCGACTTCGATCGTCGGCGATTCGCTGTTACGAGCGGATTGGCCTGCTCCCCCTGCGCAGCGGCTCAGCGGGCAGAGACGTTACGATCCAAGGGTGCTTTACCGCCTGGCAATAATTCAGTTTGCTCGTCAACTCGGTTTTACATTGGCTGAAATCCGATGCTTGTTTTTTGGCTTCCGCGATGTTACCCGCGCGTCGGAACGCTGGCGGACGCTCTCTCAAAGAAAGCTCGCAGAGTTGGAGCATCTAATGAATGGAATTAAAACAGTGCGGGGGTTGCTCAAGAAGTTGATGACAAAATGCCGGCGACACCTTGGATCAATGTGGCAAGGGCATATTTCAGAGCATGCGTAGCGACGAACCAGCTACGTCCCTCGCTCGAAGTGGTAGACGCGGAGAAGAGTGTGCTAAGGCTCTTCGAAAGTGGCTTAAATAGGAAGTTTGGAGCTGCTGATAATCAGCGTGCTCAGCGTGCCGCACAGCGTGCCGCTAGGCTTGCTCCTGACCTGGGGAAGGCTTAAGATTTAACGCGTTCGAGCGGTATCAACGGAGTTCATTTATGTCCGCGAAGAACATCCGACGAACACTTGCAAGTTGGGTGGTCATGGCATTTGTTGCGGCTGCCCTATACGTCTTCATCACGCCGTGGTATCGACAGGGCGAACCGTCTATTCCTGGCAAGAATGCCGAAGACTTTCCCCTCACCGTTGCAGGAAAGCAGACTCGACTCTCCGCGTTTAGAGGAAAAGTCGTTGTTCTCAACTTTTGGGCATCTTGGTGCGGTTCCTGCGTGGAAGAGATGCCAGACTTGGACCGTCTTCAAGCGCGGATCCGCTCACGTGGTGGTATTGTCCTAGCCGTTAGTGTGGATGAGAACTGTGGTAACTACGAAGACTTCCTGAAGAATTATCCTGTACGATTTTCGACTGCCTGCGAGCCGACGAACAAAGTTCCGTCGCACTACCTCTACTCCGGCCCTTTGGATGATGGCCAGATTCCCGAAACCTATATCATCGACCGTGAAGGACGCATTGTGCGAAAGGTTATTGGTCCGCAGCAATGGGACTCCGCAGCAATGAACGCTTATTTTGATTCCATTCTGGCCGCTTCTTGAGCAGAAGTTTCAAACTCCTGAGTGGCCGCTGCCGTCACGGACTCCAGCATGCAATCGTACGATTTTGTCGTTTACCAGGATCTGGCGATTACTTCTGAGCCGCTAGCGATGGACCAATGAACGCGGAGAGGCCAGGGTCGCGAGTGTAATTGAGATTTTTCACCAACTATGCGTTTACTTTCTTTCTCATTTCTCCACCCGAACCCAGCCTGAATCAGTACACACTATAATAGCGTCATCACTCCCCAGTGGACGTTCGCCGTTGTGGGCTTGGCAACACCTTTCCAATCGCACCCGGGATGCTGAATGTCGCCTTTCTGCGCTTCAAGTCGTACGAGACGGTTCTTAGGAAACTCGATCCCCCAGTCGGGTTTCGCAGCCGTGTCTTCATATCGAAGAATCCGAAAATCTGAGAAAAGTCCCAGTAGTTCGTTATTACGATAGGTGGCGTCCTCATCCAAGAGCCGCTCTCTCATCGTGTCCCTATGAAAGTTCTCGATGACGACGACACCGCCCGCTTTCAAGCTGGGCTTAAGTTTGGGCAACAAGTCCCGAAAGGGCTGGTAGGTAAGTACAATCAAATCCCACTGCTCTGTTCCAAAATCAAAATCAGCGTCACGTTTTACGATTGCGTTAAGCTTGACCCCGAGCTTCTTCGCCCGGTTCCGCGCTTGAGCCACTGCAACATAGGCTATATCGAAGCCAGTGACGTCCCATCCGCGAGAAGCTAGGAAGAGGGAATTTCTGCCTGAACCCATGCCCACATCCAGCGCTTTGCCCGGTCTTCGATTGCGAACACATTCAACAAGAAATGCATTTGGATTGTGGTTGAACACCGGCCCCGCCCGGTTCCGATTGTTGAACGGCTGGTTTTGAAGCATCCCGTGCGTAAACACAGACAGTGACGAATAGGAGAAACGGAAGACAATGCTTCATTGGCGCTCTCCTTGCAGCAGGAAACGTGGAAGTGCCCGGGGCACCCGCGGATCCTACAAAGTCCAGTCGCTAACGGGCGGTCCAGCCGCCGTCGATGAGAAGCGTTTCGCCGGTGATCAGCGAGGCTGCGGACGAGGCGAGAAAGACCACGGCGCCAGCCACTTCCATGGGCTCGCCGATGCGGTGGAGGGCGGCGATGCGGTCAATGGTGTCGGTCAGATGGCGCAGGTCGGAGAGATACTCTTCCGTGCCTGGCGTGCGAATAAAAGTGGGGGCGACGGCGTTCACGCGGATTCCATGTTTGCCCCATTCGACAGCCAGGCATTTCGTCAAATGAGCGATGCCGGCTTTGGTCATGCAGTAAACCGATTCGGTGGGAAGTGCAGCGAATCCCGCCTGCGAGCTCATGTTGATGATAGCGCCTTTCTTCTGCTTGATCATCACGCGGCCCGCGGCTTGGCTGGCGAAAAACGTGCCTTTCAGATTGACGGCGAGGGTGGCGTCGAAATCTTCTTCGCGGACCTTCTCGGCGGGATTCTCCGGGGCTATTCCGGCGTTGTTCACGAGAATGTCGATGCGACCGAATTCTTTCACGGTATCGTCGATGGCGCGAAAAATCTGCGGCATGTGGCTCATGTCCATCTGCAAGGGCAGCACGCGCCGGCCCAGTTTGAGGATTTCGGCGGGGAGGTCCGCATTGGCGTTCACGTCGCGCAAGCCGAGGGCGATATCCGCGCCGGCGTGAGCCAGCGCGAGGGAAATGGCGCGTCCCAGGCCGCGAGCGGCGCCGGTCACCAAGGCGATTTCTCCGGTTAAATCGAACCGCGGATAGTCTGTCGCTTGTGGCATGGTGAACTCCTCAAGACTAAGACGGTAGAAGAGTACCAGTAAGAGGGTGGAAGACGATAAGAGCGTAAAAGTGGAAAGTAAAACCTTCGGAGCGCCTCGAAGACGTTTGGATTATGCAATCTGCTTCTGGCAGTACAAGGAGTCTCGGACGCCCGAGTGACGGGGGCCCTTCTCAAGGCCATCGGCCGCCGTTTACGCCGTTGTGGCTTACCAAGGGAGGCTGCACCGCTGAAATCTAGTCCGGTCAACCCGCTCCGCTCGGATCTTGCTTTTTCCATTTCTCTCCTATAGAGTTTCTATAGCAACTCCTATGGAATCTCTATAGGACAGGACAAATGTCGCCTTCCAACACCAATCTCCTCCAGGGCACCCTGGATGTGCTCATCCTTAAAGTTCTTGCGCTCCAGCCAATGCACGGCCTAGGAATCTCCAACCGCATCGCGCAGGTCACCTCGAACACCTTTGTCGTCAAGCCGGGCTCACTCTTTCCCGCCCTTCACCGCATGGAGGAAGCCGGCTGGCTCACGTCCACCTGGGGCGAATCCGAAAACAACCGTCGCGCGAAGTTCTACCGTCTCACCGCCGCCGGCCGCCGACAGCTCAAACAGGAAACCGATCTCTGGGCGCGCATTTCCGCCGCCATGGCCCGCGCTCTTAAAGCAACTTGAGAACGAGCAGCTCTTCGAGGTGGACTATGCTCTTTTGGCCAAAACTCAACTCTCTCTGGCGCAATCTGACCGAGAGGCAGAAAGTGGAAGCGGATCTCGCCAACGAAATACGCTCCTACCGCGAATTGCTCGAAGAACAAAAGATCCGCGAAGGCGCTGATCCGGTCACAGCTCGGCGGGAAGCCTCGATCGAACTCGGCGGCGCCGAAAAGCTCAAGGAAGAAGTTCGGGACGTGCGCCGCGGAGCTGCTTTTGACGTCCTGGGCGCAGAACTTCGGCAATCGTTGCGCGGTCTTCGCCGCAATCCTTCGCTAACCGTCCTCGGCACAACCATGCTCTCCCTCGGCATGGGCGCCTGCATTGTTGTCTTCAGCATCTTCCAATCCGTGCTGCTCAAACCTTTGCCGTTCCGCGAGGCGAATCGCCTGCTCACCATCTCGGAAACCCGCGTCGACCGCGGCATCGATCACGCATCCTTTTCCGAAGCCAATTTCTGGGACGTTCGGTCGTACAATCACTCTTTCAGCGAAGTCGGGGCTTATCACTATGACGAAGCCAACCTAACCGGCTTTGGCCCCGCTGAGAAGGTCGTCGCTTGTGAAGTCAGCGCCGGCTTCTTCCGCACACTCGGCGTCTCTCCGGTTCTCGGCCGCGATTTTTCCTACGACGATGACCGCGGCGGATTCCGAAATTCGGTTGTGATGGTTGGCAACAAATTCTGGAAGACGCGCTTTGGCGGCGATCCAAGAGTTCTCGGTAAAACTCTTCGGCTCAATGACAAGGCCTACGTCGTCATCGGCGTTCTTCCTCCCGGCGAGCCCTGGATCGACGATCAGCTTTACATGCCTTTCGGTTATCGCCCCGACGCCGACCGTACCAGTTGGGAATTTCAAGTCATGGGCCGCCTCAAGCCTGGCGTAACCGGGGAAGCCGCGCAAGCCGATCTCGCTCAAATCGCAGCTTCCCTGGCGCAGTCCTTTCCCAAAGAGGACAAGGGCATCGGCTTTGTCTTCACGCCTTCGAGTACTTGGGTTGCGAGTGATACCACGCGCCGCGCCCTCTGGGTTCTCCTCGGTGCCGTCACCTTTCTTCTTCTCATCGCTTGTCTGAATATCGCCAATCTTCTCCTCGCTCGTGGTACCGCGCGCATGCGCGAAATCGCCGTGCGCACCGCTCTCGGCGCCAGCCGCGCCCGCCTCATTCGCTTCGTGATGATGGAGTCGCTTTTGCTGAACGGCCTCGGCGCGGCGGCAGGATTGTTCGTCGCCTACCTCGGCATCGGCCTCATCCAATCTGTCGAAATTCGCGGCATACCGCGCCTTGCTAACGCCGGGCTCAATACCTGGGTGCTTGCCTTCGCGGTTTTCATCGCCCTGGTGACTGGCGTTCTGTCGGGCCTCGCCCCCGCGCTGCGGGCGCCCGCTTCCGGCATTGCTGCCGCTCTTCGCGATGGCGATCGCCAAACCAGCAGCCGCGGACAAGGCCGGCTTCGCAACGTTCTGGTCACCGGTGAAGTGGCGCTGTCGTTTCTTCTGCTCGTCGGTGCGGGTCTCCTCATCCGCAGCTTCAAAGAACTCATGACCGTGGACCGTGGCT
>Ga0209153_1000760_pt1 | contig 13186 bp, 18 predicted proteins | sample GraSoiAngelo_120_FD_185877 | JGI IMG/M metagenome (GOLD analysis project Ga0209153, IMG submission 185877) | Grasslands soil microbial communities from the Angelo Coastal Reserve, California, USA - 14_0919_09_20cm (SPAdes) (version 2) | ecosystem: Environmental > Terrestrial > Soil > Grasslands ...
CGGCCGAGTAGGCCCGGGGAATCGCACCCCAGGCCCCTCACAGGTAGGGTCGAGGACTGACGCCATGCTTCTTAGATCCGATCTATCTGTTGCTCCCCGTTTCCTCTGGGAGTGCCTCACTAATCGAATCGTAAGCTGGGTTTCAGCCCCCGCCACATCGAACGTAGCGTGCGGATTTCCCGCACTACGCTCTCCTGTTTGCTTCTCGTCAAGGGTTATGAGGCCTATCGTGCTGGTGCAACTTTCGGGAGAGATGCACTTCGCCGAACTCGATAGTCGTTAAACAGACCGAGCACGTTGTAAATCCACTCCCTACTCCATCGCTTCCAGCCGAATCCCTGGCGTTTCCGCGCACGCATCAGATGTCGCCGTATCTTCTTTTCTACCCAGTCTTTGATAGACGTGAAACATCTGCCGGAATGCCCTACCGCAAAGTAGTTCACCCACCCGCGAAGAATTGGGTTGATCATCTCGATCACCCGCCCCACAGGTTGGCTCGCATGTCGCCGGAAAATGTCCCTGAGCTTCGCCAGCACCGCCGTTCGCTTCTTCAGCTTTGGTGTGTACTGCGGCCGCCACACCCCTCTAAGGCTTCGGATGCGGCGAAAATCGAACCCCAGGAATCCGAAACTGCCCCGCTTCCTGAGGTCCACCATTCGGCTTTTCTCCTCGTTTATCTCCACTCTGAGCTTCGCGAGTTCTTCCCGCAATCGCTTTTCCACCGCTTTCACAAGCCAGTCATGACGCGAGTAGGAGTCAATCAATATCACCAGGTCATCCGCAAATCGTACATATTGGATGTAGGTGTATTTCCCGTTGCGTGTGGTGGCGATCGCTTTCTCAAGCATCCGATCTACCTCATTGAGATAGAGGTTGCTGAGCAAAGGTGAAACCACCCCGCCTTGAGGAACTCCCTTCTTTCCGGTGGCCTTGAGGATCATCTTGAGCAGCCTCATCACCGCATCATCCTGTACTCGCTTTGCCACCTTCTCTAACACCAAGTAGTGCTGGACGTTGTCGAAGTAGGCTCGCAAGTCAAGGTCAATGATTTTGGTTTTCTCAGTAACGATCGCTTCAGCCACTCGGCTCACCGCTTCATGCGCTGTTCGTTTCGGTCGGTATCCGTACGATCCCGGTTGGAAGTCCGCTTCGAAAATCGGTTCCAGAATGAGCTTGAGTGCTCCCTGGACCACACGATCACGGATGGAAGGGATCGAGAGAGTTCTGACTTTTCCCCCGTCTTTCGGTATTTCCTTCTTCCGCACCCGCATGGGTCGATACGTGTTGGTGATCAGTTCGTCTCTGATCTGTTGAAGAAAACTCTCCGCTCCGCTCTCTTCGATGGCCTCGAACGTGACCCCGTCGATTCCCGGTGCCCCGTTGTTCTTCTTGGCCATCCTGTAGGCTTCCTGAAGTGTCTCCTTCTTGCAGACGTGGACGTACAACCCCCAGAAACGCTTAGTTGGTTCGGCCTTCGCCTTGTCGTATAGGCTCTTGCTCAGGTCCTGCAAACTGCTGGGTGTCTTTGTCATATCACCCTTGCCTCCCATGTTGTTCGAGCCACTGCAAACAGCAGGGTCCCCTCTCTCCACGGGCATTACCCCGCTTCATCGATACTATGGACCCCTCCAACTCCCTCTCGTCTTCCATCGATTTCCCGGTGTTTCCGGTTATACGATTTTCTGCTCCGCCGATTTCTCGTCGGGACGAGGAGGGTCTCTCCAGTTGCTTAGTGTGTCCTTGTCATCGTGCTGTCGCTTCTACCCCGCCAGAGTGAAAACCGCCGCATCGGTCAGTCTGCGTCGATCCATGCTGCTTTCGCCTTCCGGTTGAAGGCTCAGCCCCTGGGGCTTCACTTTCGAGGCCACATCTGCGTTCACTTTCGTTACGGCCCGATGACTTGCTCACCATCCTGAAGATGGTTTTGTCGATAGGCTTCGGAAATTCGATTTCCCTCCTCCCCGCTATCCAAGCTACGAGGCTTCTGACTTTTACCTCGGTGGGTCTATCTCCCACTGTACACACCTGCATTTCCTGGTCACACAACCGGACGTGAACCTCTCGATTCATCCGGCTCGTGCCACCCAAGGAAGGCTGCCGCCTTCCGCTGAGACAAAGGGCTCCTCCGGTTTCCCGTTGACCCAATCCCAGCGGGGTGACCCGACCCCTTCGCTCCAGCCCCATTACGAGCCTTCCTCGCTCCTACGGGTCGGTCCGCCCCAGTGCTCCGCATCGGTACGCTCGCCTCGCGGTTTTGGCCGCTTGGGCTTTCTCCCTTCGCATCAGAGCGACTGGTTCCTGCAGTTCCACGCGATAGCCTGCATCCGCTTCACGCCCTCTCTACGCCGATCGCCGTCCGCTCAGTCGTCAGGCATCCAACGGACTTGTCCCAGGTGAACCATACGCTCCTGGTTTTGACGACGCTTAGGTTTTTAACGACGCGTCTTCGAAGGGTTCACTTTCGTTCGTCTCTCGAATGCTCACCTGCACGAGTTTGTTCCCGCGCTTTTCCTCCAACGCTCACCACCATGGCTCTTTACCACAGCAGCTTGGAGGCGGTTTGAGACCTGCTCCTGAAAGCCGATCCCGAGGGGCCTTCCCTCATCTCTCGCGTAGCTTATTCACACGGTCGATTAGTTCATAACGAACTCCTTTTTCCGTATGCTTCTGCAGCACACTGTGGTCAAAAATCTCAAACGTATTGAAATGGCTTGGTTTCCGGTCTCGTACTTTTTCGCACAGCTGCTTTCTGAAGCCTCAAGAGCATGGACAATCCGGGTTCGCTCTGGAATGATTTGGGCTCGCGTGCTTCCTTACACACCGGAACCGTAGACCAGGAACTACTACTGAGGAACGAGTATCTGGCCGCAGAGAACCGCATCCTGAGGGCCCAAATCCAAAGGCAGGTTGTGGTTATCCGATACCGAAAAAGCTACGTTGGCGGAATCGCCCACCGGCTCAAACGGAAGGCCTTGGAGAATTGGCGGCGGTCGCGAAACCGTATACGCTGCTGACCTGGTACCGAAAGCTCATCGCCAACAAGTTCGACGGACCGAAGTTTCGCAAATCCTCGGGTCGTCCCCGAGTTGACGAGGAAACCGAGCGGTTGGTGGTGCGGATGGCGAAGGAAAATCCCGGGTGGGGCTATGACCAGATCGTGGGCGCCATGGCCAACATTCGTCGCCGCCATGATATTCCACCGGCTCCCAAGCGGAAGCAGACGACGAGTCGGAAAGACTCTATCCGCGCTCACATGGCGGTGTTGGTGGCGACCGACTTCTTCACGGTGGAAGTGCTTACGCTAAGGGGGTTGATTACATACTACGTGCTGTTTTTTATTCATTGGGAGAGCCGGAGGATATGCTTGGCCGGAGTCACACGTCATCCGAATCAAGAGTGGATGGAACGGCGAACGTAGCGAGACCCGATCCGCTTCAGCCACATCTGTGCGTCCGGGACACGGGCCAGTAAATGATCTGACGCAGCTAACTCGTCTGAGTCTATCTCGTACGCGCCCGTCTCGATATCGATCGCCACAAACTTGCCTTCGCTCCCCGATTCCACGAGAGGGCGAACCTTGCCCTCGTACATCGCATCACCACGCCGGGCGAATTCCTCCTTGCTGTAGCGGGGTTGCGTTATCGGCACCGCCTTCCTCCTTCCTCGGGTTCAGCCCCGTATTTCTGAATTGTACTTCATTGCGTGGCCAGCGACGACGCTAGATAAGCATAATAAAGGTTAGTCCCATTATAGGTCCCAAACGAGAATTTCGTTCTCGTAATGCTTGCCTTGTTAGGCTGCTTTTAAACCGACAGCCTCGACGAGGTCGTCGAGAGCCTCAATCACAGCAGTATATCGACGATCGAGAGCCGTGATCTTTTCTTTGGGAATGGATTGGTCCGCGGCGAAGGGCTGCAGAATGCCGGCAGTTAAGGGGGCATAGATTTTTTCGTAGAGCTTCAGGAATACCAGGCAGATTTGATAGCCGTGGGGGAGAAGCCGGTAGCGACGGGAATGAGGAATCTTCTCCACTAAGCCCTTGGCGCGCAGCTTCCAGAGATCGTAACGGAGGGATCCAAGCTTGTACTCTTCCGGTGTCACCTGGAGTGCCTGGAGGGTCTGTGGATATAAGTCGCGGGTAGTGAAGGTGCCTTCGGCGGCGAGGTAGCAGAAGCGCACCAGGGAGTGCATGAGGGCCAACTGCCGAGGCTGGTCGAGCTTCAGACCAGGGATGCGTCTGCCGTTGGGAAGCAGCGTGGGCTGGGTGAGTTGACGAAGTTCCTCGCGGTCCACAAAAGTTTCCAAGATATCTTGTTGCACCTCCAGATAGCGATCGATGATGCCGTCGAGCCTCTTTTGCAATTGGGGAAGATTCTCCACCGCTTTGCCGATGCCGTAATCGGTAGAGATATTGTTGGTCGCCGTTTCAGTGCGCAAGATGAAACGATCGCGGACGTATTGCTTGAGGAAGCCCTTGCGGTAGTGGCTGCGGATCACCGGGTTGGGCAGATTCAGATCCTCGATCACGGTCTGGAGCTTATCGCCATGACGGCGGGTGACGCGGCGACCGAAGATGAGGGTGAGTTTGTTGGGTTGACCGATGGTGCGATTGGCGTCGAGGAGCCGTTGCTCGAGGGCATCGACGGCGGCGCGACGACGAAAGATGAGATTATCGCAGTACTCTACCTGCGCAAAAAACAGCCGGTGCTGAACCCCGGCGTGCTTTCTCTCTTCGGCAGTGAAAAAGGGCGTGAAGCGGGTTAGCCATTTCTAGTTATTATAGTGGTCTTCCGATTGATCGCGCCGAAGGTCATGCTCCCCTATCATATCAGCCATGAAGGTTTCACCACTGGACCAACCATTTCACGGCAGAATGCACTGCACTGTTACTTTTCTCGAGATTCGAAGACCGTCAAAATATCGGCGCCGCCCGTGAGCTGAGGCAAAACCGTTCGCGGCCGTCTCCCTGAAGAATTTGTCGAGCCAGAAGAATGTCGATGAGTACCGAGTCTGGAAATCATGACGAATAGCCGCAATTGCACTACGGTCCAGGAGAAAGATACGATACAGTTGGTGATTCGAGACACCGGTTACAATAGAGAGCAGAAGTTGAAATGATCTCCATCCTCGAGCGACCGAATACTCTGAAAACAGCAGCCCTCCGCAGCAACGAGGTCGCTCAGGAGCACGTTATCGCCTGCTTCGTTTGCAAGAATACCCAAAGCCTTTCGCGAGTCAGGGAAGTTGCCCCAAACTCTCGGGAAGGCACGAGCGGAGGTCCTTAATGTTATAGCCATCGAGTAATCTTGGCTTGATGCAAGAGAGCCGGCAATGGTCCGTCCTCGTTTGACTAAACACAGGACGCACCCGGCCGTCCTGAACTGACTCGATAACCGCTTCAATATTGCGAAGCCTCCTCTGGCACCGACGGTATCTAATTAGGGGTGCATTGTCAGCGGCCTCAATCAAGAGCACACCTGAAACCCTGAAACGATGATGGTCACCTCTGACTTCAGCCCTACGCACGACTTTTTTGACCATAAGAGGTAGGATCTTGCCAGGATCAGCAGCGCGAGTCTTGGCTGTTTGGCCGGCTTCGTATCGCTACCAGTTCGCTCGTCACTGGACTCTCGAGGCGCTTGCCATGCTCTGATATATCTGCCCTGATCTCGCGTCGCTGGAGTAGAGACACCATGAATCTGCATAAGCGCCTAATCTGGTCCTTGTTTCTGCTTGCTCCTGTGATTTTTTTACAGCTCTGTGCCATAGCAACGCCGGAAAAAGAGCTGCATCGGCTCTACGTCGCGGTCCCGGGCATTCGCAATGATCTGGAATACGGCGGAGTCGGCATTCTGGTCTACGACGTCAATGCTGGCTACAAACCCATCAAGCGGATTCCGACCTGGGACGTGCCTCCCGGCGAGGCCGCTGAAAACGTAAAGGGCATTGCCGCAAGCGCGAAGACCGGCAAGCTCTACGTCAGCACCATCAAGCGCGTAGCTTGTTTTGATCTCATCACCGAAAAGAAAGTCTGGGAGAAGACCTACGATGACGGCGCGGATCGCCTAGCCATCTCACCTGACGGAAAAACACTCTATGTGCCTTCCCTCGAAGGCCCGCACTGGAACGTCGTCGACGCAGCAACCGGAGACGTACTCGCGAAGATCAAGCTAGATTCCGGCGCGCATAACACCATCTACGGACCGGATGGCTCCCGCGTCTATCTTGCCGGCCTGCGGTCACCCATTCTTTCTGTTGCGGACACGAAAACTCACACGGTTGTGAACTCGATTGGCCCCTTCAGCAATTCCATTCGCCCATTCACGATCAATGGCAGCCAGACCCTTTGCTTCGTCAACGTCAACGAGCTGCTCGGCTTTGAAGTAGGAGATTGCAAAACCGGCAAAATGTTGCATCGTGTCGAGGTAACAGGCTATCAGAAAGGCCGGACCAAGCGACATGGCTGCCCCAGCCACGGTATTGCCCTCACGCCCGACGAAAAAGAGCTGTGGCTCGCTGACAGCGCCAACAGCAGCATTCATGTCTTCGATGCCACGGTGATGCCGCCGAAGCAAACGACAAGCATCCAACTGCGCGACCAGCCCGGCTGGATCACCTTCAGCATCGACGGCCGCCGCGCTTATCCCTCCACCGGCGACGTCATCGACACCAGCACCAAGCGTATCGTTACCACGCTTGAAGACGAAACCGGAAAGCACGTACAAAGCGAAAAACTACTGGAGGTCGTGTTCGCCAAGGGCCGCCCCGTTCGCGCTGGCGACCAGTTCGGCATCGGCCACAAACCATAACCACTTAGCAGCGAGGGAATACCATGCCCCCAACAAATGAGCCACCATGTAATCGGCGCGGGTGAACCCCTAGCTGAGACGTATTTGTTTACCGTGTAGGCCCGCTGCCTAGCCGCTGCTTGGCGTCGCTGACCAACGGGTAGAGGTAGATGTCTTTGATGGCTTGGCCGTGAGCCCTGTGCTCGCGATCCATGCGACCGCGCCCGGTGGTCTGCCCCACATAGATCCAGTTGGCCGCTCGATAGCAGGTTCCACGAAAGCGGCTGGCATCCACGAGGGTTTCCAGCAGCAGCGGACGATGGCCGTAGTAAGTTTCCCAATCCGCTGGAAGTTGCCGCGCGGCGAGCGCCAGGATCTTGCTCGCCAGTCCTTTGACGTGGACCCAGGGCAGCATCAGGAATCTGCCGTTGTTCACAATCCATGGTAGATGGCGCTGCCTTTGCTCATCGCTCCAGCCAATCCAAAGGTCTCGCGGTTTCATCTTCCAAGCGGGCGAGGTCCACAGCAAGCAGGCCAGTTCCCGTTGGCGATTCCGTACCCAATAGCGCAGGTTCGAACCGAAGGGCACCCGGCTGCCCAAATAGTGATAGCGTTCCACATACTCCCGCCACAATCGGCTTTCCGCAGGGCCTTCCACCAGAACCAGCTCGAGCGGTTCGCATTCGCGGGCCGCACACTCAACCGCTTCCGGCTCCCTGCGGAGCGGAGATAGATCTACGCGCCGCGGTCCTCGGCCACCGGTTGGCCGCAGCGCCGGAAGCCGCAGCACGCCCTCTGCGGCCAAGCGCTCTAGCAGTTGCCGACACTCGTGATCCTTCAGCCGGCCATTGGGCCGCTTCCATTCCAACAACTCGCACACCGTTCGCGCGATCTCCGTCACCGCCAGGCCGCTATAGTCCTGCGCCACCACACGCAGCAACTCCAACTCCGGCCCCGAGAACAGGCGACCACAGAAGCGCAGCGAAACGGGTAGACTCTTCGGCTCTTCTCGCGGAAAAGGATCCGTGAAACCCTGCGTCATGGCTGGACAGACACCTGCGTACCGTCCACCGCCTTCGGCGCAGTATAGAGAGCCGCCAACTCCAACGGATCACGAGCCCTTACTCTACGAGGGGGAGGACCAGGCGAGGAATCCTGAGGCATTTCTCGGGTGGGCGGCACCAGGTCGAGAATCTTGGCCGGGTCCTTCCCCACCAGTAAGGCGATCAGCCGATCCAGCGGGTTCTTCCCTTGCTGTCGGGCCGTGTGCAGGATGCTGGTGAGCACGGCTTGCGCACGCGCCCCATTCTGCGTGCGATTCCCACCCCAGTTCTTGCGCGCCACCACCAGCAGTCGCAAAGCCCGCTCGGCAGCATTGTTGGTCGCATCCAAACCAGGACAATAAAGAAAGGTAAATAGGTAGGGCCGCTCCCGCCAAAGATGATTCTTCAGACGGCGGTTGGCGGAATCCCGAACGGGGCGCACCAACAGACGATCTAGTTGGGCTTCTAACCGTCCCGTGGCTGTCCACAGCCCGTGCCGCGAGAGCTCTCCTTGGTTATAGCGGTCCCGCTCGGAGAAACTTGTAGTACACCGCCCAGCCGTTGTCGTTTGCTGGCCCGCTGCGCTTCTTCCAGTTGCCGCTTCAGCCGCTCGTTCTCTTCGCGCAGCCGTTCCCGTTCCTGCCGCAATTGCTCGTTCTCTTGGCGCAGTCGCTCAATCTCCCGACGTGTCCTACGCCACTGTTGCTGCAACGAGGCAATCTTCTGCTTTAGTTTTTCAATGATGCCAGCGGCATTGAGGGACTTCGGCCACGCCATGCTCTTAAATCCCGCACTCTAACGTAGCTGAAGTCGCGGAATTTGTCCAGCACTCACTTATCGCACTCAGTTATCGCGGCGGCGACACGGTAAACAAATACGCTGAGACAATTTATTGGGGGCAGTGTACCAATTGTTGGCCCAGACGTTGTCCGCATTAGCCGCTCTGTGGCTGCGACTCGGCGCTGGTGGGAGTCATCAAAATGAGATCGCCGTACCTTCAGTTTGCTGCAATCCTAATCTTTGGTTCATGTGTGTCGTCCACAGCTCCCAACTACTTCCGTCTCAGGCAAAAGGAGCTGCGGGGGCGCAAGTCGTGACGTCCACTTCCCGCTGGACTGTCGGTTACCAGTCACCACCTCTCCGTCACTTTTCCACAACGACACCCGAACTGTGCTCTGTCTACCACTATCCCTGACCAATCGGACAGGTTGCGCTGATTCATACACTCTGGGAACGTCACGGCATGACACAGAAGAAAATCATCGTACTCGATCCTGATGCCAGTTTTGAGAGGGCCTCCCGGCACCTGCACAAATGCAGGAAGTGCCGAAATGCAGGAATGGAGTGGGCGCGGCGGCAAGACTTGTGTAATCGGGGCCGCCAATTGTTGGAGGACTTGGAGCGAGTCGAGAAGATTTACGAGGGCAAGCAGCTTGCGGCCTGATTTGGAATCGACGCGAGAGCGAGCGGCATGACCGACGAACTAGACATCATTCCTGAAATTCTAAACGACGCTGTACGTGAACTCCGTTTGCGTTTGGCTCACCCGGCATTCCACAGTGCCTACACCGATGAACAGCGCGTGCACCTTGAAGTGTTGACCGCGCAAATGGACGCGGTGCTATCCGAACTAGGGACCCCGTCGAAACAAGGTGTTCCACCGCGGCCCAAGCTGGCCGCACTTTGCGACGTCTGCGGGCACGATTACGCGCATTGCGCGTGTCCAGCCGGGAGGTCAATGGCGAGGACCGTGTGAACCAAACTCCACACAACACACAAAACAACCAATCGACGAGACGTTGGGCTTCGCCCTGCACTACATCATTCGGTTCGTAGGGCGATCATGCGGTCGATGGAGGAGGCCTTGCGAGCGGGCAGGTAGCCGGCGAAGAAGGATACGGCGAGGAGCAGCAGACACGCCATCGCGATCGTGGACAAATCGTTTGACGAGGGCCGAGCCAAGCGCTGGCTTACCTTTCTCCATAATCACCGGGAAGCGATTGCCGCGATGGACTTCTTCACTGTTCCTACTATTACCTTCAGCGCGCTCTATTGCTTTTTCGTCATCAATCATGATCGTCGGCGCATCCTGCACGTTAACGTCACGAAGCATCCGACGAGCGGTTGGATCATCCAGCAGTTGCGCGAGGCGTTTTCATTTGAAGCCTCTCAGAAATATTTGATCTTTGATCGCGATCAGAAGTTCGGGTTCGAGGTCATCGCGGCGGTGAAAGCCACAAGGATCATTCCCAAGCAAACGTCATTCCGAAGTCCCTGGCAGAATGGCGTCGCGGAGCGGTGGGTGGGAAGCTGTAGGCGAGACCTCCTGGACCACATTGTTGCGCTGAATGAACGCCATCTGAAGCGATTGCTCTCCGAGTACATTCGTTACCATCATGAGGACCGTACGCATCTTGGACTTGAGAAGGGGACACCTGAGGGCAGAATTCGTTCCGAAGCTTCGGGTCGAGTCCTTTCACAAGAGCGACTCGGAGGGCTGCACCATCGTTACAATCGAGCGGCATAGTCCGGATCGATTCTCGACGGGTCCTTCCGATTTACAACCTGCGCCAGGTATTCTGCACGCGGCTCAGTTGGGTCGCTCCAGATGCGGTGGTGCAGCGGGCAATGCGGCACAGCAGTCCAGAGACGAAACGCCACTACCAACTCGGAATGGTTGACCAGGTTCGTGAAGGCATTGAACGAGCCAACAAACGAGCCTATAAAGGGAAACGAAACTACTACGCATTATAAGAGTGCGCCCCTTCTGAGGTAAGTTTTGAGCGTTGGCCTCAAGAAGAAAGGAGCACCTGATAATGGACAGTACGAAATTTGTTGGCATGGACGTGCACAAAGACGCGATCACGATCGCGGTGATGAATTCCGCTGGCAAGGTAATCATGGAGTCCATCATAGAAACGAAGGCGGTGACCATTCTGCAGTTTATCCAGGGGCTGCGTGGAGACGTGTTGGTTACGTTTGAAGAAGGAACTTGGGCCACGTGGTTGTATGACTTGCTGAAGCCGCATGTGACCAAAGTTGTGGTGTGCAACCCGCGGAAGAGCGCCTTGCTGAAGGACGGTAGCAAAGGCGACAAGATTGACGCGCGAAAGCTGGCCGAGCTGTTGCGCGGCGGCTACCTCAAGCCGGTCTACCATGGAGACCATGGCCTCCGAACGTTGAAGGAGCTCTCGCGTAGTTATCTAACGATCAGCAAGGATCTCACGCGGGTCATGAACCGGATCAAGGCCTTGTATCGAGGATGGGCCATTCCCTGTGGAGGTACACAAGTCTATTCTCCGTGCCATCGTTCGGTGTGGTTGAGCAAGATTCCGGAAGCCGGCGTGCGTCGTCGCGCCGAGCACTTCTACGAACAGCTCGATGCCCTGCAGGGTTTGCGCAAACAAGTGCGGCGGGATCTGTTGGCCGAGAGCAGAAAACATGACGCCACGAAATTGCTGCGTCAGATTCCTTCGGTCGGCCCGATTCGGGCGGCTGAGTTGGTGGCGCTGATCCAGACGCCCCACCGTTTCCGCACCAAGCGGCAACTATGGAACTACAGTGGTCTTGGGCTGGAGACGCACGACAGCGCCCAATACCGCTACGTGGACGGGCAGTTGCAACGTTGCAAGAAACCGCAGCAGCTTCGTGGACTGAATCAAGATCATAACCACGATCTCAAGAAAATCTTCAAGGGTGCCGCCACCATGGCCAGCATCTCCGCTGGACCGTTTCACGGATTCTACGAGGCTTTGCTGGCCAAGGGGACGAAGCCGACGATGGCTCGTCTCACTTTGGCGAGGAAAATTGCAGCGATCACGTTGATCGTCTGGAAGAAAGGAGCAAATTTCGACGCCAAACATTTGAAACAACAAGCAGCTTGAGCGTCTCTGGTGAGAGTCCGTTCCATCCCCTGGGGATCCATCCTTGGCGGTTGGCCATTCGGGTTCTTGAGATGCTCGGTTCGGGGGACAGTATCAATAAAAACGTTAGGCCATATGTGCCTTAGGGCACCGAGTCTCAGGTACTACCCTATGCGCCCCCGGATAACCGAAGAAAGCCATAGGCCACGAGTCTCCGATAGGACCATGCGTTACCGCCTATTTAAAGCGGATAACCGACACTCTGCTTGTTAGTTTCGGAAGGCCGAATGGGCGTCGTTACCACAAGGATATGGAACCACAGTGGGGAGGAGAAAAAAGTCTCACGGCTGCAGGAAAAAACCACACACTCACGGATCGAGTGTGCACGTTCAAAACAATTGGGGCTGAATGCCGAGACCAAAAAAAGTGTCGGCATCGAGCCAACGGGGGAGTTTTTTCTCTTGACATTCACTCTTATAGGACTCTTATAGGACGTTTTTACTACGTTTCCCCCAACGCCGAAAAAGAGGCTGCGGCGGCCTCGCAGTAAGTGATTGAAATTGCAGGCAGATGGTTGGTGGACGTGAGGGGATTCGAACCCCTGACCCCCTGCTTGCAAAGCAGGTGCTCTCCCAGCTGAGCTACACGCCCACGCTAACTCAATGATTCTGAACGATTCTAATACATCGGCGTGGCCAATGACCACCTGCTTGAGAAGCAGGTGTTGTCCAGCAGCGGCTCATGCGGGCATGCACTGCAGGCCATTGTACTGTCAGGGGCTTATGGTGCTGCGTTCAAATGCCGAGTCTTCGATCGCCAGTCCACTCCGTCCAACCCCCCGTTTCCGATAGGGAAACAGTAAAGCGACCCACTCTCCGTATCGGCTGGGAACGGCCTTGTTCTTGGTCCCTTCGTCTGAGCCAAATCTACGCAAGCGTCGAAATCTCTCGCGGAGGCGAAGATGGGTGGCGCGCACCTAGGGCATTCGGTTCGTGGCCGAATGCTCTCGGAAATGGGCGATCAACGAGTGGCGAGGTTCGCGCGGATTTGCTTAACCTCATCCCCTCGGGTGAAACATTGCGAACTCGTGGCCGTCTTTCCCCTGAGCCGTTCATTAGAGAGCTTGGCGACGAGATTCTGTTTCGTCCGCAGCTCGTAGGTTGTACCACCGCCCAGAAATTTTTCCTCTTGGATTCCTCGCAAGCAAAATGGCGCTGTGGCTTTTCATGTGAAAAGATGAAATCATGTTCATATGGAGGTGGCTATGGCGGTCATGGAACAAATTGACTGGTCGGAATGCCCGCTAGTCGAAGTTAAGGCTGGAGTGCAAAGCGGCGCCCCCGTGTTGCGCGGTACACGGATGCCGGTCAACGTCATTGTCGATAACTTTGACTATGGCGTCAGCGCCGTTGAAATTGCAGAGCAGTTTGAAATCCCGGCGGAACAAGTTGAAGTGATTTTGACCTACGCCAAGAGTCACAGGATTGCGCAT
>Ga0209153_1000761_pt1 | contig 13179 bp, 10 predicted proteins | sample GraSoiAngelo_120_FD_185877 | JGI IMG/M metagenome (GOLD analysis project Ga0209153, IMG submission 185877) | Grasslands soil microbial communities from the Angelo Coastal Reserve, California, USA - 14_0919_09_20cm (SPAdes) (version 2) | ecosystem: Environmental > Terrestrial > Soil > Grasslands ...
GTGGCACTTGAAGCGGAGTTAGTTTCAGGCGCGCTTGAAGCGTCGGCGACGACTTTAGGTTTGACGACCTTCTTCCTCGGCATCATCGTGCTGCCGATTGTCGGCAACGCCGCAGAGTATTTCTCGGCCGTCTATTTCGCACGCAAGGACAGGATGGGCTTAGTCGTCGGCATCGCCGTCGGCGCAAGCATTCAAGTAGCGCTCTTGACCGCACCGCTCCTCGTGCTCATCTCCTACGCGATGGGCCACCCGATGAATCTAGTCTTCAGCAACCCGCTCGAACTGATCGCACTCGCGGGCGTCGCCTTTGCCGTCAACTCAATCGCCCAAGACGGCGAGACCACTTGGTTCGAGGGCCTACTACTGCTCGCCGTCTATGCCCTGCTCGCGCTCGCCTTCTTCTTCGCCACGCCGAACATACCAACAGCACACGCGATGCCATGAGCGAAGCTAAACAGCCAACAAGATGCGCAGGTCGCGCACGTTCGTGCCGGTCGGGCCGGTCTCGATTGCATCGCCGAGCGCGCGAAAGAAATTGTAAGCGTCGCTGCGCGCGAGAAAGTCGGCCGCATCAAGGCCAAGCGCGCGCGCACGTCTGATTGTCGTCTCGTCTGCGACCGCGCCGGCCGCGGGGCTGTTGCCATCAATACCGTCCGTGCCTGCGTGCAACGCCGCCACGCGCCAGCCTGCACGCGCGATCTCATCTGCGTGCGTTGCGAATTCAATGGCGCAACGCAGCGCCGCTTCCGCATTGCGTCCGCCTGTGCCGTCGCCGCGCACAGGACAGACGAACTCGCCGCCGGAGATGAGGCAGACCGCGCCCGCATCTTGCGCCTTCAGATGCAGCAACCGTGCAACCAACTCACGACAACCAACCTCAACCCGTGCTTCGATCAGATCATCGCATAACTCAACCACGTAGCCGCGCGCCCGCGCCGCCTCTGCCGCAAGCGTCTTCGCGCGTTCGTTATCAAGCAACAGATAGTGTCGCCGCAATGCGCTGGTGTGTTGCGTGGCACTGTCGTTCATCGCATCCGCGCACGCCTCGTCGAGCGCGCGCAGCACGGACGTGGGCAGTTGTTGGCCCAATTGATAACGTTCGAGTATGTTGGCGTTCTCTTGCGTTGCGTTATCAGCTTGCGCGAAGGTCGGTCCTGATGCGACTTGTGCGAGCGCGCCGGGGTTCGTATCCGAGACGATGAGCGAGACTTGCGCCGCGTGCGGCGCAAGCGCACTCAGGGCCCCACCTTTGATCGCAGAGAGTGCGCGGCGCACCGCATTGACTTCGGCAATCGGCGCGCCGCACGTGATGAGCACGCGATTGGTTGCGCGCAGTTCGTCGAGCGTGATGCGCTCATCGCGCGGCCATTCCAACATGGCCGAGCCGCCGCCGGAGATCAGAAAGATGATGAGCGTATCGGGCGAGTCTGCGGCGGCGAGCAATGCACGCGCGGCCCATCCTGCGGCCAAGCTTGCCTCGTTTGGCAACGGATGCCCGCCCGCGAAGACTTGCCACTGTGACGGCAAAGGCGCGCTCCTCTGCGGCGCGGAGATGACGCCGCGTGTGAAGCGCGCGCTGAGTACCTCGCTCAATGCTGACGCCATCGCGCGCGCCGCTTTGCCGATGGCAATTGAATAGATGTTCGAGAATGAATTCAGATCGAAATCGTGGTCAACGACTCTGAGCCGCGCGTGGTCGAGTCGCACAGCTTCGTGCACAGCCCGACCGGCGTCTAGGCCGCGCAGTGCTGCGGCGAAAATCTCGCGGGCGCTCTGTTTGAGATTATGCGCTGCCACGATTTGTCGCGCGCCTCATCAGAAACCACGAAACGGCAATGAAGCCGAGCGTTGCAGCCAGTTGTCGGATGGATAGATGCGCTGCGCATCAGCAACGTGCAGCGTGTAGGCGTGGCGCGAGCGCGATGAACGGTTGGCGCGGCTCAGGTGCGGCAACAATCCATTAAGCACGATCAATGTGCCGGTCTTAACTTCGAGTGGCACGAGCCGTTCAAGCGGCCAAGGCGTCTCGTCAAAGATGTCGAAGCGCGTGCCGCCGTTCGCGCGGACGAAGCGCGATTTGAGGCCGAGCTTGTGTCCGCCGGGAATCGCCCACAGGCAACCGTTCTCCGTCGTCGCATCTTCGAGCGCGAACCATAAACCGACGACGCTCGGCGGCGACGTGTAGAGAAACGTGCTGTCTTGATGGCAGGTGACCTCGCCGCCGATTGAAGGCTGTTTGAAGATGTACATGGACTGCACGAGGAGCGGCTGTGCAATGCCGAGATCGGCGACAAGTTGTTTGAGCGCATCTGTGCGCGAGAAGCGCGCGAAGACCGGATCGAGATCGTGCAAGGCGTGACCGATCTTGTTAATCGAACGCGCCTTGCTCTGGCGCAAACGCCCCGCTTCGTCGAACGCCTCTTCTTCAAAGAAGAAACGAATCTGATCGCCCGACGAGAGAAAGTATTCATCGCTTGTGCGCGTCTGCTCGTGCGTCGAGAAGATCGAGACGACACTGGGATCGAAGCTTTCGACCAACTCTTCAGCGCGCGCCCGCAACGCCGCGTAGTCCGCCGCGCTGACGAAATCTTCGAGCACGAGAAAGCCGTCGCGTTCGTACTGCGCGATCTGTTGTTCAGTGATTTGGCTCATCGTGGTTCGCACGCGAGACTCACACGCGTGCTTCGTTGATCCAGACTGGCTTTGAGTTGCAGCCTGTGCCGTCGCTGCGCCAGCGCGGGCACGACCAGAAGTAGTTGCCGGAACTAGCAGGGCCGCGCTTGAGCATCGGCGTCTTGCATTCGGGACAGGGCGGGCCGGTTTCGGGTGCAGGCTTCGGTTCTTCAAGCGCGCCATGCTCATCGAACCAACGCGCGCCCCGACATTCTGGATAACGCAGGCAAGAGAGTAGCGCGCGCTTGTCTTTCGTCTTCGGCAAGCGCAGCCGCATTGCGCCACCACACGTCGGGCATTTCGTCTGCGCGAGCGCCTTGCGCTGTTTCGCGTTGCGCGGCCGGTCGCTCAAGAAACCGCAAGCTTCTTTGCCTTGCGAACACGCGAGGAACTTGCCGCTCGCGCTCTCGCGTTCGACGAGAAAACCCGCGCGATTCTCCAACGCGCACTTCGGACAATCGAGCGCGCCGTCGGGGCGCGGCAACTCTCTGCGCGTGGACTGTCCGTTGCCCGCCGCCCGCTCCATCTGCGCCGCTGCGATCTGCGCGACGACTTCCGTCACCATCCGTTTGACTTCCGCCATGAACGCATCGCGCGCATACTCGCCCCGCACCATGCGCGCCAGCTTCTGCTCCCACATGCCCGTCAACTCCGGCGACTTCAAGAGCGGTGCGGGCAGCAGCTTGATCAAGTTGAACCCCTTCGGCGTCGCGCGCAGCGACTTCTTGTCGCGCACGATGTATTCGCGCTTCAAGAGCGTCTCGATGATCGCGGCGCGCGTCGCAGGCGTGCCAAGCCCTGCGTCCTTCATCGCAAGGCGCAACTCTTCATCCTCGATCTTCTTGCCCGCCGTCTCCATTGCACCCAACAGGCTCGATTCGGAATAACGCGGCGGCGCTTTCGTCTGCTTTTCAATTGCTTCAGCCTGCAACGTCTCGACCGCTTCCTGCGCGACAACCTTTGGCAACTCCGCCTCGTCCGCCTCTTCGTCGTCCCCCTTCTTCTTCTCTTCACGTCCGGGCGGATCAACTTCGCGCCAGCCTGCTTTCAAGACGACCGTGCCGCGCGTGATGAAGCGTTCGCCAACCACAGCCGTCGTGATCGTCGTGCGCTCAAGCTCCGCGTCCGGGTAGAAGGCCGCGAGAAAGCGGCGCGCGATCAGATCGTAGATGCGCTTCTCGTCCGGCGTGACGGCGTTCGGCTCGACGCGCTGTTTGGTCGGAATGAGCGCGTGGTGATCCGTCACCTTCTTGTCGTCCACGTGCCGACTCGTCAACGTCAACTTACCTTTGGCAAGGATTGTTTCGATGAACGCGACATAAGGGCCGACGCGCGCCGCTTCGATGTGTGCGCGCAGTTCTTGATTGACGCTTGACGAGAGATGACGCGAAGAGGTGCGCGGATAGGTGATGAACTTTTTTTCGTAGAGCGACTGCGCGAGTTGCAGCGTCTGCTCGGCAGAGAACGAATAACGCACGTTGGCCGTGCGCTGCAACGTGGTCAGATCATAGAGCAAAGGCGCGCGCTCTTTGCTGGCCTTCTTCTCAACTTTTTCAACCGCGCCCTGTTGCCCTTTGACTTTGGCGGCGACCGCTTCGGCCGCTTCCCGCTTATCAAAGCGCGTGCCCTTCTTATCGAACCACGTGCCGCGATACGTGCCTGCATCTGCTTTGAACTCGGCGACGACTTCGTAATAAGTGACGGGGACGAAGTGCGCGATCTCATCGTCGCGCGCGACGATGAGCGCGAGCGTCGGCGTCTGCACGCGCCCCAGCGAATAAACGCCCTCATGCCCCGCCTTACGCGCCATGATCGTCTGCGCGCGCGTCGCGTTGAGACCGACGAGCCAGTCCGACTGCTGCCGCGCCCGCGCCGAATCGCGCAAGCCTGTGTATTCGCTCGCGGGTTTCAGTTGCGCAAAACCTGCGCTGATCGCATCGCGCGTCAGAGACGAAATCCACAGCCGCGCGACCGGCTTGCGACAACCCGCGAGCGTATAGACGAGATCGAAGATCAACTCGCCCTCGCGCCCCGCGTCCGCCGCGTTGACTACTGACGCGACATCTGCGCGCGCCATCAGTTGCTTGATCACCTTGAACTGATCGCGCGTCCGCTCCGCCGGATGATATTTGAACTTGTCGGGAATGATCGGCAGGTCTTCAATGCGCCAATGCTTCAAACGCGCGTCGTAAGCATCCGGCTCATCCAACTCCACCAGATGCCCGACGCACCACGTCACAATATCTTCACGCCCCTCGATGAAACCCTCGCCCCGCCGCGTCGCCCCCAACGCCGCCGCCACGTCGCGCCCCATCGAAGGTTTCTCGGTAACGATCAGTCTCATCTTATCGTCGGCTGTAAACGGTCGTTAGACAGCACCTTGCTTACATCAATCAACGTAGGCTTCCTCCGGTATAGCTCTTTGCAGCCAATGACACAACAGCCGCGAAAATTAGATTAGTGCCAATTAACAGCACGAGACTAAAGAGACCAAACATCGGATTTCTAAGAGCAGTCACCTCGTTATAAACGACGGTAAATCCTGATGTGTACTTTTCATAGTAGGCTAGGACGAGGCCAAGGGTATTCCAACCAGCGACCGCCATAACACCAATGCTTAGCCAGAGGGGAAACAGCGATTTAATACGATTAAGCCACAGGCGATGGACTAAATAACTGGCGAGTGTGAAGAACACCACCAGTGTAATCGTAATAGTAATGATAGACCACCAATGCCGCGGCCAACCTTGATAATCAGAGAGCTTCTCAGCCAAGTGCAAAACACCACTGTAAGCGAGAGCGTTGAAGGCCCCTAGAAGACCTGTGCGCCAATAGCATGATTCATCCATATTGCTATGCCTCAGGATAAGAAGCTATCTAACAAATATCATCTTGTTGGCATGTCGAGCACGTCGTGGCGTGTGATGATGCCGGTGATGCGGCCGTAGGTTTGGACGAGGACGGCCGGGGCGGCTTGCAGTTGGCGCGTGACATCGGCGGCGCTCGCGTCCTCTTCGACGACGGGGAAGCTTGCGTCCATCACTTCGCTGACGGGCGCTTCCAAGAGTTCGCGTTTGCGCAAGACTTTCGTGAGCACGTGATTCTCGCGCAGAGAGCCGACCGAGCGCCCTTCTTCGAGCACGGGCACGTAGGAGATGCCGAGTTCGTCCATGCGCGCGAGGATGTCGGCCACGCGGTCTGTCGGCGCGGCGGTGACGAGCGCGTGCGGTGCGGTCGCGCCTTTCGTCGTGCTGATCAACTCGGCTGTTATCCTCTGCGGTTCAAGCAGGCGCTTCTCCTTCAGCCATTCGTCCGAGTGATGCTTGCTTAGATAGTGCTCGCCTGTGTCACAGACGATGAAGACGACGAGACCGTTTGCGTCGAGCGTGCGCGCGACCTTCAAAGCTGCCGCGAGGTTCGTGCCGGTCGAGCCGCCGCAGAAGATGCCTTCGACGCGACCAAGCTGGCGCGACATCTCGAATGATTCGCGGTCGGTGATGTTGATGATCTCATCCACGTATTTGAGTTGCGCATTCTCCGGGATGACCTCTTGCCCGATGCCTTCGACCAAGTACGGCGTCACCTCGTGCGTCTTGCCCGTCTCCTTGTAGGTCTTGAAGACAGAGCCGTAGGGGTCTGCGCCGATGATGCGGATGTTCGCGTTCTGCTCTTTCAAAAATCTCCCCGTGCCGGAGATCGTACCGCCCGTGCCGATGCCTGCGACGAAGTGTGTGATGCGCCCTTCGGTCTGTTCCCAGATTTCAGGGCCGGTCGTGCGATAGTGCGCTTCGGGGTTGGCGGGATGCGCGTACTGATTCGGATAGAACGAATTGGGCGTCTCGCGTGCGATGCGCTGCGCGGTCGAGACGTAATGATCGGGCGTGCCGGGTTTGGCGGAGGCGGGTACGACGACCACGTCTGCGCCGAGCGCCTTCAAATAACGCACCTTCTCAATCGAAGCCTTGTCGGTCATCACAAAGATGCAGCGATAACCTTTGACGGCCGCTGTGAGCGCAAGGCCGATGCCTGTGTTGCCCGATGTCGCTTCGATGATCGTGCCGCCGGGCTTGAGCGAGCCTTCGCGCTCGGCCGCTTCGATCATCGCGCGCCCGATGCGATCCTTGACCGAGTAACCGGGATTCAAGCTCTCCATCTTGGCGAGCACAGTGGCTTTGATGCCTTGCGTCAAACGGTTCAACTTGACGAGCGGCGTGTGCCCGACAAGTTCAAGTATGTTCTCTTTGTAATCCATCCGGGTCTCCGTCCAGATCGTTTGCTGCTACATGAGCCGAGGTGCTTTAGTTATACAACAGTCATCAACCTTCACACCAACGACCTGCTGTTGGCGCGCGTCGTCTGTTGCTATAATGTCGGAAATGTAGTTGACTGCTTTGCTGCTGCTCGAACGTCAGTCGTCATTACTATCAAATCACGGAGTCACGAATGGAGATCACAGACACATCGTCCGCCTCGCGCCCGACGGTTAAACCGCCCAAGCGCATACAGGTCTATCATCATCCGCGCGTCGAAAGATCGGAGCATCTCGCCGAAGAGATCACGCGCCACTTGCGCAAGCTGGGCGCAGACGCAGAAGCCGTGATCTTCGGCGACGAACTCGCGCAGGCGCGACTCGCCGAACAGGACATGATCATCGTGAGCGGCGGCGATGGCACGATGCTGCGGAGCGGCAACATGGCCGCGCAACATGGCGTGCCCGTGCTCGGCATCAACTTGGGCCGGCTCGGCTTTTTGCCCGAAGTTGACTTGGACGATTGGAAGGGCGCGCTCGCGCGTGTGCTCGTCGGCGACTACTGGCTTGAAGAACGCATGATGCTGCACACGGAGCACCAACGCGGCAACGAGTTGCTCGGCTCATACGAGGTGCTCAACGAAGCGGTCGTCAATCGCGGCGGCGTCGCGCGCCCCGTCCGTCTGAAGACACTCATTGACGGCAACGAACTGACGACCTTCGTCGCAGACGGTCTGATCGTGGCGACCGCAACCGGCTCGACCGCTTATGCGCTTGCGGTCGGCGGCCCGATCTTGCCGCCCGAGTTGAAGAACATTTTGATCATTCCCGTCTCGCCGCATCTCTGTCTCGACCGCGCGATTGTGCTGGCGCAGGGCGCGACCTTGCAGATTCACGTCCGCACCGAACATCAAGCGATGCTCAACGCAGATGGCCTCGTCTATGTCGAGTTGCAGGACGGCGATGATGTCTATGTGCGCATGAGCCAGTTCGTCACACGCTTCGCGCGCGTGCAAGACCCGGTCTATTTCTATCGCAATATGACCTCGCGCATGAACAAGAATCCATCGGCTGATAAAGCAAAGTGAGGGCAAGAGACCAAAGATAAAAATGAGCCGCCCGGCAGTCATCGCAGACCGCCGAGCGGCTCTTATTTACGGGCGTTACCACTACTCAATGATCAGGAACGAGGAACACATCCCAAGCCCATCTACCTACCTGCGCCCCACGAGCATCCCTAGCCTTCGCCCGATAGCGAAACTGATTGCCATACCTGTCCACGCGCCGCGATTCCTTGTAATCAAGATCAATACGCCACACGCCAAGCGCTGGCAGCGTGTGCAACTCCTCTGGCTCGGAGATGCCGTTGTGGTTCGTATCCTGCCAGAGACGTAATGAATGTCGTTATAGTTTTATTCTGTCCACTCAAGCACCAAGCGATCTAATCGCATCAATTTTTGTGTTACGCTTGGACTGATGCAAGCGGACGGCATACAGGCGGACGGCGCGCCCTCTTTGCGGCGGCGACTCTGGTGGCTCATCTGCGGCCGCTTCGTCGGCGTCGCTGTGCTGCTGCTGCTCTACCTGCGACTCGGCGGCCAAGCAGACGCACACTGGTTGCACCGCCCGCTCGCCGTCGGCCTGACCGCGCTCGCAGCCTCTGTGCTCTACGCGCTCGTGCTGCGCTTCACGCGCGTGGGTCTCGCGGTGCAGGCCGGCGTGCAGTTGTGCGCAGACATCTTGCTCGTCTCTTGGCTCGTTGCCGTCGGCGGCGACTTGCACTCGCCTTTCGTCGCGCTCTACATCGTCATCATCGCGCTCGCCAGCATCTTCCTCGGCGTGCGCGGCGCGCTCGTCAGTTCGGTCGGCTGCGCGACCGGTTACACCGCAGTCATGCTCGGCATCGGCTTCGGTTGGTTCAACACGGGCGGCGAGGCCGGCGCTGGACTGACGACGACGCTCGCCAGCACGACCGGACTCTACGACGTGGCCTTTCTCTTCGTCGGCCTGCTCGCAGCGCAGTTGGCCGTGCGCCAATCGCGCGCCGACGTGCAACTGATCGAAGCCACACACGCGCTCACCAACTTGCGTGCGCTGCATGAACGGATCGTCGAATCGATCCGCTCCGGCGTGGTCACGACCGACCTGCAAGGGCGCATCTACACTTGCAACGCTGCCGCCGAAGAGATCACGAGCTATACGGCCGATGCCTTGCGCGGGCAAGAGGCTTCGATCCTCTTCGGCCCACTCGCCGGCCGGATCGAGGAATCGCTGCGCGCCGCCGAAGAGGATCAACTCAGCCCGCGCTACGAGGCCGATTGCTTGACGCCCGATGGCTTGCGCATACGCCTCGGCTACACCATCTCGCCGCTCGCGGGCGAACGCGGCAACAAGACGAGCGGCCTTGTCATCACCTTTCAAGACCTGACGCACGTGCGCGCGCTCGAAGAGACTTCGCGCCGGCAAGACAGACTCGCTGCCGTCGGGCGCGTCGCCGCCGGCATCGCGCATGAGGTGCGCAATCCGCTCGCCGCGATGCGCGGCGCGATTCAAGTCTTGCGCTCCGACGTTGATGGTGATTCGGCGCAGGCCGAGTTGATGGAGATTATCCTGCGCGAATCGGATCGCTTGAATCGCATCATCACAGATTTTCTCACTTACGCGCGCCCGCGTCGCGGTGAACTCACAGAGACGGACGTGCGCGAACCCTTGCGCGAGACTTTCACGCTCCTGCGCCACAGCCCTGAGACGCGCGCCGAGCACGTCATCGAAGAAGATTACCCGGAAGAACCTGTGCGCGGGCTTGCCGACGGTGCGGCGCTCCGACAGGTCTTCTGGAATCTCGCGCGCAACGCCTTGAGCGCGATGCCCGAAGGCGGACGCTTGCGCGTCGAGTTGCGTCATGTGCCGCCCAATCGTTTTCGCATCATCTTCACAGACACGGGGCGCGGCATGTCGCCCGAACAGGTCGAACGCCTCTTCGAACCGTTCTCATCTTCGACTACGGGCGGCACAGGTCTCGGTCTTTCAATCGTCTATCAGATCATCCGCGATCATGGTGGTACAATAAACGTCCGCAGCCGCGAAGGACACGGGACGACAATCATCATCGAACTGCCGGAAAAGCAAAATTAGTTATGGCTAATCTTTTAGTCGTTGACGACGAACAAGGCATGCGTCAACTGTTGACGCTCGTCTTCGCGCGGGCTGGCCATCAGGTGCGCACGGCGGAGAATGGCCGGCGCGCACTCGATCTATTGCGCGAGCAAGCGGCCGATCTGATCGTCTCGGACGTGAAGATGCCGGACATGTCGGGCATCGAGTTGCTGCGGGCTGTGCGCGGGCTGTTGCCAGATGTGGCGGTCGTGTTGATGACGGCGTTTGCGACCGTCGAGACGGCGCGCGAGGCGTTCAAGCTCGGCGCGGATGATTTCATCCAGAAGCCGTTTGACGTTGACGAGTTGAAACTGATCGTCGAACGTGCGCTCGAAAAACTCGCGCTCAGAAAAGAGAACGAGAGTCTCAAGATTGAGAACGAGGCGCTGATTAAAGTGCAGCGCGCGCGCGGCAGTCTGGACAACATTATCGGCCGCTCGCCGCGCATGCAGGCGCTCTATCAGATGATCGAGACGGTCGCGGGCGTGCAGTCAACCGTGCTCATCATGGGCGAGTCGGGCACGGGCAAAGAACTCGTCGCGCGGGCGATTCACAATCTCTCCCCGCGCGCCGATAAGCCTTTCGTTTCGATCAACTGCGGCGCGTTCACCGAGACGCTGTTGGAGTCTGAGTTATTCGGTTATGTGAAGGGCGCGTTCACCGGCGCGACCGCGAATCGCAAAGGACTCTTCGAGGCCGCAGACAAAGGCACGATCTTCTTGGACGAGATCGGCGAGATGTCGCCCGCAATGCAGGTCAAACTTTTGCGCGTATTGCAAGAGAAGAAGGTGCGTCCCGTCGGCGGGCATGAAGAGTTGGCGATTGACGCGCGCGTGATTGCGGCGACGAATCGCGACTTGGCGGCGATGACGAAAGCAGGGACGTTCCGCGAAGACCTCTACTATCGCAGCTCCGTGATCCCGATTGAACTGCCGCCGTTGCGCGAGAAGCGCGAAGACATACAAGAGTTGGTCGCGCACTTCACGCAAAAATTCTGTGCGCAGACGGGCCGGCCACTGACCATCTCGCCCAAAGCGATGGAGCTGCTTGAACGCTATTCGTGGCCGGGCAACGTGCGCGAGCTTGAGCACACCATCGAACGCGCGGTCGCGCTTGAGCGCACGAACGAGATTCAACCTGAGCGGCTGCCCGAACACGTGACGCAGTACAACCCTGCGCGCGTCGCCGCCGCGCTCGATCTACCCGACGAAGGCTTGAACCTCACGGCGCACCTAGATCAACTTGAGAAGACCTATCTGCTCGAAGCCCTGCAACGCACCGGCGGCAATCAGACGCGCGCCGCCGAACTGTTGCATCTCTCCGTCCGCTCGCTCCGCCACCTGCTCGACAAGCACGGCATCCGCAGCCTGACCGCGCAACTCCGCAGCGACGCCGCAGGGAAACAGTGATCAGTGGTCGGTGGTCAGTGGTCAGTGGTCAGTGAAGACAGTTTTTAACTGACCACTGACCACCGACCACTGACCACTCTGTTTCTGGCATGCACATTGCACAAGGCTCATGTGGCATGACCTGTTGGTCTGTCAGATTGACTTTGCTAGGAACAAACCGACGCGATGCGCGCACCCGGCTCCTCCAGACATGAACGCGGCTTCTCGCTAATCGAACTGCTCATTGTGGTCCTCATCATTGGGATAGTGGCAGCGATCGCCATTCCCAATTATATGGAGTCGAAGAAGGCCGCCTACAACGCCACCACGTTGGCCTCTCTGCGGCTCATCTTCTCTGCGGAAACCTGTTATCGCGCCTCGCATCCGCAGTACGGCGATTTGAATGCGCTGAGCACATCAGGGTGTATGGGTGATCCGCTGCTGGCCACAGGCCATCGCAGCAATTACACCTACGCGCTGCCCACAGTAGCGCCCGACACTTTTGAAGTGACGGCCGCACCCGATGTTGCGCCGTGGCGTTATTTCTTCATTGATGTCACCGGCATCATTCGCACCAACGACGGCGCGCCCGCCGACGCCTCCAGCCCACCCATCAATTGATCACTCAAACCACATTCGACTTGAACCTCACCACCTCAAACCTTCTGACAAAACACGGCAGCTTTGGGCTGCCGTTTTTTGTCAATCTCTGCCTTCGTACCCTGTCCATGTCTGCCGGGCAGTCGCAGCTTAAAGCGCGAAATAGCTTGACTACAGCGCATTTTCATCTGTGAGCGCAGCGCCGCCCACGCTTGGCATGCGGCTTGTCATGCTGTTGAGCGCAATGTCGCGCAAGCGGCGCGTGACCTGAGGACGCCCGACGACGCGAACCAACTTCAAACCTGCTACTAAGGAGCAACTCAAAGAAATGCAACAGAAGAAAGGCCAGAAGGGCTTCTCGCTGATCGAACTCTTGATCGTCGTCGCGATCATCGGCATCATCGCCGCCATCGCGATTCCCAACCTGCTCGCCTCGCGCCGCGCCACAAACGAAGCTTCCGCCATCGCTTCGCTGCGCACCATCGGCACGGCACAGGCGACCTACCTGTCCACCACTGGCAATAACACGACCTACGCCGCCAACCTCGCCGCCTTGCAAGGTCAAAGCTTGGTTGACAGCGTGCTTGGTGCTGGCACCAAGACCGGCTACACCTTTGCCGTCGCTATCGGTGCAACCAACACGCAGTTCACCGCTAACGCCGATCCGGTTTCGGCTTCGACCGGCACACGTCACTTCTTTACTGATGAGTCAGGCGTCATTCGCTATAACGCGGCGGCGGCTGCGGTTGTGGGTAGCAACCCGATTCAGTAAACGGCTAATCAACCATACTAGCACTCGGAGACTTAAACATCATGCAACAGAAGAAAGGCCAGAAGGGCTTCTCGCTGATCGAACTCTTGATCGTCGTCGCGATCATCGGCATCATCGCCGCCATCGCGATTCCCAACCTGCTCGCCTCGCGCCGCGCGTCAAACGAAGCTTCCGCTATCGCCTCTATGCGCACCATCGGTACCGCGCAAGCAACCTACCTGTCCACCGCCGGCAATAACACGACCTACGCCGCCAACCTCGCCGCCTTGCAAGGTCAAAGCTTAGTTGACAGCGTGCTTGGTGCTGGCACCAAGACCGGCTACACCTTCGCCGTCGCTATC
>Ga0209153_1000763_pt1 | contig 13135 bp, 12 predicted proteins | sample GraSoiAngelo_120_FD_185877 | JGI IMG/M metagenome (GOLD analysis project Ga0209153, IMG submission 185877) | Grasslands soil microbial communities from the Angelo Coastal Reserve, California, USA - 14_0919_09_20cm (SPAdes) (version 2) | ecosystem: Environmental > Terrestrial > Soil > Grasslands ...
CATCACCGTCGCCCCCGTTATCTTGGAGATATGGTCGCGCTTGATCGAAAGCTCTTTGTCTGATTTCAGCTCGCCAGCGTTCACGATTCTTATTTCTGCGAAGGTGGGTCCGCCCGGTCGTCCGTAAACTTTTTTGCCACACCCGCCAAAATTTTCCGAAGGAAAGGGTAATGGCCGGAAATGAGTTCCCACGATGAGAAGTCACGGAAGGCGAAAACAAGAAAGGAAAAACGACTTCCATGGCTCACCAAATCCACACCTACACCGAGCTCCGGCAACGGATTCACGACGACCTGCGGCTGCAACATCCCGACTGGGTGCAGCCAAACGGCGAGTCCCCCATTTGTGATTCTTACGAGGCACGCCTCATGGAACTGATCGGCGCTTTGACCGGAACGGACGTAGAACGTCTGCGGGAATCGCCGATGCTATAGTAGCCGCACCATTTTGGCGTTGGGTACTCAAAGCCGGCTGGAGCTTGGGCTGGATTTCGGCAGTCGATCGCGAAGGCCGAACGATCGGTATTGCTGACGCGCATCGCGACGACGGAAAACGCTAGAAGCGCCCAATTGTTTTAGGTAATCGGGCTGGCGGGATTTGAACCCACGACCTCTTGAACCCCATTCAAGCGTTCTACCAAGCTGAACTACAGCCCGTTGGAGCGAATACTGTTTGCCACTTCCGGGTCTGAGGCAAACGTTTCGGTCCGATTCGATGAAATCCGCCATTTCGAAGCCTGCCTTCGTGAATTGCTTCGCAGTTGGAGTTCTTCTCTACGCGATCAGCGGTGTTTTGGCTGAGTCCCGCGGGAGCATCAAATTAAACGAAAGTGCTTTGGGCTTCGCAGCGCAACTCATCAACGACGGATATGTTGTCGTGGACCGCAAAGGCGCATGGAGGGGAGATCGGCCTCCGGCAGATCAAGAGAATGAATTTATCCGTGTCCATGGATTCAGCGAATATGCAAAGTGGCATCTCGGAATCGATACGCGGTTTGCCGAGAATACGAAGCGAAGATATAAATTCCCCTACGGCGATTTCAAGAACGTTCATCGCTGCGGTTTGCTCGCGGCTCGAAGCAGAGCTCGCCAATACAAATATTCTGACATTGACGATGCAGCAGCGCGACTAATCGAATTAATTAGGCAAAGAAAATGAGCGGCTGTGGAAATCTGTAGCGGGGGTCTGTGACCGCCGAGAATATGACAGTGGTGCGCGAATGCAGATTCGACGCTCATAGGCGCCGCAACAGTCTAACCAACCCATGCAGCCAAAAACGCGTCGATCAACTCAGGCAAGTCCTTGCTATAGCCGCCTTCGAGGACTGCGGCGACTGGAACATCGACGTTGTGTTGCCATTGCCCGAATTGCGCGAAGTCTTCACGCTCGAGAGTCATCTGCAGCAGTGGATCGCGTGTATAAGCATCGAAGCCTGCTGAAACAAGTAGCAGATTAGGTTTGAACGCGACCAGCTTTTCCAGCGACTGCTTCGCAATCTTAACAATCTCGTCGCGCGGAGTGAAAGGAGCCACGGGATAATTGTCGATGTTCGCAAAGGATTTGGCGCCAGTTCCCGGATACGCCGGAAATTGATGGATCGACGCGAATCGAATTCGCTGATTGTCGGCCATGATTGCTTCGGTGCCGTTGCCGTGATGTCCATCAAAATCCCAAATCGAAATGCGTTCGACGCCCTTTTCCAATGCATCGAGCGCAGCGATGGCAACGTTGCTAAAATAACAGAAACCCATCGCGCGATCTTGCGTGGCATGGTGCCCGGGCGGTCGCATCAAGCTAAACGCCGGTTCGCCGCGCAGAGCTGTGTGCGCTGTTTCAATCGCAGCACCAGCTGAGCGCCGCGCATGCGCTTCGACGTTTAGATACCACGGCGTATCTGCATCGAAGTCTTGGTTCGGCGTCGCGACGCGTTCGAGATGCTGACGCGAATGAGCGCGTAACAATTCATCATCAGTCGCCGCGATCGGCTCGCGCCAATCCCATTCAGGATGTCGGTCCTTCAGCAATGGCGCGGTGCGAGCAATACGATCTGGCCGTTCCGGATGGCTTGGGGCGGAATAATCGAGGCAGCGCGGATCGTAAAAAATCGTCATCTAGATTGCAACGTAGTGGTCCTTCACCGCGCAAAATCCCAATCTCGCGACCAGCTCAATCAGCGCGATAGGGCGGCTGGCCCCTTGCATAAAAGGACATTTCCCGGCGGATCGCCTCCGTGGCTTCGAAATTGCGCTGGTCTTGAGCGAACTGCAGAGCGCGCCGGGACGTCTCAAGCGCTTTGTCGAAGCTCTTGTTACTCGCGTAAGCTGCCGCCAGCGTCCGTAAAACATTAGGGTCCGTGCCTCCGGTGAACTGATTGGCCTTTTCGGCAAGCTCCACGGCTTTGGACGCATTTCGAACCGTGGCATCTGGGTAATTGGCGAATATCCACGCCAGGTTCGTTAGCGCTTCCAGGAAATCGGGCTGCAGTTCGATCGCTTTTTCGTAGTGCTCTATTGCCTTGCCTGATTCGTGCTTGTCCAACAGCGCGATGGCCAGATTATAGTGAGCGGTGCTATAGTTAGGGCGAATCTCAATCGCTTTGGAAAAGTGCGTAGCCGCTTCGTCAACCTGTCCTTTTGTCATCAATGCCATGCCAAGCACGACATGCGTTTCGGGATCGCCAGGCCGCAAATCCAGGGAGATCTGCGCTTCAGTCATCGCCCGTTCAACATCGCCTTTGCGCCGCAGCGCGTCGGCCATGCCGTAATGGCTCTCCGAATTATCGTATTTTAATTGCACCGCTCTTTCGAAGTGCGCAATAGCCCCATCGAGATCCCTTTTTTCGAGTAGCTTGCCGCCGAGATTATGTTCTGCCATCCAGCAACCCGGATTCCGGTCGATAGTCGTTAGCCAGAGTGTCTCGATGTCGCGATAACTGCCGCTTTGTTGCCAGGTAAGTACGCCAAGCGCAACGCAAATCAAAATGCCAAGCGTCCGCTCGCCCAACTCCATTGAGCCGCTTAATCTTATCAGCAAGCCCGAGACCAGCGCGATCGGGCCGATGCAGGCGAGGTATTGGTAATGGTCGGCCACAAACGTGTAGCGAAAGGTGTAGAGCATGATGAATCCGAGAACTGGACTCAGAGTCGCGACGAAAAATGCGGCGGCCACCTCCACGCTGCGTCCCACATACCGTCTCGCAAAATAGATTACGACACACAACACGATCCCGGCGACGAGCCAGATGTATGCCAATGGATTGCTCGGCGTAATCGTCCATTGCGGATACATGAACGTCAGCTTCGCTGGCCAAACTAACTTCCCCAGATAAAACCATGCCGCATGAGAGGCCACGATTAAGCGCTCCAGCGGCCCGAGTGCGAACATCGGGCCACGAGTCCCGACATGGTAGCGTTCCCACCACACCGCGATTAAACCCATCGTCAGTCCGAGAACGACAAACGGCACAAGTTGCAAGACTCGCGGCCAATCAATTCGTTTCTTTTGCAGCCACAAAATCAGGAATAGCGCCGCGGGCAGCGTGCAGGCTGTCGATTTTGCCGAGAGCGCCAGCACATAGAAAACGAGGGCCAGCCGATAGAAGCGCCATGATCGCCGCTCCCGTGCATCGATAAACTGCGTCCACGCGAGCAGCGTGAGCAAAAAGAAAAAACCCATCAGCACGTTTTTTCGCTCGGTGATCCAGGCAACCGACTCGACTTGAACAGGGTGCAAGGCGAAAATGCCGGCCGCCAGCCAAGCGGCGGGCACTCGCAGCCGTGCCAACAACCACCACAACAGCAACGCATTCGTCGCGTGGAGAAGAATATTGATCCAATGATAGCCGGTAGGGTTCAGATCCCAGAGCGAGCGCTCGACTCTGAACGTGGTGTAAGTAAGCGGAAAATATTGTGACGGCGATTCGAGGGAAAACCAAATCCGCCACAGACCGTCCGGTGCGCTCAACAAAGGGTTTTTCATGACATACGCATCATCATCCCAAACGAAACCGCCGTTCCATGCGGGCCGATAAACGAGAATTGTTGCTGCGACGAGAATTATGGCAAAGAGCCAGAGCCGCTCAGGCCGCGCAGAGAAGAGGTCACCCACGCCAGTATGCGCTGGGCGCTTGGCGCGCCCAGCGTGACGTGAAGATTTATGTTTCATCACATATTTGCTTCATCAATGCAGCCTAATGTAAACATGAGCGATGTTGAACAGCCAGAAGATCGTCGTTGTCATGCCGGCATATAACGCGGCGCGCACGTTGCGCCAGACGTACGCCGAAGTCATGGCGCATGGCCTTGTGGATCTCGTGATCGTGGTGGACGACGCCAGTCACGATGACACGGTGGCAATTGCGCGCACTCTGCCGCGTGTGCAAGTGGAAGTGCATCCCGAAAATCGCGGTTACGGCGCGAATCAGAAAACTTGTTACCGGCTCGCACTGGCCGCAGGGGCGGACATCATTATCATGATCCATCCCGATTATCAGTACACGCCGCAGTTGCTTCCGGCGATGGCGGCCCTGGTAGCAAGCGGCCTTTATCCCTGTGTGCTCGCTTCACGGATTCTTGGCGGAGGCGCGCTGCGTGGCGGCATGCCTTGGTGGAAATACGTGTCAAACCGGTTCCTCACGTTGGTCGAGAATTTTCTCATCGGTGCCAAGCTCTCGGAATATCACACTGGCTATCGGGCCTTTTCGCGCCAACTATTGGAACGGCTGCCGCTGTCGTCGAACTCTGACGACTTTGTTTTTGACAACCAGATCCTCGCTCAAATCATTGCTCTCGGCTCCGCAATCGGTGAAGTGACGTGCCCAGCCCGGTACATGCCCGAAGCGTCTTCGATCAATTTCCGGAGGAGCGTGCGCTACGGACTAGGTTGCCTGGCAACGGGGCTGCGTTTTCGTTTGGCGCGCTGGGGCCTGGTTCAGCCCATCGTTTGAATATCGATTGCCACGAGACTCTGTCGGATCAGTATCCTCGCACGACGTAATGGCCGTGGATCCAGGCTCGATGACCATGCCGCGACCCCCAATGACCTGCTCTCCAGGCGTAATACGTGTGGCCTGTGTAATAACCAGACCCATGAACGTAATAAGGCCGATCGCCAACCTCGACCGTGACAGAGCCCGGATAACCTCCATAATAGGGTCCGCCGTAATTGGGTCCACCATAATACGGTCCGTACCCCGGGTAGGCGCTATAATACCCTTCGCACCCCGCTACACCGAGCGCGGCGGAGATCAAAACAAACACGAATAGTGGCCAGCTCAGTTTAGCTTTTGTCCCACGCTCTGCGAAAACTGTTCTTTTCTCCGCATGATCAACATTATTTGTCTTCATACCCTCATTATACGGATTACGCGCAGCTTTCACGCGCCTGTCTTATCGAAGCAGCATCAGGGCGAGGCAAAAAAGGCGTTGACCGCGAAGCAGCTACACGACGCCTTGATCAAGCATTGCGTCCGCGACTTTCACAAAGCCGGCTATGTTGGCACCGACGACGAGATTACCCGGCTGCCCGTATTCCTCGGCAGTCTCCCATGCGTTTTTGAAGATGGTGGACATGATGTGGCGCAAGCGGGAATCCACTTCTTCGCGCGGCCACGGCAGCCGCATGGAGTTTTGGCTCATCTCAAGCCCGGACGTCGCCACGCCACCGGCGTTGGCCGCTTTGCCGGGACCGAAGAGAATTTTTTTCTCCAGGAAAAGATCGACAGCCGCCGGCACGCTCGGCATGTTGGCCGCTTCGGAAACCAAATAGCAGCCGTTCTCGACTAATTTCCGTGCGTCTTCAACCGAGATCTCGTTTTGCGTCGCACATGGGAACGCGCAATCACACTTGATTCCCCATGGCCGCTGGCCACCGACATATTTTGAGCCACGGAATTTCTTAGCGTACTCGCTAATGCGCCCGCGCCGCACGTTCTTGATACTTTTAACCCAGGCGAGCTTTTCTTCGTCGATGCCGCTCTTGTCGTAAATTAATCCGCCGGAGTCGGACATGGTGACAGGTTTCGCACCGCACTGGAGCAATTTTTCCACAGTAAATTGCGCCGCATTACCGGCGCCCGAGACGGTGCAAACTTTACCTTCGATGGTTTCATTACCGGTTTTGAGCATTTCCTGCGCAAAATAAACTGCGCCGTAGCCGGTCGCCTCCGGGCGAATCAAAGAACCGCCCCAAGTGAGTCCTTTTCCAGTGAGCACACCTGTGAATTCGTTCGCAAGCCGTTTGTATTGGCCGAAGAGATAGCCGATCTCGCGCCCGCCCACGCCGATATCGCCCGCAGGCACGTCGGTATGCGGACCAACGTGGCGGAACAGTTCGGTCATAAACGATTGGCAAAACCGCATCACTTCTCTGTCGGATTTCCCCTTCGGGTCAAAGTCGGAGCCGCCCTTGCCGCCTCCCATTGGCAGACCCGTTAACGAGTTTTTAAAAACTTGTTCGAACGCAAGGAACTTGATAATGCTGGCGCAGACCGTCGGATGGAAACGCAAGCCGCCCTTATAAGGACCAAGCGCGCTATTCATCTGAACGCGAAAACCGCGGTTTACCTGAATCTGGCCATTGTCGTCGATCCAGGGAACCCGAAACTGAATCATCCGCTCCGGTTCGACCAGACGCTCCAGAATTTTGGCGTCTCGACACTTCTTGCTGCGCTGGATGACCGGCCGGATCGATTCCAATACTTCGGTCACCGCTTGAAGAAACTCAGGCTCGTTGGGGTTACGTTTTTTGACGGTTTCGAGAACTTCCTGAATGAGGACCATAGAATTTGAGGGTTTATTTGCCATATTATGAAACGAAAAATCTGGTGCGCGATGCTGGTATCGAACCAGCGACCCCTTGCGTGTGAAGCAAGTGCTCTACCACTGAGCTAATCGCGCGACTTTTCAGAAGCCGACAAAATAAAGAGCGCGCCAAGGAGCGCAAGCGCTGCATAGGAATCGTAGGCGTCCTTTCGCCTGCTGGCCGCTGGGAGGCAAGCGAGGCGCTTGCCCTACACCGCGTCGCATTTTATCTAGAGACATGTCTGAACATAAAATCATTCTCACCTGGAAACGCGGCGAAAACCCGTTCGAATATCAAAAATACTCGCGCGATCACACTTGGAAATTTGACGGAGGGCACGAAATGCAGGCATCGGCTGCGCCCGCTTATCTGGGTAACCCGAACCTAGTCGATCCGGAGGAAGCATTCGTAGCGTCGCTCTCAAGCTGTCACATGCTCACGTTTCTGGCCATCGCCGCCAAAAAGAAGTTCGTGCTCGATGAATATGTTGACGACGCGGTCGGTATTATGGAGAAAAACGCCGAAGGCAGATTGGCCATCACCCAGGTGACGTTACGACAGCGACTCAAATTCTCCGGCGATAAACAACCCACGTCGCAGGAACTCGACGAAATGAATCATGCTGCGCACGACCAATGTTTCATCGCTAATTCAGTCAAGACCGAGGTCAAAGTCGAGCCGCAAGGCTGACCAGGTAATTGTAGCGGCGGCTGTGTCAGCCGTCGAACCAATGGGAAAGGCGTTTGGCACAAACGCCTCTACAACGTTTCCTGACCCGTGTAATCTGTGACCGAGACATGAGTGCGCCGTCCGATGCTCAGCGAATGGAAAAGATCGTCAGCTTGTGCAAGCGGCGCGGCTTCATTTTCCAATCGAGCGAAATTTATGGTGGGCTAAATGGCCTCTGGGACTACGGGCCGCTCGGTGTCGAGTTGAAGCGCAATCTGAAAGATTACTGGTGGCGCGTCATGGTGCACGAGCGCGACGATGTTGTCGGCTTGGATGGATCGATTCTAACGCATCCCGCTGTGCTAAAGGCATCGGGACACGTTGAAGGCTTCTCCGATCCGATGATTGATTGCCGAACATGCAAGGCGCATCTGCGGCTCGATCAACTCGTCGAGAAAAAGGGAATCAAGCAATGTCCAAGCTGCGGTGGCAAAGATTTGACCGAAGCGCGGCAGTTCAATCTGATGTTCGAGACGCATGTCGGGGCCGCGGCCGACGAAAGCTCCATCGCATATCTACGACCGGAAACAGCACAATCGATCTTCGTGCAGTTCAAAAACGTTCTCGAAGTGTCGCGCAAAAAACTCCCGTTCGGAATCGCGCAGATCGGCAAGGCTTTCCGAAACGAAATCAATCCACGCAATTTCACTTTTCGCTCGCGCGAGTTCGAGCAGATGGAATTGGAATATTTTTGTCGACCCGAGCAGGGGATGGAGCTGCTCGAGTACTGGAAAGAAGAGCGACTGAAATTTTATGAAAACATCGGCATCTCGCGCGCGAACCTCCACGTGCGCAACGTGCCGGATGAAGAGCGCGCGTTTTATTCCAAAGGAACTTACGACATTGAATACGATTTTCCCTTTGGGCGGCACGAGCTTGAAGGTGTCGCTTATCGCACCGATTACGATTTGTCACAGCATCAAAAAGCAAGTGGCAAATCGCTTGAGTATTTCGACGAGGAAACGAAGGAGAAACTGATCCCGCACGTCGTTGAGCCTAGTGCAGGCGTCGATCGCACGCTGCTGGCGTTGATCTGTGAAGGTTATGCCGAAGACCAGGCGCCCAACGACAAAGGCGAGATGGAAACGCGCACAGTTTTACGGTTCCATCCGCGTATCGCGCCGATCAAATGCGCGATCTTTCCGCTCCTCAAAAACAAGGAGCCGCTGGTCGTGAAAGCGAAAGAAATCGTGCAGCTCTTGCGGCCGCACATGACTGTTTTCTATGATGAGAGCGGGGCCATTGGTCGTCGATACAGGCGTCAGGATGAAATCGGCACTCCGTTCGGTGTTACGGTGGACTTCGAAACGCTCGGGGAAAAGGATGCCGCATTGCGCGATACCGTCACCTTGCGCGACCGCGATTCGATGAAACAGGAACGCGTTGCCATCAAAGATCTGGTGGAAACTTTGACTCCGCGTATTCGTGGATTTATCTCGATTTGATATGTGCGGATGCGCAATGCTTTGAATCGTGAAAGTTGAAATTTTCACCTTATGTGATGCCGCGACAACAGACGCCGCTGGCAAATTGAATATCCTAGGCTCGTTCGATCGACTGAATGCGACGCAGGTTCCGGTGATACACCCTCAATGTGCGCTAGCCATCAAGTTGAGATTTGAACGTGTCGAAGAAGGAATGAAATCGATCCGAATTCAATTTGTCGATGCCGACGGAAAACCGGTCATGCCAACTCTGAATACCACCACGCAGGTGCAATTCGGACCCACTGACTCAACTGCAACTGCGTCTCTCGTCTTGGTAATTCAGCAGTTGAACCTGCCTAGATTTGGCGAGTATTCGATTGATCTGGCCGTTGACGGGCATCATGAAGGTTCCATTCCTCTGATTGTAGGACAAGCGTCTTGAGAGCTAACTTCTGCCATGGATCTCGCGCAGTTCCGCGAATACTGCCTGAGCAAACCACGCGCAACTGAGGGCACGCCATTCGGGCCTGATGTCCTGGTGTTTAAAGTCCGCGGTAAAATGTTTGCATTAGCCGCTCTCGAGGAAGTGCCAACTACTGTAAATCTAAAATGCGATCCGGATTTAGCGCTCGAACTTCGCGACCGTTATGAGCAAATTCAGCCGGGTTATCACATGAACAAGAAACACTGGAACACTGTGGAGATTGAGAGCGGAATACCAGACGCGGAAGTGCGTAAGATGATCGACCATTCCTACGAGTTGGTGACGGAGAGCCTGTCGAAGGCTGAGCGCAAGAAATTAGAGAACTGATCGCACTTCTAAATCGCTGATCTGGAGTTGCAGCGCTTCCTTCGCCACGTCGAGGAAATTGTCGGCCGAATCGGTCAACGCGACTTTCAGAGAGCCTTTTTCGGAAATGGGCGCGCGGAGCGCTTGTCGATCCAACAATTCCTTCACCGCAACGGCGCAATTGCGCGCGGAATCGACGAGTTTAATGCCCTCGCCAAGAACGCGACCGATTGCGCCCGCGAGCAGCGGATAGTGGGTGCAGCCGAGAACCAGTGTGTCGATCCCGCCCGCGATCATTGGATCGAGATAACGTTTAATCGTCTGATCGGTCAACGCGTCGTTCAGGAAGCCTTCTTCGATCAGAGGCACGAACAACGGACACGCCTGACTACTCACCCGAACATGCACATTCAACGCGCGCAAAGCATTCTCGTACGCGCCACTGCGAATCGTGGCTCGCGTTCCAATCACGCCGATGTGTCGATTACGTGTCGTGGTCACAGCCGCCTGCGCGCCCGGTTCGATAACGCCAATTACTGGGACCGATACATGCGTGCGCAATTTTGGGATAGCGACCGAGGAAACGGTGTTGCACGCAACCACGATTACCTTGGCGTTCTCGCGTATCAACATGCTTGCCAACTCGATGCTGTAACGCTCGACCGTGTCTGCACTTTTGTTCCCGTAAGGAACCCGGGCCGTATCGCCAAGGTAAAAGATCCTTTCGTTCGGCAATAGTTCCTGCAACGCCTTGGCGACGGTAAGACCACCAATTCCCGAATCGAAGACGCCGATGGAACGCGAATCGCTCATGCCGCGCAAAAACTCATCGCGATGGCGACACGCTGCAACTAGGTTGGGGTAGGGACGATGTACTGCCCCGAAAGCGTTCGGGGGTCGGCGAAGTGCACCGACCCACCCTTGCAAACACGCCACGCTTTCGGATGATTGATCGCGATGGCTGAGCTTCCGAAAAGATACGACCCAAAGGCCGTTGAACCAAAATGGTATCAACGTTGGATTGACGACCATGATTTCGTTGCGAATTCAAAATCGTCAAAGCCGCCATTCTCAATCGTGATGCCGCCGCCAAATGTCACCGGCGTACTTACGCTCGGCCACGTTTTGAACGACACGATCCAGGATATTCTCTGTCGTCGGGCGCGCATGCAGGGCTTCGAGGTGCTTTGGTTGCCGGGGATGGATCACGCGGGGATCGGAACGCAGACTGCGGTTGAAAAATATTTGCGGCGGACTGAAAACAAAACGCGCCACGATTTCGGCCGGGAAGAGTTTTTGCGGCGCGTTCTCGAATGGCAGGATAAACACGGCGGCATCATCATCGAGCAACTGAAACGGCTCGGTTGCTCCTGCGATTGGTCGCGCCAGCGCTATACCCTGGATGAGGGTTACGCGCACGCAGTCCAAAGCGTTTTTGTTGATCTTTACAACAAAGGTCTGATCTATCGCGGTCGTCGGATGATTAACTGGGATCCGGCTGCGCAAACTGCGCTCTCGGATGAGGAGGTCGTCTCCAAGCCGCAGAAAGGGAAACTCTATTTCGTTCAGTACGAGATTGCAGAAGAAGCGGGTCGCTTTCTCGAAGTCGCAACCACGCGGCCGGAAACGATCATGGCCGACACGGCGATGGCGTTTCATCCAGGCGACACACGATACATCAATCTCCTGGGCAAACACGTGTGGCGCCCGCTCGCCCGCGAGAAGATTCCCATCATCGCTGACGAAGCAATCGATCCGGAGTTCGGAACCGGCGTTTTGAAAGTTACGCCTGCGCATGACTCCGTGGATTTCGAAATCGGGCAGCGCCACGATTTGCCAATCATCGATGTGCTGCATCCAGATGGGCGCATCAATTGTCCGACAGAACTGGAGTTGAATGGGCTGGACCGATTCAAAGCACGAGAAAAAGCCGCGGAGCTATTGCAGACGAGGGGAGCACTGACGAAAACCGAGGCGTATGAAAACAATGTTGGATTCAGCGATCGCAGCGATGTGCCGATCGAACCCCGCATTAGCGAGCAATGGTTCCTGCGGTATCCAAAAACAAACGAAGCGCTCGCCGTGGTGCGTAATCATCTCATTCGCGTCTTCCCCGCGCATTGGGAAAAAGTTTACGCCCAATGGCTGGAGAACATCCGCGATTGGTGCATCAGCCGACAAGTCTGGTGGGGACATCGGATACCGGCCTGGTATCGCAAACAAAAGGCAGAAGGCAGAGGTCAGAGGTCAGAGATCTACGTCGGCGTCGAGCCGCCGCCTGATCCGGACAATTGGGTACAAGACCCCGATACGCTCGATACATGGTTTTCGTCGTGGCTATGGGCCTACGAAACGATGGATGAAGAGACCCAGAAGAAATTTTATCCGACGAGCGTGCTCGTCACAGCGCCGGACATTATTTTCTTCTGGGTGGCGCGCATGATTATCGCGGGGCTTGAGTTCAGGCCCGGTAAATCAGATCGCGATGAAGACAATATCCCATTTCGCCATGTTTATTTCACAGGCCTGATCCGTGACAAACGCGGGCGAAAGATGTCCAAGTCGCTGGGCAACTCGCCAGATCCGCTCGAGTTGATTGATAAATACGGCGCCGACGGCTTGCGATTTGGTCTGATGCGCATCGCGCCCAGCGGTCAGGATATTCGCTACGACGAAAAACAAATCGAAGAGGGTCGCAATTTCGCCACGAAGCTCTGGAATGTCGCGCGTCTGCGTCAGATGCACGGGGAAACTTCGAATGCTTTCGGAGCAAAAATCGACGACAAACCTCTGTCGATCTATGCGATCGAGGTTCTTTCGCGATTAAACGAAACGATTGATGCAGTCGACGCTGCGTATCGCGATTATCAATTCAACGCAGTCGCCCAGCACCTTTATGATTTTGTCTGGAGCGATTATTGCGACTGGTTTGTTGAGGCGGCCAAGACCGAAATTTTCGGCGACGACGATGCAAGGAAGAAATCCACACTGGCTACAATGGATTTTGTGCTCTCGGCAATCTTGCGATTGCTGCATCCTTTTATGCCGCATATCACTGAAGAGCTGTGGTCTTTGCTGGGCTTTGGCAAAACTTCGATTCAATTTGCCGCCCCGGTACAAAAGATAGCGCTGGACAACGTTACCGATGTTCCAGGCAAGCGCGAGCTGGTCTCGGCCATTTATCGAACTGTGCAGACTGGCCGAAATCTAAGAGCGGAATCTAAGCTCCAGTCGAACAGGGGTATAGGTTTTATTTTATGCTCGAACGAGAAATTAATTTCCGAACAACTTCCAGCGATAACACGGCTTTTGAATGCCGAAGAAGTAAAGTTGGATGGCGAATATCAAGCTCCAGCTGGCAATCCTGTGGCGGTCACGCCTCTTGGCG
>Ga0209153_1000767_pt1 | contig 13085 bp, 12 predicted proteins | sample GraSoiAngelo_120_FD_185877 | JGI IMG/M metagenome (GOLD analysis project Ga0209153, IMG submission 185877) | Grasslands soil microbial communities from the Angelo Coastal Reserve, California, USA - 14_0919_09_20cm (SPAdes) (version 2) | ecosystem: Environmental > Terrestrial > Soil > Grasslands ...
GGATGCTTGGGCGGAACGTCCTGTGTCCGCCGACGTTCACGCCTCGCAGGAAAACCACCAGAGACACCGTCAGCTCCAATCAGGATGTGTGGGCCACGGCCACGAGATGAGCACTAGCGCCGTGGGCTGAGGGCTCTCGCTCGATTAGAGTCAAGAACTCCATCAGGTTCTTTCGTTGCACCGGGTCATGAAAAATCCTCGGGCAAGTCCATGCATAAGCGAAGCAAAACGCGAAATTGCCGCTGCGATTAGCACGCCCTGGGGCTTGAGGATGCGACGGGCTTCACGGAGCGCCATCAGACGAACCGAACGTTCAACAAGATGATACAAGGGACCTGACAGAAGAACTGCATCGGCGCTGTTGGACGAAGCCGTTAGGCAGCGGGCCTCACCTTTGGTGATTGAGCCGAGCTCAATACCTGACGATGTGGAGCGAGCCTTTGCCTGCTCGAAATGAAGCTCAACGGGATCGATGAGATGAACCACATATCCTCGCTCGCTAAGTGGAAAGGCGTAGGCTCCCCCGCACCGCCGATGTCAAAAATCACTGCCGGTGCGGGCGGAAGAGCTCGGGCAAGAATCTCCAGCGTTCGAAGGCGCTCGAGCTCCCCGTGGGGGCCGCTCGATAGACGTTCGGACGGCCTCTCGATAGTGGGCTTCAACTTCTTCCGGCATCATCGACGATTGCTCGTTCATTGTTTGTGTGCCTCCGCGTCAATCTCATATTCGCTCTGCACCAGACCGCCTTTATAGCAGCGCGTCGCCACATGGCCAAGATGGAGGTCGCGCGGCACCGGGCCAAATAACGGAATACCTCGACCGATCAATATTGGCACGCGCGTGATCACCAGCCGGTCGATGCATCCGGCCGCGAGAAACCTCTGAATTGTGATTCCGCCGTCAATATAAGCGTGTTCGAAGCCGCGGGAGGCGAGCTGCCTTACGATTTCGGCCGGCTCGCCTGACATCTGCTCGACCGCGCCGCCTTCGATCGATGAGAAGTCCAGCGGACGGCTGCTCAGTACCACTACTGGCTTCGTTCCGTAAAACCACGACCCAAATTTCCGTACAACTTCGAAGGTCTTCCTACCGATTACGACCACATCGACAGTGCCGTAGAATTCCTCAAAGCCGTGAGGTTCCTGCCCGCCCGCATCCAAGAAATCCAGCGCATGGTCTGGCCGGGCCAGAAAGCCATCGACGCTTACTCCGCAGAAGACCGAGAGCTTCATGACGTGCCTCCTCATTTGCCGCTCTATGCCGAATTACTTTGCAGCCTAAGATCTTTGCCGAATATGGCAGCTAGGGTTCCCACACCCAGCCACAAGACCACCGCGTAAGGGGCGTGCCACTGCGCTTCTTGTTCCGCCGTGACGCCCGTAGGGCTGAAAACCACCAGCGAACCTGTCGCATGCATGAGCTGCGCAAGCGCAACACTGTTCGTGTGCGTATAAATCCATGCGATCAGGACTCTCATCGCGCTTACCACTGCTGTGAACGCCAGAAAATAACGCAGCCAGTAGGCACCATGTGGCGTAGCCGTTCCCAGGTAATCTATCACGGGCAAGTGCCACAATCCCCAGAGCGCGCCGAGAGTGATGCCCGCCCCCAGCGCATTTTGGTTCTGCAGCATTTTTGGAAATGCATAGCCCATCCAGCCGACTTCCTCGAAAAAGCCCGCGATAATTCCAAAGGAAATTCCCGCGATGAATCTGTTGGGGGTGTATACGGGCGAAAAGAAGGTTGCCATACAGAAAAGCACACCCAATACCAGCACTGGTGGAACGAGCAGGAGTATGTACCACGGCGTTCCGACGCGGATCCGGCCCATGCGCAAAAAAGGGTCTGCTATCCCCGGCCTTCCGTCCACGGCATAGGTCAACACAATAGAGCTAAGAACTGGTCCTAGCAGCATCACCGGGAACATCAAGATTCCGGTGAATTCCGGCACTGCCTGGCCGCGAAGCAGTCGCGGCGCGACTAGGGCGAGTGCGCCCAACCATGAAATTGCGAAAGTCAGCGTGAAATAGCTCACCACCGGGTGCTGCACCGCAAAACCTTTTGCTCTTCCGACGTTTTCCATACCTTCGTTTGGTTCTGCGCCCTTCTTGATGGAGTGCCACGATCATACCAAGGTATCCGAGTCAGGGAGGCTTTCGTCTCTCTGACTCGGTTGATGGATGACGTAGCCGGTCATTCGGCGGCTGCGCAAGAGCGTCGCTCTTACGCATTGCGGGGTGGTGTCAGGGGCTATGTTCGGTCGGTTTATCCTGCTCGCTTTTCAGAATGTGCACGACGGCAAACGCAGCGGACTCCCGTACACGCAATGCTCGACTCACATTCCCATCGTTCCCTATTCATATCTCAACGCGACCATCGGATCGACTTCCATCGCCCTACGCCCGGGAATGTAGCTTGCCAAGGCTGCAACGCCTGACAGAACTAGCGAAACGACGATAAACGTCACCGGGTCCGTGGGTTTCACTCCAAAAAGCAAACTAGACAAGAGGCGCATGAATCCCAGCGCGCCAATGATTCCGGCCCCCAGTCCTAGCAAAGCCGGCGTCAGTCCTTGGCCGATCACACGCCGGAGCACCTCAGCCTTTTGTGCGCCGAGCGCCATGCGAATTCCGATTTCGCGCGTGCGCCGCGAGACTTCATAGGAAAGTAGCCCGTACAGTCCAATACACGCAAGGGCCAACGCCAGTAAGCCAAAAAAGCTCGAAACCAGAGCAATCAGCCGCTCCTGTGAGAGCGACTTGTCGATGAGCTGCGTTTGCGTGCTCACGTGCGAGAGCGGCAGGCTGCTGTCAACCTCGCTCGCAGCGCTGCGCACGGCCGAGGCAAGCGTGCGCGGGTCAGTAGCAGTGCGCAGCTCAAAATAGCAGCCGCCGCTGGTAAGCGGGACGTAAACAATCGGGACAATCATGCGGCGCAACGAGTCGTATTTCGTGTCGGCTACCACCCCGACGATTTCCCAAATTTTCGCGATATCGTAATGATTACCGAATGCGCCGCCACTCGATCCCGAGCCGCCTCCCTTAACGATCAGTTTTCCTAGCGGATTTTCCTTTGGGTAGTACTGCTCGACAAATGCCTTGTTGACCAGAACACGGATCGGGACAGCAGCGCCAGATGCATTTAGAGCCCTGGATGAGCTTCGAGCATTTGTATCCTGTTTCTGTGCTCTCTCGGCTGCGCTCGCTTGGTCAAAGTCAGCCGATGTGAACATGCGCCCTTGGAGGATCGGGATGTGCATGGTGGTAAAAAACTCCGGGCCAACCGCGAGCATATTGGCCTCAACGCCACCCTTTTGCGGCTGGTCTTCAAAGTGTATGGTTTCTGTCCATCGTCCTCCGTCGAGCAGCGCGTCCGAAGCATAAGTCACGGAAGCCACGCCGGGAAGCGCCGCGAGGCGCTGGCGCAATTCATTGTAAAGGTTTTCGATTTGCGCGTCCTTGTACCCGAGCAATGTGGGGTCAACCTCGAAGATCAGGATGTTGCGCGTGTCGAATCCTGGGTTGATGTTGCGAAGGTTTTCGAGCGTACGCATCACTAGTCCTGCGGCCACAAGCACCAGGACCGACAAGGCTACCTGCGCGACCACTAACGCGTCACCGAGATGAAAGCGTCCCACGCGTGCGGCGTTACCTGACAAACTGGAAGTGTTTTCCTTGAGCGTGGGCGCTAAATCGACGCGCACGCTGCGCAACGCGGGAGCAAGACCAAACAAAATCCCGGTCGCGACCGAGACTCCAAGCGCAAAGGACAGAACGCGATAGTCTGGCCTGAGGACGTACGGAAAGTGCCCGCTTGATCCGGCCGTAACCAAAGCCGTGATCGCGTGTACTCCCCAATACGCGAAGACAATTCCGCACACGCCGCCCAAGACCGAAAGCAAAATGCTTTCGGTGAGAAGCTGGCGCACAATTCTTGTGCGGCCTGCGCCTAGCGCCAGTCGCACGGCTATCTCTTTCTGGCGAGCTCGGCCGCGCGAAAGCAACAATCCCGCAACGTTTGCGCAGGCAATCAGCAAAATAACTCCCACCGCGACCATCAAAAAGCAAAGCATCTTCGAAAGCGTCCCGCGCTCGCCAACCAAGCCTTCTTGGGCGCGTGTCAGAAAAATCTTGGGCTCAGAGACTTGGGAAAACGTTTTTCCGGCGTCCAGAACCTCGTTGCGAAACACCAGACTGGCCGCAGTCTGCGCCTGATCGAGAGAAACGCCGGGCTTGAGCCTCGCGATGATGACGAGCCACCAGTTGGTCAAACCGTCAATGTCGTGCCCCCAATCGATATTCAGTCGCGGGAGCATGGCAATCGGCAGCCACAAGTCCTGAGCCTTGCCCGGCGATAGATTCGTGAAGCTCCGCTCCGCCACGCCAACAATCGTGAACGGAATGTTATTCAGGAGAATTGTGTGCCCCAGAACCGCACGGCTGCCGCCAAAAGCGCTTTTCCAGTAGGCATAGCTGAGTACGGCTACCGGAGAGGCGGACGGAGAATCGTCATTTGGTCCGAGGGTCCGGCCGACGGCAGCATTGACATCCAGCGTCGAGAAGTAGTCGCCGGAAACGATTTCGCCCTGCACCATTGTCGCCGGGCCCTTGCCACTGAGGTTCAGAGCCGCCGGGCCAGCGAAAGCGGACACGCCGGAAAATGCATTCGTCTGCGAACGAATGTGCCTGAAAATTGGGAGCGGGAACGAGCAGCCGGAAGGCCCGGAAATACCCGATTCGCCGCAATCGCTAAATGAGCTGTATTCGCCGTTGAACGACATGTGCCGCGCACGCCACTGCAGGATGACGAGCCCATTCGGGTTCACTACAGGCAAGGAACGAAGCATCACGCCGTCAATCAAGCTAAAAATCGCAGTATTCGCGCCGATTCCCAGGGCCAGGATCAGGGAAGCGACCGCCGTGAAGCCCGGCGACTTGACCAATGTTCGAAGACCGTGACGAATATCTTGAAACGCGGTATCCACACCCGTCTCGCCTCCCGCTTGTATCTTAAACCTGGCCAGGACGGTGCCAATGTTACTGGCGTGTTCGTTTGTACGGATTTGCTCCTAAGTTGGCTAGATGATGCAGTAGCCGGTTATCCGGCAGCTTTGCATAATGGTCCACCCGAACGACGCGCCAAAACCCCTCTGCCATCCCACGGTCAACAAACGACCTAGCAATTCCTCGGCAAAGGAGCTCTTCACCCCACCTGCGCTCCCTTTCTTTTAGAGCAACTTACAAACTGCTCAATTTGCAACTCCTTTGTTTTGATAACGTTCGAGCAGTGCCGGGGGTGGGGGCACGCTTCATATTCCGGGACTACCGAGGTCTGTTCGCATGTGGCCAAGGCGCGCTTCGAGACTCTTGCCGTTGGCGGTGCGCTGCCCGGCTAGTGAGGATTCAACCCTCTCGCGGATAGCGGCCGAGGAGCCCATTCCAGCGGATTTTGAAGACGTCCAGGAACATTTGCAGGCTGTCGCGCATCATGCTGATTTTCGTGGCCGGAGAATGGCCCCAGCGCACGGGAATTTCCGCTGCGCGCAAACCGTGGTGCCGCGCCAGGTAAAGCAACTCCGGGTCGAAGCCGAAGCGCTCGATGGTTTGCTGCTCGAAAATAATTCTGCAGCGTTCGCGGTTAAAGGCTTTGAAGCCGCACTGGGTGTCGACAAACGGCAGCCGCAGGATGAAGCGCACGACCTTATTGAAAATGAAGCCCGCAAATTCGCGGAAAGCAGATTCGTGAACAGTAATGAGGCTACGGTTGACAGCGCGCGAGCCAATGGCCACGTCGAAGTGCTGCAAGGCATCCACAAGCTTGTCGGCTTCCTCGATGGGCGCGGACAGATCGGCGTCGGTAAACAAGACCAGGCGGCCGCGCGCCTCCTGCACGCCGTGGCGCACGCTGTAGCCTTTGCCGCGGTTGACTCCGTTGGGGACGACGCGCAGCCGAGGGATTTTGCCGCTGAACGATTGCGCGACCGCCGCGGTGCGGTCCTTGGAGCCGTCGTCCACAACCACGACTTCGGTTTCGCGGTGGCAGTGTTTCAAGTACGCGGCGATGCGCTCGAGCGTCGCGGGCAGCCGCGATTCTTCATTGTATGCAGGTATAACGATGGAGAGTTCTGGACTCATGGAATCTCAGCATTCAGCGCTGGGGAGGTTTCTGCCAGGCGTGGTTGCCGACGAGCGGGACAAAGCGGCAACCCTCCATGATTTTAATGGAAAATGCGCCCGCTTGCTTTTCGATGAGCTGCAATTCCTGATTATCGGCGTCGCCGATGGGAATGATCATGCGGCCGCCTTCGGCCAATTGCGTGAGCAGTGGCTGCGGGGCCGCCGGAGCCGCCGCCGCGACCAGGAGGGCGTCGAAAGGAGCGAATTCGGGGAGGCCGAGCGTGCCGTCTCCGCAATGCACGTGCACGTTGTGGTAGCCGAGCTGCGTTAGTCTTTCCGACGCGCTCGAAGCGAGTTCCGGCATGCGTTCAACGGTGAAGACTTCCTTCGCCAGAAGCGAAAGAACGGCGGCTTGATAGCCGCTTCCGGTTCCGATTTCGAGCGCGCGGTCGGTCGGCCGGAGGCGCAGTGCCCAGGTCATAGCGGCGACGATGTAAGGTTGCGAAATCGTTTGGCCGCCGCCGATCGGCAGAGGCACGTCGTCGTAAGCGCGCGAGTGAAGCTCCTCAGCCACAAACTCGTGGCGCGGAACCGCTAGCATGGCCGCAAGGACGGAGGGAGCTTCGATGCCGCGGCGCCGCAACTGTTTTTCGACCATGTCCGCGCGTTGCGGCGCGTACTCTTTGACGTCAGGCATGCGTAACCGCCGCGGCGTGTTTTTCCCAGACCCCGGTTTTGAGGACTTCTTCCATTTGCGCGAGGGTGAAGTCGCATTCGTCTTCGCGATTGTAAAAATGCGGCGAGAGGCGCACACCGGCTTTGGGGCGGTAGTCGACCAGGATGTCGCGCGCGAGAAGTTCGCGGCAAACTTCGTGCGCATGCGGGCATTCGACCGAGACGGTTCCGGCGCGCTCGGCGGGATTTTCTGGCGTGTTGACTTGCCAGCCGCGAGACTTCGCGCCTTCGATCAGCCGCGCGGTCATGCGCGCGGACTTCTCGCGGATGGCTGCGATGCCGATTTGATTGAGAATGCCCAGGCCGGGGCGGCAAGCAAAAAGCGCGGGAATGTGCGGCGTGCCGTTCAAATAGCGGTAGGAATCTTCGCGCGGGTCGATGGCGCCGGTCTCAAAGGCAAACGGGCGGCGATGGGCGATCCAGCCGGTGAGCGCGGGCTTCAGTTTGGCGCGCAAGTCCTCGCGGACGTAGAGATAAGCGACTCCGGGGCCGCCGCAGAGCCACTTGAGCACGCCGCCGACCGCGAAATCGGCGCCGAGGGAGCGAACATCGACGGGAATGGTCCCGGTGGCCTGGAAAGCGTCGAGAATGACGTGCGCGCCAACGCGGTGGGCGCGTGCGATGATGGCGCGCGCGTTGACGATGAAGGAGCTGCGAAAGAGAACGAGAGAAATCGGAACGAGCACCGTGGTTTCATCGATCGCGGCGAGGAACTTTTCCAAGTTGAAGCGGATAGGGTTTTCCGAAGGGACAATTTCCACGCGAGCGCCGAGGCGGCGTTGCTCGTGATAGAAATATTGGATCGAAGGAAACTCGAGGTCGACCATCACAACTTTGTTGCGCGGGCCGCGGAAGTCAAAACAGGAAGAAATCACCGCTTGCGTGAGCGTGACATTTTGATGAAGAGAAATCTCGCCCGGCTTCGCGCCAAGCAAAGGAGCGATTTGGTCGCCCACGCTGACGGCCATCTCCCACCAGCTTTCTTCCCAGGCGCGTACGCCACGCTCGGCCCAGGAATCGGCGTACGCGCGCATGCTGTCGTAGACGCCGCGGGGCATGGCGCCGAGCGAATTGCTGATCATGTAGGTGGTGCGGTCGAGAATCGGAAACTCGCCGCGCCATTTCAGAAGCGGATCCACAACATTACTCTCCGGGGCCAGATATGCGGGAATCATTCCTTCTCCAAACAAAGTAACACACCGTGAGGAGGACGAGCCAGGGGACGCCGGAGAGCAACATAATGCGGAATCCGGGGACCCACCAGGTGGAGAGCATCACGGCGAGAACGGCGATGAGTCCGGCGAGCGAGGCCCAAGGGCCCGGGGGGCCGAGCCTGAGATACGGCTTGGCATCGCGGTGATGGTAGCGGCGAAACGCGAGGTGGGTCAGAAGGGTCATGAGCCAGGCGAAGAGCGCGCCGAATGTACTCACTGCAATCATCGAAACGAACAAGGATTCCTGAAAAGACTTCGATAGCATCATCGCGGCGACCATGCCACCACCTGATGCGAGCACCGCGGTCATGGGCATGTCTTTTTTGTTCAGCCGGCCAAGCTGGGCGGGAAGATAGCCGCCGCGCGCCAGGGAGAAAGCGAGCCGAGCCGCGAAATACAGGTTGGCAACAGCGCTCGAAAGTGCGGCCGTTAGGACAACGAAATTCATGATGTTGCTGGCGGCGGGAATGCCGACGGTCTGAAACACGCGGACGAAGGGGCTCGCACCCATGTCGATTTGCTTCCAGGGAACAATTCCAACAACCAGCGCGAGTCCGGCAACATAAAAGAGCACCAGCGCGCTCACCGTATGGCGCAAGGCTTGGGGCACAGCGACTTTGGGATCCGCTGCTTCGCCGGCAGTGCTTCCCACAACTTCGATCCCGAAAAAACTAAAAAGCCCCAGAATCACGCCGAGGGCCACGCCCTTCCAGCCATTGGGCATGAATCCGCCGTACGCGGTGTAGTTCGCGAGGCCGACTTTGGGGAATCCGAGGCCAAACAACAAAGCGGAACCCAAAACCAGGAACGCGAGGATGGTCACAATCTTGACCATGGAGAGCCAGTACTCGAAGGTGCCAAGATTTCCGATGTTGATGGTGTTGACATAGAGAATCAGCAGGGACAACAGGCCGATCCAAATCCACGCGGGGGTTTGCGGGAACCAAAGCCTGCAGTAGATGGAGGCGGCGACCACTTCACTGCCGACCACAACCATCATGCAAAGCCAATAGGTGAGACGAATCGCAAATCCCGCCCAAGGATGAAGATACATTTCCGCGTAAAGTCCAAAAGAACCGGGGGTGGGGTGGGCGGCGGCCATTTCGGCCAGGGCCCACATCATCGGCAAGGCAATCGAGGCCCCGGCCACGAAACTGAGGATCACCGCGGGCCCAGCCAGCTTAACGGCGATGGCGCTGCCCAGAAACAAACCGGTGCCGATGGTGCTTCCCAGGCCAAGCATGGCGAGCTGCGCGGGAGTCAGGTTGCGCTGCAGGCCTGATTCGCGGGCCACGATGACCGCGGGACGGCGGTTTCCGGCGCCCGCTCGAATATCGAGAGAGGGTTCGCTCATGGCCAGGCATCGTAGCAGAAACGCAGCTAACCAAATCTTCTTATCGTTGAAGTGAACGCTCGACCTGACCCTTGGGACAGTGAACGATTGCAACACAGACTGTCCCTCGAAGCGCTCGCGCACCTGCGTACGCATTTCTAGAATCAGGGGTCGTAGCGAAGGTACAAGAACGAACCCGGGAGGCGGTCATGAAGGCCCTGCTTGCTCTGATTGGCATCTATGTCGGCACGTTTTTCCTTGTCATTCAGGGATCGTCACAGAATTCCGTGCAAGCAGCGCCGCAAGGCGCGGCCTCCGCACAAGGCAGCACATCGGCAACGGCGATCTCCGGCGTCGACCCGATCAAAGAAGCGGACATTCGTTCATTGATGGAACTTGTCGGAGCGCACGACATGGTCGAGGACGGCGCCAACAACGCCATCGAACAGGCGCGGGAGAAATTGCTACAGACCGTGCCGAACAACGACAAAGGCCAAGCCTTCGTAAATACTTTTGCGGCCAATTACCAGAAAAAATTTGATGCCGATCAAGTGACGGAGCAATTGGTGGGAATTTACGACAAACACTTTACAGACGACGAAATTAAAGGACTGTTGCAATTTTATGGCTCGCCGCTAGGCCAGAAGGTGGCGGCGGAAATGCCGAAGGTCAACCGGTATATCCAGGCAACGGTTCGCGCCGCGGGCGGGAAAGCCGCGAGAGAAGCGCTGACCGAAGCCAAGCAGGAGAACCCGGGAGTGGGACAATGGGCGCGCCTAGGCAACGGCCAGAATCGCTGGCAACAACGGCGGGCGCAACAGCAAACCGCCCAGCAACAGGACCCGCAGTAGCAAGCTCCGGGCTTACTTAACAGCGCTTCTAGCAGCGGCTCCCAACGGGATTCCGCTTCCGAATTGCGTCCGCCCGGTGTGCCACATCGTGCCACTCAGAATTCGACGCTTCTCGCCCCTGCTGTATTCGCGCTTGACGAAGTTCTGCCTAAACTCGCAGCGCCATGGATGAAAGCCCATCGGCCTCAGTCACGGTGCACCGGCTTGCGCTTGCGCGGTCGGCGGCGAGCTCTTCTGGAGTACCCGCCATTGTCCGGGTGATGTCCCTTCCCAGTGATGGAAAGCCCGGAAGAACGAATTGGCGTCTTCATACCCCAGGAGGTAAGCAGTTTCACTCAGCTCTATAGATGAATGCAGCAGATAATGGTGCGCCAACTCGCGACGCGCTTCTTCTAACAAACGCTGAAACGTAATGCCTTGCTCGGTGAGCCGCCGCTGCAAGGTGCGAGTGCTCAGATGCAGCTCTCTTGCGAGATCCGCTATCCCCGGGCGCTGGCCTGCGAGTAGCCGCTTGAGAATGGCTTTAGCTTGTTCGCTGAACGTTTTCTGCGCCAGCTGCTGCGTCAGTTCCGCCTCAAGTTGCGGCGCCACAATCGCGAGCATCTCCGCATTGTAGGTGACAAAGGGCAGGTCCATATCCGCCTTGCGGAATACCAACGCATTCTGGTTGGCCTTGAACCTTATGGGGCAGCCGAAATACCTCTCGTAGAGTTCTCGCTGCGCCGGGGCGCGCTGAAGCTCCACGCGGTTGGGATTCATTGGGCGACTGGTGCCTCGCCTCCCGATGCCCAGTATCCATGCAAAACACACGTCCACCAGCAACGGAGGCTCTTTTTCACGCGCGAGAAGCCAGACGAACTGGACCGCGGATTCACTTCCACGTTCGACGAGGCGGATTTCCTCGGGACAGGTGAGTTGCTTGTAGCGCGCCAGCCGCTCGACGGCATCCCGAAACGAGCGGGCAGAGAGCGCCGCGATTTTGATCGGATCGTAGCGCTCGACGCGCTCCTCGGTCCCGAGCTTCAGGCCAAAGGCCGGATCGTTGCTGGATTCCGCAATTCCCCGGTAAAGCGCGAAGAACTCCTCGGTGCTCACCTGGATTTTGTCTTGGTTGAATAACCCTATTGGCAACGCCGCCTGCCGCAGCACGGCGTCGGGCGAAAGTCCCAATTCTTCTAACTTTCGCGGCAGCGTACTCGAAACTCGAAATCGATTCGACATGGATCACCTAAAGGCATGACGCGGAGAGTCTGGCCGAGCGGATGCGTATGCCACGCCGTTCGCGCGCCCGGGTCAAACGTGACGCTGGCGCCTTGAACGAGCGCCGGATCAGGCGCCTGAAAAAGCGGATCGACGCGCACCGTGCCCGTGAACCACTCTGACGGCCCCTTGGCCGAAGGTTGCGAGCCAACTCTTTTGACTTCCATGGCTTCGTCTCCCCTGCACCTCGACTCTCTATCGATTCCTCGGCCGTCCTCAAGTCGCTCTCGGTGTTCATTTCAAGGAAGCCATATCGATCGAGAAGCGGTACTTCACATCCGACTTCAGGAGTCTCTCGTAGGCCTCGTTGACTTTCTGGATCGGGATCACTTCGACATCCGCAGTGATATTGTGCTGTCCGCAGAAGTCGAGCATCTCCTGGGTTTCCGGTATGCCGCCAATCGGCGAACCGGAGAGGCTTCGGCGGCCCATAATCAACCCGAATGCTGAAACGGCGAGAGGCTTTTCCGGCGCGCCGACGAGCGTGATGTTCCCGTCGCGGCGCAGCAAATTGAGGTAAGCGTTTATGTCGTGATTCGCGGAGACCGTGTCCAGAATGAAGTCGAAGCTGCCAGCATGCTTTTGCATTTCGTCCGCATTCCGCGAGATGACGACTTCGTCGGCTCCGAGGCGGCGCGCGTCTTCTTTTTTACTGCGGGACGTCGAGAAGACCACGACGTGGGCTCCAAGCGCGTGTGCAAACTTCACGCCCATGTGACCTAGCCCGCCAAGACCGACCACGCCAACCTTCTGGCCCTTGGTAACGCCCCGATGCCGCATGGGCGAGTACGTAGTGATACCGGCGCAAAGCAGAGGAGCAGTTCCGGCAGGGTTCAAGTTCGACGGAACGCGCAGGACAAACCTCTGGTCCACGACGATGCTATCCGAGTACCCGCCATAGGTGACACCACCCAGATGCTTGTCGGGAGAGTTGTAGGTGAGGGTCATGTTCGCGCAAAACTGCTCTAGCCCCGCCTGGCACTCGGGGCACACCCGGTCGGAGTCGACCATGCAGCCCACGGCCGCGAGGTCGCCAACTTTGAACTTGGAGACTGCTGAACCAACCTTTGTGACCCGGCCGACGATCTCGTGTCCGGGGACGCAGGGGTAGACCGTGGGCATCACCTCGCCCCACTCATTCCGAACTTGGTGGAGATCGGAGTGACATATGCCGCAATACAGAATTTCGATCCGTACATCCTCCGGCCCCGGCTCGCGCCGGCGGATCGTGGCGGCTGTGAGACCGGAAGTTGGACTTCCCGCGGCATACGCTCTTGCTGCATAGCTTCGTTTCCGCTGCGACTGGCTTTCGTTTTCGAGCGCAACCTTTTGGGCGGCTTCGTTCATTTCCGTGAACCTCCTTGTCCTCGCGAAATTAGATGCATCGGGCCCTGTAGCGCACTAGCAGAATACGCCAATCTACTTGCACAACGCGCCACAGACGCTCGACCGGCGGGGAGGCAAATTCCTCAGGCCTAAAGGCCTGGGCTACAGCTTGAAATGACGGTTCTTGGCGGTTTTCGGCAGCTGGAGCTAGCAGCTAGTGTGGTGTCCCAGCTAATTCTTTGCAACGGCG
>Ga0209153_1000772_pt1 | contig 12988 bp, 9 predicted proteins | sample GraSoiAngelo_120_FD_185877 | JGI IMG/M metagenome (GOLD analysis project Ga0209153, IMG submission 185877) | Grasslands soil microbial communities from the Angelo Coastal Reserve, California, USA - 14_0919_09_20cm (SPAdes) (version 2) | ecosystem: Environmental > Terrestrial > Soil > Grasslands ...
CCGACGGTCGGGCCGAACTCGACCGCGACAAAGCGAAAATGATGCGCGCCCGATGCGGCATTGACGACCGGCTCGCCCGCCACATTGCCGATCAATTTCGGCAGCGCGTCGGCATACTTCGCCGGGTCGAGCCGCTCGCCGGGCGCGGGCAGTTGTGCATCTGCGGCGACCGAGCGAATGGTGATGAAGTCCGCGCCGGTTTTATTCGGCAAGCGGAACGCGCCGCGAAAGGTTGCGCCCGCCGCCAGCATAACCGTGTCGCCCGCACGCGCGCGGTCGAGCGCCGCTTGCAGGTCGCCGCCCGCGCGCACTTGGATGACGGCGGCGCTTGTCTGATCGTTGCGCGTTTGATCGTTCGATGATGTCTCGTCGCCTTGCGTCACGCGGCGCGAGCGCACGTGTTGCCCGGCGCAAGCAAAGGCGCAGCAGAGCGCAAGCGCAAGCAGACCTGCGCCGCTCAACGTGAGCCACATGATGCGCATGCGCGCCTTCGTCTTCATCGTCGTTTATGTTGCGGCCTCTCTGCGCTCAAAGACAAACTCATTGCAGCCGAGGCCGACGCCGCCGCACCTCAGTTTTGTCAAAGTGAAGCCGCGCGTCTTGTAGAACTCGAAAATCTCTTCGGGCGCAGCGACCTCGTAAGGATAACCGCCGACCCAATCAATGATGTCGCGCCAGTGGCTCATGCCGCGTGCGCTCTGGCCGTACTCCGTCCACGTGCGCACGTAGTCGAGCGGTCGGCCTTTGAGCAACGCACGCAGCAGCCCTTTGCTTTCTTCGGGCGCGCTCACCGCCAGCGCGAAGGGCGTGCGCAAAGGACGCGGCAGACGATTGTACGTTCGTTTGATCCACAGCCAGCGCCGCGCCTGCGTGCCCGTGTCGTTGTAGATGGCAACGAAGAGTTTGCCGTCCACAGCAACAGGCAGCGCCGCATTTGCCAACGCCGGCCACATCGCGCCCGTGTGGTGCAGCACGCCCCACGAATAGACCACATCGAATGTGCCGAGCGCGCGCACGTAAGCTTGGTCTAACGCCGAGCCTTCTTCGATTGTCCAATCAGCGTCGTCGGCAAAGTAGCGGCGGCGCAACTCGCGCGTGCAGGCGACCGACTGCGGGTCGTAGTCGAACGAATGGACGCGCGCGCCCAAGCGTCGCGCCGCGAGACTGAAGAGACCACTGCCCGAACCGATGTCGAGAAAACTTTTACCGCCGAGGTCTGCGACTTCGAGCATGCGTTGCAGAGACTCTTCGGCGGTCTTGATCCGCCGCTCGTCGAGCACCGATAGAAAGCGACTCCAGTTCGCGCCGAACTCGAACCGCTCACCGCGCGCCAACTCGCCTGCATGCGTCGTACTCATCGTGCTTGCTTGCTCCTGATTTGCGAAGCTCAAAAGTGGCGATCAAAAAACGGCTGCTTGCCTCAGTAGTGCAAGCGATAATAGATGAGCTTCACGTACTCGCCCGCGACCATGTGCCAGCCGGCCGTGTGCAGCCACCAAGTCCAAGGTGAAGGCGACTGCGCGCCCGTCGGCACAGTCGCCAACCCGACCGTAACGTCGCTGCCGGCGAACACGCGCCTGAGCGTCCACCATGCGCGCCGCGAATGATAGCTGGAGGTGACGACGACAAGCGTGTGCCAACCGCGCGTGCGCGCGTACTCTCTGAGCGCCGACGCTTCGTCGTAAGTGCTCGTCACGCTGCCCGGCACGATTTCAATCGCCGCCTGCGGCACGCCCTTGTCTTGCAAAACACCTTGCGCGCGCTCGACAAACATCACTGTGCGCCCGCGCGCCTGCGACCAACCACCCGGCTCCGCATCGTTCGTCAGCACGACGCGCGGCGCACGCCCCGCTTTGAACAACTGCGCGGCATACTCGGCCCGTTCACGATAGACCTCGCTGCCGCTCAACATCACAATCGCGTCGGCGCGTTCCGCTTGTGGCGCATGAACGATCAAACCTTCCGCCGCCACCCATGCCAGCACCGGCCACACAAGCAAACAACAGAGGAGAACAATCAATGATGCGCGCTGAACGACAAACGATCTTTTCTTCATCATTCATCACGCCTCGCTCATCATCGCTTCTTCGCTTACCAACAGATGCCTTGATAAGCTTCATCGCTCGTGCGCCCTGCAAACAGACGAACGAGATCAATGATCGTCTGGTCGGCGCGCTTGAGTTGTTCGACCGCGCGAAACTCTTCCGCCTTGTTGCCGATGAGCAACACGTCGGCGGCGGCGATTACTTCGGCAACGCTCGCGCGCATCAGTTGCGAGATGTGCGGTATCTCGCGCTCGATGTACTCCTTGTTCGCGCCGAACAGGCGCGCGAGGCTCACGTCGCGGTCGTAGATGGCGAGTTGCAGCCCCTTGCCGATCAAGGTCTCAATGAGTGCAACCATCGGCGACTCGCGCAGGTCATCCGTGCCCGCTTTGAAGCTGAAGCCGAGCACGCCCACGCGCCGCTTGCCCGTCGCCAAGACCATCTCGACCGCGCGCTCGATCTGTCGCCGGTTGCTCGGCAATACCGACGCGAGCAACGGCGCGTCCACGTCCAACTCTTTCGCCTTGTACGAAAGCGCGCGCAAATCTTTCGGCAAGCACGAGCCGCCAAAGGCGAAGCCGGGCTTCAAATAATAGGACGACAGATTCAGCTTCGTGTCTTCACAGAACACGCGCATGACTTCGTGACTGTCAATGGCAAGCGCTTTGCAGATGTTACCGATCTCGTTGGCGAAGACGACCTTGATGGCATGAAAGCAGTTGCAAGCGTACTTGACCATCTCGGACGTCTGCACGCTCACGACATGAAACGGCGCGGCGACGTGCGCGTAGAGCCGGCGCAAGAGGGCTGTGGTCTCCTCGTCGTCCGCGCCGATCAGCGTGAAGGGCGGCGCGTAGAAGTCTTTGAGCGAAGTGCCCTCGCGCAGAAATTCAGGATTCACGCAGACGCCGAAGTCGCGCCCCGCACGTTTGCCTGAATAGACCTCAAGCGTCGGCACAACCACTTCGGCCATCGTGCCCGGCAGCATCGTGCTGCGCATGACGACAGTGTGTCGCGCCTTCTTCTGCTCAAGCGCCGCGCCGATCTCTTGGCAGACGCGCTTGACGTAGGTTAGATCGAGCGCGCCGTTTGCATGGCTCGGTGTGCCGACGCAGACAAGTGAGAGATCAGATGAGTTGACGGCTTCCCGCGCATCCGTCGTCGCACGCAAGCGCCCGGCAGCGACCATCTCCTTGACGAGTTCGCCGACGCCCGCTTCGACAATCGGACTCTGGCCCGCGTTTATGATCTCGACCTTCACGGCGTTCACGTCTGCGCCGATAACTTCGTGCCCGTCTTTAGCGAAGCATGCCGCCGAGACGCAGCCGACGTAACCCAGTCCGAATATGCTTAGTTTCATCTGCCCTCGTCCGCCTGTTCAATTTGTCGTGCGCCCGCGCCAGCGGCCCAGTGCGCGAGCAACTCCTCGTTGCGCGGCGTTCGCGCCAGCAGTACGAAGCCGTCCACGTCGCCGACCGCATCACTCGTGTCGAACTGCGCGAAGAACTGCGGCAGGTCGGCCCAAGTGACGCGCCGCTCGTCGCCCTCGACCCAGTTCCACTCCGCTTGCGGGCGCGGCGCGAAGAAGCGGCGCGAGAGCCACACGTCGCCGCCCGCTGCCCACGCTGTTTGCGCCGTGCGCGCGAAGTCTGCGCGCCAAGTCACGATGCGCGCCGCGCCCGGCTCCAAGACATTATAGACCTCTAACTGCCCGCGCCGGTTGAGTGGATGGAAGGGATAGTTAAAATAGAACTCCGCCAACTCGTCCTGCAAGTGTATGACTGCGACGACGCTGTGCGGCCGCGCGCGCGCGGGCAAGTCCGCAAGCCGCGCGGCGACCATCGCCTGCTGGCGCGCGAGCACAGGTTTGGCGAGTGCGCGCGCGTTGGCGACGACGAGGGCCGTGGCGAAAACTAATGCGAGATATTTGAAGAAGGCGGGTCGTCGCCGCGCGTCTTCATTGAGCGCGCGCGCGAGCGCAAGACAGATGAACGGGAAGAGCGGCAGGTAGCGTTCGGGCATGCCACCCTCAAAAATGACAAGCGCGAAGGCGAAGACCGGCGCGCACGCGATGGCGAGCAGCGCAAAGGTGCGTCGCCCGTCGCGGCTCAGCAGCAGGCGCAAAGTTAAACCTGCCGCCGTCAGATAGAAGATAGCTAGTTGCCAGAGGCTCGCGCCGAAGAGTTGCCGGAGCGTGACCGGATTGTAAGGGTCGTGCAGCAGGAAACGTTTGAAGAGAATGCCCTCCTGCCCCATGTGCATGAACGAGCGCGCCAGACCAAACAACATGCGCGCAAGGCCCGTCCGGTGATAGCCGTGTCCAGCCGCCGCCATCCACGCTTTGAGGTGTGCGAGATCGTAGATGCCCAGATGCGCAAGCACCGCACCGTAGAGCAGCACACAAGCAGCGGCGCAGGCGACCGCCGCCAAAGCGGCTGCACGGAACGCGCGTCGGTGCGCGACGCCAAGTGTTGCCGGTAGTGCGAGCGCCGCCGGCACAGCAAGCACGTAAGGAAACCAAAGACAGATCGCGCCCGCGAGACATGCGCCCGCCGCTAACAGTTCGCCTGTGCGCGGTGCATGCTCGTCGTCAGCGTGCAACTCCTCGCTCTGCGTGCTGCCGCGTGCGAGCAGGCAGAGACCCAAGAGCAGCAAGGCGAGACCGGGCACGTAGGCGCAGCCCGTCTGCGCGTAGTTGAGGAAGGCGTGCGCGGCGATGAAGATAAGCGTCACGAGCGTACAGACCCACGCGCGGTCGCTGACGCGCGCACAGAGTCGGCGCACGAGCAAGACGCAGACGAGACCCGCAAGCCAGTTCAACCACATCAATGCGAGCGTGACTTGCAAGCGCTCGTCGCCGCCGACGAACAACGCGACGAGCGGGCGCAAACTATGGAAGGCGAGCCAGCCGAGGGGCCGCCAGAGCAGATGGCCAAACTCCCAGAAGGGATTATCCCAGATATACGCGCCGCCGTGTTCGTAGGTGAGTATGGCCCGCGTGTAGCCCGGCGTGTCGCCCATGAAGGCGGCGTCGGTGAGCGCGGTGGCGAGCACGTAGGCAAGCGCCACGGCCGTATAGCGACGCAGTATGTAGCCTAAGGCGCGGGCGGTGCTTTGAGTGTCGGCAGGTTGCATGAGCAGCGGCAGTCTCGGCCTAGCGAGCAGCGTGCGTGCGCTAACTCGTCTTCCGCCCGACGGCGATGAGCGAGAGACCGAAGGGCGGTGTTAACAGGCGCTCAACACGCTCAGCCCAAGGCGCGATGAAGCGGTCGAAGATGGCGATCTGCGCCGGGTTCTCTTCCGTCGTCCGCTTGATGCGATTGTTCCAGAACCAGCCGGCCATGCCGATGACGTTCATGTAAAAGGCCGCCTCGATCTCGAACCCGGCCGTGCGCATGCGCGGCAACAGAGTTTTGCGCGTATAGCGGCGATGATGTTCGATGGCGCGATCCACCGTGCCGTAGAGGAATTGGAACGCGGGCACGAGGATGATCGCGCGCCCGTCTGCGACGAGCACCTCGTGCATGAAGCGTAGCGCGCGCACATCGTCCTCGACATGTTCGAGGACGTTCATGCAGATGATCGTGTCGAAGTTGTAGGGCCTGAGCGCAGGTGTGGGTGGGTCGGCCAGATCAAGTTGCATCGGCGCGGCTTTGAGTTGCGCGCCGAGTCGGCGGCGCAGATAGTCAACGCACATCTCAAACTTGTCCGTTGCGACGACCAACTCACGATCCAATAACAGCTCCGTGAAGTTGCCGATGCCTGCGCCGACTTCAAGGATGCGCCCGCCGATGTAGGGCGCGATGCGTCGGTACATCCAGTTGCGATAGTTGTTGGCGCGCGCCATGATCTCAAGGTCTGCGACCATGACGCTATCTGTGCCCGCCGAATTAACCGTTGGCGCGTTGTCACAACTCGTTGTGCTCATCATTCGTCCCGCCCCAGTTCTTTTCTGAGTTGCGCGCGCAACTCTTCGGTCATCACGCGCAGTTGATAATCGAACTCCTGCGAACGGCGCGCGATTGTGTGCAACACCAGCCCGACGGTAATTGAGAGCATCCCAGCGAGCACCAACCCGACCGCGAGCACCGCCGATGGCAAGCGCGGCACAAGCCCCGTCTCAATGAACTCGTAGGTGACAACCGCGCCCGGAATGAAGCCGAGCAAAACGAGCACGAGACCGATTGCGCCGAAGAAGGTGAGCGGCTTGTAGTCGCGGAAGAGCGCGAGGATTGTGCTGAGGATGCGCACGCCGTCGTGTGCGATGCGAATTTTTGAGAAGCTCCCTTCTGGTCGGCTCGTCAGATCGCATGGCACTTCGACGATCCGAAAGCCGCGCTCCAAAGCCTTAATCGTCAACTCGGTCTCCGTCTCAAAGCCGCCGCCAAAGAGCGGCACGCTCTTGACGAAGGCGCGACTGAAGGCGCGATAGCCTGAGAGCATGTCTGTGATCTGCACTTTGAAGGTCGAGTTCAGCACAGAGAGGAACAGGCGATTGCCTAACCGGTTCAGCGCGCGAAACTCGCTCTGCGCGCCCGTGTGCAGGCGCGAGCCGACGACCATGTCGGCCTCACCGTGCAGAACAGGCCCTAAGAGTTTGCGCACCTCTGCGGCCGGATATGTGCCGTCGCCGTCCACCATCACATACACGTCTGCGTCCACCTGTCGGAACATTGTCTGTACGACGTAGCCTTTGCCCTGTCGTCGCTCATAAGCGATCAGCGCGCCCGCCGCTTTTGCTTCCGCGACGGTGCGGTCGGTTGAGTTGTTATCGAAGACGTAGATCGCAGCGTCCGGCAATTCGGCACGGAACTGCTGCACGACCGCCGCGATCGTCAACTCTTCGTTATAACAAGGGATCAGCACGGCCACGTGCGGACTACGCGCGGGCCGCGGCCCTGCATCAACTAACACCGCCTCGTTTGCTGTGGTCGCTTCACTCACTGTCAACGTCTCGCTCATCCTTTCAGCCTCTTCACCAAACGCTCGCGCCTTGCTCATCCGGCTGCTTCCAACCGCTCTGATTCGCGCGGCGCAGCGACACTCACTGCGGTTCTAACTTTGCACGCCTGTTCGCAGAGCGCGGCGAATTCCGCCGCCACTCTGTCCCAACCAAAGCGCGTGCGCACAGTCGCTGCGGCTTGCGCGCCGAGCGTGCGCGCCAGCGCGTCATCGTTGAGCACACGCACGCACGCAGCCGCGAACTCTTCCGGCTCATCTGCGATTAACAACTCTTCACCCGCGCGCACGGGCAAACCCTCAGCACCGATGGTGGTTGAGACGACCGGCAACTTCATCGCCATCGCCTCGTAAATTTTCAAACGTGTGCCGCCGCCGATGCGAATCGGCACGACGTAAGCGGCGGCGCGCTCCATGTACGGGCGCACATCTTCGACGCGCCCCGTCACCGTGATCGCAGGGTCGCGCCGGCTCTGCTCGATGAGACTCGGAAATGGATCGCGCCCGACGATGGTCAGCGTCACATCAGGCACAGACCGGCGGATGCGCGGCATAATCTCACGAATGAAATACTGCATCGCGTCTTCGTTCGGCAGCCAATCCATCGAACCCGTGAAGACGAGGCTGTGCGGCGTGGCTTGTGCGTCTCCGCGCGGCCGGAAAAATTCCGTGTCCACACCCGTCGGCACATCTGCAACCGACGTGACGCCATACTCGCGTCGCATCGTCTCTGCATCCTCGCGCGAAACGGCGATGACTTGATCGAAGCGCCGGCACGCCGCGCGCTCATAAGCGAAAGCCTTGCGCCATTGCCCGTACAAGTAAGCCTTCTTGAGTGGGTTCGCCTGCACCTCGTAATGTCTGCGCCAGATCATTGCTTCGACGTTGTGCTGAAAGAGCACGGTCGGCGCGGTGACGCGCGCAGGCATGTTCACACTTGGTTGCAGAAAGTCGCAGACGAGCACGTCGCAGCCGCTCATGCGCACTTCAATCTCGCGTCGCATCGCGGGCGCGACATACTTCCGCATGAAGTAAGGCAGCGACGACGCGAGATTGCGCGCCAACTCCCAATAGAAGCCGGGCGTAAACTTCGCGCGCGTGCTGTGCGGCACGCAGACGAGTTCATGGCAATACTCCGTCGCTTTTGCGCGCGCCTCGTCGCCACTCGCGCCGTCATCAAGCGTCAGATACGTGATCTGATGTTCGCGCTTGAGCGCCTTCAACATTTGATAGGTGCGAATCTTCCCGCCCTTATCAACGGGATGCAGCAGTTCAGTTTTGAGCCAGAGAATACGCAAAGCAGTGATCAGTAGTCAGTGGTCGGTGGTCAGTTGGCTATTCAAGTTTCGAGTTAGGTTGCAAACAGAGCGATTTCAAATTTGAGAACTCAAACTTCAAAGCTTGAAGTTTACTCACGCGGGCGCGGCGACGACTTCGCGCGCTGTTTCTACTGCTTCCGTCTCTTCGCCGTCCACGAAACGGCGCAGCCAGATTTCAAAATTGACGAGCGCCCACAAGCGTTCGCTGTGATTCTCGCCCGCTTGATGGCGCGTGACCAATGCGCGCACGAAGTCGTGATTGAAGATGCCGCGCTCGCGGGCGCGTGCGCTTAAGACGTACTCGTCCACGACCGATCTGAACTCAGCCCTGAACCACTGGCCGACTGGCACAGGAAAACCCATCTTGCGGCGCGCAAGGATCGGCTCAGGCAGTAGGCCCTTCAGCGCGCGTCTGAGCACGTACTTTGTCGTCCGCCCGTGCCGCAGCTTCAGACGCTCCGGCAGGCGCACGGTGAACTCCACCAACTTGTGATCCAGAAACGGCACGCGGCTCTCGATGGAAGCGGCCATGCTCATCTGATCCTGCTTCATCAACAACTCATGCAGGTAAGTCTTCGTGTCCGCGTAGAGCATGCGATTGAGCGGCGAGCGTGCGGCGGCCGACTCGAAGTAGCGCCGCATGTCGCGGTACGGATCGAGCGCGCCCGCACGCGCTTGCGTCTCCCTCGTCAACAACTCGCGCTGCAATGTGCGATTGAAGACCGCGAAGTTGTCGAAATAGATTGACTCGATGTCGGGCGCAAGACACAGGAACGTGCGCGCGAGTTTTTGTCGCGCTGTCGAAGGCCCTGGCAGATTTTCAATGCGCGTCGCAATTGCGCGGCGCAAAGACGCGGGCGCGAAGCGTTGATAACGCACGCCGACGGCGAGGTTAACGAGCGTCTTGTAATAACGCTCGTAGCCGCCGAGCAATTCGTCGCTGCCTTCGCCCGTCAAGACGACCTTGACGTGCTCAGCCGCGAGCCGCGAGACGAAATAGAGCGGCACGCTCGAAGGATGCGCGAGCGGCTCGTCCTCTTGCCAGACCATCTGCGGCAAGGCGTTGAAAAACTCTTGCGGCGAGACGATGACTTCGTGATGCTCTGTCTTGAACCGTTCCGCGACCATGCGCGCATAAGTCAACTCGTTCGCCTCGCGCTCACGAAACGCAACCGAAAAAGTCTTGATCGGCTCAGCCACCATCCCGCTCATCAACGCGGCGATGGCTGACGAATCAATGCCGCCCGACAAAAACATACCCAACGGCACGTCCGCCATCAAACGCAGACGCACAGACGTGCGGAACAACTCCAACCATTCCGCGATCAAATCCGCGTCGCGCCGCCCGCCTTCCGCGCCCTCATCGGCAAAGCTGATGTCCCAATACTGCGCGATCTCGATCCGTCCGTCCGCGCGCCAGAGCAGAGTGTGACCGGGCGGCAGACGCCGCACGCCCGCAAACAACGTCTCGTCGTTCGACGTGCCGTGATTCGCCAAATAGTCCGGCAGCGCCGCGTAGTTGATCTCAGCTTTGACGGCGCGCGCTTCAAGCAATGCCTTAATTTCTGACGCGAAGTAGAGTGAGCCATCCGCCGTGTGGACGTAATAGAGTGGCTTGACGCCCAAACGGTCGCGGGCGATGAACAACTCGCGCTTGCGTTCATCCCAAATCGCAAACGCGAACATGCCGCGCAAGTGCTCAACGCAAGCCGCGCCGTGCTCTTCGTAGAGATGCAGGATCGTCTCCGTGTCCGCGTGCGTGCGATAGCGATGACCGCGCGCTTCGAGCAGCGGGCGATAGTCTGCGTGGTTATAGACCTCGCCGTTATAGACGATGTGCAGCGTCTCGTCCTCATTCGTCATCGGTTGATGCCCGCACGCGACATCAACGATGCTCAAGCGCCGATGACCGAGACCGACGGGGCCTGAGACATAGAGACCCGCATCGTCCGGCCCGCGATGCGTGAGCACGTCGCGCATGCGCGCGACCGTGCGCGCGTCCGCGTCGCGCCCCGCCCGTCTTGAAAATGCGATGCCGTTAATGCCGCACATAACTCGCTGCCTCGAACGTCCGCACGTTGACCTCGCCGCCCGTGTCCGTCTCGATCAACCATCCGGCACTCGTACGCCGCGCCCACACGTAGCCTGCGCGCTCGCCTGCGCGCACTAACTCTCTTCCATCAAACCGCAAACACTGCCCATCAAGCAACACCAATTCTTCCGGCACGTCTTCATCCGCGCCAAAACGCGCCCACGTCCAAGCGAAATCCGACCTGAACCGCGCGGCTTCGATCATATCGTCCGCGCGCGCGTCGCTTGCTTTGATCAGCAACAGATCGCACTGCCTGCCCGCGTCGCCGTTCGCGTTCACACTTTGCGCCGCCGACGCGCGCAAGCTGAAGGCACGACCGCCGGCCGCTTCAAGCTCGTGCAACGTGCGCGCAGACATCTCGCTGGCCGCGAGCGGCACGAGCGCGGTGATGAACTCTTGCGCGCCCGCAGCCGTCACAGAAAATTTATACAACGGCGCGGGCACGCGCGCCCCATAAGCGGGCGAGACCCAATCCATGCCCGCGTGCCAAGCGCCGTCCGTCTGTGCGCAGACGTGCAACTCAAGCCCGCTTGCATCACGGCTAGTCTCGCGCACACAACTGTCGCCAGTCTCATTGATAACCGGCGCAGTGTCGGCGGCGAAGTGGAACGCGAGTTCGTATTGATGCGCGCCGTTTGTCTCGACGCGGTCGCGCACGATCCAGTAGTCGCGTTTGAGAAAGAGGATGCTGCGCGTGTGTGTGGCGGGCGAGGCGAGGCGTCGGTAGCCGTCGTGCGCGGCGGCGAAGAAGTCGAAGCGCGCGGTCGTCAGCCATGCGCGCATGCGCGTTTCGGCAATGTGCTGCCAACGAAACGGCGACGCGGGCACGGACGATGATTCGTCGTCAATCGTGAGCGTGTTGTGCGCCTGCGCGCGGCGGAAATGATCGCGCCACGCACCCGCGCCGGTGTAAGTGTACGTGCCCGGATCAACAAGGAGAGTCCGCCCGCGCGCAGCTAGATCGAACGCGAGCGCGTCGGCATGCGCGTGCCCGCAGTTGATCTCGTGCGCGCCGTGCGGGCCGCCGTCAACGAGCATGTAGTTCGCATCGCGCGTCCAGCCGTCGCGCAGCACGTAATAACCGCTCGCAGCGAAAGCGCGTGACTCGTCAGCAGGCGTGTGTGCCGCAAGCGCATCGTAAGTGTGCAGACCCTGCGCGCCGAGCAGCCAGAGCACATCTTCGGGCGCGTCGCCCGCGACGAACTTGTAATCGCCACGTGCGAAGAGGGCCGCGCCTGCGGCGAGTGTGGCGCGGAAGTCGTCGGGCGCGCGTTCGTCGAGCGGCGCGAGCCGGCCCGCATCGTCGTCGCCGATGTAGGGCGTCGTGCCGTCGGGGCGCGTGATGTAGAGCAGATGATCGCAGAGCGCGATTAACTTCGCTTCGAGTTTGCGGCGCGCCTCGTCGGGCAGTGGTTCGTCGTTGGCCTCAGCGAGCAGCAGAAAGTGTGTGTAGATGTCTGTGGTGTAACGATGATAATAGGTTGTGCGCTCGAAATAGACGCCGTCGGGGTTGACGTGCCGTTCGAGTTGTTCGAGCAAGATGTGCGCGCCGAGTTTGCGCCAGCGCGCCGCGCGTTTGAACTCAGGCAGCAGCGTGCCGAGATAGAAGAGGCCGAGCGCCTCGCCCGTCAGATGTGTGTTTGGCGAGAAGTAGGTTGAGAGATACGTCTCGATGTGGCGCGCGTGCGCGTACAAGAATTTCAGCAGGCGCGAGAAAACGGACGGCGTGAGTGCCGTCGAGTCTTTGAAGAAGTGGAGTGCCCACAGCCAAGCGATGGCGCGGAATGAGACTTCGAGACTGCTCGCCCAGTTGATGCCGAGCTTTGGCGGGTTCGCGTCCATCCAAGCGTCGGCGTGCGCGACGAACGTCTCAGCGTAAGTCTCATCATTCGTGTGCCAGTAAGCGCGCCCCAGCGTCATGAAGTGCTGATGCCGGTTCAACTCCCAAGTGAACTTCTTGTCGCCCGCGACGCGCGGATCAAGAAAGTCAATTTTGCTCCAATGGACGAGCGGCGCGCGCACGCCCGACGTGGGTTCGAGATGCCAATCAATGGGCGTGCCGAAATCGAGCGCGCGCCGGCCCAAGAGATCAAACTTCCCTGCCTTGATCGCTTCTGCGCGTGCGATCAAAGTGGCTGCGGCCTGCGCGCCGAAGCGACGGCGCAACTCCGCGCGGGTTGTCTCCGGCGCGGCGAATGGGGCGAAGAAGCACGGGACGGAGCGCGTGCGAAAGTGTGTGAGCAGTCCGGCGGCCGTTTCGTTCGTGAGCTTGATGCGCGCGGGGTCGAGCAAGCGGAAGAATTTTTGATCGCTCACGAGCCGTATCTGCGCCGACAGACGCAATCGCTCGGTCTGCACGTGCCAAGCCTGCGCGCCGCGCACGCGCAATTCGGCGGCGCTGCGCCCTCTCAGTTTTCGTAGCCTGCTTAGTACGTCTCTATTCATTAGGGGTCGGCCGCGCCGTGCGACATCAAGCCGCGCATTCGTTGAGCAGTACGCGCCCTCTCAACTCCGGCGGCACGGGCGTGTCAAGCAAGGTCAAGAGTGGGGGCGCGATGTCGAGCTTGTCGCAC
>Ga0209153_1000773_pt1 | contig 12978 bp, 11 predicted proteins | sample GraSoiAngelo_120_FD_185877 | JGI IMG/M metagenome (GOLD analysis project Ga0209153, IMG submission 185877) | Grasslands soil microbial communities from the Angelo Coastal Reserve, California, USA - 14_0919_09_20cm (SPAdes) (version 2) | ecosystem: Environmental > Terrestrial > Soil > Grasslands ...
CGGCACAGGCGACCTACCTGTCCACCACTGGCAATAACACGACCTACGCCGCCAACCTCGCCGCCTTGCAAGGTCAAAGCTTGGTTGACAGCGTGCTTGGTGCTGGCACCAAGACCGGCTACACCTTCGCCGTCGCTATCGGCGCAACCAACACGCAGTTCACCGCCACTGCCGATCCGGTTTCGGCTTCGACCGGCACGCGCCACTTCTTCAACGACGAGTCGGGCGTCATTCGTTACGACGCGGCCGCAGCAGCGACCGTCGCCAGCACGCCGATTCAGTAAACCCGCACTAGCGGTCAACCTTAAACCAACGCAGGAGCGGGCGAGTTGCCGCTCCTGCATTTTTTATCACTGCCATGCAAGCCCGACCGTCCGTATGTTACCCTGCGCTCGTGTCGCTACCATCTGCCGACGGTTCGGCCTTGCTGCTCTTGCGACATGCCTAACTCAATCGTTATTGCGGAACGCTTGAACAGAGTCACGGACACACACCGCGAAGCGACCTCAACGCCAGCCGGCGCGACTATGCCGCGCGGCACGGGCGTGCGCCGCATACTCACGATTGCGCGCAACGCCTTCCGCGAAGCCGTGCGCGACCGCGTGCTCTACAACCTCGTCCTCTTCGTCCTGCTGCTCACCGCGAGCGCGATCTTTTTGGGCGAACTATCGGCCGCGCAAGAAGCGAAGATCATCGTTGACTTGGGCCTCTCCGCGATGCTGCTCTTCGGCACGTTCATCGCGATCTTCGTCGGCACAGGTCTGGTCTATAAAGAGATTGAGCGGCGCACGCTCTACGCGATTCTCGCGAAGCCGGTCGGGCGCGGTGAATTTCTGCTCGGCAAGTATCTGGGCTTGTGCCTGACGCTCGCGGTCAACGTCTCTGTGATGGGCGTCGGCATCTCGCTCGCGTTGCTCTTTGTGAAGCGCGGTTACGATCCGCTCGCGTTGCGCATCTGGCCTGCGGTCGCTCTGATCTACATCGAACTGATGATCGTCGTCGCGGTCGCGCTCCTCTTCTCTTCATTCTCCACGCCTGCGCTCGCGGCGCTCCTGACCTTCGCCGTCTTCGTCATTGGCCACTTCAGCGCCGACCTCAAGACGCTCGCCGCCGCAACCGGTACGACCGCCGCACGCATCTTCTTCGGTCTGCTCTTCTATCTGCTGCCGAATCTGTCGCACTACACAAAACTCACAGACGCCGGCCACGGCCTCATGCCCGCGCCCTCTGCGTTCATCGTTGCGCTCGCTTACGCGCTCATCTACATTGCCGTCCTGCTCGCCGCCGCAACCTTCATCTTCAACCGTCGTAACTTCAAATAAGAGTCGGAGGTTAGACGAAGATGAGCAACGCAACGAAGCAGACGAAAGAAGCGCCAGCGCACCGACGCACGACGCGCCGTGAGTTGTTGCTGCTTGTCATCATTGCGCTGGGTCTTACTTTGTCCGCCGTGCTGTCGCATTGGCTTGAGGCGCAGCCGTCCGCGACGGTCGCGCAAGCGAGCGAGGAGCTTTACGTCAAGCCCGAAACGGCGCGGCACATGAGCCTCAGCTTCAACGGGCTGGTCGCCGATTGGTACTGGATGCGTGCGCTGCAATACGTCGGGCGCAAGGTGCTCGCTTATCGAGGGCAACTACAAATAGACGATCTGAGTCCCGTCGGGTTGACGCAACTCGCGCCGCTCTTGGACAGTGCAACGACGCTCGATCCGCAGTTCATTCCGGCTTACGAATACGGCGCGGTCGTGCTGCCTGCGTTTGATGTTGATGCGGCGATCAAACTCGTCCGCAAAGGCATCGCGGCAAACCCGCAGGCTTGGCGGCTCTATCATCAACTCGGTTACATCTACTGGCAGCGCGGCCGTTTTCCAGAAGCGGCCGAAAGCTACCGGCAAGGCGCACAACTCGCGGGCGCACCCGCTTGGATGAACGCGATGGCCGCGCAGATGGCCGCGCGTGGCGGCAGTCGCGCCACCGCGCGCGAAATCTACCGGCGCATGTACGAACAGACCGACGACGCACAGATGCGCGTGCTCGCCGCACGTCGGCTCTTGCAACTGCAATCGTGGGACGAGCGCGATACGCTCCGTCGTGTGCTCGCAACCTATCGCGCGCGCGCGGGTCATTGTCCCGCGAGTTGGCGTGAAGTCGCGCCCATCTTGCGCGCCGCCAGGGCACCGCTGGACATGAGCGGCGCACCGCTCGACCCTTCGCGCGCGCCTTACGCGCTCGCAGGTGATGGATGTGATGTTGAGCTTAGCGCGCAATCAGAAATCTTACGCAAGTGAGGTTGAAGTTCGGATGACAGTCGCACTTGAGATCGAGAATCTGACGAAGGATTACGAGGTCGGTTTTGCGCGCAAGCGGCGCGTCCGCGCGCTCGATGGATTGACGCTCACGGTTGAGCGCGGCGAAATCTTCGGCTTCCTCGGCGCAAACGGCGCAGGCAAATCAACGACGATGAAACTCTTGATGCGCCTCATCTACCCGACCGCCGGCCGCGCCAGCATCTTAGGCTGCGACATCAACGACATCGCGATGCACGCCCGCATCGGCTACCTGCCCGAACACCCGTACTTCTACGACTACCTCACCGCCCGCGAGTTTCTCGAATACTGCGCCGAGCTATTCGGCTACACGCGCACAGACTGTCGCCAACGCGCCGCAGCTTTACTCGCGCTCGTCCACCTTGATGACAAGAGTTGGGACAAACAACTGCGCAAGTTCTCCAAAGGCATGTTGCAGCGCGTGGGGCTAGCGCAGGCGCTCGTGAACGACCCTGAGATCGTCTTTCTGGATGAACCGATGAGCGGGCTTGATCCGGTCGGTCGCCGCGAGATACGCGATCTGATCGCGAGCCTCCGGCACAAGGAGACGACCGTCTTCTTCTGCTCGCACATCCTCGCCGACATCGAAGTGCTCTGCGACCGCGCCGCCATCTTGCAGAAGGGCCGGCTCGCCCACGCCGGTCGCCTCGAAGACTTGCGCGGGCGTGCCGGCACACGCGCGATGGAACTCGTCGTCGCCGGGGCAACCGCCGAACAACTTCGCGCCGCCCTTCAACCATTGCCCGCCGCCCAACTCACACAGACGCCCGGCGGCGCACGCATCGAAGTGCCCTCCGAGCGCGACGTTGATGCCGCGCTCGCCGCCCTGCGCGACTGCGGCGCGCGCCTCGTCTCCGTCCAGCCGGTCGGCAATCCGCTTGAAGATTTATTTGTGGCGAATCAGAATTGAGAGCTATTGAACGATCACGCCCGTCACGTCAATGCGGACGTTGGCGCGTAGGTCGGACTTTTTGAAGCCTTCCAACACGAGCGCAGGCTCAAGCACCTTGTTGTTCTCTAGCGCGAACTCTGTCTGCGGCGGGTGTGGAAAGACGAACGTGCGCGTCTGCACGGGTTTGTTCTCCAGATCAACGACGGTCGCTTGCAGTTCGAGGCCCGTGATCGTGTGCCCGGTGAAGTTGCGCACCTTTGGATGTAGCTCCATCACTATATCGCCGAGCGGGCGCGCCGCTTCATACGCATCTTCATCAGGGATGAACTCAACTTTGATGCTCTGGCGCAACTGCTCGAACTGAGGCGAGCCGACGCGCAGAGCGCCTGCAAGGTGTGGCTGCACATTGCTGTTGTTCGGCGTGTGCGGACGCAACGCCCAATAGATCATCCCGGCGACAAGGAGCGCCGTCATCAAGCCGACGGCGATGAAGACTTTGCGCCGCGTCGCGGCCCCCGCTTCGATCTCTTGCTTTGGCGTAACCATAAAAGAACAGCGACGAGTGACGAGCAGGATTTTAGCTTGTCGCTCGTCACTTGTCACTCATCACTGCTTTCGCTCAGCCTGCGCGCGCGCTTGGCTCGACGAGGCGGAGCAGCGGGCGTGTCTCTTTGACGAGCGAGCCGGTGCCGGTGCGCAGGCGCGCGCGCTTCGGCCAGACGATGCGGAAGCAACTGCCCGCGTTCGGTTCGCTCTCGACCGTGATCTCGCCTTCGAGCAGTTCGGCGAGTTTGCGCGTGAGCGCGAGGCCCAAGCCGACGCCACTGTAAGAGCGTGTTAGCTGATCATCCACTTGGCGAAACTCGTCGAAGATGAACTCAAGCGCCTCGCGCGAGATGCCGATGCCTGTGTCGCGCACTTCGAGCGTCCAACGCGCATCATCAAGCGACGCGGCCTTGATCGTGACCGTGCCGCCGGCGGTGAACTTGATGGCGTTGCTGATCAGATTCGCCAACACCTGCGCAAACTTGCGCCGGTCGGTCACGATGTCGTGCAGCCCCGGCGCGATCTCTGCATGCAACTCGACGTGCTTCTCTGCGGCCATGTGCCGATAGTGTTGGATGACCTCGGTTGTGACTTCGCCGATGTCCACCGCTTCGAGTTGCAAGGCGGTGCGGCCGGCTTCGAGGCGCGAGTAGTCGAGCAGGTCGTTGACCAGTTCAAGAAGCGAACGTGCGTTGCGCTCCATGCGCGTGACGACCTCTTCTTGCAACGGCGCAAGGGGCTGTTGCGGGTCGCGCCTGAGCAACTGCGACAGCCCGATGATGACGTTCAGAGGCGTGCGCAGTTCATGCGAAACGTTGGCGACGAACGCAGACTTCAAACGATCATGCTCGCGCAAGCGGTCGTAAGCGGCCATCAACTCGCGATACTGCTGCACTTCGTTTGTGATGTCGCGGAAGACCACGACCACACCGACTCTACGCTCGCCTTCGCCCGTGAGCGGCGTCGCGCTCATCGCCAGCACGCCCTCTTCTCTGTCGCCGCGAATGATCTGCACGTGTTCGCCGGAGACGTGCTCGCCTTGTTCCAATGCACGACCGAGCGGCGTCTCTGCGGCGGGCAAGACGTTGCCTTGCAGATCGCGCAAGGCAATGTCGGCGATGAGCGCGTCCACGCCGTCGCGGAATTCGCCGGGCTGGCGACCGAGTATGCGCGCCGCCGCCGGATTGACGCGATAATGCCCGCGCTCGTCCACGATGATCACGCCCTCGTCCATCTGATTGATCACGCTTTCAAGCTCGGCCGCGCGCGCCTTCTCGGATGCGAAAGCGGCCGTGGCCAACTTCTCCGCGCGCACGCGCTTTGAGACTTCCGACAAGATCAAGATCAGCTCGCCGCTTCCATTTGCATGCGTCGTTGTCGGCCACAAGATCACGTCCCAGAATTTTTCCGCTTCGGCGCGCTCGTCCGTTTCGCGCACGACCAACTCAATCGGCAGACCGTAGTTGACGAAAGCGCGGCGCGTGCGGCGCACATCTTCGACCATTTCGCTCATCACGGCCAGCCCAGCCGCAGCCTCGTATAGCCCGCGTCCCGTGAGCGTGTGCGCGTCGCTGCCGACGAAGCGTGCGAAGCTCGCGTTGACCTTGCGCACGATCAGGTTCGCGTCCAAGACGGCGACGCCGAGCGGCAGACTGTCGAGCACTTCGGCGATGAAAGCGGTCTGCGTGCTCAGTTCGTTGAACTTATTTTCGAGGCTTGATGCCATCGAGTTGAAGCCTTCGGCGAGCGTGCCGATCTCGTCGTCCGTCTCGACGGGCGCGCGTTCGTGCAATTGGCCGCTGCCGAGTTTGGAAGCTTTGGCGGCGAGTTGGCGCAAGGGTTTGGTGAAGCGCCCGACGGCCCAGACGGCGATGAAGCCTGAGGCTGCCAGCGCGAACAACCAAGTGGTCGCGAGGGTCAGGAACGAACGCCAAGCGGGCGTGTGTTTGGGAAGCGGCACGCCGACTGCGACGCTCCAACCGTAATGACTGAGCGTGCGCGCGGCCGTGATGCGCGTCTCGCCGTCGCTCCATTGCTGCTCGCCGACTTGTGTTGAAGCATTGACGACGCTCGCGGTCGGCGCGGGCGCGGCCGGGTTCGGCACAACCTCGCCGTGTCCGTCGCGCACGACGAGCGCAGCGTCCGCGCCGGGCGTCGCTTGTTGGCGCAGCTTCGCGTAGAGGTCTGCGGCTGCGCCGGGCGCGAGTGCTGCGCCGGCGCGCACGGCTTGCGGATGCGCTTCGAGCCAAGAGTCGAGCGCGCCTTCGGCGGCGTTCGTCTCGATGCGCGCGAGCGCAGTTGATTGTTCGACAAGGCTGTCGCGATAGCTGTTGAGTTGCAAGAAACTGACGATCAAGAGCGGCAGAGACAGGAGCGCCAAGAGCGCTAGCAGTTTGGTGCGGACATCGAGATGAAACTGCTTGCGTGTGGCGCGCGTCATAATCCCTCTTCACGTTCCGGGCGGCCTCTCGCGCCACAGAAATTTGTTCAAGACTCCGCGTAAAATCATCAACTCGCGTGCCACTTTTAAGAGTGGTCAGAGGTTAGAGGTCACTGACAGTTCAAAGTTCCAGGTTCAAGGTTCAAAGTTGGATTGAACTTAAACCTGGAACCTGGAACTTTGAACCTATCCTGCCAACAACTTCTTCAACAAATCTTCCAACTGGTCGAAGTCCACCGGCTTGGTCAGGTATTCGTTGCAACCGGCGGCGAGGGCTTCGGTGCGAAAGTCGCTGGTGTCGTGGGCGGAGATGGCGATGATGGGCACGGCGCGCATGCCGTCGAGTTGGCGGATGCTGCGCGTAGCGGCGAGGCCGTCAATCTGCGGCAGACTCAAATCCATCAGGATCAGATGCGGGCGCTCCTGCGCGGCGATCAAGACCGCCTCCTGCCCGTTGATCGCTTCGATCACGCGATAACCGTTCAACTCAAGCAAGCGCCGCATCATGAAACGGTTGTCCTCAAAGTCCTCGACGACGAGGACGGTCTGCTCAAAGCCATTGTGTTCCGCCGCCATTTGCGGATTACCTCCAGACACTCGCAGCCCTTAAATCGGCGCGCAGCCCACCGCACACCGTATCGCTAGCAAACACTCATCATTTTTGTTAAGATGCCGCATCGAAACGCGACACAGAGAACACATCTATCGGGTTTAATCCGTACAGCCCGCGCGTCAAAGTTGCCATGCGCTGCGAGATGTACGAAGACCCGCGTTGCAGAGGTTCGTGAGCCGAAAATGAAGCCGTTTTTGTCGGAAACGCACGACGCAGAGGCCCTACAGGAATTGGGCCGCGCCTCTGTGCAGATCGTCCACGACCTCAAAAATCAGATCAATGGTCTCAAACTCTATGCCACGTTCCTGCGCAAGCGTCTGGAGAAAACGGACGGGCGCACGGACGAATTAGACACCGTGGCCAAACTGATCGCGGGCCTAGAACGTGCCGCCGCCGACATGACCACGCTCGTGCGCTACGGTCGCCCTTTGGCCTTGCGCCGTGTGCCGCACGTTGACCTCAGACGCCTGCTCGTCGCCGCACTTGGGCGCGAGCCGGAGATAAATTGTGAGGCGTGCCTCGGCGAATTTGATCACGCGGCCTTGACCGAGGCGCTGCGCGATATTGACGTGGGCCTACGCGCGCATGGCCAACAAGCTGCGCAACTTGAAGTGCACCTGCGGCGCGAGGAACAGGACGGTGCGCCGTCTGCCGTGATCGAATGGCGCGGTGCACTGCCGTCGAACAACAACGACGCGTGCGATCCGTTCAACTCTTTCGTCGGCAGCGCGGGCCTACGCCTCGCGCTCGCCGCCAAGATCATTCGCGCCCACGGTGGCCAAATAGAACACGAGGCGCACACGATCCGTGTGTGCTTACCACTGACGACGTAAAGGGTCAGTGGTTATTTGTTATTGGTTATTTGTTATTTGCGCTCGACATCACAGTTCACACGAACAAATAACTAATAACTAATATCAAATAACAGTCTGTTGTCGGAGGAGACATCAAGGTGGATCGGAAAGATATACGCATTCTGGTGATTGACGATGAGCCGATAATGGCGGATTCGCTCAAGCAGAATTTGAGCGAAGAGGGTTATCGTGTGGACACGGCCTCAAGTGGCGCGGAGGCCATCGAATTGTTCGACACCGCCGGGCATCACCTCGCCATCTGCGACATACAGTTACCCGATATGGACGGCATCGAAGTCCTGCGCCACATGAAGGACACGCATCCGGCGACAGAAGTGATCGTCGTCACGGGCTACGGCACGGTTGATCGCGCCATCGTGGCGACGAAGGCGGGCGCGTTCTGGTTTCTTGAAAAGCCGTTTGAGTACGAGGTGCTGCAAAAGTTGGTCGAGAAGGCGCTCGAACGGCAAGAGTTGATCGCCGAGACCGACACGATGCGCCAGCGTCTCACCACGCGCACCGAATACTTCAACATCATCGGCGGCTCGAAACAGATGCAGACGATCTACGAGACCATCGAGTCGGTCGCCAAAGCCGATGCGAACGTCTTGATCGTCGGCGAGTCGGGCACGGGCAAGGAGTTGATCGCGAATGCCATCCATTACAACTCGCTGCGCGCCAAAAAGCCGTTCATTAAAGTCAACTGCGCCGCGCTGCCCAAAGAGTTGATCGAGTCGGAGCTATTCGGCCACACCAAAGGCGCGTTCACCGGCGCGCACGCGGACAAAGACGGCTTGATCCAACACGCGGCCGGCGGTTCGCTCATGCTGGACGAGATCGCGGAGATGCCGGTCGAGTTGCAGCCGAAGCTGCTGCGCGTGTTGCAGGAGCGCAGCTACCGCAAGATCGGCTCGGAGAAGACACACGCGGTTGACTTTCGCCTGATCTGCTCGACCAACCGCCCGCCCGCCGACGCGATTCGCGACGGCATGTTGCGCGACGATCTCTTCTATCGCATCTCGACCATCACGATCCACGTGCCACCTTTGCGCGAGCGCGCCGAAGACATACAGTTGCTCGCCGAACATTTCTTGAAGATGTACGCGCGCAAATACCAACGCCCGATCACGAGCATCTCACAGGCGGCTTATCAACGACTGTTCGCGCACACGTGGCCGGGCAACGTCCGCGAGTTGCAGAACGTGATCGAGCGCGCGGTGCTGCTCGCCAAAGGCAGCAAGATCGAGCCGGTTGATCTGCCGTTCGACAACGGCTCGCTGCCGGAGAAGGTTGGCGGCGGCGTGGCTTGGGACGTGCCGCCTAACATGACGCTTGAAGAGATCGAAAAGCTCGTCATCGAGAAGACCTTGCAACGCACCGGCGGCAACAAACAGGCGGCGGCGAATCTCTTGGGCATCTATCGCCCGCGCCTCTACAGCAAAATCCGCAAGTACAATATAGACATCAGCGCGCTCACCGCGCAGCAGACATGAGCGAAGCGGCGACGCAAAGATATAACTTGCGTCGTCGCCTTTCGCTCAGATGTGTGCGACTCGCCTAATGAACACACGACCTCGTTGGCGCATCGGCGTTCCCTTAGCCGCCGTCATGGCGCTGCTCGCGCTCTATCCGCAACTGAGTCTGTGGCACCAGCGCGGCGCTGACTATCAAGGCGAGTTCGTCTCTTTCTCCGGCGGCGACGAAGAGGCTTATGCGGCTTACGTCAACGCGCTCGTTGCCGGTCGCCCGCGCCGCAACGATCCGTTCACAGGCCGCGACGCTGAACTAGCGACGACGAGAACAGAGTCGCTCTTCTCGATTCAGTTCGTGCCCGCCTACGCGGTCGCGCTGCCCGCCCGCCTCTTTGGTCTTTCAACCGCGACCATGTTCATCCTGCTTGCGCCGCTTGCGGCGTTCGCATCGGCGCTCGCGCTCTTCTGGCTCATCGCGCTTGTAACGAAAGATGATCGTGTGGCGGCGGCTTGTGTGCCCGTAGTGCTCTGTCTGGGCGCACTGGCGACGGCGCAAGGCGCGGCGCGCACGCTGCTTCATCTGCCAGCGCCGATCTACGTCTATCTGCCGTTTCTGCGCCGCTACGAGCCGGCCGTTTCGTTCCCGCTCTTTTTTCTCTTCTGCGCGCTCGTGTGGCGCGTGCTCACGCACACGCGCCGCCGCGCCGTCTGGTGGTCAATCGCATTTGCTGCGCTCGTCTTCTGGCTGCTCGTCTTTTCGTACTTCTACCTGTGGACGGCCGCCGCCGCTTGGCTTGCTTGCCTCACGTTGTTGTGGCTCGCGGCCCGACCCGACGACTGGCGCACGGGTCTATGGCGACTGCTCGGCACGGGCCTGCTCGCGGCTCTCGCGCTGTTACCTTATTTACTCTTGCTCGCGCGCCGAGCGACGACCACAGACGCAGTGCAAGGACTCGCGCGCTCGCACGCGCCCGACCTGACGCGCCGGCCAGAACTGTTCGGCTTCGTCATCCTGCTCGCGCTCGCACTTGCCGCATGGCGTGGGCGCATCGCTTGGCGCGAACCGGCGACACTCTGCGCCGCCTCGTTCGCATTAGTTCCGTTCGCAGTCTTCAATCAACAGATCGTGACGGGGCGTTCGCTCCAACCGATGCACTACGAGCAGTTCATCGCCAACTACGCGGCGCTCACGGCCGCATGCTTAGCGGCGACGCTCATCTGGCGCGGCCCGCACAGCACAAGTGTGCGCACACAGACGCGCGCACTCGTCCTTGTTGCGTTGCTCGCTTTCGGCGTGGGTCTGATGGAGACTTTAGTTGAGACCAAACGCTATCTGCCTACGAATCTCAAGCGCGACGAGGAGCGGCGCGTGTTGCTGCGGCTCGACGGGTTGACGCGCACAATCTCGTCGCCGCAGGTGGCAGAGTATCCGGTCGTGTTGTGTCCCGACCCGTTTCAAGCCGACGATGTGCCGATGGTGGCCGCGCGTGCGCGCGTATTGTGGGCCCCGCATATGTCTTCGTTTCCGGGACTTCAGCCGGGCGAATACAGAGAGCGCCTGTTCCGCCAACTTTACTACACGGGCGTTGACCCGCAACGCTTCGCCGCGCGCGCCGCGAGTGAGCGCGCGTTTCTCTATCAACTATTCGGTTGGGCGCGCGCCAACCGGCGGCTCAACGTGAACTGGCAGCCGATCACGGCCGCAGAGATACAAGCGCAGGTGCGCGCCTACACGGATTTCTACACGACGTTTGATCGCACGCGAGCCGCGCCACCTGAACTGTCATACGTCATCACGCCTGCGGCCGGCGCGCCTGAGCTGTCGAATCTGGATCGCTGGTACGAGCGCGACGCGGGCGAGCGCATGGGTGCGTTTATGCTCTATTCAGTCAGGCTGCGCCCGTGAGGCGCGCGGGGCGCGCGAGGCCGTGCCGTAGTTCGCGCCCGATGCCGGCGAGGGTGCGATAGTTTAAGGGGAACTCAAGAAAGACGTGGAGCAGGCTGAGGAACAGTAGCGCCAACAAGCCCGTACGATAGTCGTAAAGATAAAGTCCGATTGACAAGAGCCAGAGGGCCAAGATGCCGATCAATTGTCGCCGGCTCACGCGATGCCACTTGATGATCGAGGTCTTCGAGAACCAGTTCAGGTAGTGATAGGTGTAAGCGAACGCGATGGCGCGCATCAGCCACAGGCCCGACTGCGCCGTGTAGATGTCATTGACGGCGCGTATGTCCGCGAAGCGAAAGACGCGCGCCAGATCGTAATTCAGCACGGCGAACGATTCATATGTCTGCTGCACCCAAGCGTTCGCGCTCGCGCCGCCAGCGACCGGCAGAAAACAGAGCGCGCCGCAGAGGATGAAGACCAGTAGCGAAGCATAGCCCCACAAGCTTCTGCGCTTGAGCGCGCCGTAGAGGATGAACGCGCCGGTGAAGAGATAGACGTGAATGATGGTCGGCAAAAAGAGCGAGAACAGCACTTGATAGCTCGACAGATGCCGGCACAGCCAACCGACGACGAGCGCGCCCGCGAGGAATAACACCTGCGCGCGCCGCGTCGCAAACAGCACCAACGCCAACGCACAACCAAACGCCAACCAGACGAGCACGGGTCGCCAGATGAGCGCGCTGTGCGTGAGCGACAAGCCGACGACGGCGGCGCACAAGCCGACGAGCCAGAGGTAATCGTAACGACCTCTGACGAAGTAGTTGCGCCGGTGCAGCCAAGAGATTTCCGTCAAGTAGTGGAGCGGCCCCAAGACGACGTAAGCGAACAGAAACAACTCGAACGGCATGACGAACGCGAGCGCGCACGCCATCAGCATCAAGCCGATGTTCAAGGCATCAACTTGATCGGCACTGACGGGCCGAGCTTGTGCTGCGATGGCAGACATGCGAGCTTATTGTGTCTCTTCGGTTAAACGTAGGCAGGCTTACGACTCATCCACCTGATAAGTGGCCACGCTCGTCGGCGTCTCGAAGCAGCGCACCTTATAGACCTCGACGCGCTCGTCGCCGACTTGCGCCGCAACGCGCTCAAGGATGTAGCGCGCGAGATTCTCCGCCGACGGGTTCAACTCCTCATCAAACGGCGGCAACTCGTTGATGTTCCGATGATCGAGATAACGCACGACCTCATCGGCCGCCGTCTTCAACTCGCCAAAATCAACCAACAAGCCAATGTTATCCAACTCACGCCCGCGCGCATAAATCTCGATCTTATAATTATGCCCGTGCAAGTTCTCGCACTTCCCCTTATAGCCACGCAACTGGTGCGCGCTCGAAAAGTTGCGCTCAATCATCACTTCAAACTGTCCAGCCATAATGTTCAAAGTTAAAAGTTCAAGGTTCAAAGTCTAAAGTTCAAAGTCGGGTGATGCAAGCGCCGAATCTTTGCGCGCCCGCTTAACCTTGAACTTTGAACTTTGAACGTTGAACTCATCCGCAAACATCTCAGCCACGTCTTCAAGCTTGTTCGTGATCCGGCACGGCGGCAGGCTGTTGAGAAACATGCGCCCGTAGGCTTGCGTGCGCAGGCGCGGGTCGAGGACGGAGAGGACGCCGCGATCTGTGGTGCTGCGAATCAAACGACCGAGACCTTGTTTGAGTGTGATGATCGCTTGCGGCACGCTGTACTCGTAAAAGCTCGATCCGCCCGCGTCTTCGATGAAGCGTTGGCGCGCGGCGACGACCGGATCGGTCGGCACGGCGAACGGCAGCTTATCAATGATGACGCACGACAGTTGTGCGCCGCGCACGTCCACGCCCTGCCAGAAACTCGCGGTCGCAAAGAGCACCGCGTTCGGCGTCGCGCGAAAACGATCCAGCAACCAAG
>Ga0209153_1000774_pt1 | contig 12969 bp, 9 predicted proteins | sample GraSoiAngelo_120_FD_185877 | JGI IMG/M metagenome (GOLD analysis project Ga0209153, IMG submission 185877) | Grasslands soil microbial communities from the Angelo Coastal Reserve, California, USA - 14_0919_09_20cm (SPAdes) (version 2) | ecosystem: Environmental > Terrestrial > Soil > Grasslands ...
TTTAAGCGGTTGCGATCAAAAATTATTAGGCTGAAACGCGCGCCCGTAGAGTTCTTGATAGACCCAACCGAGCACGCGCACCTCTGCGGTGCAGAGCGTTTCGAGCCAGCAGCAAGTCAAGTAGATGTTGCGCCCGCGCTCGGTTGGAATCTTCGCCGCCTCTTGGACGGTTGAAGCCGCGCCATGCGCGTCCAACTGATAGCTTTGGGCCAACTCTTCGTTCGTCTGCGAAGCCTCTTCGAGCGCGTTCAGCAGTTGACTGATCCACTCGTGCAACGCGCGCTCATCTGCGTGCGCTGTGACCGCTTGCACGATGCCGACGGCGAGCCGGTCTTCGGCGTGGTCGAACTGATAGACCGCTTCGCCCGCGCGCGCGCTCGCCGCCTGTTTCCACTGAAAAATCTCTTCGACCTGCGGCTGCCGGATCGCGTTGACGCGCGAGTCGTGATCGAGAAACCACTGGATCAGGTCGGCGAGCGACTGCGTCGTGATCGCGCCTTGCGCGTCGCGCGCGAGCGGCGGCGGTTGTTGCGCGGCGGTGGATGCGCCGTTCGAGTTAGGTTTGACCATGCTCTGAATCTCTGAGCGTGCGAGTGTCTTGTCAGCGCGCTCGGTCATCACGCGCCCGCCTCGACCGTTGCGCTCTGCGGCTGCTCCTGTTCCGCTTGCTGCGCGCGCAGGTATTTGCCGAAGACGCCGTTCCACGGCGGAATCACGATTGAGACCGCGCCGCCACCTTGCGCCTGACAAGCGAGGCGGATGATGGGGCGCGGCTCGTCCGTGTCAATGTAGCCGAACAGGCGCATCGCTTTGCGTTCGCGCGGCGCAACATCTGAGAGTTTCTCCGCGCCGCCGAGTACGCCGACCCAACATGTGCCGCATGAAGCCGAGCGGCACTGCACGGGGATCGGCCCCTCGTTGATCGTGCAGCGCGGCTCAACTTGCGACCAATCGCGCTTGTCGGTCGCCGCAGCCGATGCGACCTCTTGCCCTTCGATCATCTTAAAGCGCGCCGTCGGCTCGTGCTCGTTCCAGACTACAGTCCAACGTCTGTCGGTCGTGCGCAAGAAACCGAAGAGACCCTGACTGTCATCCTGCGCGCGTGCACGCAAAACATCTTCGGGCGCGCGGCGCAACTCGCGTTTGTCAAGCGCGCCCGCGCCCGGCGTCCGTTTGAACGCAGCAAGCCCGACTTGCGCGATGGTCATACACGCGACCGCAGTGATGCCGACGAGCAGCGATTCGTCAACCTTACGCGCGGCCGCGACTGTGCGCGCGACCACACGAATCTGATCAGTGAGGGGCGCATTATTTGTTGACTTAAAGCTGTCCGCATGCGCGCTGACTGCTTGTTTGACTTCAGGCCAGAAGCGATGCCCGTAGAGAAACGTGTGCGAGGTATCAATCTGGTCTTTGAGATAATACTTACCTTGCAGCAGTAGTTTCTGCGCGAGTTGCGCCGAATCGTCTGCCGCTTCAAGCGCGCGCAGGAGCGCGAGCGGAAAGAAAGCAAACCAGATTTGGGTCGCGTTGCGATCAACTTCGTGCGTCAAGGGCAGTAGTTCATTGACCACTTGCGCCCATGCCGCTTCGTCGTGTCGTTGGAGAAAATGCTCGAAAGCGTTCGGCTCTGTGCTCATCTATCACCTCAGAAAACAATTATCGCGCGAATCAAACCGCACAGTTTAACGGCTCGCGCCGAAAGTCTCAAACGCAGAAACGCGGCTCAGTGCTGCTTTTTGATCCACGCGGCGATGTCGTCAATAACGTAGGGCGGGATGTTGCGCGGGCGGGCGTAGTCTGCCTCGCTCGCGGGGCCTGTGCCTTCGAGGAAGAGATGGTCGAGTTTCGGGTAGCTCTTAAAGGTGACGTTCGCGCGCTTATCTAACGTGCGCTGCCAATCGTGGAAGGCATCCATCGTCACGTTGTAGTCGCGTTCGCCTTGCAGGACGAGGAGCGGTTGTTTGAGTTTGAGCGCGACGGCGGGCGGGAAGTAGCCGCGCAGGTCGAGCCAGTAGCTCGGCGCGGCAAAGAGCAAGCGTTCTTTGCTGTTGGCGTCGGCAGGCGTGAGTTGCTTGATGCGCGCCGCCTGTCGTTTGTAGTCGTCAATCTCCGCTTGTTCTTTCGGCGTGATCTGGCCGTCGAGGCCGTAGAGGTACTCATATTGCCGCACAAACTCGTCTTCAAACGGGCGCGTCGCACCGGCGAAGACGACGAGGCCGGCGAGGCCGCTGTCTGCGAGACCGATGCGCGGCACGAGCATGCCGCCGAGACTGTGGCCGAGCACGAAAATCTTATGCGGCTCGATCTGCGGCGTGTGGCGCAAGAGCGCGACGGCGGCGAGCACGTCGTCTATCGTCTCCTCTTGCACCGTGAGGTTCGGCAGCGCCGCCAGCTTGCCCGGATAGACGCGCGTGCGTTTGTCGTAGCGCAGCACGGCGATCCCTTGCGAAGCGAGACCCCACGCGAGGTCTTGGAAAGGCTTGTTCGCGCCAATCGTCTCGTCTCGATCATTCGGCCCAGAGCCATGCACGAGTACAAGGGCGGGGAAAGGCCCTGTGCCGGTCGGCAGCGTGAGCGTCGCGGGCAGCGCCCATTCAGTGGACGCGCCGACCGTAACCTGTTGTTCATGAAACGAAGTCGGCACGACGTAAGCGGGCGGGCGATACTCGGCCGGCTTGGGCGCATCGGCCAGCGCTGCCTCAGCCAAACTTTCCGCGTCTGCGCGCACCACTTTGAGTTGCTGCGCCGCGCTGTAGAACAGGAGCGGCACGCGCGCCTCGTCCGTCCACATCTCAAGTGCGAGCGCGCTGTTGGCGACGAGGTGATAGCGGCGCGTCCTTGTGGTCTGTCCATTGACCTGATAGTCAGGCGTGCCCACACGCTCTATCGTGATCGGATAGTCGAGCGCCTGACTCGGCAGAAACGCGACGAAGCTCTGCGCGCCGCCTTTCGTCTCGTCATACTGATCGAGCAGAAAGACGAACTGATGCCAGAGCAGATTCTCCAGCACCATCGTCGCTTTGGTCTGAAGCTCTTGGTCGGGCTGACCGGCTTTGTGTAGTTTGACTGTCGGGCCGTTGAAATCGGCCGCGAGCAATTTATTGTCGCCGATAGAAACTGCGAAGCTGACCGGACGGTGCGCGGCAGCGATGGTCACGGCGGTCTGTTGCATGCCGCCGGTGGGCGCGCCAAGTGTCGCTTCGGTCTTGAGCGTGCCGTCGGGGGCGGTCGTAACCGTGTAGTGATCGACGACGGCGGGCTTGCCGCCGATGTAAGTTGTGTACGTGCCGGTTTGCGCGTGGGCACTGCTGAACGACAGGCAGACGAGACAGGCTGCGAGTGTGCGCGCGTGTTTCATAGTAGCCTCTGAAGTTGAATGATGAAGCCGCGTTGCGGCACTTACTGCAAATCAATCACGATACTATCGGCGCTCGTCTGTGCGGCGATGGGGCGTGAGCCGAGCAGCGAGCGGGCGAAGACGTAGAGCGCCCAGCATTCGAGCGCGAAGGGCAGGTAGCCTAGGTAGCCAACGACGGGCATCTCGAAGAGTTTGATGTGGCCGAAGTAGGGCACTGTGTAAGTCCAACGCGCAAGCGCCCAGTAGTTCCAAAACTCCCAGAGCAGCCCGCAGATGAGGCCCGCGAGACAGAGCGCGGCGAGTCTGCGCCAACGCTTGCGCGCGAGATCGGATGTGATCGCAGGCCAACCGCGCAAGGCGTTCAAAGGATCAAGGAGGACGAACAACCCGGTCCACACGAGCGGCACGAGCCACGTCGAAATAATGAAGAACGGGAGTGCTGCGCCGATTGCGCCGACGACGACGAGCGCATAGAGCAAAGGGCGCGGTAATTTGATCGCTCTCGTCGGTTTCTCTTCATCGCGACGCAGGCCCGCGTTCAACCATTCTGCGGTCTCGAAGAGCGCGGGGAAGATCGTGGCAAAAGCCCAGTCGTAGCCGACGCGGCGCAGGTATGGGTTCGGTTCAAGCCCCGTGTAATGCCACCAGAGTGCGAGGTCTGTGCGCCAGAAGCGCGGCGTGTTGTAGAACTCAAAGAGCCACCAGCAGGCGATTGAGACGAGGCAGATGACGAGCAACTCCAGACGGTTCGAGACCAAGAGCGACCGCCCCTTGCGCCGATAGACGAGCGCATCCATGAAGAGCACATAACCCGTCCACACAATCGGCGTGAACCAATGACCGACGAAGGACTGGCCCGCGAACAGCAACACCTCTGCGGCGACGATGGTCACCAGCCCGACGTAGCCGTGCGCTTTGAACTTATACTCAGGCATAAGAATAGGGATGAAAGACAAGGATGAAACGGGTCAATAATGCCTGCGGTAGCGGGCGGATATTGATGCGACCAAGACCCGCTACCGGCGGCGGTACTGATCGCCTCCCTGCTTCTCTACGGCAGCGCCTCGACGTTGACAAGGAAGCGGAAGTTGCCGCCCTGCTGCACGCCAAGTATGAACTGCATTGCGATGCTTGCGTTCGCCCCCAACGGCACCGGCAACGTGACGGTCATCGTCGAGTTCAATCCACCACCTAAGACTTGCACGGGCGGCTGCTCAATGGTCGTCCCTTTAACTGTGAGCGTGCCGCCGCCGCTCAACGAGACAGTCGTGTCGGCTGAATCCAATGCACGCAAGTCAGCCTGCGGCCCGCCCGGACTGTTCAAGGTCGTGATGTCCACGATGCGGAAGCGCAGGCGGGTCACGGTCTGCCCCGTCTTGTTGGTGAACTTACGCCGAATGGTCAGTGTGCCAAGGGCGCAGTTCGCCGTGCCACAACTGTTCGGCGTCGAGTTGCGCTCGCGGTTGGGCGCTTGGCTGGAGGAGACGCCGGGGTCAATCAGCGCGGCTTTGATCACTGCATTGCGTTGAATCGGACTTGCAGAGTTCTCTGGCCCCGGCGCACCGAGTTGTGATTGTTGACCGCTGAAGTTGCCGCCGGTCGTTGAGACGAGCGCGAAATCTTGCGCGTTGTCGTTTGTGTCTTGCGGCAAGCCACTGCTGAGCTTGCGCGTCCAACTGTATTGCACGTCGGAGACGAAAGCGAAGTTCTGCGCCAGTCCCGCGCCTTCGCGCAAGAGCGTGGACGAGAGCGTGCCGCCGACCGCATCGAGTTCGTTGGCGAGCGTCCAGTTGGCCGCGTTGCTTGAGCGGAAGAGCGCGAGACCGGCGAAGGGTTGCGCGGGCGCGTTCATGTAGATATGCACGCCGGTCGCATCGCCCGCCGCACGACTCGCGCCGCCGTAAGATTGCAGCGTGTTGGTGCGCGCATTCGTGTAGAGATAGTGCCCGCGCGCAGGGAGCACCGTACCGTTCGGGATGACGCAGAGCGCATTGAGCGCGCCGCTCGCGTCGGTCGCAGAGACCAAAGCCCAACCCGAAGAGCCGTCGTCCGTCCAGACAGGCAGAGGCTGATCCGTGTTGTTATATAACTCGACGAACTGATCGTCCGCGCCGCCGGGGCCGTCCAAGCGAAACTCACTGATCAAAACTTGACCGGCAATGGCCGGCGGCGGCAGAGGATCGGGCGGCGGCGCGCCGGCAGCTTGCGTGATTGTGATCGACTGATCGGCGACGACGAGCGTGCCCGTGCGCGCCGCGCCGGAGTTGGCCGTGACCGCGTAGGTCACAGCGTTGTTGCCGTAGCCGTTTGCGTTCACAGTGATCGAGAGCCAGCTTGCGTTGCTCGTCGCGCTCCAGTTGCAACCTGTGGCGGAAGTCACGTTCACTTGACCTGTGCCGCCGCTCTCGGTGAACGCCGCGCTTGCGGGCGTCGCATTGAAGTTGCACACGGTCGAGCTTTGCAGCGCGTGTGCGACGTTCAGCCGGCCGCTTGTGACGGTCAGACCAGACCACTGCGGCAACACGTCAACCGAGTTCATCAGCGTGGCTTTGATCGAGAGCGCACTCAGAGAGGAATCATGCGCTGCGACGAGCGCCGCCGCGCCCGCGACCATCGGCGAGGCCATCGAAGTGCCGCTCAGAAAGGCGTAAGAAGAGTTGGAACTGAAATACGTGCTCAGAATTGAGACACCGGGCGCGGCCAAGTCAACGCTCGTCGCGCCGTAGTTTGAGAAACTCGCGCGGTTGTCGTTCTGATCTGAGGCGGCGACCGAGATGATCGAAGGCAGATCGTAGCTTGCCGGATAGAAGGGCGCAGCGTCGTTGTTGCTGTTGGCGTTGCCGGCGGCGCAAGCGTTGACGATGCCCGCTTGACCGAGCGTATCGAAGGCTGCGCGCAGAGCCTGATCGTAAGCGGGCGCTTCGGGCGCGCCGCCCCAACTGTTGTTCGTCGCGCGCACGTTTACGCCGCGCCGGTTCATCATCAAGACATACTGCAAGGCCGCAATCGCTGTGGCCGACGTGCCGTTGCCGCTCGCGTCGAACATCTTCACCGCCATCAACTGCACAGACCAGTTGACGCCCGCGACACCCAAGCCGTTATTGCCGACCGCGCCGACGATGCCGGCGACGTGCGTGCCGTGCCCGAAGTCGTCCAGCGGATCGGCGTCGCTGTTCGCGGTGTCTATGCCATACACGTCGTCAACGTAGCCGTCGCCGTCGTCGTCAATCCCGTTCGTGGCCTTGTCGTGTCCTTGCGCATCGAGGCCGGTCTCGCCGGGGTTGCGCCACATGTTCGCCGCCAAGTCTTCGTGCGTGTAACGAACGCCCGTGTCCACAATGGCGACGACGACCGCGTTGCTGCCCGTCGTCGTGTCCCACGCGAGCGGCGCGCTGATCTTCACCGGCCCGTACTGCTGCGCGAAGCTCGGATCGTTCGGCGTGGTGTCGGTCGGATGATAGATGAAGTTCGGTTGCGCATACGCGACGCCGGGCGCAGTGCGATAACGCTTGAGCGCCGCTTCAACGCTCAGACCTTTTGGCAACTTCACCTGCTGCCAGTTGCCGAACTCTGTGAACTCGCGCACGGCGGTCGCGCCCGTGCGCGCGTGCAGCGTGCGCGCCGCTTGCATCGTCTTCTCGTCAACGAACTGCACGAGTAGCTCGCCCTCGACGTAAGACTTCTGTGCCGCGCCGAACTTCTGCGCTGTGATGATGCTCTGTTGTTGTGCGGGTAATTTCTGCGACGCGCGTGCGCGCGCCTGCTGCGCGCGCGACTGATGTTGACAGACATGCAGCGCAAGCAACGCCACGAACAGACACGGTGCGAACTTTTTAATATCCATTCTCTTAAGATTTTAAGGCGAGGCAATCTGACTTTTGGCGTATCCCAAACCATGCTCAAACTTGGTCAGAAGCTTACAATTGTACGCATCCAAATCCTGATCAACGTCGGGATTGGCAAAATCTTTCGAGTTTTTAGTGATGAAGCATTTCGGCTCATTAGTTTGGCCCGCCAAGTGTGACAGCACGGAAGCATACACGATTGAGTCCTGCGGCGACAGGTTACGAGTCTTTTGCAGCTTGATAGCTGCTTTGATCGTGTCGCGCGCAATAGGAATCACCGTTGTGGTTTCAAGCATCCTGCTAATGGTGTCATCGAGCCTCTGCTTCTCTTCCTCGCCGCTGCGGATCAGTGTCTTGGTTAGTTCCTGAAATTCATTCGGCGATTTAACGTAAGGCTTTGAGCGAGCAAGCTCCCTAATCTCTCGCGAGAGCCGTTCATGCAATTCTGTTCGCTGCTTAGCCCGTCGCACCCACGAATCGTACGGCTCACCAACACAGTATGCAGGTATTGCCAATATGATACTGCCTCCTTCAGCGAGGGCTAGAATCTGCTCACAACTTTCGTGCTCTTCTTGCAGGTAGGCCAACTCCAAGACGAAATTTGATTCGATGTAAACGATCATACTAAGGCTTCAGTTTTCACAGAGCCGGCTTTGATAGCGTCATACAGCCCGGAATCAAACAGCCACACTTCATGTGGCTTGGCCGTCTCTCTGGTGAGATCTGAATTGACCAGATTATTAAGCCAAGAGTTGACGATCATCTCAAGGCTATATTCACTGAGGTAGCTCTTCGGATCGTCCGTATAGTCCGCCACTATCGGTGTGGCATCGATCTCGTAATCCGGCGGGGTTGCTTCAGGCAAGGTGGCTCGTCGCGCCCAGAGATAGAAGTGGTCGGGCAAAGCGAGCAAGAAAAAAGGGGCATTCGGAACTGCCGAGTGGGTGAACAGATTACGGCGCATGCGGGCCGCCCAGTCAGTAGTCGCGCCGCTCTTATTCTTCACCTCGACGATTAGTTGCAGCCGTTCGTCTGGCGAGTAAACTGCTAAATCGGCCCGTTGATTCATAATACATCCCACATCAAGCGAAGACTCCACCTGCCTCGTGAAGCTTAACTATACTCCACTCGCAGAAGTTCCAGCCACCATCCTTTAAACTCAACGACTCTGCGGCGTGTTCAGCGACAGGCGCGTGCGCATGCGCCGTTGCCATTGGCTGCGCGCGGCCTCGACCTCTTCGATCTGCGTGATCGTTTCGTTCAAAGTCTCGCCGCCCATCTGCCGCATCTTCAAGTAGAGAAGGGCCGGCACGATAGACATGAGCGGGACGATGAAGATGTTGATGAGACCCGTCAAATGCTGCCCGATCTGACTGGACGGGCCGACCGTAACGCCAGCGTGCGTTCCCTTACGCACCCCGAAGCGGCCGAGCAGCGCGCTCACTACCATCGGGATCAAAAACTGTAAGAGCGAAACGACGATCACCGTGCGCCAAGAGCGTGCCGCCAGTTCACGCGCGCGCTGCATCGCCGCCTTCTTCTCCAACCCTTCCATCAACACCACCGGCGCGTAGAGCAGATAGCGGATCGACATGATGAGGCCCGGAATGAAGAAGAGGCACATGCCGATCACAATGCGCAGCGTGACGCGAATGCTCGTCTTCAGGAAGGGCCGCCAACGTCGGCGCAGTACAGCGAGTGCGTTATTGAGTTGCACGGGGCGGAGCGGCGCGACGTACAACTGCGCGACGATGAGCGCCGTCATGCCGGAGATGGCCGACGCGGCCAAGAAGTATGCGATCAGTTGCGCCAGTACGAGCACGATGGTCGCCACAATAAAAAATACTGGCGGCAAGGATCGCTTGCCTAGCTCCAGTCCGACCAACGTGAGCGTTAACACGATAACCGGCAAGTGCGCCATGAGCGACATCTTGATGAACTTCGGGAAGTATTCGCTGTAGAGCGCAATCGCGCGCCGGTAGAGCGAGCCGAGGCTGTCGGCGTTGGCGCGCAGAGAGTTGGTGAAGGCTGCGGCCGTCTGCGGCCTTGCGGCCGGGTCTTTCGCCAGTGCTGACATGACGACCTGCGCCACGCGCTTTGGCACTTTTCGATTTCGCTCGCGCAAGGGCGGCGGCGCGCTCTCCATGTGCTCACGCATGACCGTCATCATGTCGCTCGAAAATGGCGGCGCGCCCGTGAGCATTTGATAAGCAATGACGCCGAGCGAGTAGATGTCCGAGCGCGCGTCGAGGCGTTCGCCGCGACACTGTTCGGGCGACATGTAGAGCGGCGTGCCCATGATCGAGCCGACGCGCGTCAGCCCCGCGCCTTGCACAGTCGCGCCGACGGCGGCCGTCGCTTGCGCGCGTCCGCCTGTGGGCGCGGCGACGAACAACTGCGTGTCGTCCGTCTCGCCTGATAAATGAGCATCATTACCGTGAGCGTCTGCGTGTGCGTGGTCGCGTTCGTTCTGCTCGATGCGTTGGTCGCCGTGGCTGCCGGTATAGAGGAGCGTGTCGGTCTCTAAATTCGTGCCGACGTGCGGCGATTGGTGCGCTTCGTCGTTTGCACCGGCATGTGCGGCAGCAGCAAACGCAGTGGTTGAGGCGGGCAATTGCGCCGACGCATCTGTGGGCGCACTCGTTGTGGCGTTATTCGTCTCAGCTTCGGCCAGTTTGGCGATGCCGAAGTCAAGCACCTTGACGCGGTAGCCGCCCAAGCGGTTCGGTTCAAGCCAGATGTTGTCGGGTTTCAGATCGCGATGCACGATCCCTTGCTGGTGCGCTTCATGCACGGCTGAGGAAACCTGTTCGAGTATGTCCACCACCCATTCGAGCGGCAGACGCTGCTCCTCCGCCAGCACATCGCCGAGCGTGCAGCCGTCCAAGTATTCCATCACGAGATAGGCGACGCGCTCCACGCCCGTGCGCGCAAACCCGAAGTCGGTCACGTCAACCACGTTCGGATGGCGCAAACGCCCGGCCGCACGCGCCTCGCGCTTGAAGCGTTCGACAAACTCCTCATTGCGCATGAAATCCGGCGCGATAAGCTTCAAGGCGACGAACCGCTCCGTGCCCAGATGCGTCGCCAGATAGACCGCACCCATGCCGCCCTGTCCGAGCAGCCGCTCAAGCCGGTACTTCTCATCGAGCACCTGTCCGACGTAATGCTCCAAGCCCGTCATCGCGTAAGCTATCCTACAGGATATCTGCGCGACTGTCTGCCGTCGTCCGCGCGTCTGATTGAGTCATATTGTGAGTAGGGAACAAACTGTCGAGGCAACATAGAGGACACAGCAGAGAACCTGACAGAGATTAAACTTGTGCTCCTCTGCGTTGCAACTGATCGTGATTGCAATTCAACCCGCCGACTCAGCGGCGTGCGTGGCGCTGAGGGCTGCGCCGATGATGGCGGTCTCGTCGGAGGTGGCGACGACTTCGAGTTGGCTACCTTGCAGCGGACTCATCTTGACCATCTCGTGCAGGTATTGGTCGAGGACGCCCACTTGAATGTAGCGTGCGCTGGGGCCCGTGATGAAGAACTTGCCGGGGCCGTCCATGTGGATTGAGGTGGCGGTCGCGGCGGCGAGCGCGCGATGCCAGTATTTGACAAACTGGACGCAACGTTCGTCGCCCGTGCGCGCGTGCGCGAAGACCTCTTCGGGTTCGAGGTCGAGAAAGCGCCGGCGCATCGCGCGATGGCCCATCACGCCTTCGAGATGGCCCGTGCCGCCGCAGTTGCAAAAGCCCTCTTTCGGATCGAGCGAGACGACCGAGTGCCCGCCCTCCCAGACGCCTTCCGCCTGCGGGTAGCGCCCGAAGCCGACGCCGCTGCCGAGCGTCCAGACGCGAATAAAGTGATCGAGATGACCGAGCGTCGCCGCGACACCGGCGGCGACTGCATCGGCGTCATTCAGGACGTGCACCGGCGCATTGATATCGGCTGCGCGCAGCAGCGCGCCCAGCATCGCCGCGAGGTTCTGGCCCTTCATCTGTTGCAGGTTCGGCGACTCTTCAACGATGCCACCCTTGATCACGCCCGGAAAGCCGACGCCAATCGCGCCGACCTCCTGTCCGCCGCACGCTGCGATCTCGCGCGCCATGCCTTGCGCGATCTCTTCCGCCGGCATCTCTGAGAGACAATCAAACTCACTGTGCTTGTCAGGGAAGATGTGCGTCGCGCCGACGAGTTGATGATCATCAACTAAGCCGACGGCGATATGCTCCATCGCCAATACACCGATTGTTCGCGTCATGGTTAACCTCTCGAGTGTTTGATTCCAGCCCGTCGGAAAGTAGCAGCACACAGGCACAAAGAGCACAAAGTTTTTCTTAGTGTCCTTGTGTGGTTAATCTCTTCAGCTTCCCGGCCCGAAGCGCGAGAGCTTATTGAGACCGTTGAACGCGGCAGCCTTGTAGCACTCTGCGAGCGTCGGGTAGTTGAAGACCGTCTCGATGAAATAATCAATCGTACCTTTGAGCGCAAGCACGGCTTGCCCGATGTGCAGGATTTCGGTCGCGCCTTCGCCGATGATATGGACGCCTAAAATCTCGCGCGTCTCACGATGAAAGATTAACTTCAAGCGGCCCGTCGTGTCGCCGCGAATCTGCCCGCGCGCGATCTCGCGGTAATAAGCGACGCCGGTCTCGTACGGCGCGTCTTCGTCGGTCAACTGCTCTTCAGTCTTGCCGACGAAAGAGATTTCGGGGATCGTGTAGATGCCGTAAGGATAGTTGCCCGGCTCTGTGTGCATATTCGCGCCGAGCGCCCGCCCGACCGCGATGCGCCCCTGCTCCATCGAAACCGATGCGAGCGATGGAAACCCGATCACGTCGCCGACCGCGATGATGTGCGGCTGCTGCGTGCGATATTCTTCATTGACCACGATGCGCCCGCGCGCATCCGCTTCGAGACCGGCCGCGGCCAAGTTGAGATCGTCCACGTTGCCTTGTCGCCCGACCGCGTAGAGCAGCGCGTCGCCCGAAACTTTTTTCTTACTCTTCAGATTCGCCACGACCGTCCCGTCCGGCAACTCTTCGACGCTCTCGACCTCTTCATTCAATCTAAGCGTCACGCGGTTGTCGCGCAGGTGATAACAGAGCGCCTCGACCATCTCTTCGTCAGCGAACGAGAGCAGGCGCGGCATCTTCTCGATCAGAATCACGCGCACGCCCAAAGCCGCGAACATCGAAGTGTACTCGACGCCGATCACGCCGCCGCCGACGACCATCAAGGTGCGCGGCAGTGCGGGCAGCGAAAAAATCTGATCGCTGTTGATGATCGTGCGGTTGTTGAAGGGGACGAGCGGCGATTCGGCGGGGCGCGTGCCGACGGCGATGACGATCAAACCAGCCTCGTACTCGTCCGATTGCCCGCGCGAGTTCTCGACGCGCACGTGGTTCGGATCAATGAAGCTGGCGCGACCCGTCAAGACCTCGATGCCGTTGCGCGAGAGTTGCGCCTGCGTCACGTCAATCTCAGTTTTGATCACGTGCTGCACGCGGAAGGAGAGATCGGCAATCGTGATGTTGTCCTTCACGCGATAGTTCATGCCGTAGATGCTCTGATACTGATAACCGGACAGGTGCATCACGGCTTCGCGCATGGACTTCGAGGGAATTGTGCCCGTGTTGATGCCTGCGCCGCCGATCACTTCGCGCTTCTCGATGACGGCGACGCGCTTGCCGAGCTTCGCGCCCTGTATGGCGGCGCGTTGGCCGGCGGGGCCCGAGCCGATGACGATCAAGTCGTACTGTTGCATAG
>Ga0209153_1000781_pt1 | contig 12864 bp, 11 predicted proteins | sample GraSoiAngelo_120_FD_185877 | JGI IMG/M metagenome (GOLD analysis project Ga0209153, IMG submission 185877) | Grasslands soil microbial communities from the Angelo Coastal Reserve, California, USA - 14_0919_09_20cm (SPAdes) (version 2) | ecosystem: Environmental > Terrestrial > Soil > Grasslands ...
TTATAGTTGGTACTGTATTAGGACTAACACAAATAAGAATAAAAAGATTATTAGCTTATAGTACAATATCTCATATTGGTTTTATATTATTAGCTTTAATAGCTTATAGTATTGAATCATATCAAGCTTATATTTTTTATATAATACAATATATTTTAACAAATTTAAATGCATTTGTTGTAATAATTGGTATTGGTTTTAGTTTATATTTATATTATACAAATGTATCTGAAAATAATAATATATCAGAAAAAAATAATTCTCCAATACAATTAATTAGTCAATTAAAAGGTTATTTTTCTATAAACCCTGCATTAGCTTTGTGTCTAATTATTACTATATTTTCATTTATAGGTTTACCTCCTTTAGCTGGATTTTTTGGTAAACAAATGGTATTAACCAGTGCTTTAAATAACAATCATACCATATTAGTTATTGTTGCAATTTTAACAAGTGTTATAGGTGCTGTTTATTATTTAAGCATTATTAAAACTATATATTTTAATACAAAAGAATACATAAAATCTTATAAAATTGTTCAGATGTCATTATCAAATTATTTATCTATTAGTTTAGCAATTTTAACATTAATTATATCGGTTTTTATATTGATTCCTAATGAACCAATAAATTTATCTAATTTATTAGCTAATTCTTTGGCTGATACTGCAAATATGGATTTTGAAGAAAAAGAATTATATAAATTTTTTTCTGATACTTGAAATCATAAATACAGTAAATATGATATATTAATGAGTAATTTACCATTATTTGTTATAATAAGTATGTGCATAGGATTAGGTATAATTATTTTAATATCTAAAAGTGAAACAGCAACTGTTACTATTACAACTACAGATACAAATAAAGATACAATACAAAAACCAGAAATAACAGTAACAGATAAACCTGCAACAAAAGAAGATCGTACTGTAGTTGATGTTGGTTATACTACTGCATGAGTAGGTAATCGTTTATATAGAGTTCTTTATGATAAAAATCAACAATCAGGTGAGAATTTATTAACTTTATATAATTCTCCTAGATTCATTGCTTCTAATCCTACAAGAGTAACAGTACTAGGTAGACAATTTGTGGGTATTAGATTTAGCAATTCTAATCTAACTGGATATATACAAACAGATTCACGGCGTAGACAACTTAGTTTTCATTATACATTTTACGATGGACATAGTGGTATTTGAGCACCTAAACCTACTAATGCTACAGGTAGAATTATAGGTTTAATTGGTTCACGTGGGGAATTAATATTAGCTAATGGTAGACCAGCATTAGTAGGTCGTACTGGTAATACTTTTTTTATAAGAGGTGGTCTTAATAGTACATAATCAAAAATTTAAATATAAAATAATTAAAAGTGTAACTAATAATTAAAACAAAAAATATGACTAATTTAACTAGAAGTAAATTTCAAGCACATCCTTTTCACTTAGTATCTCCTTCACTTTGACCTTTAAATACAAGTCTGTGTTTATTAGCAACAACTTTTAGTGCAGTATTAAGTTTTCATGGCTTTACAAAAGGTGTTAATTTATTAACTGTGGCTCTTATAAGCGTTGTTTATTCTATGTCTCTATGATTTAGAGATGTTATATCAGAGGGTACATATTTAGGAAATCATACATTAGCAGTACAACGTGGTTTAAGTATGGGAGTAGGTTTGTTTATAGTTTCAGAAGCACTATTTTTTCTTGCTATATTTTGAGCCTTTTTTCATAGTGCATTATCACCTACTATAGAATTAGGAGCAAAATGACCACCTATGGGTATACAAGCAATTAATCCCTTTGAATTACCTTTACTTAATACAATAATTTTGTTATCATCTGGTGTTACTGTTACTTATGCACACCATTCTTTGATACAAGGTAATAGAAATGGAGCATTATATGGCTTAATTTATACAATAATATTAGCTATAGTATTTACAGCGTTACAAGGTATAGAATATACAGTATCATCATTTACTATAGCTGATGGTACTTATACATCTTGTTTTTATTTTGGTACTGGTTTCCATGGATTACACGTTATGATAGGTACTGCTTTTTTAGCAGTAGGTTTCTGACGTTTATTAGCTTATCACTTAACTGAAAATCATCATTTAGGTTTTGAATCAGGAATATTATATTGACATTTCGTAGATGTAGTGTGATTATTTTTATATATTTCTGTTTATTATTGAGGATCATAAATAAAATCACAATATAACTTTTAAAATCTCATTATTACTTTTATATTTACATTTATAAATCAATCAAATTTAACATAAAAATAATAATGAGATTTTTAAAAAAACTATTAATAAGAATTATTATAGCTGCAATATTGTTTTTTGCTAAAGAGTATATTAACTTAGATAATGATTTAGTAAATAGCCTAATAATAATAATATCTACTTTTTTATTAGATTTTAATACTTTTTCATTAGAAATAACTAAAGTATTTTTTAATGGTGAAGAAGGCGAAGGATCTAACAGACAAAATAATAATACTCCAAATCAAGATTCAAGTATAAATCCTCCTTCGTTTGAATAAGCTCCAGAAGATGAAGGAATGTTAGAAGAACTAATTGAAGATGAAGAGGATAGGGCATTTAGGGACGAATAAACTCGATTAATAGCTCAAATTCAACTCAGAGAAGAGGTTATATCTATAAATGAACAAGCTTTATTTGAAAAAATAATAAATATGGATAGACGAATTAGAGACTTTGAAGATTTGAAAAATCAAAGCGAATCAGACGAAAGTATGATTCCAGTCTTGGCTGATATAAAACGTCAACTTGATGAAGATATTGAAGCTCTAAATGAGTATACTAATGTAATAAACGATGAAACATGCGCCTCTAATGCAGAGATAGGTAAACTTATCCTAGATAATGAAAAAAAAGAGCCGCCCTAAGACTAAAAAAGGGTATAAGTGAAAGTGAAAGTGATAGTGAATAGATGTTTTAATTAACAAATAAATTTTATTATTCCCATTATAATAAGTATTATTACTTTGTTTGTAGGTTGGCTTATCATTTAATTGAAAATCATTATCTAAGTTTTTAATTAGCAATATTATATAGACATATTATAATAAAATTAAAATTTAATTTGTATATTATTATTATAATATGTATATATGTTCGTAAATAAATAAAACATTATAAGCAATCCTATGATAAATCATACCCATAACACCATTAATAAATATATTTTTAATTATTTGTTTAACAATAGTTTTACTACAAATTATGATGCTCCTGAACCTTGAGGATTATTTTTTCAGGATAATGCTACACCACAAATGGAAGCATTAGAAGAATTACATAATAATATTATGTTTTATTTAGCGATAATAATGTTTGCTGTAACCTGAATATTTGCATCTATAGTAATAAATTATACTAATTATCGTATATCTAATAAATATATGAATCATGGTACATTAGTAGAATTAATATGAACTATTACACCAGCTTTAATTTTAATATTAATAGCTTTTCCTTCCTTTAAATTATTATATCTAATGGATGAAGTTATAGACCCATCATTAGTTATATATGGTGAAGGTCATCAATGATATTGAAGCTATCAATATCCAGATTTTACTAATAATGACGATGAATATGTAGAATATGATTCCTACATAATACCTGAAAATGATTTAGAAATAGGAAAGCTTAGAATGTTAGAAGTAGATAATCGTGTAATAATTCCAGAATTAACACATACACGTTTTGTAGTTGGAGCAGCAGATGTAATACATTCATATGCATGCCCTGCTTTAGGAATAAAATGTGATGCTTATCCAGGAAGATTGAATCAATCATCAGTTTATTTAAATAGAGAAGGTACTTATTTTGGTCAATGTTCAGAAATATGTGGAATATTACATAGTTCTATGCCTATAGCTATACAATCCGTTAAATTAAGTAAATTCTTATATTGATTATATGATCAATTAGGATCATAATTTACTATATATGTATAAAAATATAAAAAAGTAGATTACAAGCTTTTAAACAAAAGTTAATAATCACATATATACACTATAATATTTATAAATTTAATTAATAAACATGTTAAATATACAATCATTAATCGCAATTATAGAAGTTATAATTGTAATAGTACCAGCATTATTAACGGTAGCTTTTGTAACAATAGCAGAAAGAAAAACTATGGCAAGTATGCAACGTAGATTGGGTCCTAATATTGTAGGATATTGAGGTACTCTTCAAGCATTTGCTGATGCTCTTAAATTGTTATTAAAAGAATACGTAGGACCTACACAAGCTAATTTAATTTTATTTTTTTTAGGACCAATAATAACTTTAATATTTTCATTATTAGGTTATGCAGTAATACCTTATGGACCAGGTCTTACTATAGCTGATTTAAATTTAGGTATATTATATATGCTAGCTGTTTCTTCTTTATCTACTTATGGTATATTATTAGCAGGTTGATCGGCTAATTCAAAATATGCTTTTTTAGGTTCATTGAGAAGTACTGCTCAATTAATTAGCTATGAATTAATTTTAAGCTCTGCTATATTATTAGTTGTTTTATTAACAGGTAATTTAAATATGACTATTAATATTGAAGCACAAAAAATTATTTTTTTTGCGATACCTTTATTACCTATATTTATTGTATTTTTTATAGGATGTATAGCAGAAACAAATAGAGCTCCATTTGATTTAGCTGAAGCTGAATCTGAATTAGTTAGTGGTTTTATGACAGAACACTCAGCTGTAATATTTGTATTTTTCTTCTTAGCTGAGTATGCAAGTATTGTTTTAATATGTATATTCACTAGTATTTTATTTTTAGGTGGTTATTTAAGTATATTTTCATTAGATTTTTTATTAAACATAATTTATATTTTTAATATAAACATAAATATATTTAATAGTTTAATTGATGAAACTAATATTAATTTTTTTAACCTATTAATTGATGGGTTAGTTTCTAGTTTAATGTTAGGATTAAAATCTAGTTTATTAATTTTTGTTTTTATTTGAGCTAGAGCTTCTTTACCTAGAATCCGGTTTGATCAGTTAATGTCTTACTGTTGAACTATATTATTACCTATTATTATTGCATTTATAATATTAATACCATGTATAGTTTATAGTTTATGCTTAATTCCTACAAATTTTTATTTAATTTAATTTAAATATAATGAACCGATTTATATCCCATTTAGGGTATTAATATTTTTATGAAATTATTCTTATTATAAATATAAATATATGCCTCAATTAATACCATTTTTTTTTGTTAATCAAGTAATATTTAATTTTGCTTTACTTACATTAATTATATATATGTTTACTAAATATATGTTACCAAGATTTGTACGTTTATTTAAAGCCCGTTTACATTTAAATAACATGTAAGATCAAAATTTGAGTTGAATTATAAAATAAATATAATTTAACTTAAAGGAGTAAGTAGTAGATGGTTTGCTATTGGACTGCAAATCCTTATGAAGGGGTTCGATTCCTCCTTATTCCTTTTTAATTCAAAATATAGTCATAAATTAATCTATAATATATATAATGAAATTTTCACTAATATTGTTTTTAATAGGGATTTTAGGCTTTGTTTTAAACAGAAAAAATATAATATTAATGCTTATTTCAATTGAAATAATGCTATTATCTATAACACTTTTAATATTGATAAGTTCATTAAGCTTTGATGATATATTGGGTCAAACTTTTTCTGTGTATATAATAGCTATAGCTGGAGCAGAATCTGCAATAGGTTTAGGTATATTAGTAGCTTTTTATAGATTAAGAGGTAGTATAGCGATAGAATATAAATAATGTATTTAGCTTTGATAATACTACCTATATTAGGTTCAATAGTATCCGGGTTTTTTGGAAGAAAAATTGGAGTTAGCGGATCACAATTAATAACATGTATTTGTATAATAATAACAACATTTTTATCTATAATAGCTTTTATAGAAGTAGGTTTAAATAATATACCTGTTACAATAAATCTTTTTAGATGAGTAGATGCAGAAACTCTTAATATATCTTGAGGATTTAATTTTGATTCATTAACAGTTTCTATGTTAATACCTGTATTAATAGTATCTTCTTTAGTACATGTATATTCTATAGGATATATGAGTCATGATCCACATAATCAAAGATTTTTTAGTTATTTAAGTTTATTTACATTTATGATGATTATACTTGTAACTGCTAATAATTTTTTATTAATGTTTGTTGGTTGAGAAGGTGTAGGAATATGTTCTTATCTTTTAGTGAGTTTTTGATTTACTAGAATAGCAGCGAATCAAAGTTCTATGGCCGCATTTTTAATGAATAGAGTAGGTGATTGTTTTTTAACAATAGGTATATTTGCTGTTTTATGATCGTTTGGAAATATAGATTATTATACAGTATTCTCTTTAGCTCCTTTTTTTAATGATAATATTATTACTATCATTGGTATATGTTTATTAATAGGTGCTATGGCTAAAAGTTCTCAAATAGGTTTACATCTTTGATTACCTATGGCTATGGAAGGTCCTACACCAGTTTCTGCATTAATTCATGCAGCTACTATGGTAACTGCAGGTGTATATTTATTAATGCGTACATCACCTATAATAGAATATAGTTCTACTGTTTTATTACTTTGTTTATGAACAGGTGCTATTACTACAGTGTTTAGTTCACTTATAGGTTTATTTCAACAAGATATAAAAAAAGTTATAGCTTATTCTACTATGAGTCAATTAGGTATGATGGTAATAGCTATAGGTTTGTCTTCTTATAATATAGCATTATTTCATTTAATTAATCATGCTTTTTATAAGGGTTTACTTTTTTTAGGTGCAGGTGCAGTTATACATGCAGTTGCTGATAATCAAGATTTTAGAAAGTATGGTGGATTAATAGCTTATTTACCATTGACATATTCAGTTATGTTAATAGCTTCTCTTAGTTTAGTAGCAATACCTTTTATGACAGGGTTTTATTCAAAAGATTTTATACTTGAATCAGCTTATGGTCAATATTATTTATCTAGTATAATAGTTTATTTTATAGCTACTCTAGGTGCAATGTTTACTACATTATATTCGGTTAAGGTTTTATATTTAACCTTTTTAACTAATCCTAATGGATCATTAATAAATTATAAACAATATAATGCTGCTCATGAAGGTGATATTTTTATGAGTATGCCCTTAATAATACTAGCAATATTTTCTATATTTTTTGGTTATCTAACTAAAGATATCTTTATAGGATTAGGTTCTGGATTTTTCTCAGATAATAGTATATTTATTCATCCTCTACATGAAATTATGTCAGATACTGAATTTGCAGTACCTGTTTTATTTAAATTACTGCCTTTATTTTTAACTATAACATTAAGTTTAATATCAATATTATTCACAGAATTTTATCCTAAATTACTTATTAAATTTAAGTTATCTAATATTGGTTACAATTTATTCAGTTTTTTTAATCAAAGATTTTTAATGGAACTTTTTTATAATAAATACATTTCCAATATTATATTTAAATTAGGAGGCCAAACTACAAAAGTAATGGATAAAGGTTCAATTGAACTTTTCGGACCTTATGGTTTAGAAAAAAAATTAACAAATTTAAGTAAATTTATAGGTAATTTAAGTACAGGTGTTGTGACTTCATATGCTTTATACATTTTAATAGGTTTAATTTTTTATATATCTATATTATATTATGGTGTAAGACTTGATATTTATTTAGAATTATTATTAATATTATTTGGCTTCATACATTTAAAAAAAATTGATAAAATAATATAAACTAAAAATTAAGATTAATTAAAAGAAAACATATATATAGATATAAATATAAATATCAATGAGGATATTTAAAAGTCATCCTTTATTAAAAATAATAAATTCTTATGTAATAGATTCACCTACACCTTCCAATATAAGTTATTTGTGAAATTTTGGTTCATTATTAGGGTTATGTTTAGTAATACAAATAATAACAGGTGTAACATTAGGTATGCATTATACACCTAATGTTATAGAAGCATTTGATTCAGTAGAACACATAATGAGAGATGTAAATAATGGATGACTAATACGTTATTTGCATTCAAACACTGCTTCAGCTTTTTTTTTCTTAGTATATTTACATATAGGTAGAGGATTATATTATGGATCGTATAGAACACCAAGAACATTAGTATGAATAATTGGAACTATTATATTTATTATAATGATGGCTACGGCTTTCCTAGGTTATTACTATAGCCTAAAATGATATTAATTAAAAAGTAAATAAAATAATTCATATTATAGTCCCACGAATTTAAATTTTTATGCAATCTTTATAGAAAAATAAAAATAAAGTGGAATAAAGAATAAAATTCTTTGGCAATATTAGTGAAAACGATTAAATAATTTTAATTGAACATTATTGGATTAAACAATTTTAATTAAAGATCGTCGGTTATATAAATAATCGCTACAGACTAGATCACTAATAGGTAACTGAAATGTTGCTTAATGTATAGTCGAGACTTATAGTTAAAATTTAACTATTAGGGTTTATTTATTATAAGTTACTCTAATTTTATAACAATAAATTTGTATGTATTACCTTACGGTCAAATGTCTTTATGAGGTGCAACTGTTATCACTAATTTAATGAGTGCAATACCTTGAGTAGGACAAGATATAGTAGAATTTATTTGAGGGGGATTTAGTGTTAATAATGCTACTTTAAACAGATTTTTTTCTTTACACTTTGTTTTACCTTTTGTTTTAGCAGCTTTAGCTGCAATGCATTTAATTGTATTACATGAATCATCAGGTTCTGGTAATCCTTTAGGTATATCAGCTAATTACGATAGATTACCTTTTGCACCATATTTTTTATTTAAAGATTTAATAACTATATTTATATTTATAATAATTTTATCAATATTTGTATTTTTTATGCCTAATATTTTAGGTGATAGTGAAAATTATGTTATGGCTAATCCTATGCAAACACCACCTGCAATAGTACCAGAGTGATATCTTTTACCTTTTTATGCTATATTAAGATCTATACCTAATAAACTTCTAGGTGTTATAGCAATGTTTTCTGCTATATTAGCATTATTATCAATGCCATTTACTGATTTATCTAGATTAAGAGGTATACAATTTAAACCTTTAAGTAAAATAGCCTTTTTTATATTCGCGGCTAATTTTTTAATTTTAATGCAATTAGGAGCTAAACATGTGGAATCTCCATTTATAGAACTAGGTCAAATATCTACTGCTTTATACTTTGCACATTTTTTAATTATTGTACCTATTACTACGTTGGTAGAAAATAGTTTAATAGATTTAACTATAAATGCAAAATATTAATAAAATCACATTATAACTTTTAAATTCTCATTATTACTTTCAGATTTACATTTAATATTCCGATATTATATAATATGACAAGTTTAACATTTTTTTTTATATTCATACCTATATTAGCACTAATATTATTAATAATTAATATAATATTATCACCTCATAATCCTTATCAGGAAAAAAATAGTGCATTTGAATGTGGATTTCATTCATTTTTAGGTCAAAATAGAACACAATTTAGTATTTCTTTTTTTATATTTGCATTATTATTTCTACTATTTGATTTAGAAATTCTATTAATATATCCTTATATAGTAAGTGCATATTCTAATGGAATATATGGTTTAATAATTATGTTAATATTCTTCTTTATATTAACACTAGGTTTTGTATTTGAACTAGGTAAAAGTGCATTAAAAATAGATAGTAGACAAATTGATAGTTTTCAAATAAAAAATTGAAAACAAATTGTTTTTCTAAACAATTAGTAATATACATATTATTACTATATTAAAAAATATATTTTTCATACAAAAAAATATAACCGGAAACTGTATTTCCTGTATTCCACACAGGATAAGGAATATGATATTTCTTAATATATATTAAGGCAAGTATAAAAAGAAACTATTATGAATAAATTGCTATAAACCAAAGTTTAATTACATTAAATTAAACTAAGAGAAATCTTGTAATAAACAAAGTGAACTGAAACATCTAAGTAACTTTAGGAAAATAAATCAAACGAGATTCTATTATTAATGTGAACTAAAGTAGAACAGCTTTTAAGTAAAATGGTATATCTGTTTGAACAAAGGGGAACCTTCCTCTAAAGCTAAATATGGTATTATAAGCAATAGTGAATAGTAACCGTGAGGGAATTTATTTAATAGTAGTTTTATAAGCAGCTTAAGTAAAATTTAAATAAATAATAAAAGCGTACCTTTTGCATAATGGGTCAGCAAGTTAATATTAGATGCAAGCAGTAAAAAACTGCCTAGATAAACCGATTATGAAATAATGAATAAGTATCTAAAATTAGACCCGAAGACTAGTGATCTTACTATTATCAGGATTATAAAAGTCCGAACGGGTTATCGTTGTATAGATATCCGAAGAATAATAGTAAGTAAGTGAAAGACAAAACTGACTAGTTTAGCTGGTTTTCCGCGAAACCTATATAAGTAGGTAATTTAATTAATATCTTAGCAGGTACAGAACTGTGATCTCGAACAATTTGTTATATTTTGTATACATCGGGGGATCGTGAAGATTTTATCGGAGAGTATTTGCACTCGAAAGGGTTAAGATAAATATTAAATAATCGGACATAGGACGATAAGGTTGTATGTCTAAAGGGAAACAGCCCTAAACAAGAGTTAATAAGGTTCCAAAATTATTGTTAAGTGAAATAAAGGATGTTCCTCCAAATACAATCAGGAAATAGGCTTAGAAGCGGCCACTTTTTAATGATCTCGTAACAGAGCACTGATTTATATAATAGGAGATTACACCGAAAATTTAACGGATCTAAACAATATACCGAAACCTTGTCCATATATATATATACATATTAATATATATGGGGTAGCGGAACATTGAATAAATCTCAGACTTAGATTATGTAATCTATGAATTAGATAATTCAAGTGATAATGCTGATATGAGTAACGAAAAAGAAATTAATAATTGCTCGCCTAAAGCTTATGGTATTTGATAAAATCAACGGCCTCTAAGAAAAAGTTAAAACAAATTTCGATGAGTAAATTTAAAAGTCGACAAAACCAAGTCAAAGTGGGCTTGGTTCTGGAAAATCGATTAAAAATAAAAAAACCGTACCTAAATACTACCACAAGTAAGCTAGTAGAGAATACGAAGGCGTTTGAGTAATCAATCATTAAGGAACTCGGCAAATTAACTCACGTAACTTCGGGATAAGGTGGGCCATTTTTATTTTTAATTAATTTAAAAAGAGGAAGCATAAAATAGTGTTGTACGACTGTTTAATTAAAACAAAGCACTCTGCTAAGATACTAATCGATATATTGAGTGTGATGTCTGCCCTGTGTCGGCTGGGTAACGAATTTATTTAACTATTACAAGTTAGATTTTGAAGGAAACCCCGATAAACGGCGGCCTTACCTATAAGGGTCCTAAGGTAGCGGAATACCCTGGCCGTTAAATGCGGTCTTGCATGAATGATGTAACGATACAACAGCTGTCTTGATGATTGGCTCAGTGAAATTGGAATAACTGTGCAGATACAGTTTACCTCTAGATAGACGAAAAGACCCTATGCAGCTTTACTGTTACTAATTTAATCTATAATATAAGAATTTCCAGTGTATAAGGTTGTTGATTATAGAACTATTAATTTATATAATATATTATTATAATAATTATTCATATAAATTGTCTATAACTCTATTTTGAAAACACAAATGAGACACCTTTATTTACTTTATTATGGTTTTTGATTGGAAGGCAGTTTATGCGGGGCACAGATCCCATAAAAAGTACCTGGGTATATCCAAAATTCTAATTGTAAAATTGCATGTTTTATTCTGCTGTAAAACATATTGAAGTGATAGTTCACTTTTTACTGTTTTTACTTTTAGTTTGTTATTAATTATTTATTAATAATTATTCAGTTACTATTGTATTAAATACGATTTTATATTTTATTTAAGTAAGATTTTAACTATATGGTGAATAGATGTAAATAAAAATTATTAAATAATTAATGATTTTTAATTGTACAAAAAGTATTTACTTTTTTTATGATACTTAATATTACTTTAAAAGTTTAATGGCTTAATCTTGCTTTACTGTTAGACCTACAAGTCTATCAGTCGCGTAAGCGGGGCATATGATCGCAAGATACGTAAAGGAAAGGTCTTGGATTTTTGAAAAAGTTACGCTAGGGATTAAAAAATAATAAGTCCCCCAATTATTAAAAAATATTGGTAATTATCTGGGTAAATTTCAAAAAAAACTTAACTAATACCGTGAAGTTAATTTGAAGCGAAACTTATTATTTTATAAGAACGTTCAACGACTAAAAGATTAAAATTAATCTTATTTCTTAATAATCCAGCATTTATTGTAAGATTTTAATTGTAGAATCTTAGTTGTATAATAATTAAAGTATATAAATATATTTTAATTAAATATAAATTGTATAATAAATATGTTAGAATTATTTAAATTAAATTATAATAAAAAAACTGAAAATAAAAAAATCAAATCTCGTACTAGTAATAAAAAACAGGATAAACATAATCCTTCTACAATTAGAGAATGAAATAATAGTATATACGTATATAATAAAAATGCAATTAATTTAATACCTCAAAGTACAGTATTGGCTATTAAATTAATAAAAAGTTATTTTAACCTTTATAATTATAGACTTGAACGTGAAATAAGAGCAAATAGATTACTACTTAGATTAAGAAGACT
>Ga0209153_1000782_pt1 | contig 12859 bp, 10 predicted proteins | sample GraSoiAngelo_120_FD_185877 | JGI IMG/M metagenome (GOLD analysis project Ga0209153, IMG submission 185877) | Grasslands soil microbial communities from the Angelo Coastal Reserve, California, USA - 14_0919_09_20cm (SPAdes) (version 2) | ecosystem: Environmental > Terrestrial > Soil > Grasslands ...
CTCGACCTTCTGCGTGAGGAGGAAGTAAGGACCATGGGCCGCCTTAGGATCGTGTTGACAGGCGCAGGCTGCTTGTCCGCACTTCATCCGGCGTTCACAGAGCGAACCTCGTCGCATCGGTTGCGGACGCGAGAAGGCTGCTGCTAATTGTGCAATGCGGGAAGGCACTACAGGTGTGAGATTATCCATGCTCGTCCTCCTGCAGTATATAATACTGCAGGAAGACGAGGAAATCACACCTTTTCTCGAAAGCGCCTCCCTGCTGGCGTGCGCCCGACAACCGGACTGGCGTTGACGCTCTTCACCGTTTTGGGAGACGATGACAGGTTTGCTCTAGGAATGGGAATGGATTTGGGACTCCATGGCCGCGTAGCCATCGTTGCGGCCGCTAGCAAAGGCTTGGGCCGCGCCGTCGCCGAAGAACTTGCGCTGGAAGGCGCTCACGTTGCCGTTTGCGCTCGTACGCCCGGAACTCTTGCTGAGACCGCTCTAGAGATCCGCAAATCCACCGGACAGGAAGTTTTTCACCAAGCCCTCGACGTAACCGATTCGGCGGCAGTGGCTAGTTTTGTTGCTGCGGTCGAATCTCGCTGTGGCCGAGTCGATATTTGCGTCACCAATTCCGGCGGCCCTCCGTCCAACTCCTTTAAGAACACCAAGCCGGAAGAATGGCGCTCCGCCGTGGACCAGCTTTTGATGAGCACGGTCTTCTTCGCCAGAGAGACTCTGCCGCGCATGCAGAAAAACAAATGGGGACGGCTGATTACCATAACCTCGTCAGCCGTCAAGCAACCCGTCGACGGCCTTTTGCTTTCCAATTCTGTGCGCGCGGCCGTCACCGGCTTGGCGCGCACCCTTGCCAACGAATACGCCGCCGATGGCATCACCGTGAACAACGTTTGTCCGGGTTACACGCGCACCGCTCGTCTCGACGGTCTTGCCTCTACCATTTCCGCGCGCATGGGCGTTAAGCCGGAGGAGGTCTTTGCGGGTTGGCAACGCGAAATCCCGGCGCGTCGCCTCGGCACGCCGCGGGAATTTGCCGCCGTCGTGGCTTTTCTCGCTTCCGAGCGCGCCAGCTATGTTACGGGCGCTTCCCTAGCTGTCGACGGTGGTCTCGTCAGGAGCCTGCTCTAAACTCGATGACCACCGCGCGCGTCGGTTTCAAAGCTCATCTGACCGCCATCACTACGATCCAAGGGGCGGGACATCAGATTCACAGGAGCTAAAAAATGACCATGCCATCCCATCACCATGCAGATCGTCTGCGCCGAGCCGCTATTTTGCTCGCCGCTTTGCCGGTGGTTTTTGTCGCGGCCTCGCAACTTCGTGCGGACGAACCTTATGCCCGTTCGCGCGACTATGATTTGCAGCATTCCCGCATCGCCCTGCATTTCGACATCGAGCACAAGAAAGTCCTTGGCGAGATCACCCACACGCTCTCTATTCTCCGCGACGGCACGAGCAAAATCGCCTTCGATTCGGTCGGCCTGGCCATCGAGAACGTCACCGTCAACAAGTCCTCGGCCAAATTCGAAACGACCGCTAACCAACTCATCGTCCCGCTCCCCGCTGCCGCGAAAACTGGCGAAAAATTCGACGTTTCCATCCGCTACGAAGGTAAGCCCACCAAGGGCATGTACTTTATCCTTCCTGACAAGGACTATCCCGATCGTCCCATTCAAATCTGGACGCAAGGCGAATCGGAAGACACGCGCTATTACCTCCCCACCTACGACTACCCCAACGATCGCCTCACTACAGAAACCATCCTCACCGTTCCCGCTTCCTGGCTCACCGTTTCGAATGGAAAGCTCATCAGCGTTAGCGATGCTGGCAAAGGCCTCAAAACTTGGGACTGGCGCGAGTCCGTTCCCAGCTCAACCTACCTCCTCACCGTGGTCGCCGGCGAGTTCGACGAAGTCAAAGACTCCTGGCGTGGCATGCCCGTCACGTACTACGCGCCGAAGGGCCGAGGTGATCGGCTTTCCGTGAACTACGGCCGAACTCCGGCGATGATCGATCTCTTCAGCAAAAAACTCGGCGTTGACTTTCCCTGGGAAAAATACGCGCAGGTCATGGTCGACGACTTCGTGGCCGGTGGCATGGAGAATTCCAGCGCGACCACGAATACCAGCAGTTCGCTGCATCATCCCAAAATCGCCGCCGAAAACTACACCGATGAAGACGGCCTCATCTCGCACGAACTCGGCCACCAATGGTTCGGCGATCTGGTTACTTCGAAGGATTGGGGCGATATCTGGCTCCATGAAGGTTTCGCAACCTTCATGGAGAACGTATGGATGGAAGCGCATTACGGCAAAGATCAAGCCGACTACGAACGCTGGGAGGGCGCGCGTGGATGGTTCTCAGAAAGCAACCTTTTCAGCAAGTCTATCGTTCGTTTCGACTTCAACGACTCCAGTGAATTTGACGGCAACGCCTACACCAAGGGCGGTTGGATCTTGCACATGCTTCGTCATCAACTTGGCGATGATGCTTTCTATCGCGCTCTCCAGCACTACCTCGAAGTGAACCGCGGCAAAAATGTGGTCACTGCCGACCTCTCCAAAGCGATCGAACAATCTTCACACGTTAACGTGGATCAATTTTTTACCCAGTGGTTTTATGGGGCGGGCGCGCCGAAATTCGATCTGAGTTATTCCTACGACGACGACAAGCATCAGGTTGCTCTGACCGTCAAGCAGACGCAGAAAGTCGAAGGCCGCGTGGGCGTCTTTCGCGTCCCGGTTGACGTCGAAATCAAGACCGCATCCGGCCCCAAGCTTTATCCCATTACCGTTTCGAAGGCCGAGCAGGTCTTCACCGTTCCATCGGACTCCGCCCCGCTCATGGTGCTCTTCGACAAAGGGGACAACATTCTCAAGACTGCCGAATTTCACAAAGAAAAGAAGGAATGGCTCTATCAGTTGAAAAACGCCAGAGACTTCGCCGATCGTGCCGACGCGGTTGAGGCGCTCGAAAAAATCAAGAATGATGAGGCAGTGGTGAGCGCTCTTGGTGCTGCCTTGCGCAGCGACACGTTTTGGGGGCTTCGCGCCACCGCTGCGGATGCTCTGGGCCACATTGGCACTCCCGCCGCATCCAAACAGCTCCTTGAGGCGCTGAATTCTGCAAGCGAGCCCTGGGTGCGCAATCGTATCGTGGCCGCTCTGGGTAATTTCAAGGACGACTCCGCCGTCGCCGCGAAGCTCACCGATATCGCCAAAAACGATAGTTCCTATCGCGCTCGCGCCGCCGCGTTCGAAGCGCTTGGCCGCCTGAAATCGCCCGGCGCTCTCGCAACCCTGGAAGCCGCAGTGTCGTCGGAATCTCCCGACGGCTACCTTCGCAATGCCGCGCTCCGCGCTCTCGGCCCCCTTGGCGATGACCAGGCTGTGCAGCTTCTCGAACAGTGGGCCGCGCCGGGCAAGCCCATGCAAGCGCGCACCTCGGCCATTCACAGCCTGGCGAGCCTTGAGAAGAAAAATGAGGACATCACCAAACAAATCGCCGGCTATCTGAGCGAGCCCGATTTTCCGGTTCGCATGGCCGCCATCTTCGCTCTCGGTGGTCGCGGGGATGCCACGGCGGTGCCCGCCCTCGAGGCGCTTCTCAAAAGCGAAGACCTCAGCATCGAAATGGTTCCGGTGATCAAGGAACAAATCGCGCGCCTCGAGGAGCCTGCCGCCTCGCAATCTCCGCCCGCTGGCAACGGTCGAGAGTCCGCCGGCGGTTCCGCGTCAGAAAAGAGCGAGGACTCGGAAGCGGTTCTACAGCGCCTGGATAAACTTGAACATTTGGTTCAGGAAATGAATGACCGTCTCAAATCCATCGAAACACGCTTGCCGCCGAAGTCAGACCGTTGACTTATCTAGAGTTTTACCGGCGAAAAGTTAAGCCCTCGGAATTCCGAGGCCCTGCTTCTGTTTGTCGCAAGCCTTTTCTCTTACCGGTCTGCCAGCAGAATCCGCAAATCCCGCAAGTTATTTCCTGTCGGCCCTGTCAAGATGGCGTCTCCCAGCTTCGAAAAAAACGTAAACGCATCGCTTCGCCGGAAAGAATCCTTCGGATCGAGTCCCGCCTCGCCCGCTCGCTCGAGCGTTTGCCCATCCGCCACCGCTCCTGCACCGGAGCTGTTTCCATCAATTCCGTCAGTTCCCGCGCTCAAAACTGCGACTTTCTTCCCCGCGATTTTTTCCACGCTTGACAGCACGAAGGCGGAGTTTCGTCCTCCAGTTCCGTTTCCGGTCACCGGCGAGCTCACTTCTCCATCTGCGATCAGCGCGACACGTTGCCCGCGATACAGCGCGCGCAACTCTTCGAGCTGCTGCAGCAACGATTCCACCGCCTTCTCGACCGGCCAATCGTCGGTCGAATTATCACAGCAGGTCACAAAACCCAACGCCTCTGCCGTCCGGTGCGCCGGATGAAGCAAGTCGTCCATTCCCAGGGTGAGCGAAAAGTACGATTTGCGGAAAGCCGGCTCGCTGGCCTTGGGCGTCTCGGGCATCTTTTCTTCGTCGAGCCACTTCTGCAACGCAGGCGAAAACTTCTCGCGCAACCCATACTCTTGAATAATCCGTTTCGCGTCCGCCGCCGTCGTGGGATCCGGCAGGGTCGGCCCAGAAGCCAGCGCAGACTCCTTGCCCATGGGCACATCGCTTACGCCCAGCGTGATCTTCGTCGCCCCGGGGGCGGCCGTCGCCAACCGTCCGCCCTTCACCGCCGACAAATGCTTCCGCACCGTATTGATTTCATCGATGCTCGCCCCGCAGCTTACCAGCGCGTTATGCAACTGCTGCACCTCCTCGAGCGTTTGTTTCGAATCGAGAGGCAGCTCCATCAGCGCTGATCCGCCTCCCGACAGCAGAAAAAACACTAAAGTCCTTTCATCACATTTCTTCAAGAGCGCCAGAATGGCCTCCGCCGCTTTCCAACTATCCTCATTGGGCATCGGATGGCCCGCCGCAAAATACTTCAGGCCGGGCACAGCCTTTCGTGGAGGAACGGGAGCCGACACTACTCCTTCAAATCCCACGAACGGCGCCAGCGTTAAAACCAGCCCTTCTACCATTGCGTGAGCCGCTTTTCCCACCGCCACCACGCGAATTTTCCCGAAGTCCTTCAGGTCGAATGTTTTTTCGCCGCAGGTGATTCGTGTGCCCTGCCGCCGCAGCTTCCTCTGCATCGTCGCGGGGATATCAATCGCGGCAAGGGTCTCATGGAAAATTTGGCGGGCGAGTTGTTTGAGATCCGCCATGAGAGGATGGTCCGAGGCCCCGGTTTATCCCTTCAGCACTTCCGGATTCAGCACGTTCGCAGGACGCCGCCCCTTAAAAACTGCGACCACGTTTTCTGCCGCCATGGACGCCATCTTTGTTCGCGTCTCGAGCGACGCCGAAGCCATGTGGGGCGCCAGCACCACGTTCGGGCGCTTCAGACCCGGATGAATCGCCGGCTCTTTTTCAAACACGTCCAGCGCGGCGCCTGCAATTTTCCCGTTCTCTAGAGCCGTTACCAGCGCCGCCTCATCCACGACTGGCCCGCGCGAAGTGTTGATCAAAAAAGCCGTCCGCTTCATGCGCTCAAATTTCTCGGCATTGAAAAGCCCTCGCGTCTCCGCAAGCAGCGGCGTGTGGATGCTAATGAAATCGGACTCCGCCAGCAGGGCATTCATGTCCCGGAACTCCACTCGCAACTCTTTCTCCACCTCCGGTGTCGGGCGCACTGCGTCGGTATAAATCACCTTCATCTGAAAGCCGCTCGCTCGCCGCGCCACGGCTCGGCCAATGCGTCCGAATCCCACGATCCCGAGAGTTTTCCCCCATACATCTGTTCCTACCAGCTGATCCAGGTCCCAGCCTTTCCATTTTCCCGAGCGGGCCAGCGCCTCACCCTCACCCAACCGCCGCGCCACTGCCATCAGCAGGGTCCACGCAAAATCCGCGGTCGTTTCGTCCAGCACGCCGGGAGTGTTTGTCGCCACCACTCCGCGCTTGGTGCACGCCGCCACGTCAATATTGTCGAAGCCCACCGCCACGTTCGCCGCAATCTTCACTTTGGGCGCGGCCTGCAGCAATTCCTCGTTCACTTTTTCGGTCAGCAGGCAGATCAGCGCTTCTTTATCCTTCACCCGCCGCAGCACTTCTTCGCGTGGCGGCCGCTCGGGCTTTTCCCAATACTCCGCGTCGCAATGTTCCTGCAGAATTGTTCTTGCGGGTTGAAACAATCGGTGGGTCGCAAGAACCCTCGGTTTCGCCATTTTCCCTCATCTGGTCCTGGGGAGTTCACACTAACACATTCGCTCACCCTGCATGCAACTTCACGTTGCGTGTTTCCTGGAAATCTCACTATAGTGCCAGATGCGCCATCGAAGGCGCTCGCTATGCACGCTGGCCTTCTTCGCGATCTCGAAAAGCTTCTCGGTTCTTCCTCCGTTCTGTTTCAGCCGGAAGACGTCCTGCTCTACGAGTACGATGGGTCGGTCGAAAAAGGTCGCCCGGACATCGTCGTCTTTCCCACCACCACGCAAGAGGTCTCGCAAATCGTCAAACTCGCGGTGAAGGACAACGTCCCCATCGTCGGCCGCGGCGCCGGCACCGGCCTTTCTGGCGGAGCGCTCGCGCGCATCGGTGGCGTCATGATCGTTTTCGCGCGCATGAATCGCATTCTCTCGATCGACCCGGAAAATCAGCGCGCCGTGGTGCAACCCGGCGTCGTCAATTTCGACCTCACGCTTGCACCCGATCCCTCCAGCCAAAAATCCTGCACGATCGGCGGCAATGTGGCGGAAAATGCCGGTGGCCCGCACACGCTCGCTTACGGCGTCACCGCCAATCACGTGACCGCACTCGAACTGGTCCTCCCTGACGGCGAAATTGTTCGCGTCGGTAGCGCGCAAGGCGACGCTCCCGGCTACGACCTGACCGGCCTTTTCGTTGGTTCCGAAGGCACGCTCGCTCTGGTTACCGAAATTACCGTCAAACTCACGCGCAAGCCGGAAGCCATCAAAACGCAACTCGCAATTTTCGATTCCGTCGACGATGCCGCCGAAACCGTCGTCGACGTCACCGCGCGCGCCATCATTCCCGCCGCTTGCGAAATGCTCGATGGCTGGACCCTTCGCGTCGTCGAAGACTTCGTTCACGCCGGTTTCCCGCGCGATTGCGCCGCCGTGCTGCTTCTCGAAGTCGAAGGTCTCGCGGAAGCTGTCACGGCACAGGCTGCCGCGATCACCGACGTCTGCAAAACGCACCACGCGCGCGAAGTTCGTCTCGCTCGGGACAATGCCGAACGCGAACTTCTGTGGAAAGGCCGCAAAAACGCTTTTGGCGCTCTCGGCCGCCTCGCCCCCAGCAACTACGTCCTTGACGGCGTCATTCCTCGCACCAAACTTCCACAAACGCTTCGCCATGTCCGCGAAATCGGCGCGCGCTACGGCTTCGACATTTGCAATATTTTTCACGCTGGCGATGGCAACCTTCATCCCATCGTTCTTTACGACCCGCGCGACAAAGGCCAATTCGAACGCGCCATGCAAGCCTCCGCCGAAATCATTCGCTATTGCGTGGAAGTCGGCGGCACGCTTACCGGCGAGCACGGCATCGGCATGGAAAAGGCCGAGTTGATGCCGCTTCTTTTCTCCGACGCGGATTTCGATCTTATGCGCCGCGTCCACGACGCTTGCAATCCCGCCTGCTTGCTCAATCCCGGCAAAATCTTTCCACTCAGCAAAGGCTGCGGCGAAATCCGCATCCGCGCTAAGTCCTCTTCTCGCCCGAGCCCGTCATGATCTGGTTCTTTTTGTCTCCTCGCACAGATCGGCCCGGTTGCTATTCTCCTTTGCGATGGTGCTGCTCTCGCTCCTGTTTCTCTGCGTTTCTCTGCGGCTCGGAGTTGTCTTTTCTCTTCTTCTTTTTTCCTCTTTCAGCTTTCGACTGTCGACTTCGTCTCACTGCCGTTGTCCCATGACTAGCGCCGCTTCCAACTTCGCCGCCCGCCTGGCATCCGCCATCGGCGCTTCTCGCGTCTCCGCCGATCCGGCAGAATGCACGGAATACGCCGTCGACGAAATCGTGCCAGCCGCGGTGGCAAAGCCTTCTGCTACCGAAGAAGTCGCCGAGATCGTGCGCTTCGCCGCTCTCGAAAAGCTCGCTCTCATCCCTTGCGGCAATCGCAGCAAACTCGAAATCGGCATGCCTCCTTCGCGCTACGATCTGGCCTTAGACATGACCGGTCTCAACCAAATCGCCCACTACGATCCTGGCGACCTCACCGTCGGCGTCGATGCCGGGGCGAATTTCAACGATCTTGCCGCTCCCCTCTTCAAGCAAAAACAATTTCTCCCGCTTTTGGTTCCTTTTTATTTCGAATCGACCATCGGCGGCATCATCGCCTCGGGTCTGGACTCCTCGCTTCGCCATTCCTGCGGCACTGCCCGCGACTTCCTCATTGGAGCTGAATTCGTTGATGGCACCGGCCGCCTCTGTAAGAGCGGTGGTCGCGTCGTCAAGAATGTCACCGGCTACGATCTTCACAAGCTCCTCATTGGCTCGCTTGGCACTGTCGCGGTGATTACCCGCCTCAATTTCCGCACTTTTCCCGCACCGCCAGCGAGCCGCAGCTTCGTTCTTTCATTTAGCGCGCCTCGAGATGCTCTGGTTTTCAGCAATCTTGTGGAACGTTCTCCTATCCGCCCTGCCTCCCTGGATCTCGTAAGTCCTCGGCTCATCGAACTGTTCGTTGAGGCAGAAAAAAACTCTAGCCAGCCTCCAACTGCGGCCCTAAAAGGAGAATTTCCCGCGGGTTCCTGGCATCTCTGCGTCAGTGTGGAAGGCAGTCCCCAAGATTGCGAACGCGCCTCCCGCGAATTTGCCGAGCTCGCGGCTTCTTCTACGGCGAAGCCTGCGCAATTCGTCACCCTCAACGAGAACGAAGGAGCCGGCCTTTGGCATTACGTCAGCCAGTTCATCTCGTTTCTTCTCGAAGCCTGTCCGCTCACCGCCATTTTCAAAATCACAATTCTTCCGAGCCGCCTGGCTCCGCTTCTTGAGCAGTTGCGCGCGCTTGCAGACCAAGCCTCTCTTCCTTATGCGGTTCTCGCGCGCGCTTGCGGCGTCCTCTACTTCAGTCTCCTGCTGCCGTCAGATGAACACGAGTCATTGAACTCTGCCTCGCTTCAGCCTCTCGCGGAAGCCACCTCTGCCGTCTTCTCCTTTTGCACTTCCGAAAATGCTTGCGCCTACCTCCCTTGGTGCCCGAACCAGCTCAAGCGCCAAGTCAACACCTGGGGCTCTCCCCGTGCCGATTTCGGCCTCATGCGCCGTCTCAAGTCCGCCTTCGACCCGCAAAACCTCTTCGCCCCCGGCCGCTTCCTCTAGGACGCCCGCCGGCATTCCGCGCCACTCTGAAATTGCCTCTAGAAACCAGGCCTTGCCACATGCGCTCCTGACCCTTCTTGTGTCCTGCGGTGTTCAAACTGACTTTTCCGGCTGCTCACAACCTCGACGCTTAGAACTGTCTGCCTTTCATGAAACTGCGAAGGCTCCACGCGCCGTCACCCCGGGAAGCGATGAAGAGAAAAACGAAGCAGAACAGCACGGCGAGTTCGCCGTGATTGCGAATCGGCCAGAAGCCGTGCGGAGCATGGCCCAGAAAATAGCCGGTAGCCATCTCGCCGCTGGCGATGAACGCGGCTATGGCGGTCAACATTCCAAGCGCAATGAGCAAGCCGCCAAAAAATTCGATGATTCCGGCGGTCAGCATCAAGGGAACATGAATCATCCTCTCGCTGCCTAGAACCCCAAAGAGTTTCTGCGCGCCGTGGCAGGCGAACAAGAAGCCCGCGATCAACCGCATCAGGCTGTAGATGTGCTCCGAGAAGCGCTTTAGAAAATGCATGGCTTGGCCTCGCTAGGGTTGGAAGTGTTTTCAACCACGAGGCCAGCAGCCTACCTCCCTAGAGTGCGCGCCGCAAGCCATTCTGCAGGGCGCCTGGTCTTGAGAGAAGCCGCCTTCCGGTCCGGCCTGCTTTCCCTGACTCACCGGTCCGAGGAACGGGCCATTACCACTTCTCCCTTCCTTGCGCAGCCGTTCCGAGAGGTTGGGCCGCCGCATAAGCCTCCGCCATCCTTGTTCCACATACGAAGAGTAGAATGGAGCGAAGTGCTGGAGGTTGGTTCGTTCGGACGAAACTGCTATGACGAGTTTGGAGGAGCCCATGATCACATGCGACCTTTGCGGTAAAGCCAAGGATTGCCTGCAAAAAGAAATTGACGGCAGGCAATACGACGTCTGCGCCGAATGCTGGAACCCGCTGGCTCAGAGGCTCGAAGGGAAGGGCAGGAAAATTCGGGAAACGGTGTTCTTGCCGCCGAGGCCGGTTAAAGAGCGGGAAGAGGAGGAAGAACCGCTGCCAGGAGGACCGCCAAAAATCTGGGGCGCGCTCGAAGCGTAGCATTGAAACGCATGCGAACGAAGCGTTCCTGCTTGGTGCTTTGCCCCTTTAGCTCCAATGAGCGCGGTTTTTTAATACCGTCGAGGCCCTGACGAAAACCCGGGTTGTCACACAGACTCTGAAGCCTCTCAATTACAACTTCTGCAGCGGAACATTCTGGGGTTGCCGACCAGGCGGAGTTGGAGAGGTTCGCTTCGTTCTTCGATGAGAACGCGGTTTTACCACGATCAGGGAGGAGTGACCTCTGGCGAAGTAAGCCGCCTGTGCGACAGCTTCTCTAAGGCTCTTGAGTTTTGGGCGTGGGTGAGGGCGGCGTTGCCGAAGCGCTAGGAGGCGCAGGATCGGCTGGTGTGGTTTTGGGGGGACTGGCGGGTTTGGCAGAAGCGGCGGACTTGGACTTTTGATACTTGCGTTTGACCTGGTTCACGTAGGAAACCGTCTCGCGGTAGGGCGGAACGTTGCCATATTTCTGCACTTTGTCCGGGCCAGCGTTGTAGGCGGCGAGCGCGAGCGTCAGATTGTTGTTGTAGAGTCGCAGCAACTCTTTCAAGTAGTGCGTGCCGGCGTCAATGTTCTGTTGCGGATCGAAAATGTCTTTCACGCCAAGCCGCGCAGCGGTTTCCGGGAGCAACTGCATCAAGCCGCGCGCGTTTTTGCGGGAGACGGCCCTGGCGTCGAAATGAGATTCCACTTCCATCACGCTCGAAATGAGCTCGGCATCCACGCCGTAGCGCGAAGCAGCGGCGGCGACCAGGTCGCGATAGGGCGGCACGACGGGTGCAGGCACGAGTGGCGGATCGGGGGCCACCGGCGTAAACACTTCTTCCGGCTCGATTTTCACGACGTCCGCAACTTGCACATCTACCCAGCCGCCTTGGAGTTCCAGGCGGTACTTGTCTCCCAGGAGCTGGTAGCCGGTGGCGTGAATGCGTTCACCGCTGCGGAGGACGATGTACTCGGCGCGCGCAGAGGAGGCGGTGAGAAGAAGGAGAAGCGCCGAAAGAATGCTTGCGGCGGTTTGCGACGCTTTTATGGGACCGAGTAAGGCTACGGTCCAGCCAGGATTCCTCGCTGCGCTCGGAATGACAGATCGTTGAGTGCTCGGAAGGGCGAGACTTCCTGCGCAAGTGGCGTTTAGGCGCATGGCGCCGCCTCGCGTAAGGCAAATTGTTCGATGGCGTGGGCGACGCCGTTCTCGTCGTTGGTGGCGGTTTCATGCCAGCCAAAGGTTTTCAATTCGGGCACGCTGTTGCCCATGACCACGGGAATGCCGGCAAAGCTGAGCATTTCGAGGTCATTGTGATTGTCGCCGATGGCCATGACTTCCTCGCGCGCGTAGCCACGCAGCGCGGCCCATTCGGCGAGCGAAGCGCCCTTGGAGCAAATCGGGTTGAGCACATCAATCATGGCGAAATCACGGCGCTCATACATGGTGACGGCCAGGGCGAACTCGGCTGCGAAGGCGGCGGCGCGCAGGGCACGTTCCGCGTCACGCAGGGGAGCAACCTGCCCGGAAAGCATCACCTGAATGGGGTCTTCCGTCAAGCAGGTTTCTAAGGGATTCGCGAAGCCAATGAATTGTTTGTTTCGCGAGTAATAGGCGTACCGAAGGGAGTCGCCGGGGTCGAGCCGCTCGAGCATGAGTTGATTTTTCGCGGGACGGTCGAAAACCACGGCGGCGCCTTCGCGCCAGGGTTTTGCAAGATGCAGAACTCGCTCGGCGACTTGGCGGGGAAGCAAGTGGCGCAGATGCGTGCGGCCATCATTCGAGCGGATGAGCGCGCCGTTGTTGACGATCATGGTGAGCGGAGCCTGGAGTTGGCGCGCTACGGGCATGGCGAAGTCGTAGCGGCGGCCCGTGACAAGGGCGACCTCGATGCCGCGGCGAGCCGCTTCGGCGATGGCGGCGCGGTTGGCTTCCGACACTTGCCAACGGCTGTCGAGAAGGGTCCCGTCGATGTCCAGCGCGATGAGGCGAACGGGCATGGTTCTATTGTAATGGGGGGAGAAGGTTTGCAGGTTGAGAAGTTTGTGAAATGCAAGTAGGAGCGCAGTGCGGCGCGATGAAGGTGATAGACTGACATAGCTATGAGTCCAAAGGCGAGAATTGTGACTATGAGTTCGAATCTGATCGAGCTGGAATGCTCGGCGTGCGGGAAGAAGTACGACGCGTCGGTGGAGCAACATTTGTGCACGTGCGGGAAGCCGCTGCTGGCGCGGTACGACCTGAAACATGCGGCGGGGACGTTTACGTTCGAGACGCTGAAGGACCGCCCGAGAACGATGTGGCGGTACGCCGAAGTGCTTCCTGACGATCCGCCGGTGTCGTTGGGAGAGGGCATGACACCGCTGGTGCACGCGAAGCGCCTGGGTGCGTCGATGACCTGCGGGACGGGATAC
>Ga0209153_1000783_pt1 | contig 12853 bp, 10 predicted proteins | sample GraSoiAngelo_120_FD_185877 | JGI IMG/M metagenome (GOLD analysis project Ga0209153, IMG submission 185877) | Grasslands soil microbial communities from the Angelo Coastal Reserve, California, USA - 14_0919_09_20cm (SPAdes) (version 2) | ecosystem: Environmental > Terrestrial > Soil > Grasslands ...
AGCCGGGCTATTTTCCGTTCTATTTGTCGGTCGTCCTCGGCGGCGCCAGTCTCTATGGTCTGGTCGCCGCCTTCCTGTCGCGCAAGGAGGCGCGCGAGACCTTCGTTACCCGCGCGCAAGCCCGCCGGGTGATGGCGGTGTTCGTTCCGACGCTGCTGTTCTGCCTTCTGACGCAATTTCTCGGACTCTACGTCGCGAGCTTTCTGCTGATTGCGGGCTTCATGCGCCTGGTCGGCAAGATCGCGCTGTGGAAATCCCTGCTCACGGCCGTCGCGTTCACCGCGGTGATGTTCGTGACCTTCGACATCGCGTTCGACGTCATCATGCCGAAGGGACCGCTGGAAGCGGCCTTCGGCTACTAGCCGCGACAGGACCGCGCGATGGAAGCCTTCGGATTGCTGCTGCACGGCTTCGCCGTCCTGCTGACGTGGAAGACGCTCGTCCTGATGATGGTCGGGCTTGTGCTCGGCATTTTCGTCGGCGTGCTGCCCGGGCTCGGCGGCCCCAACGGCGTGGCGATCCTGCTGCCGCTGACTTTCACGATGGACCCGACCTCGGCGATCGTGATGCTGTCCTGCATCTACTGGGGGGCGCTGTTCGGCGGCGCCATCACCTCGATCCTGTTCAACATCCCGGGCGAGGCCTGGTCGGTCGCGACCACGTTCGATGGCTATCCGATGGCGCAGCAGGGCAGGGCGGCCGAAGCGCTGACCGCGGCGTTCACCTCGTCGTTCATCGGCTCGCTGGTCGCGGTGCTCCTGATCACGTTCCTGGCGCCGCTGATCTCGTCGTTCGCGCTCAAATTCGGGCCGCCGGAATTCTTCGCGGTCTATCTGTTGACGTTCTGCTCCTTTGTCGGCTTGGGGCGCGAGGCCAAGCACAAGACGGTGATCTCGATGTCGCTCGGCCTCTTGCTCGCGGGCGTCGGCATGGACACGGTGTCCGGCCAGTTGCGCATGACCTTCGGCTCCGCCGAGCTGTTGCGCGGCATCAATTTTCTCGTCGCCGTGATTGGCCTGTTCGGCATCAGCGAAATCCTGTTGACGATGGAGGAGCGTCTCGCCTTGCGCGGCCACGCCGCCGCCATCAGCCTGCGGGTGGTGTTGTCGGTCTGGAAAGACCTGCCGAAATACTGGGTCACGTTATTGCGTTCCTCCTTCATCGGCTGCTGGCTCGGCATCACCCCAGGCGGCGCGATCGCGGCGTCCTTCATGGGCTACAACCTCGCCAAGCGCTTTGCCAAGGATCCCGACAGCTTTGGCAAGGGCCGCATCGAGGGCGTGTTCGCGCCGGAAACCGCGGCGCATGCATCCGGCACCTCGGCGCTGTTGCCGATGCTGGCGCTCGGCATTCCGGGCTCCGGCACCGCGGCAATCCTGCTCGGTGGCTTGATGGTGTGGGGCCTCAATCCCGGCCCGTTGCTGTTCGTCGAACATAAGGACTTCGTCTGGGGCCTGATCGCCTCGATGTATCTCGGCAATGTGGTCGGATTGATTCTCGTGCTGACCACGGTGCCGATTTTCGCCTCGATCCTCCGGGTGCCATTCGCGGCCGTTGCGCCGATGATCGTGGTATCCTGCGCGATCGGCGCTTACGCGATCCAGAATGCGATGTTCGATATCTGGCTGATGCTCGGCTTTGGCGTCGTCGGTTACGTCTTCAAGAAGATCGGTATCCCCTTGGCGCCGTTCACGCTGGCGCTGGTGCTCGGCAGCCGCGCCGAAGACGCGTTCCGGCTTTCGATGATCGGGTCCGGCGGCGACATGAAAGTGTTCTGGTCGAACGGTCTGGTTGGTTCGATCACGACGCTGGCGATCCTGCTGCTGTTCTGGCCGGTGCTCGACAAGGCCTTCGGCAGCCTCGGACGGCTGTGGCGGCCGGCGAAGGTGGCCGGCTAGGCCGGTCTTTGCGTAGCTCCGGGATGCACAAGGATAATTATTGAAATCAAGGTGTTCCGCAATCGATCGAATCCCGAGGACAAGGCACCTTCGGGGCTGAATATGCCTCAATGTGGCATTTCCGCGACAGCGACTGCTGGTCCGGGAGCGTATGCTTTTCGCGGAATTTCAAGAATCTTTTTGATTGGGGTAGTTACGCCATGAAGCGAATTTCGATTGGAATTGCCGCGATTGCTTCGCTGTTCACGACGAACGTGTTGGCTGCCGATCTTGCGGCGCGGCCCTATACCAAGGCGCCACCGCCGATCGTCGAGGTCTATAACTGGACCGGTTTCTATATCGGCGGCAATGTCGGCTATAGCTGGGGCAGGTCGCGCGATGACTCAACCTTGACCAATGGTGCGGGGACGGTCCTCTTTGCGAGCTCCGGCCGCTCCGATTTGAACGGCGTCCTCGGTGGCGGCCAGATCGGTTATAACTGGCAGATGCAAAACTGGGTGTGGGGTCTTGAGGCCGATATCCAGGCCACGGACGAGAAGGGCAGCCGCTTCTTCACCTGTCCGACAGGTGTCTGTACGCCGACTTTTGGTGTCATTGCAGTCTTCCCCGGTCCCGCCGTCCCGGTATCCCCGCTGGATCAGAAGATTGAATGGTTCGGCACGGTTCGCGGCAGGGCCGGCATTCTGGCTGCTCCAAAAGTGTTGTTATACGCCACTGGCGGTCTGGCCTATGGCGAAGTCCGAACCGCCGAGACGATTGGCGCGGGGCTGTTCGGGTTTTCCAACACCGATACCCGCGTGGGTTATACCGTTGGCGCTGGCGTCGAAGGTGCGATCGGTGGCAACTGGACTGCCAAGCTCGAATATCTCTATGTCGACCTCGGCAAGACGTCCGGATCATTACTGACGACGATCCCCGCACTTGGCGGTGGTGTCCTCACCAGCAACTTCAGCTCGCGGATTACCGACAACGTTCTGCGGGTTGGCGTGAACTACAAATTCGGCGGTCCGGTAGTCGCGAAGTACTGAGTTTCTCCTCCCTCGAAAAACTGAAGCCCGGCGTGCGCCGGGCTTTTTTGTTTTTGCCAGGAAGCGGACGCCTGCTGACGACCTCGAGTCGCTCACACCACCTTGGCCTGCCTCAACTGCGCGACTTCATCGGCGCCGAAGCCGAACTCGGCCAGCACCTCCTCGGTCTGCTCGCCGAATTCAGGCGGCCGCGCGGCCATCCTGCTTGGCGTGCGCGACAGCGTCACGGGCTGGCCGACCAGGCGGATATGGCGGTTGTCTTCGTTCGGCACGTCCTGCGCGATGCCGAGATGCCGAACTTGCGCATCCTCGAACATCTGGTCGATCGAATAGATTGGTCCGCAGGGCACGCCGGCGGCGTTGAGTTCCCTGACCCAGGTCTCGGTCGATTTTTTTTGGGTGAGCTTGTCGATCACGGCGTTGAGCGCATCGCGATTCTTCGAGCGCGCCGGCGCGGTGGCGTAGTCGGGATTGCCCACGAGTTCGGGCGCACCGATCGTCTGTGCGCAGCGTTCCCAGATCCGCCCTCCCGTAGTGGCGATGTTGATGTAGCCGTCGGAAGTCTTGAAGACGCCGGTGGGGATGCTGGTCGGATGGTTGTTGCCGGCCTGTTTGGCCACATCCTTTTCCATCAACCAGCGCGCCGCCTGGAAATCCAGCATGAAGATCTGGGCCTGCAACAGCGAGGTTTGCACCCACTGGCCTTCGCCGGAGACTTCGCGTTCCAGAAGTGCCGTGAGGATGCCCATGGCGCAGAACAGGCCAGCCGTCAGATCGGCCACGGGGATGCCGACCCGCATCGGCCCGCCGCCGGGCGCGCCGGTGATCGACATCAGCCCGCCCATGCCTTGCGCGATCTGATCGAAGCCGGGACGTTTGTGATAAGGCCCGTCCTGGCCGAAACCGGAGATGCTGCCATAGACGATGCGCGGATTGATCTGGCGCAGGCGTTCATAGTCGATGCCGAGCTTGGCCTTGACGTCGGGGCGAAAATTCTCGACCACCACGTCGGCCTTCGTGGCGAGGCGCTTGAGTACCTCGAGCCCCCTGGGGTCTTTGAGATTGAGTGTCATCGCGCGCTTGTTGCGATGCAAATTCTGAAAGTCGGAGCCGTGGCGCGGACCGCCCAATTGCTCAGCCCCAGCGTCCTCGAGCAGCGCATCGATCTTGATGACGTTGGCACCCCAGTCCGCAAGCTGTCGTACGCAGGTGGGACCCGCGCGGACGCGGGTGAGATCGAGCACGGTGAAGCGAGACAGGGCTTGCGAAGCACGCGGGACGGGCATTCGGGGCACTCCAGACGAGATGACGGGACTGGTATAGGTGACCTCCCAACTATCGACAATCCTTTGATGGGCTGCTAGCCGCTTTCGAGGAATTGAGGGTTGGGAAATTGGCATATCCTCCTAACATCGCCACTGGGATGCGGAGGCTTTCTTGAGCGGCTCCCGAGACAGTCGCGCACGGAGGTTGCTTGCAGGCTGGTCTGCGAATCTTTTTCAGCTCCTGCTCGGCATTACCCAGCAGGTGGCGCTGGTCCCGGTCTTTTTGCACTACCGCTCAAGCGAGATGCTTGCGGCGTGGCTTGCGCTCTATGCGGCGGGCAATCTCGTGCTGGTGGCCGATGTCGGCCTTCAGTCACGCGCGATCAATCGGTTTCTCTCGTTCAAATCCTGTGTCGACAGCGATGGGCGGACTGCGGCCTATTACGGTGCGATGCAGCGCGTCTATCTCGGGCTAACGGTTCTCTTGATCGCGTTGGTGCTGGCGGGAACGTTCCTGTTCCGCCCCGCGAGCGTGCTCGGATTTCACGCCATAGCGGATTTCGATGCCTCGTTCGCCATCATGGTCGCAGGGATGCTGTGCGTGCTGCCTTCCAACCTCGCGGCAGCCCTTTATCGCGCGCGCGGCCTTTATGGTCGAGCGGTATGGACGCAGTGCGCCGCGATGCTGGTTGCACAGCTTGGACAACTCGCTGCGATCGTGACAGCGGAAAGCCTGACCACGATCTCTATCGCCTATGCGGCGCCGCAGATAGCGGCGGCCGGCTATCTTGCAATCATCGACGTGCGCCGCCTGTTTCCATTCCTGCATCGCGGCGCGCGTGGAGATTGGTCTTGGCACCGGCCTTGGCACTGGTCTCGGCACGGGTCTTGGCACTGGATCGGGGGGCAGTTCCGCCGCGCGTTCCCGTTTGCCGTCGCCGGAGGTACTGAGGTCGCGCTGCAGAACCTGCCGATGCTGCTCGTGAGCGCCCTTGTTGCCGATCGTGTCGCGGTCGCGCAATGGGGACTGACCCGGGTCGTGGCCGGACTCGTGCGGGCACTGTGTGTTCAGGCGACACTTCCTTTGGCAGCGGAGCTCGGCCACGATTATGCAATCGGTGCAACGCAACGAATGCGGCGCCTCTATGCGCGGGGATCGGTTTTCGTAGCGCTCCTGGCGAGCGTTGTGGTTTCCGGATTCCTGGCATTTTGGCCGGATTTTTTCTCGCTCTGGACCCAGGGCGCCATTGCCTACGACCCGCTCCTGACATTGACGCTGTTGATTGGCGCCGAGATGGTTGCACCCGCCATGCTGGCCCTTGGCTTCGCTTATTATAGTGATCGCGGCGAACTCCTCGCCCGGACCAAGGGATTGCAGCTTGTCAGCTTTCTCGTCTTGGCGCTCGCGCTGACGCCGCGGATGGGACCGTTGGGAACCGCGATTGCCCTCGTCGCGACCGACCTGCTGGTCCAATTCGGCTTACTGGCGCTTATCGTTATCCGGCAAACGCTGCAGCGACCCGTTCGCCACGTGATTTTCCTGGCCGGGCTGATGGCGCTGGTGACGGCTTTCGGGTGGGCCTTGGGGCTCGCGATCGGCTCAGCCGTGCCCTGGAGCGGGCTTCCACGATTCGTCGCCGAGTGCAGCCTGTGGCTTGTGGTGATGGCGCTTGCGGTTGCTCCGCTGCGGAGCGGCCGGCTCCGCGACAGGTTGTCCGATCTTATTCCAAGCTAGCCCGAAGCGCTTGACTTGCGCTTGACTTGGACTATCCAGCGCTCCAGACGTAAAGGCGATGATGTCCGACCCCTTCATTCCGATTTCGAAGCCGCTGGTTGGAGCGCGCGAGAAGGAACTCGTACTGGAAGCGCTGGACTCGGGATGGGTATCCTCGATCGGAAAATACATCGACGAGTTCGAGGCGAATTTCGCGCGCTACTGCGGAACCGAATACGCCCTGGCGGTGAGCAATGGCACCACCGGCCTTCACCTCGCCCTCGCCACGCTCGGATTGGGTCCCGGCGATGAGGTGATCATTCCCGATTTGACGTTCGTTGCGACGGCAAATGCCGTCGCCTATACCGGCGCGAAACCCGTGCTGGCCGACATCGACGCGGACACGCTGTGCCTCGATCCCGCATCGGTGAAATCGCTGCTGTCGCCGCGAACCAAGGCGATCATGCCGGTGCATCTCTACGGCCATCCGGCGGATATGGATGCTTTGACGGAGATTGCCGACGCGCACGGCGTGATCATCGTCGAGGATGCCGCCGAAGCCCATGGCGCGCAGTACAAAGGGCGTCGCGTCGGAGGCCTCGGCAGATGCGGCGTGTTCAGCTTCTACGGCAACAAGGTCATCACGACCGGTGAAGGCGGTATGCTGACCACCAATGATCGGGAATTGTATCAGCGCGCGCGGCGACTGCGCGATCATGCGATGAGCCGAGAGCGCCGGTATTTTCACGAAGAACGCGGCTTCAATTACCGGATTACCAATCTGCAGGCGGCGCTCGGCGTTGCCCAGCTCGAGCGTATCGACGATTTTCTCGAACGCCGCGCCGAGATCATGGGCTGGTACGCCTCGGAGATTGCAACCACCGAGCGTGTCCGGCTCAATCGGGTGAAGAACTGGGCCAAGAGCGCGTTCTGGATGGTTTGCCTGGAGGTGGACTGGTTTGGGGAATCCGGCAGGGACGCGTTCATGCACGCGCTCAAGAGCCGCGGTATTGATTCCCGTCCCTACTTTTGGACGATGTCGTCCCTTCCAATGTACCGGCAGGCACCCCTTCCGGTCGCGGCCAGGAAAGCGCAGATCGGCGTGAATCTGCCGTCCTTTTACGAACTGACGAAATCCGACGTTCGACGGATCGCGGCCGACGTGAACGAGATACTCAAAGAGATGTGCCCTGCGTGACGACGAAGCTGGGCGTTGTTGCGCTCGCCGGACCGGACAACGGCGGCACCTACCAATATACGCTGTCGATGTTGCAGGGCCTGCAACATATAACGGGCTTCGAAATCACCCTCTACGGCGATCCCGCGAACCCGGATTTCACGAAGTTCGGCTATCCGATCCAGCGTTTCGCGGAGTCCCATGCATGGCAATTGGCGGCTCTGGCCGCCTATCGCCTGCAACTCAAGCTGCCCGACCCGTTGAGATCGCAAGACGTGCTGCTCGCGCCGATTTATTCGCTGGCGCTGTTGCACACGGCAACGCCGTTTGCCTATTCGCTGCACGATCTGCAGGAGAGCCATTATCCCGAAAATTTTTCGCTATGGCAGAGAATATGGCGCCATCAGATCCACTCCTGCCTGCTGAAGCGGGCCCGGCGCGTCATCTGCGAATCTCAATATGTGAAGGCTGATATCGTATCTTCCTTTTCCTTGCCCGAACAGCGCATCGTCGTGATGCCGGCTCCGCCGCAGCGGCAATTCCGGTCGGAGCAAAGCGACGAATATCTCCAGGCCGCTCGCCTCCGGCTGCGGCTGCCGCCAAGATTCCTGTTTTATCCGGCCCAGTTCTGGGCGCACAAGAATCATCTGCGGTTGATTGAAGCGTTTCGCGGTGTCGTAGGCGAAGTGCCGGACCTGCAGCTGGTTCTTACCGGGAAAAAACGCGACGACTACCGGACGGTTATGAACGCGATCGAAAAGTTCGGCTTGAACGAACAGGTTCGTCATCTCGGCTATATCGAGCAGGGCGACCTTCAGGCGGTTTATCGGCTGGCGAGCGCATTGGTGATGCCGTCGCTGTTCGAGAGCGTCAGCATTCCGATCTATGAAGCGTTTCAGCTCGGGACCCCCGTTGTCGCGTCCGCGATCCTGGCGATCCCCGAACAAGTCGGTGACGCCGCGCTATTGTTCGATCCAACCTCTGTGACGTCGATCAAGGACGCCATTCTGAACGTCGTCAGGAATCCCGAGGCCGCTGCGCTGCGCGCAAAGCGCGGCCGCGACAAGATGTTGGCAATGACGCCGCAGCACTACGGCAATCAATTGCAAGCCTTGCTGAGCGAGTTGAAGGCTTGCTGAGTGATTTGCGTGGCGACGCGGCAATCTCCGGCTAGAACTCGAATTTGAATTCTGGAAATCCGGGATGGTTCGGGCTGTCGAGTTCCGGAACCGGGTATTTCAAGGCGGACGGCGACGGGGGCTGTTCGAAGAAGCGCCTATTGAGAAAAGTAATCTCCGGCGAGATCGGAAAATGGAACGGCGCCAAGCCGCCCAGATTGTTGCCGTGGATATGCACAATATAGAAATCGCGCTTGATTCTATCGATCAGTGAATTGAATAGCTCGGGGCGGACGTCGATCTCGTGGAATTCGATCGCCAACGCGACAATGCTTGCCGAGCGTCGGAGCACGTCATCCAGGATGCGATATTCGCTTCCTTCGATGTCCACTTTCACAAAGATCTGGCATCCCGGCGGCAGTCGAGCAAATGCATCGTCAACGGTGGCGCTGTTGTCCTCGCGGTCATTCCAAATCCTTTGCCTGAAATGGATGTTGTCTCCACGAAAGAACCAGGGATAGTCGATCCAGGTGAAGGCCTTGCGCAAGTGGCTTGCCTTCAATCGCGCGGAGAAACGCAGCAACTGACCGATCGAGTACCGTAATGCCGTCAGGCTTGTTACGGTGTGGTCGTAGCAGTGCACGGCGGCGCGCGGATTGTGCTTCTTGAAGTCGCGCTCGAACGTCCAGTCATGCGAAAGGCCGAATGAAAGCAGGGCATCGGCGGCTTTCACCGCGTGGAGCGGCACGACATATCCACCGTCATTCGGGCTTCCGATACGTGCAAGGGATTCGCAGGCAACAGGACGAAAATCGGAGAGCTGGACGGGATCTCCGGCTTCGGATTTCACTGTTATAAATGAGTTTGAAGTGCTCACCGCCTCAAAGGCCTTTCTGCCTGCCATTCCGATCAAAAACGACCGGTAACGACGGCACCCCAGTAGCCCCCCGCGCACGAACATGCAATTCGCTGAAAACGGCTGTCGGCCGGGCGCGACGTTTGGTTCGGCTTGGGCTTGACCACCGGGAAATTCGCCGGTTTGGTCCTTTTCGAAAGATGCTGACAGACCCCGGGGTGCTTGGTTGTGAGGCTGTTCCAGAACTCCAGATACTATCCTGCGCTGCGTCCGAAGATTCGTGAACTGACCAGGGATTGCTCGACCTTTACAAGCAAGATCGATGCATTTGTGCGTTTTCGAGAAGCGGGGTGTCATATCCTGTTGCCCGTTGACCAGCAAGCAGAATGGGCCTTCTTCACCAACGGCGACGACGCGGACATTCAAAGGATCTGGGCGCGCGAACAAGGCATGAGTTCGCGCGTTTCGCTGGCTGATATCTTGAGGGCACAGATCGAGGCGCACCGTGCAGACGTTTTCTACAATCTGGACGTGACGGGCTGGCCGGGCGATTTTGTCAGGACCCTTCCCGGTTGCGTAAAGCGCGTCATCGGTTGGCACGCGCTGCCGTTTCAGAACGTATCGTTCTCCGGTTACGACCTTATCGTCTGCAATTTTCCGTCGACCCTTGCAGGGTTGAAGGCACAAGGATACCGGACGGATTATTTCTTTCCCGCATACGATGCGGAGTTGGCGCCATCCGCCCTTCGTCAGGACCGTCCGCTGGACGTGTTGTTCGTTGGCGGTTATTCGCGCCATCACAAGCAGCGGGCGGCGGTTTTGGAAGCCGTGGCGAGCATGGCCCACGAATACAACGTTGTTTTTCATCTGGATCGTTCGCGCTTATGCAGGCTGGCTGAATCGCCGTTGGGACGGCTTTTGCCGTTGGCAAAGCACAGAAGACCTTCCCCAATCAGGGCGGTTACAAGGGAGCCGATTTTCGGCCGGGACTATTACGGGGTGCTCTCGTCCGCCAAGATTGTGCTTAACGGCTCTATCGATATGCCAAGCGCCGATCGCGGAAACATGCGCTGCTTCGAGGCGCTGGCGAGCGGCTCGCTGCTGCTCACGGACGAGGGGAACTATCCGGACGGGATGAGTAACGGAAGTACCATGGTTACTTATCATTCGCCGAAGCACGCGGTTGCGCTGGTCAAGATGCTGCTTGAGGCACCCGAGCAGCTATCGGGCATTGCCCGTGCGGGCCACGAGATGCTATCGACCCGCTATTCCAAGGAAGTTCAATGGAAGCGCTTCGAGGCGCTGGTGGCTTCGATCTAGAAGGGTGAAGCAGTTTTAGCGCGCGCGGCGCCAGGAAAAGGAAACGACTTTGACGAAACTCGACAAAGATGCTTCGGCGCCATTTGTCCATCCAACAGCGATTGTAGAGGAGGGCGCGAAGGTCGGGAAATATACGAAAATATGGTTCTTTTCGCACGTCGCGCCCGGCGCCGTGATCGGTGAAAATTGCAGTCTCGGCCAGAACACCTACGTTGAGTGGAACGCTATTGTGGGCAACGGATGCAGGCTGGGAAATTCCGTATCGATCTATTCCCATGTCGAGCTCGAAGACTTCGTTTTCTGCGCCCCCTACATGGTCTTTACTCATATTTCCTTTCCCCGCGCCGCCGTCAATCGACATGCAGTCTTCAGGAAGACTCTCGTGAAAACGGGAACGACGCTTGGCGCAAACTCAACTGTCGTTCCCGACGTCACCTGCGGCGTTGGGACATTTCTGGCCGCCGGCGCGACCCTCACCAAGAGCTCGAAAGATTGGTCAATGATGGTTGGCACGCCGGCCCGCCAGGTCGGTTGGGTGAGCGCGTTCGGAGAGAAGATCGACTTGCCGTTGCTTGGCGAGGGAGAATGGCGCTGCGCGCACACGGGGGATATCTACGTTCTAAGTGGTGCCGAACTCACCAGGCATCCCGGCCCGCGGGATATCCTCAAATATGTTCCAGGCGAGCGACTGGAGCGAATGCAAGTTCGCTGAAGTTTGCATGAGTCGAAAACGGCGCGGTTCAGCGTTCGTCCGAGATGACCTTGCCGTCATTCGGCAATGAGCCGAGGGCAACGAGTTCAACGTTACCGCTGAGCTTGGTCACCGCGCGCAGCGTCGCCGAAAGCTCGCCCTTGAGCGCCTCGTTCGGTGACGCGCATGCCGCCTTCAGCGTCATCACATCGCTCTCGCCTTCGCGCGTGACGACAAGACGCAAGTGGTCAAGCCCAGGATGTCGTTTGCCGATCTCGGCGATTTGTTCGGGCCGCACGAACATGCCCTTGACCTTGGTGGTCTGGTCGGCGCGGCCCATCCAGCCCTTGATGCGCATATTGGTGCGTCCGCACGGGCTTAAGCCCGGCAGTGCCGAGGTCAAATCGCCGAGCGCGAGCCGGATCCAGGGATGCTCGGGATCGAGCGAGGTGACGACGATCTCGCCGACGTCGCCCGGGGCAACCGGATCGCCGGTGCCCGGGCGGACGATTTCCAGGATCAGGTCCTCGTTGACCACCATGCCCTCGCGCGCCGGTGTCTCGAACGCCACCATGCCGAGATCGGCGGTTCCGAACGCCTGGTAGGCATCGATGCCGCGCGCCTTGATTTCGTCCTGCAGTGATTTCGGGAATGCCGCGCCCGACACCAGCGCGCGCCGGATCGAGGAGACGTCGCGCCCCGCGCCTGCTGCCGCGTCGAGCAGGATTTTCAGGAAGTCTGGCGTGCCGCTATAGCCGCGCGGGCGATAGGCCTCGATCAATTCGAATTGCGCCTCGGTGTTACCGGGGCCGGCCGGAATGACGGCGCAGCCGAGCGCGCGCGCGGAAGTATCGAAGATGAAGCCGCCGGGGGTCAGGTGGTAGCTGAAGGTGTTGAGCACGACGTCGCCGCCCCGGAAGCCTGCGGCAAATAGCGCCCGCGCGCCGCGCCAGGGATCAACATGGGCGGGCTCAGGCTCGAAGATCGGGCCGGGCGAGGTATACAGCCGCCCAAACAAGCCCAGCGGCCCCGCAACGAAGCCTCCGAACGGCGGGGCAGCCTTGTGCAAGGCGGGCAGCTCTGACTTCCGCAGCACCGGTAAGCGGGCCAGTGCGGCCCGGCAGGTAACTTCGGCGGGATCGGTGCCCCTCAAGCGTTCGGCATAGGCCGGGGCCGCCATGGCCTTACGCAGCACGTCCGGCAGCCGGGCGAACAGGTCGGCCTCGCGTGCCGCCGGATCGCGCGTTTCTAGAGCGTCGTAATGGCTGGTTGCTCTCGTCACAGCCATCGCTTCCGCCGCTTGAAGCTTTTCAGGTTCTTGAAGCTCTTGCGCTGGTCGCCGGCGCCACCGAGGTAGAACTCCTTGACGTCCTCGTTGTCGCGCAACTCGTTGGCCGTGCCGTCGAGCACGACCTTGCCCTGTTCCATGATATAGCCGTGGCTTGCGACCGAAAGTGCCGCGCGCGCGTTCTGTTCCACCAGCAGAATGGTGACGCCGAGGTCGCGGTTGATCTCGTTGATGATCGAAAACACTTCCTTGACCAGCAGCGGCGACAATCCCATCGACGGCTCGTCCATCAGGATCATCTTCGGGCGCGCCATCAGCGCGCGACCGATCGCGAGCATCTGCTGTTCGCCGCCGGAAAGATAGCCGGCCAAGCCGGTGCGCTCCTTCAGCCGCGGGAAATATTTGTACACCATGTCGATATCGGCATCGACCTCGCGATCTCTGCGCGTGAACGCGCCGAGCCGCAGATTTTCCAGCGACGTCATGTCGGCGACGATG
>Ga0209153_1000784_pt1 | contig 12822 bp, 8 predicted proteins | sample GraSoiAngelo_120_FD_185877 | JGI IMG/M metagenome (GOLD analysis project Ga0209153, IMG submission 185877) | Grasslands soil microbial communities from the Angelo Coastal Reserve, California, USA - 14_0919_09_20cm (SPAdes) (version 2) | ecosystem: Environmental > Terrestrial > Soil > Grasslands ...
AAAAGAACAACCCGGAACGGACCGAGCCAAACGAGTCTGGAAGTATCAACAAATAGCTTTAGAACAAGTGACAATGGAACCGAGGAAACCAGCGTTGCCACCGCTCCGATCATGATGAAGGCCATCTCGGTCCGTTGCAAACCGGAGACAGTTCGGAGATCGTGCGTTAAGCGAAAGATTAAGGTCGCAGTGGCCGCGACAAAATAAATACCGAAAATGGAAAAACCAGCCCCGTAAATTGGAATCGGCGACGAGAGTCCGGTAGTATTGTCTACACTTAATCTAACTCCCTTAAGAAAGAAGTTAGTTTGACAAAGAATGACTATTCCAATGCTGAAAGCGAACCACCATGACGCGTCCTTGAGCAAGTAGCGCCATCGACTCTCTCTATTTCGAATAGTAAGCCGAAGTAGATTAACGAGCGCGAAAATAATCGCACCGGTCGCGCAGGCTTCACGAATACAAAACTCTGCGATAGAAGGTACGCCGGTACTTAATCCAAAGTATAAATTCGCCAGCCAGGCGCAGATCGCTAACGATAAGAGGAGGAAACATTGATTTGAGCGACGCTTGGGGTTGGCATGAAAGACCGCGAACGCCAGACCGACCTGTACCACTAGCGCAACAATAATAGGAGTTGTCGCGCTGTTCATCCGTTGTCGGGACGGCGAAGAAGCAGCGTGCTCGCGCTTCCTCCAATTCCTCTCACATTGATCAGGGCGCAGTCGATTTTCCCTCTTCGCGCCTGGCCTGGGACGAAGTCCAGATCGCATGAGGGGTCAAAAGATTTTAGGTTGGCGGTAGGCGGAATCCGCCGATCGCGGATAGCGAGCGCGCAGGCGGCAACTTGTAATGGCCCGCTCGCGCCTAACGGATTTCCCGTTACCCCTTTGATGGAAGTAATGGGAATCTCATAAGCTCGCGCTCCGAATAGCTGTTTGATCACCGCAACTTCGGCTGCATCCAAGGTAGGGTCGCCAGGTCCATAGGCCGATATATAATCGACGTCATCTATTGATCGTCCGGCGTTGGCCAGGGCAAGCCTCATGGAATCGAATAACCCGGAGGCCGGTTTTTCCCGATCGGTATCGCGTTGCTTACCGTAGCCTTCAATTTCGACGTAGGCGCGCGCGCCTCTCGCTAAGGCACGTTCCCAATTTTCCAGCACAAAGATTCCGGCCCCTTCCGCGAGCACGCCTGATTCTCTGGTCAGGTCGAAAGGTTTGCTCGCTGTCTCAGGTTCTCCGTTCGATGCCGATACCAGGCCGCTGCCGATAAAACTAGCCAGCGTCAAAGGTGTAATGGGTGCATCTGCTCCTCCAGCGACAGCGGCCTCCACCTCGCCGCTCCTTATCATCGCAGCCGCGTCCGCTAAAGCGTCCAAACCTGACGGACAGGCCGACGAAACAGTTGTCGCGTTAGCACAAGCACCGATTCGATCGGCAATCGTATTCGCGGCCGCTTGCGGGATTGACGCTGCGGCTGAACTAACCGGCGCCCGATTGGGAGTACCTCGTTCCACCGCGAAATGGACACTTTCAATGACATCGATGGCACTCGTGCTAACGCCGATGACAACTGGTGTCGGGCTGGGAAGGCTGAGATTGTTAATCTCAAGTCCTGCATCTTTCAGTGCCATCATGGTCGCGGCATAGGCCAGCTGCGTATGGCGTGCCATCCTCTTAGGTTTTAACTCCGGTTCGATATAGTCCGCCGGATCGAAATCCTTTATTTCACCCGCGATCTGCGTCTTGAACCGTGAGGCGTCAAAAAGCGTGATCGGTCCGATCCCGCTGCGGCAGTGGAGAACGGACTCCCAAAACGCGTCGAGTCCAATGCCGTTGGGCGCGAGCACCCCCATCCCGGTAATAACGACACGGTTTCGCTTAACCATGATGTGACTCCGCGGAGGAGAAACCCCCTGGTTCTACCTGGGGCGATTTCTGAACAAGCTTACGATTGAAAACGGGCGAGCCTCCGGCGTCCATCAAAAAGGCCAAATTCTAATGTCCCCACTGAATGCAGTCATTATAATTCCATTTCCCCCTGCCCGACCGCACTTATTCACAATTTTTCACTTATTCACAAGATCGATCTTGCGCGCCGTCCGTTTTTGTTTAACGCTCCGCCAAAGCCCGCAGTTGTTTCAGCCCGCGATAATTCACATTGAATACGGCACGCCCCTAGCTCTAAACCCGCTCACAGTGCACATCTCCGCTGCTCCCGATCCTGCCAAGGTTCTCATCATCGACGATGAAATCGGACCGCGCGAAAGCCTGCGCATGCTGCTCAAGCCTAGCTATCAGGTTCATACGGCGGAAAACGTCGAGACGGGCCTGCAACTCTTACAGGAAAAGCGCCCAGATACCATCGTGATGGACATTCGCATGCCGGGAATGAACGGCATTGACGGCTTGCGCAAGATCCGCGAAATCGATCCGCACCTTTCCGTGATCATGTTCACCGGTTTCGGCGCCCTCGAAACCGCCCAGGAAGCGCTTCGACTCGGCGCTAACGATTATATCAACAAACCTTTTGACGCTGTGCAGATGCGCGAAGTGATCGGGCGCAACGTCGAGCGGACCCGTTTGCAGCGGCAAAGCGAGGCGACCGCGCACGAACTGCAAGAACTAAATGAGCGCCTTCGCAACGAGCTCGCCCAAAAAGAACGCCTCGCTTCTCTCGGGCAGGCCTCGGCCGAATTTGTGCACGATCTGAGCAATCCACTCACCATCGTCTGGGGTTACGTTCAAATTTTAGCCAAGAAACTGGAACACTCTGGTGATGGGAATAACGGCGAACGGAGCGCGAGTTCACAGAGAGAATTGCACATTATCGAACAAAACGTGCGGCTTTGCCGTGAGCTCCTGACGATGTGGCAAAGCTACGGCAGGGTTGGCGCGACGAAACCGAAACCGGTCTCGATGTCCAGCATCGTCCAAGACGTCGGCAGGGGGGTCAGCGGCATGGCCTCGCAAAACGGCGTCCAACTGGACTGCGAAATTACCGAAGAAGAATTGACAGTTCTCGGCGATCCAACGCAGCTCACGCGCGCGCTGCAGAACGTCATTGTTAATGCCATCCAGGCCGCAACCGAGAAACGTGGCAAGGTGGTTGTGAATTGCCGGGAGAAAGACCTTTACGCTGACATTCAGGTGCGAGACACCGGCTACGGGATTGCAGACACCGAAATTGGGAAAATCTTCGAGCCCTATTTCACTACCAAACAGGGGAAAAACGGCACCGGTCTCGGACTCTACATCACGAAAAAAGTAATCGACGATCACCACGGATCGATCGAGGTCGCCAGCACTCTGGGAGTTGGAACAACTTTCACGCTGCGGCTGCCACTGCACGATAAGTAAGTGTAGTTTCACACTTTCATTTGCGCTTCGCGCCAAAGGCGTAGCAAACCGACAAGTGAATCGTGGTGCAGGTGCACGCGAGGCGCGTGCGCTTCCCGGACGTAACAAAAATACAAACCACTTGTCAGGCTGCGACAGTTTCGTTTTGCTGCCAGCGTGTCGTCTGCTTACCGGATCGCTTCGCCGTTTTTAATTCGCCTCGCCGGAGTTCCCTTTGATGTCCTGGAGGAGCTGGCGACGCCAAATGCCTGCGCCGCCGCGCGCGATCTACTTGCGCAGGAAAAACAACTCCACGGGCTCAAAAGCGCCGCTCTGGAATTTGTCACTCGTCGCGACAGTGGTCTCAGCTCCGAAGAGTTCGCGGCCTGGCGCGCCGCCATTCGTCGCGATAAAATTCCCGAGCAGAAGATTCCGCCACCGCTTCAAGAGTACGCGCGGGTCGCGACCGCCGCCGGGCAGGCACGTTCGCAATTGGAATGTCAGCTTGAAGAGGAATTGAGCCGGGCGCGTCGCGCGTTGTTGCAAACAAGTCAGCGGATTCTTCCAGGCTATCTCGTCTTCGGCTCAGGCGAGGTTCATCACCTGATCGATCACTCCGGCGGCGACCTTCCGCCTCGCAACAGTCGCAGCCGCGAACGTGAACGTCACCTTCTCCTTTACCTCCAGCGTATCGCAGCCAAGAACGATACTTTTAGCGAATTCGGTCCTTCGGCTTGGGGTTCGGCCAGTCAAAGTGGTGCCGCGCTAAATTTTGAACCGCGTCCGGGCATCGCGCGTCGCGAAGTTTTTCTCGAACGCTGGACGGCGCATGCTCTGGCTGCAGCGATCAATTCCGACCCACAAACTTTTTTGGAGCACCGGCCGCGACTCAATCCAAATGGCCTTCTCATCGACAATCGTTTCGTGTTCGCGGATAGCGGCATTGCCATCGAAATTTCGCCGCAGGAGCTGCCCATTCTGGCTCGATGCAATGGCGCAACGCCAATGCACACTTTCGTTGCAGCTGGAGGGGCGAGCTCCCGCGAGCCCGCATTGATCCCGCCCGCCGAAGATGCGCCTGCGGGAGAGCTCGATCTTATACGCGGTTTAATCGATAAAAAGATCCTGATCGCTGCGCTGGAAGTTCCGGCGCTCGAACCCTTCGCCTTCCAGATTTTGCACGATGATATCGCGGCCTGGCGCGAGGGAGCAGCGCGTCAGCGTTGGCTGCCGCTCGCTGATTCACTGGTTAAGTCCGCCGCGGATTTTTCAGAAACAACCGCGCCGAATCAACGCCAACAAATTTTTTCCGCAGCGCGCCAGCAGCTTTCTCAGTTCGGCGCGGAACGCAAACCGGGTCAGCGCTCACTTTATGCCGCGGTCAATCCGATCGCGGAAGAATGTTTTCGCGATTGCAGATTCGAAATCAGCGAGCCTCTTCTCGACGAAGTCGTAACCGAGGCAGAACCCTGGATTGATTTTTGGCGCGACAATTACGCTTTTGTCGGCTCCCGCGTTGCCGCCGGTTTGCGCATGGTATTGGAAAAGGTTGGAAAAAGTGCGCTACCGCTGCCCGCGTTTTTGCGCGCCTGCGAAACAGCGAAGCTTCCATTAACCGGTCCAGGTCTCGTTGGCCTGGCCGTGATGGCGTTTCAAGAAATTAAAGCCGCCTTTCGCGAACGACTAAAGCCGCATGCTCACCTCGCCGAGTACGAACTCACCGCCGCAGATTGCCATTTCGTTCGCGAAAATTTTTCCTACCAGAAATTTGACGAATTCACTTTCCCTTCCGGCGATTTGCAACTTGCAGCCAGCTCCCAGGACGCGATTTTGCGCGGCGAATATCGCTGGATCGTGAGCGAGCTGCACCCGGCCGCCGCTACGTTGCATCATTGTATGTATTGGAGTTGTCCCGATCACGCCGCCGTTTCCCGTGCCCTTCAATTAAGCACGAGCGGCAAACCATTTTTTCATTTCGGCTTTTTCGCCGCCGATTTTACCGCCCATACTACGGTGCGGATTTTCGATGCCTTGCCCCAGCAGGCGGTCTTCGCGTCCCCGCAGCGGGGTAATCCCCGTTGGCATTCTGTTTTACCAGCGCAGACCGAAGTTTTTATCGAGCAAGACGGCGACGTCGCGCTTCGTGCCAATCGCCAATATCTCGGATCTTTTGCCCGCAATTGGATCATTCCGCTTGGGTTTCATCCGTTCCAATTCGGGTTGGCGCCGCATACACCGCGACTCCGTTGCGGGCGCGTCATTGTCCAGCGCCGCAGCTGGTCGGTCTCCAGTGAGGAAGTGGGCGGTGGCAATTTCGCCGGCCTTTCGCGTGAACTGGTTCTCGCCATCGAAAGATTGCGCGCCGCCAAAGATTGGCCCCGCTTTGTTTACATTCGCCCGACTGAACAGGCGTTGCGACGCAGTGGCGCGGAAGGCCGCGACAAAGATACCAAACCCGTTTTCATCGATCTCGAGAGTTATCTTTCTCTCGAGATTTTTCATCGCTGGCTGAGTAAGGCCGGTGAGTTGGAAATAACAGAAATGTTGCCCGCGCCTGACGAACTTTGGTGGCACGAAGCCGATGGCCGTCGCACTTTCGAGCTGCGCACGCTGATGGTCCCGCGATGAAAAGTCATCTGTTTTTTCCGGAGAGCGCGCCCAACGCCAGTCCAGCGCGGACCTCGCGTGCTCCTTTCGGCGCCTCGCCAAAAGAAAGCGGAGCGCCGACATCCCGCCGGCCAGCCTTCATCAATAATCGGTCGAAAAGGTCCGCAGACAAGACGTCTGTGCCACGCCGCAAATGAAAATCATCGCCATCGCGAATCAAAAGGGCGGCGTCGGCAAAACTACGACCGCGGTGAACCTCGGGGCTGCGCTGGCGGAACGCGCGCAACGCATTCTGCTCATTGATCTCGACCCCCAGGGCAACGCCACCAGCTCTCTCGGAATGCAAGACTTCGAAGGCGAAAGCCTGTACGATCCTTTGCTGGGCGAGACGACCCTGGCTGACAAAATTTTGCCGACGCGATTGGATCATCTCTTTCTCGTTCCAGCTGACCTCGATCTTGCCGGCGCGGAAGTGGAAATCGCGCGTATGCCGGATCATTTGCTGCGGCTGGCGCGAACATTGCAACCGTTGCGTGCCGACAGCGCCTTCGATTTTGTGCTGCTCGATTGTCCACCTTCGCTCGGAATTCTCATGAGCAACGCGCTCGCCGCAGCCGATGAAATTCTGACCCCCATTCAATGTGAATACTTCGCGCTGGAAGGTCTGGTCAAAATTGTGCGCGTGGTCGAGCAAGTCCGCGATTCCGGGGCAAATCCGAATATTCAAATCGGCGGCATCCTCATGACGATGTTCGACAGCCGCACGAATTTAAGCGCACAAGTCGTGGCGGAAGTACGTCAACATTTTGCCGCAAAAGTTTACGACACCGTTATTCCGCGAACGGTGCGCTTAAGCGAAGCGCCCAGTTTCGGCAAAACTATTTTGGAATACGACAAGAGCGGGACCGGCGCACGCGCCTACCGCGCTTTGGCGGAGGAATTCATTCGGCGCCACGCGCCAGTTGCAGCCACCGCTGCAAAAAATGAGACCTGATCCGTCGTTCTATGAGAAAGCGCCGGAGGACTGCCGCACTTCAACGCTTCGCAAGTTAGGACCCCTCGAAACATGCGCCAGGTTTTGGAAAGCGGTCCCGCAATTGCGGGACCGCTTTAGATATCAGTCTCTCATCGCCCTCACCTCGGAGCTTCATCCACTGCGTCCGCGTAATGGCAAAGACGAAAGTAGGAAAACCCCTAAAAGTTGTTTCCCGTTCCAAGGTCATTCCATTTTTCTCCGCCACTCGGCGCGATGGATAATTTTCGGGATGAATCAAGGAGATGACGTACTCGAGTTTCAAATTGCGAAACCCGTGATCGCGAACTGCGCGCGCCGCTTCGGTGGCGAGTCCGCCGTTCCAGAAATCGCGCTGCAGCCGGTAGCCGATCTCAATTTCCATTTTGCCGTCTACTTCGTGGTGAAAAAAACCGCAGTAGCCAGCGAGAGTACCGCTCGATCGTACAATCATGGCGAATTGCGATGGCAGACCGTCTCGGTCCCAGCCGATCACTTTATCAAGGAAACTCTGCGTTTGTTCACGCGTCATCGGGCCCATCGAGAAACGCATGAAATCTTTGTTCGCCATCAATTCCACCATGCGATCGAGATCATCGGCGGCGAATGGACGCAGAATTAAGCGCGGAGTTTCGAGGATCATTTTGCAGCGTTGTAGCCGCGGTCGTTGGTCGCGGCCTTCGATCAATCACATACAATTCGCAGTCGAGCTACGACTCATAATTAAAGATGGCAGCGAACGGACAAGACAGTTGGCGGCCGGCGCCGGTGCCGGAAACGAACAGCCTCGCCAAAGTTGCCGCGGCTGCGAAAGAGTGCACCGCCTGTCCGCTATACAAAAAAGCAACGCAAACGGTCTTCGGCGAAGGCCCGAAACAGGCCACCATGTTGATGATCGGCGAGCAACCGGGCGACTATGAAGATGTGGCCGGGAAACCATTCGTCGGCCCGGCAGGAAAAATTCTGGATCGTGCGCTGGAGGAAGCGGGAATTAATCGGGACGAAGTTTATGTCACTAATGCGGTGAAACATTTCAAATGGGAACCGCGCGGGAAACGACGCATTCATCAGAAACCGAGTTCGCGCGACATCGCCGCCTGTCGCCCATGGCTGGAAGCCGAGCTGCGCTTGATCGAGCCCAAGCTTGTCGTTTGTCTCGGTTCAACTGCAGGACAGACCGTTTTTGGCCCGAGTTTTCGCGTTACGAAGGAACGCGGCAAACTTCTGTCGTCTCGTCTTGCGCCAAAAGTTATGGCAACCGTTCATCCTTCCTCGCTCTTGCGTCAGCCCGATGAAGAATCCCGTGAACGCGAGTACAACCGCTTTGTCGCTGATCTGCGCATCGCCGTAAAAGCAGCAAACGCGAAGTGAAGCTCCCCAAGGAGCGGCGGTCTCCAGATCGCCGTTTATTAAGATCGGCGGCTAAGAAGCTGCCGCGCCATGTAACGCGCGTTACGCGCTCGGACTTACCGATGGCGAAGCCGAAGCGGCCGGCGAAATAGCTGCCTTCCTCTCCTCCCGTTTCGCTCTGCGCGCCTCCCTTTCCGCCTTCTCTGCATCGGTCAATGGCCCAAGCTTCACGAGTTTTGCCTCCATCGAGCCGTCGGACATTTTGTAGCAGGAACCCCTTACTTCCTCATTAGCGACTACGTCTTTCATCGTCGCGGGCTGGCCACCCTTGGTGATGATAGTTTTGTCGGTAATCTTCAGGACATGCGAATTTTCTTTTCCGGCGATGGTGAACGTCTTTGCTTTGTCGTCCACCGCGGCAATGATGCCTTTGAAAGGAGTAGCTCGCATCTTCCCGCCAGCCGTTGCGGCTGTCGCAGGTGACGCATCCGCATCTGCGGAACTGCTGGCATCCGGTGAAGGAAATGCTTTTTTCGGCGCGGCCTGGGTATGCGGCAAGCAAACGAGAACAGTCGCGAAAAACGCGGCGATAATTAAGAAATTCTTGTGTTTCATGCGTCGATGAAGTTGTGCAGTTAAATGTTGATCCGGCGTATCAGTACAACCTATCCAACGGAGTTTGAAAGGTGTGGCAAGGCGAAAATGCGCACTCTTCAATTTAGGCTGGCTCGCCGAGTCATAGCTCGCCAGGTCGAGATGTAGGACAAACGGCCCCGCCTTTGCCTAAAGGTTAAAGACGGCTCTTGATGGATGCGCGTCCGGAAGCCGATTTCAGATAGCGCTCAAAGTCCACAGCGCGAGTCCGACCAGAAAATTCAATATATGTTTTTAAGCGCCAGGGTTCCATTTCTTTGTGTGAGCCGCCCGCCCGTTGTTATGGGCCTGAAAACGATTGCGCAGATTGTCAGTACGCCTGTATAGAATCGCCGCGGGGTCGAGCTGACTTTGAAGGATGTAAACGTAGAAAACTTTCACCATGATCTTGGCTTGCCGAGTCGTAGCTCGCTGCGTTGGTGCGGTAAAAACAAAAAGAGGGCCGCCTTCGCCGAGGCTACGGCGCGACAGTCCACGCTCTGCTCTGCGATGCGAGCGTAGACTGGAGGTAAGGGGATTCGAACCCCTGACCTTCTCATTGCGAACGAGACGCTCTACCAACTGAGCTATACCCCCAAAAGAAGGGCAAATTATCGTGGCGAAACGAATTTTCGGCAAGTGCCCGAGAACCCTGATCCGGCGATATGAACATAAACTATTTTTCGCGATTGGGTCGTCAACACTAAGCGACGAGGCAGAAGGTATGCGCGTTCCGGCGAAGGCCGAATAGCTGTTTAATGAGCTCTAAGTTCCCACAGCTTGCCGGGGGTCAACGACACTCCTGATGGGCTGAGAAAAATCAGATTCGAATCCCACATCGCGGTGAACACATAGGTCCGCCCCGGTTCGACGTTCACTATTATCGAAGTCGGCCATGGCAAGCCCGCGTAGGACGCTGTGACCACTGTTAAGAGATGGCGCCCTGCTGGCAGCCACCTGTCGTAGTCGTGACCCTGTGCGATGGTCGCCACAGACCTGCCATCGATCTGCAGATGAAAACCCAGATTCCATCCGAACTGCGGCACTCTTTTCACAACCACGCGACCAGGCAGAGGACTCGGCCGCGCAACAGTGCTGGTTGAAATTGCACACACATAAGCAAGGATCAGAAGAGCCTTGCTGCCGTAGCTGCGTCTTGATGTCATAGGAGACATTACGCATAAGACTCGTTTTTCTCCAGCCCGGATGTGGACAAACAGACGAAAATCGTAACCAGATGATCCGAGAGCCTCCCATCAAAAGACGGATTTCTGGAATGAGGCGCGAATTGCCTCGGAAGCAATACTGAACTGCGCTTGCTCGGCGAGCCAGAATCTGGTTCTCGGAATAACTGTAACGCATTGCGCGCACACACGTTGGTACGTCGCTCTATGCAATCGCGCCAAAATTTAAACGTACGTGAGATAAGCGCGAATCGGTTCTTTACTCTCTAGGTGAACAGACGTGAGCGGGTGAGACAATGCGAGCAAATTCGCACTGGACTCACTGCGAACGAGACGCTCTACCAACCGAGCTATACCCCCTCGAATAAATCCGGTTCGGAGAATTATGCGGGGGATTCCCAGTTAATGCAAAATACGAAAATCCGCGGGCAGGGTAATTTTGACAGCCGGTCCATCGGGATCGGCTTGCCCAGTAATGCCGCCACCGCCGGGCAAGTTGGCGGTCTCGTCGTTAACCGCGATCTTCTCTGGTGGTGGCGAGATCGTCGGCTGTCCTTTGCCTTTGAGGGCGTCGTTTAGGGCGGGCAAATCTTTTGCGACCAGCCCCGCAAACTCATTTGAAACATCGGCGAGTTCGCGTTTCAACGCATCGATGTAAGCAAGCTGATAGTCTCCCGGCTTGCCTTCATAGCTCAGGAGCGCGCCATAAAGTTGATCGGTATGTTCGCGCAAACGTTCCTCGCCCGTGATCGCGCCACCTTCTTTCGTGGCCACGATTTGTTTGCGGACTGCGTCCACTTTGCTATCGAAATCGCTCACGGTCTTCTTCAATGGATCGGACTCTGGCAAGGCGCTGCCGGTTTTCTCAAGCGCGCCCCGCAGGGCCACGATAGGGTCCATCAAGGCGCTCTCCTCGTCGAACAACGCCCGCACTTTCATCGCCGCATCGAACTGCGCTTTGCGATCCGCTTCGCTGAATTTTGCTCGTCGATCGAGCCCGATAGTAAGCTTGGTTTCCGTGGCTTTCCCATTTTTCGTTAGACGAACCGTGTAAACACCAGGAACAAGACGCGGGCCGCGGATGCCATTGAAAGCAACTTGCGCCGCTGGTGGGACGCGGGGCGGTTTCGCCCGCATGCTCCAAGTGACGCGATTCATGCCCGGTCGCTTACTGGCCGGTAGTTCGTCAACTACCTGGCCGGAAGAATCGAGCACTTCCAGTTTCAGTTTACCAAAAAGATGCCGTGCCTTCTGGTAGTAAGTAATGACAGCAGCGTCCGGCGGATTGTCGCCGACAAATACGGCGTCGCCATTAGCCCAGCCACCGCCGCCTTCAATGCGCTGTTGCACCGGTCGCGCCGAAACAAAGGCTGCCTCCTGCGGAAGAAGCTCAAGCCTTAGCGCACGCCACGGAGTGATATCATCGACAATCCAGATCCCGCGCCCATGGGTTGCCAGCACAAGATCGTTGTCACGCGGATGGATCGCCAGATCGCGCACTGCCACCGCCGGGAAACGGCCACCTTTGAATTGCGCCCATGCCTTTCCACCATCAATCGAAACGTAAAGACCAAATTCTGTCCCGAGAAAAAGCAGGCCCGGTTTCGCGATATCTTCCTTGATGACGTGCGCGTAGCCTCGAATACCCTTGGCATCCTGTGCCGTCACGAGCGGGGTCCAGGTTTTTCCGAAATCTGTCGTGCGAAAAACGTACGGTGCCATGTCGCCAAAAGTATGGCGGTCGAAGGCGGCGTAGGCAGTGCCGGCGTCGTAGTTACTGGCCTGGACCCAGCTTACCCAGGAGTTCGGCGGAAGGCCGGGAACGTTTGCGACCACATTGTTCCAGCTCTTAGCGCCATCGCGAGTCAGTTGCAGGTTGCCATCATCGGTTCCCACCCAGATCACATTCTTGTCCTTGGGCGATTCGCTGATGGAATAAATAGTCGTGTGCATCTCCGCCGCGGAGTTATCGACCGTGATTCCGCCCGACTGTTCCTGTTTTTGTTTCTCCGGATCATTCGTCGTCAGATCAGGTGAAATGCGTTCCCAAGTCTGACCATGATCGCGCGAGCGAAAGAGAAATTGCGCGCCCATATAGAGGGTCCCTTTCTCGTTAGGCGAAAGCGCCATCGGGGTATTCCAATTCCAGCGCAGTTTTTCCTTGTAGTTCGGCTTGGGCTGAATGTCGCGCGCTTCGTGAGTGTAACGATTTACCCGGCCGACATAACCGCCCTGATATTCGGCATAGACGTAATCGGGATCGCCGGAATCAGGGAAACAGAAGAAGCCATCACCAGTGAACATGTTTTCCCATCGGGAATTGGTAACGCCACCGGGATACTGCGAGTCCCCGACCCAGCTGCTGTTATCCTGCAATCCCCCATAGACCCGATACGGATCCTGGTCGTCAACGCTAACATGGTAGAACTGCGAGACAGGAAGGTTATCGCCCTTCCACCATTTGCTCCCGCTGTTGTAGGAATACCACATCCCGCCGTCATCGCCGGAAAAAACAGTTTGCGGATTGGTTGGATCGATCCAAACACAATGAACGTCGCCGTGCATCCCCCCAACCGCGGCGAAGCTTTTCCCCGCGTCCTCACTAACAATCATTGAGCCGTCCGTCTTAAAAAGGCGGTCGGGGTTTTTCGGATCAACTATTAGATTGGCGAAGTAAAACGGACGCCAGACC
>Ga0209153_1000785_pt1 | contig 12815 bp, 10 predicted proteins | sample GraSoiAngelo_120_FD_185877 | JGI IMG/M metagenome (GOLD analysis project Ga0209153, IMG submission 185877) | Grasslands soil microbial communities from the Angelo Coastal Reserve, California, USA - 14_0919_09_20cm (SPAdes) (version 2) | ecosystem: Environmental > Terrestrial > Soil > Grasslands ...
GATGTCCGGCTGGATGCCGATCGAGCGCAGTTCCTTGACCGAATGCTGGGTCGGCTTTGTCTTGAGCTCGCCGGCGCTCGGGATGAACGGCAATAGCGTCAGGTGGATGTAGACGGCGTGGTCGCGTGGCAGCTCGTTCTTGAGCTGGCGGATCGCCTCGAAGAACGGCAGGCCCTCGATATCGCCGACCGTGCCGCCGATCTCGCACAATACGAAATCGTAGTCGTCATTGCCGCTCAGGATGAATTCCTTGATCGCGTTGGTGACGTGCGGGATCACCTGGATGGTGGCGCCGAGATAGTCGCCGCGCCGTTCCTTGGTGAGAATGTCCTGATAGATACGCCCGGTCGTGATGTTGTCCGCCTTGGTGGCCGGACGTCCGGTGAAGCGCTCGTAGTGGCCGAGATCGAGATCGGTCTCGGCGCCATCGTCAGTCACGAACACTTCGCCGTGCTGATACGGCGACATCGTTCCGGGATCGAGATTAAGATATGGATCGAGCTTGCGCAGCCTGACCTTGTAGCCACGCGCCTGCAGCAGTGCACCGAGTGCCGCTGAAGCCAGACCCTTTCCGAGCGAGGAAACCACGCCGCCGGTGATGAAGATATACCGCGCCATGGGACTTAACCTTTAAGGCTAGGAGAGCGATTCGCCAAAACGAATCGTATAGCGCGGCAAACATCCTGCCGGGCTGTGGATGGCCGGAAATTGGAAGCTTTATCAACCTCTTGATGGGGATTTTTGATGCGAGATGGTAGCCGCCATCTTGCATGGCCACCCTGCTTTATTGCGAGCGAGGAGCCTGCGGGCCCGATGGGGCCTGCTGATTCTGCTGTTCGTCGGCCTTTTTGAGCGTGTCCAGAATGCCGCCGCTGGTCGGTGGCGCCACCGGGGTTGCGCCTCCGGCCGGCTGTGATTGCGAGGCGGGCTGATTTCCGACGATCGAAGTCGGCTTGCGATCGTAGCTCGCGAGCCAGGACAAGAAGAGGCTGGTGAGGAAGAATCCCGCCGCCAGAACCGCTGTCGTGCGCGACAAAAGATTGGCGGTACCGCGACTCGACATGAAGCCGGCACCGCCTCCCATGCCGAGGCCTCCGCCTTCGGATTTCTGGAGCAGCACGGTGCCGATCAGCACCGCGACAATCATGAGGTGAATGACGATAACGACAGTCTGCATCTGAAACCTTCCGTCGCAAACCGGTTGCCGCCGAGTTCCGGCTTTAGGCGCTGGGCTTTGCGGGGTTCTCGCGAGTTGCGCGGGTGTTACACGATCGGACCGGGCATTGTCACCCCCGATACCGCTGTATCACCATGGCTGAGCATGATCTTTTCGGAAAACCAGCACCCACTTTTCCGGATCATGCTGTAGCTAAGGGCAGCCCTTCGCAATCGCAAGGAAATCGGCTGCTTTCAGGCTCGCGCCGCCGACAAGCGCGCCATTGACGTTGGCAACCCCCATCAATTCGGCCGCATTCGAGGGCTTTACCGAGCCGCCGTAGAGAATGCGAACCTTGGCCCCCTCCCCGTTAAATCGGCCGATCAGGAAATCCCGGATGAAACGGTGAACTTGCTCGACATCTCCTGATGTCGGGGTGAGACCTGTGCCGATGGCCCAAACCGGCTCGTACGCCACCACCAGATTACCGGCCGTCGATCCGTCCGGGAGCGATCCCGCAAGCTGACCGCCACAGATCTCAAGCGTTTTCGCGGCATCGCGCTGTTCACGCGTCTCGCCAACGCAGACAATGGCGGTAAGGCCGGCGCGCCAAGCCGCTTCCGCCTTTCGCCGCACCAGTGCGTCGCTTTCAGCGTGATCGGCGCGCCGCTCGGAATGACCGACGATCACGACAGCAGCACCCGCGTCTGCCAGCATCTCGGCGGAAATATCGCCGGTATGGGCGCCGGAAGCCTCCGGGTGACAATCCTGCGCACCGATCCGAATATGCGATCCCTGCGCGACTGCGGCGAAGGTCGAGATCAGTGTCGAAGGCGGACAAATGAGGAGGTCCACCTTGCGCCGGAGGTCCCCCACGCCGGCCACCATCTGGCCGAGTTCGCCGGCGGACGCCTTGACCCCATTCATCTTCCAGTTGCCGGCGATCAGCGGCCGGATGGCGTCAGTCATGTTCAATTCCATTCAGCAGAGATGAATATGCGCTACCAGAGCCCGGCCGGCAGTTCCAGATGCCAACTGGTCAACCGGCTTCAATTGGCCCCCTTGCCCGAGGTTGCGGGGGGCTTTCGGCCACTTTATGATACCGCATCAACTCGGTGACGCCCTTTTGCTGATCGCTCTGAGGCGCGACCCGGTTCCCCTCCGAAAGACAAGTTGGACCCATGCTTCGAGGAATGCGCAAAGCCTCATCAAACTGGCTCGGCAAGACTATTATGGCCGTGGTGATGGGCGTGTTGATTATCAGTTTCGGCATCTGGGGCATTGCCGATATTTTCAGGGGATTCGGACAATCGACCTTGGCAAAAGTCGGCCACATCGAGATCTCGCTCAATCAATTCCGTCAGCTCTACACCGATCGGCTGCAGCAGATCAGCCGCCAATTCGGCCGCCCGCTGACGACGGAGCAGGCCCGCGCGTTCGGCCTCGACCGCCAAGTGCTGCAGCAGACGATCGCGGAGGCAGCCCTTGACGAGGATGCGCGACGGCTGGGGCTCGGGCAGTCCGACGCTGAGACCATGCGCCTCGTCTTCAGCGATCCGAACTTCCAGGGCGTCAATGGCAAGTTCGATCCGCAGCGCTTTCAGGCGATGATCCGCCAGTTCGGCTTCTCCGAGCAGCGTTACATCGCCGACCAGCGACGGGTGTCGCTGCGGCGGCAAATTGCCGGCTCGATCGCAGCTGGCCTCGAGCCGCCGAAAACGCTGATCGAAGCGCTGAGCCGCTTCCAGAACGAGCAGCGCTCGATCGAATACGTCAAACTCGACGCGGCGCAGGCAGGCACCATCGATCCGCCCTCGCCGGAGACGCTGGCGGGTTATTTCGACGATCACAAGACCCAGTTCCGCGCGCCCGAATATCGCAAACTATCCTTTGTGCTGATCACGCCCGAGGAGATCGGCAAATGGTCCGATGTGTCGGACGAAGACGCAAAAAAACTGTTCGAACAGCGCCGCGACCGGCTCGGCAAGCCTGAGGAGCGCGAGGTGTCGCAGATCGTGTTTCCAAATGTGGAAGAAGCCCAGGCTGCGCGCAGTCGCATCGCGGGCGGGTTGTCGTTCGACGATCTCGCCAAGGAGCGCGGGCTTAGCTCCACCGATGTCACCCTCGGCACGGTCGCTAAATCCGCCATCCTCGATCCCGAAATCGCCAATGCGGCTTTTTCGCTTCCCGCGGGCGAAGTGAGCCAGCCTGTGCAAGGCAAGTTCGGCGTGGCGCTGGTCAAGATCGGCGCCATCCAGCCGGGCGTCGAGCCGTCCTATGAAAGCGTCGCCGCTGACCTGAAGAAGGAAATCGCGACCGAACGCGCCCGTACCAAGGTGGCCGAACTGCGCGACAAGATGGAAGACGAGCGCGGCGGTGGCGCCAGCGTCATTGAAGCGGCCCGGAAACTCGGCCTCAACCCCATCACCGTCGATGCCGTCGATCGCTCCGGCCGGATGCCCAACGGTCAGCCGGTGACCAGCATCCCGAACGGTCTCGACGTCGTCTCGCAAGCCTTCAACAGCGATGTCGGCGTCGATAACGACCCGATCTCGTTCAAGGGTGGTTACGTCTGGTACGACGTCCTGGGCATCACGCCGTCGCGCGAACGCACCCTCGAGGAGGTCAAGGATCAGGTCGAGGCCAAATGGCGCGACGACCAGATCTCAGCGCGGTTGCGCACCAAGGCAACCGAGATGGTGCAAAAGCTCGAACAGGGCGGCAAGCTCGCGGACGAAGCGGCCAGCACGGGGTCGAAGGTCGAGATCGCCGCGGGCCTCAAGCGCGATGCCTCGCCGCCAGGCGTGCCCTCGGGCGCGATCGCCGCGGCGTTCCGTACGGCAAAGGATGGCGTCGGACAGACCTCGGGTTCGGGCGGCAGCGAATGGATCGTGTTCCGCGTCACCGATATCGCCGTGCCGCCGGTGGATCTTTCCTCTGACGACATCAAGAAGCTAAAGGAGACCCTGGAGCGCGCCATGACCGACGAACAGGTCGCGCAATACGTCACCAGGCTTGAAAAGGATATCGGCACCAGCATCAATGAGGCCGCCTTCGCGCAGGTCACCGGCGCGAACAACTGAAAGCCTGCGATGGACGACCTCAAATCGATCATTGCCAAAGTCGCGACCGGCGCCACGTTGTCGCGCGACGAGGCGGCGTCGGCCTTCGACAGCCTGATGTCGGGAGAGGCGACGCCCTCGCAGATGGGCGGACTGTTGATGGCGCTGCGGGTACGCGGCGAGACCGTCGACGAGATCACCGGCGCGGTTTCCGCGATGCGCTCGAAGATGCTGCGCGTCATCGCGCCCGCGGATGCCGTCGACGTAGTCGGCACCGGCGGCGACGGCTCCGGCTCGGTCAATGTGTCGACCTGCGCCTCCTTCATTGTCGCGGGCGCCGGCGTGCCCGTAGCCAAGCACGGCAACCGCGCGCTTTCGTCGCGCTCGGGCGCGGCTGATGTGTTGTCGGCCCTCGGGGTGAAGATCGACCTCAGGCCCGAGCAGGTCGGCCGCTGCGTATACGAAGCCGGCATCGGCTTCATGTTCGCGCCTGCGCATCATCCCGCCATGAAGAACGTCGGTCCGACCCGCACCGAACTCGCAACCCGCACGATCTTCAACCTGCTTGGACCGCTGTCCAATCCCGCCGGCGTCAAGCGGCAGATGGTCGGCGTCTTTTCAAGACAATGGGTGCAGCCGCTGGCGCAAGTGCTGAAGAACCTGGGCGCCGAATCCGTCTGGGTCGTGCATGGCTCCGATGGCCTCGACGAAATAACCCTCACCGGCCCGACGTCGGTTGCAGCACTTGAAGGCGGCAGCATCCGCACCTTTGAAGTGACGCCGGAGGAAGCAGGGCTCACCCGCGTCGGCGGAGACGGGCTGAAGGGCGGCGACGCCGACGCCAACGCGATCGCGCTGCAGGGAGTGCTCAATGGCAAGCCGAGCCCTTTTCGCGACGTCGCCTTGTTGAACGCGGCGGCGGCATTGATCGTCGCCGGCCGCGCCAAGAACCTGAAGGAAGGCGTTGCGATCGGCACCAAATCGCTCGGCAGCGGTGCCGCAGCCGCGCGGCTGAAGCACTTGATCGCAGTCTCCAACAGCTAGTCCGCAAGGAGCAGGAGCGATGTCCGATATCCTGAAGAGGATCGAGACTTACAAGCGCGAGGAGATCGCGGCCGCCAAGCGCGCCCATCCGCTTGCGAGCGTCGAGGCTCTGGCGAAAGCCGCTCCCGCGCCGCGCGGCTTTGTCCAGGCGATCCGCCGCAAGCTTGAGGGCGGCGAATATGCGCTGATTGCCGAAATCAAGAAAGCCTCGCCCTCCAAGGGGCTCATTCGTGCCGACTTCGATCCGCCCGCGCTTGCCAAGGCCTACGAGGCCGGTGGTGCTGCCTGTCTTTCAGTGCTGACGGACACGCCCTCTTTTGAGGGCCATCTCGATTTCATGGTAGCGGCGCGCACGGCGACCAAACTGCCGGTGCTGCGCAAGGATTTCATATTCGATCCCTATCAGGTGGTCGAGGCCCGCGCCCACGGCGCCGACTGCATCCTCATCATCATGGCCGCGCTCGGCGATGGCGCCGCCAAGGAGATCGAGGACGCCGCGATCGCGCAAGGCATGGACGTGCTGATTGAGATCCACGAACGTGCCGAACTTGATCGCGCGCTAAAACTTCGTTCGCCGCTGCTCGGCATCAACAACCGCAACTTGCGCACGTTCGAGACCACGCTTGCGACCAGCGAAGCGCTGGCGCCGTTGATTCCGAAGGAGCGCCTGATGGTCGGCGAAAGCGGCATCTTTGCGCCGGGCGATCTGGCGCGGCTGGCGCGGCTTGGCATGTCGACCTTCCTAGTCGGCGAGAGCCTGATGCGGCAGGCCGATGTAACGGCAGCAACGCGGAAGCTGCTGGCAAAAGGCGTAGCCGCGAGCGCGACAGGCGCGGGCTGATGCAGCGTAAGACTTCCAGGGCTGGCCCTGCCCTCACCCACATTGACGCCGGCGGCGAGGCGCGGATGGTGGACGTGTCGGAAAAACCGGCAACCGAGCGGACGGCCATCGCCGAAGGCCGCGTCGTCATGAGCAAGGCAACACTTGAGTTGATCCTCTCAGGCAACGCCAGGAAAGGCGATGTGCTGGGCACTGCGCGGATCGCCGGCATCATGGCGGCCAAGCGCACCTCGGAATTGATCCCGCTGTGCCACCCGCTGGCGCTATCGAAAGTCACGCTCGATATCACGCCCGATCACAAGCTGCCCGCCTGCATCGTGCGGGCTACCGTGAAGGTCACGGGCCCGACCGGCGTCGAGATGGAGGCGCTGACGGCGGTATCGGTCGCGTGCCTGACGATCTACGACATGATCAAGGCCGTCGAGCGTGGCGTTCGCATCGAAGGCCTTCATCTCGTTGAGAAAAAGGGCGGCAAGTCCGGGCACTACCGCGCCTGACGATGGCTCGGCCGCGAACGCCTTCACGGCTGAGTGATCTATGCATCAGGAAGGGCGCATCGGCCCGGGTGTTATTCAGTAAGCGCGAGCCCATGACCTGCATCGGAGAAACGCAATGTCGACGTCTAAACTTGTTGGCGCGGTGGCCGTTCTATCAAGTCTGTGCACAACGCCGGTGTTGGCGCAGGCGGTGGTCCAGGAGCCGGGCTACTGCGCGTTCTTCTATCCCAATGCAAATTGCCAGAACAAAGGGCCAGGCAATCCCTATGGCAACTATCGCCAGCCCGCCGCCCGCGGCAATGACTGGTCAAGCGGTGAGACCGTCGGTGTGGCGCCGAAGCGATCGCGTGCCCACCGATACGGGTCTTCGACGGCGCGCATGCAATAGCGCAGCGATGCTACCAGATAACGGGCGAAATCAACCCAACCCGCGACGGCGTTCGCGATAGGCGCGTGTCTTCGTGCGATTTCCGCACAAGCTCGACATGCACCAGCGCCTCGTGGCGGGCTTTGATCGATCGAAGAAAACCCGCCGGCACTCTTCCGACGCGCACATTTTCAGGCGATCCAGGGTTCCGTTGATGGAGCCATCGTAGAGCTCTGCGACCACCGCCGATAGGCCAGCCAAGGCATCGCCGCGCGCCGACCTCAGCACCATGGCGCGATCGTCGCGCGCCTCTACCACGAGCGGGAACAGCCTCAACGCCCTGTTCAGCGACCGAGCAGCATCCTTGTCTTTGCCACGGTCAGCGGGGTCGCATCGCAGATAATCGCGAGCACATGCGCGCAAATCCAATGCGGTTTCAAACATCGCGGGCGTGATCTTGGCGCTCGTGAACAGCAGCCCCCGCTGCGACATCCAGGCCTCAAGTTCGCGCGGCCCAGCGAGTTCGTCGGACTGAGGGTGTTGCACGCCGTATTGCCTGAAACGCCTGACGTCGAGCGAATTGGCGAAATCATAGAGATTGGCCAACGCATCGGGAACCTTGAATTTTTTTGACTCTTTGGACATTGCGACACCAGTAAAGTATCTTAATTAGTGTCCTGAAACAGACACCAGTATAGCTATGATACTGGTGTTTAACATCAAGATAAGCAAAACGAGGCGATCATGAATGGCCAAGCAAAATTGTCGCATCCGCGGGCCTTCTACGGCTGGTTTGTCGTCGCCGCCGCCTTCGCGGTGACCTTCGTAGGCTTCGGTTCCGCCTACACGTTCAGCGCGTTCGTCGAGCCGTTGCAGCATGATTTCGGGGCCTCGCGCGGCTCGGTATCGCTGGTATTTTCGCTTGCCGGCTTCCTCTATTTCGGCCTCGGCATCATCAGCGGCCCGCTCGCCGATCGCTTGGGCTCCCGACCGTTTGCAGTGGCCGGCATGATCTTGACCGGCGTCGGGCTCGCCGCCGCGAGCGCAGCGCAGAGCCTCGCCCAGGTCTACCTGGCCTACGGCCTCGGCGTTGGTCTCGGCATGGGCTGCGCCTATGTTCCCGCCATCGGCGCGGTCCAACGTTGGTTCGTTCGCAGCCGCGGCTTTGCCTCCGGGCTTGCCGTCAGCGGGATCGGCGTCGGCACATTGGCGATGCCGCCGCTGGCCTCGCTCCTGATCGGTCTGCTGGGTTGGCGCGGCGCCTATCTCGCGCTCGGCGCGCTGGCTGCGGTGTTGGGTGGCGGATTGGCGCTGCTGATCGAGAACGATCCACGCCGCCGCGGCCTTGGTCCCGACGGCGACCCGCCGCAATCGACCACGCCGATGGCACAGCCGGAGGGGGCCAGCGTCCGCGAGGCCATCCGCTCGACCCGCTTTATCGGTCTTTACGTCGCCTGTTTGATCTGCGCCTTCGGTGTGTTCGTCCCGTTTGTCCATCTCGTGCCCTACGCGCGTGATCACGGGATCGCGCCATCCTCGGCGGTGTGGTTGCTGGCGGTGATCGGCGTCGGCTCCACCGCAGGGCGATTTTTCCTCGGCGGCCTTGCCGATCGCATGGGCCGCGAACTGTCGCTGCTGTTGATGTTCATCGGCATGGCGCTGGCATTGGCGATGTGGGCGGTCTCGACGACCGTCTGGCCGCTCATTGTCTTCGCTTTCGTCTATGGCGTGTTCTACGGCGGCTGGGTCGCGGTGCTCCCGGCCGTGGTGATGGACTATTTCGGCGGCCGCAATGTCTCTGGCCTGATCGGCATTCTCTACACCAGCGTGGCTTTCGGCACGCTCATCGGCCCGAGCGCCGCTGGTTTTGCCTTCGACTTCAGCCACAGCTACACGCTGCCGATCCTGTTGAGTGTCGGCGCCAACATCCTGGCCGCCATGATCGTCGCAGCGACATCAAGCGCTGCGGTCCGCAAGACCGCGCTTCAGCGATAGACGCCGCATGCTACCGTCGGGAGCGTTAGGCTTTCGTTAACCTCGATTGCTAACGTGACTTCCATTTGGGCACATTAGCAATGGTCATGGCCGGGCTTGAACGTGTGATCTCGGCGTTCGCCCCGGCAATGATCCGCGCTCCATGACGACCAACGGTACAGCTTCCACTGACGTCAAAACGTTCATGCGCGGCGGTCCGATCCGTTGGCTGATCCTGGGCGGCTTGCTGCTGATCGCAGCGATCGCAATCGGCGCGACCGTGATGGCCGGGAATTTCCGTGAGCGGGCGCTGCGCAACAGCGAGCGCGAACTGGAAAACACCGTGCTGCTGCTCGCCCGTCATTTCGATCAGCAGCTCGGGGATTTCGAGGTCATTCAGAAGGATCTCATCGACCAGATGCGATCGAGTGGGATCGCGACGGCCGAGAGCTTCAGGCAGCGGATGGCCGGCAAGGACGTCCATCTCATGCTCAAGTCAAAATTGAGCGCGTTGTCATATGTCGGCGGCGTCAATGTTTTCGATGCCGACGGCACGCTCGTCAACACGTCGACGGCATGGCCTGTGCCGTCGATCAATGTCGGCGACCGACCCTATTTCAGGACCTTCAAAACCGATCCGCACGCGCCGGAAATGCTGGTCGAGCCGGTGCACAGCCGGATCAGCGGCGCCTGGACCACGGTGATCGCCCGCAAGATGACGGGACCGCACGGCGAGTTGCTCGGCGTCGTCGGCCGCGGCATCGAACCGGCCAATTTCGAGAAATTCTTCGCATCCGTCGCACTTGCTCCCGGCGCGGCGATTTCGATGCACCACCGCAACGGAACGCTGCTGGTCCGTTACCCGCATCCCGAAGGCATGATCGGGCGGAACTTCAAGGCGGGCGGGCCCGTTGTCCGGCAGAAGATATTCGAGCTCCCCCAATACACCACGCGCCTGACCAGTCCCATCGATGGCCAGGACCGATTGGTTTCATCGCGCGCGCTCGCTAATTTCCCGATCGTGATCGTCGCCACCAAGACCACGGAAGCGGCGCTGGCCGATTGGCGGGAGCAGATGCGCATCCTGGTCGCGGTAGCGGGCGCCTCCGCGCTCGCCATAGCCTTGTTGCTGTTCCTGGTCGTTCGCAAGTTGTCGCTGCAGCATCGCCTTTCGCAGCAGCGCTTGACGCTGGAGAAGCAGCGCCTGGACAAAGCCGTCAACAACATGACGCAGGGCCTCTTGCTGTTCGACAACTCCCAGCGTCTCGTCGTCTGCAATCAGCGTTATATAGAAATGTACGGCCTGTCCGCCGAAGTCATAAAGCCGGGATGCAGCTTCCGCGAGATCATCGAGCACCGCAAGGCCACCGGATCGTTTAGCGGCGACGTCGACCAATACATTGCGCGCGTTCTGCACGACATCCCCTTGAGAAACTCCATGGTAGTCGACACCTCCGACGGGCGCTCGGTCCAGATTATCAACGAGCCGCTCGCGGACGGCGGGTGGCTCGCGACCCACGAGGATATCACCGAGCGCAGGCGCGCCGAGCAGCGCATCACGCATCTTGCCCACTATGACGTGTTGACGGACCTGCCCAACCGTGCCCTGTTCCAAGAACGGCTGAAGCAGGAGCTGGCCTGCATTGCGCCGGGTCAGCGAGTAGCCGTCTGCTACATCGACATCGACGAATTCAAAAGCGTCAACGATTCCCTCGGCCACCTGATCGGTGATGAGCTGTTGAAGTATGTCGCCGTCAGTCTCGGCCAGTGCGTCGGCGATAGCGGCTTTGTCGCACGGCTCGGCGGCGATGAGTTCGCCATCGTCCAGACCGCGGTCAAGACGCCTGACGACGTCACCGATCTCCTGAACGACATCTTCAACGCGATCAGAGAACCCTATGACTGTCTCGGTCATCAAGTGACCACCGACGCCAGCATCGGCGTCGCGCTCGCGCCTGATCACGGCGTCGATCTCGAACAAATCCTCAAGAACGCGGATATGGCGATGTATGCCGCCAAATCGGCGGGGCGACGGACTTACCGTTTCTTCGAACCCGACATGGATGCGGAGGTCAAGGCGCGCCGCAGGCTGGAAAGCGATCTGCGTCAGGCGATATCCGGCGGTAAACTCGAGGTGTACTATCAGCCTTGCCTTAGCCTTCAGAGCAACGAGATCACCGGATGCGAAGCGCTGGTACGCTGGCGGCACCCCGAGCGTGGCATGGTTTCGCCGGCCGAATTCATCCCGATTGCGGAAGAAACCGGTCTCGTCAATCAGCTCGGCGAATGGGTGCTGACGACGGCCTGCAGGGAGGCGGCGACCTGGCCCAGTGACATCAAGCTCGCGGTCAACGTTTCGCCGGTCCAGTTCAAGAGCGGCACGCTGGCGCTGAAGATCATGGCGGCACTGGCCGCCTCCGGCCTGCCGGCCAGCCGGCTGGAGCTCGAGATCACCGAGGCGGTGCTGATCCGCGACGACGAGACCGCGCTTGCGATCCTGCACCAGCTTCGCGCCATCGGCGTGCGCATCGCGCTCGATGATTTCGGCACCGGCTACTCCTCGCTCAGCTACTTGCAGCGTTTCCCGTTCGACAAGATCAAGATCGACCGTTGCTTCGTCAACGATATCGGCGAGCCCGGCGGCTCCTCCAGCATCGTCCAGGCGGTCGTGAACATCGCTGCCGCCCGCAACATGACGACCACGGCGGAAGGCGTCGAGACCGAGGAACAGCAGCGGCTGCTGCGCATGCTTGGCTGCTCGGAGATGCAGGGCTACCTGTTCAGCCCGGCAAAGCCGGCCGCGGAGCTCAAGCACTTGTTCGCCGCGCACGGCGAACGCGTCGCAACGCTGGCAGCGGGCCAGGCGCGAAAGCGCCGGCACGCGCCAGACGCCGCCTAATTCGGGACGACCGCCTTGGGCGGCGGTGGAACGTTGGCGTTGACGGTGACGCCGCGCAACAGGTTGAAGGCCGCATTGAGCGCCTTGTCGTCCTTTTCTTCCGGCGGCACATAGGATTGCGAGCCGCCCTGCTCCGCGCCTTCGGCGGAAAGGTGGCCGCGCATCGAGGCCTCGCCCTTGGTGTCGGTGCGGCCTTTGAGTTCGTCGGGCACATCCTGCAGTAATTCGATATCGGGCGTGATGCCCCTGGCCTGGATCGAGTGTCCGGACGGCGTGAAATAGCGCGCGGTGGTGAGCGCCAGCGCGCCGTTTCCTGCACCGAGCGGGATGATGGTTTGCACCGACCCCTTGCCGAACGATCGCGTCCCGATCAGGGTCGCGCGCTTGTGATCGTGCAGCGCACCGGCAACGATTTCGGAAGCCGACGCCGATCCGCCGTTGATCAAAACGATCAGCGGCTTGCCCTTGATGAGGTCGCCGCCATGCGCGGTGAAACGCTGGGTCTCCTCGGGGTTGCGGCCGCGCGTCGAAACGACCTCGCCGCGCGCCATGAATGTGCTCGACACCGAGACGGCCTGATCAAGCAGCCCGCCCGGATTGTTGCGGAGGTCGACGACGTAGCCGACCAGCTTCTCCGGCGGGATCTCCTTTGAGATATCAGAGATCGCCTTGTGCAGCGCATCGGTGGTCTGTTCGTTGAATGAGGTGATCCTGATATAGCCGACGTCGCCGCCCTCAGCGTGGTAGCGGACCGGACGCACGTGGATGATCTCGCGGGTGATCGAAACGTCGAACGGCGCATCCTTGCCCTTGCGCAGGATGGTGAGCTTGGTCTTGGTATCGACCGCACCTTTCATCTTGTTGACGGCTTGCTCGAGCGAAAGCCCCTGCACCGCGTCGCCGTCGATCTGGCTGATCAGGTCGCCCGACATGATCCCGGCCTTTGCCGCCGGCGTGTCGTCGATCGGCGAGACC
>Ga0209153_1000786_pt1 | contig 12796 bp, 11 predicted proteins | sample GraSoiAngelo_120_FD_185877 | JGI IMG/M metagenome (GOLD analysis project Ga0209153, IMG submission 185877) | Grasslands soil microbial communities from the Angelo Coastal Reserve, California, USA - 14_0919_09_20cm (SPAdes) (version 2) | ecosystem: Environmental > Terrestrial > Soil > Grasslands ...
TTATCGGGGGTTCCTTCCGAGCACGGGGCGGTTGGTGCGGTACAGTCCTTCGCGTGAGGAGCGCGGCGGGGACGGCGTGACCCGGGTCGACGACGGCGTCTTTGAAGGCGGCGAAGTCAGCATGTTTTACGATCCTATGATCGCCAAGCTTGTCACCTGGGCCCCTACAAGGCTGGAGGCGATCGATCGGCAGGTTGAGGCTTTGGACAGCTTCGTCATCGAGGGGATCGGGCATAATGTCGATTTCCTGTCGGCGCTGATGCAGCATCCGCGGTTCCGGAGCGGGAACATCACGACGGGCTTTATCGCCGAGGAATATCCGGAGGGGTTCCATGGAGCGCCGGCGGACGCCAAGCTGGTCGAGGATCTGGCGGTGCTCGGGGCGCTGATCGGGAGCGAAACGGAATTCCGCGCCTGCTCGATCGAGGGGCAGTTGGGCGGCCGGATCATCCCGGAGCCCGAGCGGATCGTTCGGGTGGACGGTACCGAGCATCATATCTGGTTCGACCTCTTCGAGGGCGGCTTCATCGCTTATGTGAACGAGGGCGAGGGGCGGGAGCTGATCGGCCATTGGCAGCCGGGGCAGCGGCTCCTCAAAGCGCGCATCGACGATCGCGAGCGGACCGTCCAGGTCGCCCGGGTCGGCCGCCACTGGCGCCTCACCACCCGGGGCGCCTCGCACAAGGTCGAGGTGCTCCCCGTCCATGTCGCGAAATTGAGCCGCTTCATGATCGAGAAGGTGCCGCCGGATCTGTCGAAATTCCTGCTCTGTCCGATGCCGGGACTCTTGACCGCGCTTAATGTGGCCGAGGGCGACAAGGTCGAGGCGGGCCAGCCGCTCGCGGTCGTCGAAGCGATGAAGATGGAGAATATCCTCCGCGCCGAGAAAGCGGGCATTGTCGCGAAGGTGGACGCGAAGCCGGGCGACAGCCTCGCCGTCGACGCGGTGATCCTCGAGTTCGAATAGGCGTCAGGCCAGGGCGGTAGCCTTGGTGATCAGGTCGGCGACTGCGGTGACGGCGCTCGACACCGCCCGGATGCGGTCAGCCAGTGCGACGCCATTCTGGTAGGCGGCGGTGACGGTGGCGGCGGCGGCCTGGGCGGACTGGTAGGCCGCCTCGACCGCGGCGCCGTTCGCTTCCAGGCCCGCAGTCTCCGCCTCCAGATATTGCGATTCAAGCTTGGTGACATTGGCGCGGATCGCGTCGGCCTGCGCGTCCGACTGGGCGGCGGCGATGTCGGCGGCACGGTTCTCGAACGAGGTCTGGTAGGTCGCGTAGATGAGGTCGAGGCGCTGCTGGGGCGTGCTTTCCATGGTCACTTTCCTACGGCGTCGGGTTGGCCGGGGCGGGGGCGGCGGGCTGAAGGGTGGCGTCGAGCTGGGTGAGGAAGCGGTCGATGCTCCCGATCGACAGCGGCTTGCCCTTCTCCAGCTCGGCATGGCTCTTGAGCAGGGCGCCGAGCGCGGCGATTCCGGCCTGGTAGCGCTCCTGGGTGGCAAGCACCTCCTGCTGGGCAAGCGCGCGCATCGACGCCTGGAGCGCCATCTGGTCGGCCGGCGAGGAGGAGACGATGCCGCCGAAGCCGTCGACCAGCTTGACGTTCATCTGGTCCGCGACCTGCTGCATCACCTCGTCCCGGGAGACGAGGCCCGCCTTCATCAGCGTCATCCGGACTTCGGTGCGCTTGCCGACGAGGTAGCGGGTGAGCCGGCCGAAGGCGGCGGACTCGTCGATCATGCCGTTGCGGACCTGGAGGGTCGCGCGGGCGATGTCGCGGCTTGCGGCGAGGATGCGCTTTCGCTGCAATTGGTCGCCGAGCAGGCTGAAGCCGAAATCGGCGAGGCTCGCCGCCTGGGCGGGGATCGCGGGCACATTGCCGCCTTTGCGCAGCCCGGCGGCGGCGGCGGCGAAGCTGTCGGCGGCCTTGATCGCGTCCCCGGCGGCGCCGGAGAGGTCGGCCGACTGATTATAGGCGGCCTCGGTCTGGAGCGCTCCATAAGCGGCGCCGAGCGCGTCCAGAGCCTTGGCCCGAAGCGCGACGACCCGGGCCAGCGCCCGCCTGTCCGAGGCGAGCTCGGCCGGCTCGACGATCTCCTTGCAGGTCAAAGCGCTGTTCGAACATTGCTCCCAGGTGGCGGTGAACGCCTCGCCGACCTCGACGCTGCCGAGCTGGGAGGCGACCCCGGTCACCTCCTGGCTGAACGAGCCGGTCGCCTTGATGCCGGCTTCGGCGAGGCTCGCCGCGGGTCCGAGCGGCGCCGCTGCACAGCCGCCGAGCAGAGCCGCCGCGGCCAGGGTCGCGATGGTCAGACGTTGAAGCACGAAATCATTCCCCCCTGATTCGCCCGCCGCGAGTATCAGCGGGCGAATTCCCGAGGTCGAGCGAAATAAAGCGGCCTAAATTCTCGCCTGGGTGAGCACTATCCGGAAGAGTGCGCCCGCACCTGCCGGGCAGCTCTGCAAGGTGCCGCCGCAGGAGGCGAGGAGCGAGCGGGCGATCGACAGGCCGAGGCCGGAGCCGCCCTGGCTCCGGCGGCTGGTGTGGAAGGGCTCGAAGATGCGCTCGTGATCGCCGGGTGGGACGCCCGGCCCGTCGTCGGCGAGCTCCAGAGCGACGCCGCCCGGCGCGGGGGCGGCGCGAATAATGAGGCTTCGGGCGCCGGCCTGGCGGCTGTTCTCGATGAGGGTTTCGAGCACCGCTTCGATGAGCTCGGCCGGGGCCGCGACGGGCGGGAGCTGGGGCAGGTCGGCGAGGATTGCGAAATCGGGCGAGCGGTGGGCGTCTGCGACGTTCAGCACCGCCTTGCCGAGGTCCGCGGAGGCGTCCTCTGGCATGCTCGCCATGTCGGCGCGGGCGAGCTCGAGGAGGCGGCGGACGAGGTGGGAGAGTCGGTCGGCGTCGGCGCCGGCATTGGCGAGGAAGCGGAGGCGTTCCTCCTCGGTCATCGTCGGATGCTCTTCGAGCAGCTCGAGTGCGCCCTTGATGCCCGCAATGGGCGTCTTGAGCTCGTGGCTGAGCGCGGCGGCGAAATCGCGCAAGTAACGCGAGCGGCGCTCGATCCGTTCGGCCATGGCGGCGAAATTGAGGTAGAGAGCGCGGATCTCGACTGCGGCGGTGGCGGGCGGCTCGGGGATGGAGACTGCGCCTCGGGCGATGCCGCGGGAGAGCAGGCCGGCGAGGACGAGCAAGGTGAGGAAAATGAGGCCGACGCCGAGCGCGATCTTGCCGCGGTCCTGATAGATGCCGAGGAACAGGCCGCGCGGCGAGCGCGACAGCATCAGCACCGCGACGACGCGGCCGTTGACGGTGACCGGGCGGGCGTAATGGACCCGGATTCCGGAGGCGCGGCTCAGCACTTCGAGCAGGTAGCGCCGCGTGAAGTCGGCGCGCTGGCGGAGCACGGTGCGCGGCTTGCCGGCAAGGGCGCTTTGGACCTCCGGGAGGGCGGCATAGCTTCCGCCGAGGTCGTTGCGGCCCAAGACGACGGTGCCGCGGGAATCGAGCAGGCGGATCGAGGCAAGCATCGCCCGGGCGGTGTCGACGACCACCGGGCGGAGCGCCGTCGCCGCGACCAGCGCCTTGGGGTCGGGAGGGGGTGCGGGCGCGGCCTTCGGCTGGTCGCCGAGGACGCGCATGTTGCGCAAATCGATGGTGGGGCGCTGCGGATCGAGCGGCCCGTGCTCGGGCGCCGCGGGCTCGGGCCAGGCGGCGCGGCAGGCGCCGGCGAGGGCGGCGGCTTGGGCGATCAGCTCCGCCTCGGTCTGCTGGACGAGAGTGTTCTCATAGACGCGGAGCGACACCGCGCCGACCCCGGGAAGCGCCGCGACGAACAGGAAGGTCAGGAAGAGGATGGTCCTCAGCCGGAGCGCCGGCCAGTGGCGCTTGGCGAACTCCTTCAGCCGCCGGATCAAGCGGCCCCGCCGAGGCAGGGCCCGATCCTGTAGCCGACGCCGGGCCGGGTTTCGATCAGGTCGCTGCCGCCCGCCTCGGCGAATTTGTGGCGCAGGTTGCGGATATGGCTGTCGATGGTCCGGTCGGTGATCGCGAAGCCGGGGCCGTGGAGGCGGTCGATGATCTGATCGCGGGTGAAGACTTTGGAGGGCAGGCTGGCGAGCAGCAGGAGGAGCTGGAATTCGGTGACGGTCACCGCGACGTCCGCGCCCGCCCAATGCGCCTCCCACGCCTCCGGATCGAGCCGGAGCTTATTGTGGACCACCGGACCCTTGGCGCCCGCATCGGCAAGCGCGCTTCGGCCCCGCTTCAGGATGGCTCCCACCCGGGCGACCACCTCTCTAGGCGAGAAGGGCTTCACTACGTAATCGTCGCCGCCGAGCTCCAGGCCGAGGACGCGGTCGATCTCGTCGTCCCGCGAGGAGAGGAAGAGGATGGGGAGATCGCCGGACGCACGGAGGCGGCGGCAGACTTCGAGGCCGTCGAGGCGGGGCATGTTGATGTCGAGGACGACGAGGTCCGGCTTCTCGCGCTCGACCGCGACCAACGCGGCCTCCCCGTCCCCGGCCTCGGCGGTGGTCATGCCGGCCTTGACGAGGGCGAAGCTCAGCACTTCGCGGATATGGGCGTCGTCGTCGACGATCAGGATGCGGTGGCTCATCGCGGCCATCTTGTTCACGTTCGCTCTCCCGCTGTCAAAGCGCCGCAATGCCGGACGCGCGTGCGCGGGTGGTCCGCCCGGTGAGGAGCTTCGGGAGACTAAACGTGCAGATTCGGTGCAGAGGCTACTTCGCGCCCAACACCGTATCGATGCTGTGGACGATGCCGTTGGACTGGGTGATGTCGGCGTGGGTGATGGTGCCCTGGCCGCACTTGGTGTCGGCCACGACGATGTTGTCGCCCGAGCGGGTGAAGGTGAGGGTGCCGCCGCCGATGGTGGCGAGCTGGGCCTTGCCCTTGCCCCGGTCGATCGCGTGTCCGAGATCGCCGGCGGTGACGAAGCCCTGGACCATATGGCCGGTGATCAGCGACACCAGCCGCCCCTTGGCGTCCGCCGCCATCAGGCTGTCGACGGTGCCGGCAGTCAGCTTCTGGAAGGCGGCGTCGGTGGGCGCGAAGACGGTGTAGGGCTGAGCGCCGGAGAAGGTCTGGGTGAGCCCGGCCGCCTTCACCGCATTGGCGAAGGTGCCGTGCTCACCCGAATTCTGGAGGCCGGTGAGGATCGGCGTGTCGGTCTTGCCCGAGCCGGCCGAGGCGTTGACCGGCGGCTCGGCGGCGGAGGCGTTGTTCGCCGTCGTGTCGCCCGAAGGCTTTCCGCAGCCCGCAAGCGCCAGTGCCGCAACCGCAGCCAGCCCGATTCCAGATTTCACCATGACGCAACCTCCCTCACATGTGCAGACACTACGCACCAGCTCCGTTCCGGTTGCGGCACGATCAGGTCAGCATCTGCACGATCGCCTCGATGAGGCCGCTCTGCGCGTCGACCTGATAGATATTGCCGTCGGCGTAGCGATAGAGATTCTCGTCATTGTCCGAATATCGGTCGCGATAGGCGGGGGGCAGATTGTAGGCGTCGTAGCCCGAGGGGAGCTGCTGGCCCACGTTCAGCCCACCGCCGAGCAAGGCGACGATGCCGTCGATCAGGCTGGTCTTGTTGTCGACCTGGTAGATGGCGTTGTCGCCATAGCGGTACGAATAGTCGTCGTTATCCTGGAACGCATTCCGGTACTGATAGGGGAGGTTGTAGACGTCGTAGCCCGCCGGCATGAGCTGGCCGACATTGAAGCCGCCGCCGAGCAGCGGGATCAGGCCGCTGATCAAATTGGTGCCGGAATCGACGCGGTAGATGTCGCCATAGCCGTCGTAGCGGTAATAATAGTCGGGATTGTCGTAATAGAGCGGCGTGTAGGCGGCCGGGATCGAGTAGCCGCGGAATGCGTCGCGCTGGATGCGCTGGCCGACGGCATAAGCCTTCTTCGCCTGGCCCGGGGGGAGGCAGCCATTGTGCTTCTTGGCGAGGCCCGGGGGGCAGCCCTCGGTGACGGCGTAGCGCTGGTCGCGCTGCTGGTAGCGGGGGCCGTCATAGACGCGCTGCTGCTGGGCCTGGCGGCGATCCTCGAAGCGCTCCTGCCGGGGCGCGGCGAACTTCTCCGCCTTCGCCTTGCCCCCGCCATGGCCGCGGGGCTCGGAGCGGAAGGCCTGGCGCTGCTCGTGCTTCGCCTGGGGCGCAGCGGCGAAACCGCCGCCGCCATGGCCCTTATCGGCGTGCGGATTGCCGCCGCCGCCGTGCTTATTGCCTCCGCCATGGCCGCCGCCACCGCCGCCGCCCTGGGCAGCATGGGGGTTGCCGCCGCCATGACCGCCGCCGCCGCCCGGCTTGGCGAGGGCGGGGGCTGCGACCGCCATGGTGGCGGCTCCGGCGAGGAGGATGAGCTTACGCATGACTTTGACTCCTGTGTCTCACAGCAACCAACAGTCTCAGCGGCCTGGTCGTTCCGGACCCGAACCCTCCGACTGGCGCGCCACGGGTTCCATCGGCCCCTCCAGGATGAACCTCGGCTGTCGGCGCGTGAACGCCGGGTGAAGCTCCGCAACTCTCGCGGGCCCGGCCCGTTACCCGGGCGGACGATGAGGAGACGGACGTGCCGAAGGCGATCGCGATCAACTGCAGCTTGAAGCGTTCCGACGGAAAGGACAGCTCGACCGACCTGATGATCGGCGTGGTCGCCGCGGGTTTGGCGCAGCACGGTGTGGAGTTCACCGAGACGATCCGGATCGCCGATTTCGACGTGAAGCCGGGCGTCACCTCCGACGAGGGCGACGGCGACGCCTGGCCCGACATTCGCCGCCGGATCCTGGAGGCGGACATATTGATCTTCGGTGCGCCGATCTGGCTCGGCCAGCTCTCCAGCATCGGCAAGAAGGTGCTGGAGCGGATGGACGCCTTCCTCGGCGAGACGGATGAGAAGGGCCGGATGCCGAGCACGGGAAAGGTCGCGGTGGTCGCGATCGTCGGGAATGAGGACGGCGCCCATGCGGTGACCGCGCAGCTCCTCCAGGGCCTGAACGACGTCGGCTGGACGATCCCCGCGGCCGCGTCCTGCTACTGGGTGGGGGAGGCGATGGGCTCGACCGACTTCAACGAGCTGGAGCGGGTGCCGGACAAGGTGCGGGAGACGGCGGCGACGGTCGGCTCAAACGCCGCGCACCTCGCCCGCCTGCTGCAGGCGCAGCCCTATCCGGGCGCCGATCCTCAATAGCCACCATCCCGCAGGCTGATCAGTTCCTCGGGGGTGCGCTTGCCGCCGGAGGCGTTGGCTCGGCGGATGAAGTCGGCGCTTACGCCGTGATCGGCCAGGCGGACGATCTGGGCGGCGGGGAGGGTGGAATAGCCCATGTCCTTGAGCGCCCGGACGAAGTTGGCGTTCACGCCATGGTCGCGCAGATCGATGACCTCGTCGGTGGAAAGGCCGGTGAAGCCCGCCTGTCGGACGGCTCCGACGAATTCCTGGGTCACGCCATGGTCGCGGAGGCGGATAAGCTCGGTGAGCGGCAGCGAGCGGATGCCCTGGGCGGCGAGCGCCTCGACATAGGCCGCATCGATGCCGTGATCGCGCAGGGCGATCAGCTCGGGGATAGGCACGTTCTGGTAGCCGAGGCGCCTCAGCTCGCCGATATAGGCGGGCTGGACGCCATGGTCGCGCATGTCGACCAGGGTCTCGGCCGGGATGTCCCTCAGGCCGGCGCCGACCAGCTCGCGGACGTAATCCGCATCGACGCCGTGGTCGCGCATCCGGACCAGAGCCTGGACGGTGCCGACGCGGTAGCCGAGGCTGCCCATGGCTTTCAGATAATCGGTGCCGGCGCCATGCCAGCCGGCGTCGACCAGATCGTCGACGCTGGGCCTTGTGTAGCCCTGCCGCTCGAGCTCGGCGACATAGTCGCGGCCGGTGCGGGCGAGGGCGAGGGCGAAGAGCTGATATTCGGTGGGGGTGCCGTAGCCGCGGCGCTGGAGCTCGGCGGCGAAGGCGGGATCGCCGGCGAAGCGGCACTCGCCGGTGCCGCGGCCGTGCCAGGCGGTGCCCTCGCAATCGAAGGTGCCGGCGTCGCGCGCCATTCGGAAGCGGACCGGGCCGGACCCGCCGGCAAGCTGCTCGCGGGTCAGGCCCTGGAGCTCAGACAGCGGCACGCCGTTGGAATGGACGCTCTCGCTGTGCGCGGTCTTGTAGCTGATCTGGAACTGGACCTGCCCATCCTCGCGATTGGCTTCGGTGATCGACCAGTTCACCTTGGCGGGGACGGTAGCCTGGTTCGTTTCGCGGGCGACGGCGGCGGGGCTGCAGCCGGTGGCGAGAGCGAGCGCGGCGGCGAGCGCGAGCGGCGGGAAGCGCATCGTTAAAAATCTCCTGAAATGCTTGTCCCTCATTGCCTTGCAAGGATGAGGCCAGCGCTTGCGGGGCGGATTTGCGCGGGTTCGGGTGCGCCGGCTATGTCCGGAAGCGGACGCCTGTCCGGCTGCGGACAGCCCCAAGTCTCCCGCGCAGGTTGACTTTCGCGCCCTTTTCACCCACATGGCCCTCAGCGAAGCATCATGCAGCGTGAACGGGCGCATCGCCGCCCCGGCTCTGCTTCGTAATTTTGAAGGCTTTCCCTTTTCACGCGGGCCGGTCCAAACCCGCCGCGTATCCGCGCGCCTTCAAGGCAGCGCGGGGGCGCCGCACGTATAGTGAGCACTACCCACATGTCTTTCGATAATCTCGGGCTGTCGCAGCCCGTCCTCCAGGCGCTCGCGCTCAAGGAATATACCGTCTCGACCCCGATCCAGGAGCAGGCGATCCCGATCCTGCTGAAGGGCCGCGACCTTTTGGGCATCGCCCAGACCGGGACCGGCAAGACCGCCGCCTTCATGCTTCCCTCGATCGACCGCCTGTCGGCGTCGAAGAAGCGGCCCGGGCCCAAGGCCTGCCGGATGCTCGTTCTCGCCCCGACCCGCGAGCTCGCCTCGCAGATCGCGGAGAGCGCGCGCGCCTATAGCCGCTTCAGCCATATGAGCGTCGCCACCGTCTTCGGCGGCACCTCGCTCCACAAGAACCGCCAGGAGCTGGCGCGCGGGGTCGACATCCTCGTCGCGACGCCGGGCCGCCTCCTCGACCTGATCGAGCAGGCTGCACTGACCCTGCGCGAGGTCGAGATCCTCGTTCTCGACGAGGCGGACCAGATGCTGGACCTCGGCTTCATCCATGCTCTGAAGGCGATCGTCCGGGTTCTCCCGACGAAGCGCCAGAGCCTGTTCTTCTCGGCGACCATGCCGAAGACGATCAAGGAGCTGGCCGACCGCTTCCTGACCGATCCGCTTCAGGTGGCGGTGTCGCCGGTCGCCTCGACCGTCGAGCGCGTCGAGCAGTACGTCACCTACGTCAACCAGGCCGAGAAGCCCGCGCTCCTGACGATGATGCTTCGCGTCGGCTTCAGCGACAAGGGCTCCATGGACCGGGTGCTGATCTTCTCGCGGACCAAGCACGGCTCGGACCGGATCGTGAAGCAGCTCGGCTATGCCGGCATTCCGGCCAACGCGATCCACGGCAATAAGAGCCAGCCGCAGCGCGAGCGGGCGCTGGCCGAGTTCAAATCGGGCAAGGTCAAGATCCTGGTCGCGACCGACATCGCCGCGCGCGGGATCGACGTGTCGGGCGTCAGCCATGTCATCAACTTCGACCTGCCCAACGTCTCCGAGCAGTACGTCCACCGCATCGGCCGCACCGCACGCGCCGGCGCCGCGGGCGTCGCCATCGCTTATTGCGCAGAGGACGAGCGGGCCTATTTGAAAGGCATCGAGCGCCTGACCAAGCAGACGCTTGTGCCGGTGCCGCTGCCTGAGAATTTCGTCAACGAGGCGGCGCGCATCAAGGCCGCGCGTCCGGCGGTTCCGCCGCAGGAGCAGCGCCGCGACGAGCAGCGCGAGGACCGGAGCCGCGTCCGCCGCCCGAAGAGCCGCCGCCCGAACTTCGGCGCGGCCGGCGCTCCGAAAACGCAGCGCGCGAAAAGGCGGGCGAGCGGGCGGTAATCCCACTCCCTTACCGGGAACGACACTGCTAGGGGCTGCCGATGCGTTCGGCGGCCCCTTTTCTTTTGCTCGCCTTGGCGGCGGGACCTGCGTGCGCGCAGTCGGACGAGATCGTCGTCACGGGGCGGGGCTTGGGAGAGGCGCCGGGCGAGGCGGTGTTCGACGTCGTGACGGTGGACCGGGCGCGGCTTCAGGAGTCGGCGTCGAACCGGCTCGAGGACGTGCTCCGCGACGTGCCGGGCTTCCAGCTCTTCCGCCGCTCCGACGCGCGCAGTGCCAACCCGACCAGCCAGGGCGCGACCTTGCGCGCGCTGGGGGGGAATGCGTCGAGCCGGGCGCTGCTTGTGTTGGACGGGGTGCCCCAGACCGACCCGTTCGGCGGCTGGGTGAGTTGGCCCGCCTACGATCCCCGGCGCCTCGGTCTGGTCCGGGTGGTGCGCGGCGGGGGGAGCGGGGCGAACGGGCCGGGAGCGCTGGCGGGGACGATCGAGCTTGAGAGCGCGGGCCCTCGGGAGCTGCGGGGGGTGTCGGGGGAAGTGGCCTATGGGAGCCGGGATTCCGTCGACGGATTTGCCGCGGCGGGGGTGCCGCTGGGTGCTGGGTTCGTCACCGCGACGGCAAGCTATGCGCGGGGCGACGGGTTCATTCCGGTGGTCGAGGAGGATCGGGGGGCGGCGGACCGGCCTTCTCCTTATGAGCAGGCGAGCGGCTCGCTTCGGGCGGTGGCGCCGCTGGGCGGGGGCGTGGAGCTTCAGGCGAACGGGTTGGTGTTCGCCGACCGGCGGGAGCGGGGCACGGCTTTTTCCGCGATCAGGAGCGACGGAGCGGATGCGTCGGTTCGGCTGGTGGGGCCGCGCTGGTCGGCGCTGGCTTACGTCCAGACGCGCGACTTCTATACCAGCTTTGCCAGCGTCGATGCCGCCCGAACCGTGGCGAGCCGGGTGTCGGAGCAATATAATGTCCCTTCCACCGGCACCGGCGCCCGGGCCGAGTGGCGGCCTTCGCTCGGGCCCTCCGTCTCGCTGCGCCTCGGCGGCGACTGGCGAGGGACGGAAGGCGAGACGCGCGAATTCTACTCCTTCGTCGCCGGACAGGGCACCCGCATCCGCGCTGCGGGGGGGCGGACGGACACGCTCGGCGGCTTTGCGGAGGCGAGCTGGGAGGGAGGGCCGTTCACCCTCACGGCGGGCGGGCGGATCGACTCGTGGCGGATTTCGGACGGCCATCTGAACGAGCATGTGCGGGCGAGCGGCGCGGTCCTCACCGACGCCGACTTTGCCGACCGGAGCGGATGGGAGCCGACCGGGCGGGCCGGGATCGCGTTTCGGCCAGCGTCGGCGCTGACTTTGCGCGGTGCCGCCTACTTGGGCTGGCGGCTGCCGACGCTGAACGAGCTCTACCGTCCGTTCCGGGCGGGGGCCGACGCGACGGCGGCCAATGCGGCGCTCGCTCCGGAGCGGCTGAAGGGGGTGGAAGCGGGCGCGGAATGGCGGCCCCTCCCCGGCGCCCGCCTCTCCGCAACCGTCTTTGCCAACCGCCTCGACAGCGCGATCGCCAACGTCACCCTCGGCCACGGCCCGGGCACTTTCCCGGGCGTCGGCTTCGTCGCCGCGGGCGGGGAATATCGCCAGCGGCAGAATCTGGACGCGATCGAGGCGCGGGGGATCGAGTTGGACGGGCGAGTGACACGCGGCGCCTTCACCTTTGCCGCCGGCTGGTCATGGGTCCACGCGCGGGTCGAGGCAAGCGGGGCGGCGGCGCCTTTGGATGGGCTCCGCCCGGCGCAGACGCCCAAGGTGACCGGCTCGGCCAGCCTCTCCTGGCGGCGCGCGGAGGGCGGTGGGGCCTCGGTCGCGGCGCGCTATGTCGGGTCGCAATATGAGGACGATTTGAACGAGCAGCTCCTTGCCGACGCGGTCACCTTCGATGCTTCCGTCTCGTGGCCCGTTGCCAAGGGCGTGAGCGTCGAGGCGCGGGCGGAGAATATCGCCGACGCGCGGGTCGAGGCTGGGATCAGCGGCGACGGCGTCGTCGAGCGCGCCACGCCGCGCACCTTCTGGCTCGGCCTGAGGCTCGGCGCATGAACCCGGAGCTCGTCGCCTTCGCCCACCGCCTCGCCGACGCCGCCCGCGCCGAAACCCTGCCGCGCTGGCGCACCGGCCTCGACGCCGACGACAAAGGCGGTCGCGACTTCGACCCTGTAACCGACGCCGACCGGGAGGCGGAGCGGGCCATGCGCGCGCTCATCGAAGCGGAATATCCGGAGCACGGCATCGCGGGGGAGGAATTCCCCGACCGCGCGGCCTCAGGCCCCTTCTGCTGGAGCCTCGACCCCGTCGACGGCACCCGCTCCTTCATCTGCGGCCTGCCGAACTGGGTGACCCTGATCGCATTGCTGGAGGACGGAGCGCCGGTGCTCGGCCTGATCGATGCGCCCTGCCTTGGGGAGCGTTATGTCGGCTTCGAGGGCGCGGAGGGGCTGCGCACCAGCGGCTGCACGGCGCTTGCGGAGGCGCGGCTGTCGACGACGGACCCGTATTTGTTCGAGGATCCGGGGCAGTGGGAGCGGCTGCGCGGGGCCGCGCGGACGGTGCGCTATGGCCATGACGGCTACGCTTATGCGCGCCTTGCTGCGGGGTCGCTCGACCTGGTGGTCGAATGCGGGTTGAAGCCGCACGACTATAACGCGCTGATCCCCGTCGTGCGGGCGGCCGGAGGGATGATCGGGGACTGGCACGGGGGATAGGATTTCGGCGCGGGGAACGTGATCGCGGCGGC
>Ga0209153_1000789_pt1 | contig 12740 bp, 10 predicted proteins | sample GraSoiAngelo_120_FD_185877 | JGI IMG/M metagenome (GOLD analysis project Ga0209153, IMG submission 185877) | Grasslands soil microbial communities from the Angelo Coastal Reserve, California, USA - 14_0919_09_20cm (SPAdes) (version 2) | ecosystem: Environmental > Terrestrial > Soil > Grasslands ...
CGTTTCGCTTTGGCGCGGACCTCGGCTATACGCTCGGCCCGCTGGTGGCCGGCCTCACGGCGGCGAGCGTTGGCTTCAAAGCAGCCTTTATCACCGCGGGCCTGCCTTCCGTTATTGCGCTCGTCGTCGTCACTCGCGGGCGGGAGACGTTGCCGCGGTCGCAAACCGCTTGAGGGAGTCCTCACGCGGCTTCAGGAATTTCTCGGCGGCATTCAACGAGCGCATGAAGTCGATCGCCTCCCGAAAGAGTGCTGCCCCTTCGCGTTCGTGGCGGCTCCAGACATTCGTCGATTCCTTGGGATCCTTCTCGAGGTCGTAGAGCTCGGGCGCTTCGTCCGGGCCACCCATGATCAAAGACCAACGCCGGTTCGACACCGTGACCGGCATGTGGCTGGCGATACGTCGGCGGCGCGAATCGACGGCGCTGCTCAGCTCGCCTTTCGCAAAGTACAGCGGCCATGAGCTGATGACGAAGGGGCGGTGTTCCGGCGCCTTCCCGGTGAGCGCCTCGCGAACCGATCGCCCCTTGATCTGCCCGAGCGGTTCCACGCCGGCGAGGTCAAGGATGGTCGCGGGGATATCGGGCGCGGTCGTCAGCGCCTGCCGTCGCGCCGGCTGGACGCCGGGCACCCGGATGATGAACGGAACGCGATAGAGCTCCTGATAGAGCGGCGACCAGCCGATGGTCAGCAGCCATGACTTCGAGAACCAGAGTGGGACGTCGGCGCCCTGAGAGATGACCGCATCGGGATCGTGGATCCATTCGGCCTTGCCAAAGTACTCGTGCTCGCCGAAGTAGTGCCCATGGTCGGAGGTAAAGACGACGATGGTGTTGTCGGCGATTCCGAGCACGTCGAGCTTGTTGAGCAACATGCCGATCCAGCGGTCGACCATGGTGACCTTGCCGCTGTAGGCGGCGTGTGCGGTCTTGACGTCCTCTTCGCTGAGCCCGGCATCACGCCATTTCGCATAGGCCGGATACAGCGCGGGGCCTTTGAAATCGGGCTCGTACAGCTTGACGTAGTAATCGGGTGGGTCCCAGGGCTCGTGCGGGTCCCAGGTGTCGACGTAAAGGAAGAACGGCCGGTCGTGATGGCGCTCGAGCCAGTTATCGGCGGCGCTCATCGTCCGGGCGACGAGGCGATCGCTCTCTAAACGCCAGAGCGAGCGCGCATCGGCCCGCTCTTCGGGACGGGTGTCATCGCCCTGACCACGGATCCAGATGAAGTCGTCGAAGCCGCGGTCGTAGCCATAGCCGTCGCGAATGAAGAAGGGCGTGTCCACGACGCCCATCGTCAGGTAGCCGGCGCGCGACAACATGGCTGGCAGCGTATCGAGCTGCGCGGGCAACGGTTCCCAGCCCATGAAGGTGAAGGAGAACGTGCCGGTGAGGAAATCGGCGCGGGCCGGCATGGTAGGGAATGAGGAGATCCGATGCTGGTCGAACACCACGGCACTCGAGGCAAATCGGTCGAGGCTCGGCGTGCGCATCGAGCGGTTGTTGATGCCAAGGTGGTCGCGGCGAAAGGTGTCGGCGACGATCATCACGACATTTGGTCGTTGCGCCATGCGAATAATGTAGGCCAGTGTCGCGGCAGGTAAGAGCCCGGACTGGTGGGCACCTCATCATCGAATGCCTGGAAGCGTTGGGCGCCGAGGTGGTTTTTGGGCTCCCTGGCATTCACGCGCTGCCGATGTGGGAGGGCCTTCGGTCGAGCCGCCTGCGGACACTGAACTTTCGGACCGAGTTGAATGCCGGGTTTGCCGCCGACGGATACGCCCGAGTCAGTGGCAAGGCTGCGCCGCTGCTGCTGTCGACTGGACCTGGTGCGCTCAATTCCCTGACGGCGTTGATGGAAGCGGCGACGGCGTATGTCCCGGTTGTCGCGATCTCCAGCCAGATTCCGCGCGACATGATCGGCAAGCGCCGGGGCTTCCTGCACGACCTCCATGACCAGTTGGCGTCGTTCGAACCGATCGTGAAATGGGCCGCGAGGGTCGAGCGAACGGCGGACTTGCCAGACGTGCTCACCGAGGGCTGGCGCCAGGCGATGACGCCACCCAGCGGGCCGGTCTATGTCGAGGTGCCCGTCGATCTGCTGCGGGGCGAGGTGGATGAGCCTGGCGTCGGCGACTTGAGGGTGAAGGCCGCTACACCGTCGGCCGCAGCAGCCGGCTCTATCCGAGAAGCCGCGTCGCTGCTTGCCACAGCGACCCGTCCGGTGATCTGGGCTGGCGGAGGCGTGCTGCGTTCCAGGGGATGGGACGTACTGGCGGCGCTCGCCGAACGACTGGACGCTCCGGTTGCGACTACCTATATGGGGAAAGGCGCGTTTCGGGAGGACCATCCGTTATCGGCGGGGTCAACTCCCGACGATCACGCCTTCCAGGAACTACTCCAGCATGCCGATGTCGTGCTGTGTGTCGGGACGGAGCTTGGGGCCGAAACGACCGCCCAGTACGCACTGCATTTCGAGGGCCACGTTATCCAGACCGACGCCGACCCGTTGAAGATCGGCGCCACGTATCCAGCGCTCGGGTTGGTGGGTGATGCGCGGGTGACGCTTGAAGCGCTGCTGGAAGTGGTGGCCGCCGTGGCAGGGAGAGTTGAGATCGGGAAGGGGACAAATGGGGCGAAGAGGGCTCAAGAGGTTCGCCAGCGCGTTAGCCGTGGGCTCGATCAACAGGGCCGAGAGCTGGAGCGGGGATTGCTGGCGTCCATTCGTGACGTCCTTCCCCGCGACGCGGTCACCGCCTGGGATATGACGATCCTCGGATACTGGGCGGCCGCGCAGTTTCCGGCGCTGACGCCGCGCCGGTTCCTCTATCCGCTGGGATCGGGCACGTTGGGTTACGCGTGGCCGGCGGCGCTCGGTGCGAAGGCGGCGCTGCCTGACACAGCGAGCCTGGCGGTCGTAGGCGATGGCGGATTTCTCTATGGCGCGGCGGAACTCTTGACGGCACGCCAGCATCGGTTGGATGCCAAGCTGCTCCTCATCGACGACGGCGGCTACGGCATCCTCCGGGAGTATCAACGGGAGTCATTCGGTGCCACGCACGCCGTCGACCTCATTCAACCCGATTTCCGCCAGCTCTGCGAGGCCTGCGGCGTGCCCGTCCGTGTGACCACGGCGGAGGCAATCGGGGACGACCTTCGGTGGGCGTTTGGCGTCGAGGGCCCGGCGGTCGTCGTCTTCCGGGGGCTGTTAACCGCGGCGCAGCCGACCTCTTGAAAATCATCGTCGAACCGCCTGTCTTTCACGCCGATGCCGTGCGTCGATTGCTGGATCGCGCGGAGCTGATCGTCGAGGCTCCAGCGCGACCATGGGCCGGTGATGACGTCGTTGGCCTTCTCGTATGGCAAGCCGTCAGTGAGGCCGATATGGCCCGGCTTCCCGGCCTACGCGTCATCGTGACCGGAAGCATCGGCTTCGATCACATCGATCTCGAGGCGGCAAAGCGACGGGCCGTCTGGGTGTGCAACGTTCCCGACTACTGCGTTGACGAGGTCGCCGATAGCACGATCGCGCTGCTGCTTGCGCTGGTTCGAGGCGTCGTCGTTCTCGACCGCAGCGTTCGCGACGGTCACTGGGACGACCATGCGGCCGGACTGCTCCCCCGGCTCTCCGACGTCCGACTTGGGATCGTCGGCTTTGGCCGCATCGGACGAGCGGTTGCCGCTCGGGCCCAGGCCCTCGAGATCGAGACCTGGGCGACAGATCCCGTCGTCCCGGCCGACGCGATGAGGTTGGCGGGAGCGAGGCCGGCATTGTTGGAGGAACTGCTGAGGAATGTCAACGCGGTCACGCTGCATGTTCCGTTAACGAAAGAGAGTGACAAGCTCATCGGCGCGCCCCAGCTCGCGTTAATGCGACGCGGTTCCTATCTGGTCAACACTGCCCGGGGGCAGCTGGTCGACGTGCCGGCTCTCATCCAAGCCCTCGACGACGGCCAGCTGGCAGGGGCCGCACTGGACGTTCTGCCGGTCGAACCGCCGACGGGACTGGAGAGCATGCCGAGCCACCGTCGATTGATCGTGACGCCTCATGCGGCCTGGTCCAGCCCAAGCGCGGAACAGGAGGTTGTGAGGAAGGCGGCGCAATCCCTGCTCGAGGCACTTGAAGGAAGGAGGCCCGACGGCCTCGTCCTGGCCGGAAATTGACTATTGACTAACTGACCAGTCGTCCTACAATCCGACCATGGTAACGGTGGCCGAGCGCCCCGCCGCCACCGAAGCCGGGAGGGAAATGTCATGGGGATTGGCCCGATTTGAGGGTCGATCCGCCACCGAGTCGGTGCGCCGCATGATCCGCGAAGCGATCGTGGAGGGCCGGATTCCACCAGGAGAGCAGCTGCGGGAGGCTCGGCTGGTCGAGATGCTGGGCATCAGCCGGGGGACGGTGCGGGAGGCAGTCCGGCACCTCGTGCAGGAGGGGCTCGTCGAATACCGGATGCATCACGGCGCCTTCGTCAAGGCGCAGATGCTGGAAGACAGGTTGGACGTCTATGTGGCCCGTGAGGCGATCGAGGTCTGGGCCGCACGCACGTTGCTCCAAAGGCGCGACCGAGCCGATCTCTCCGGGCTCGAGGCGGCGCTCGCCGTCATGAAGACGAGGGAAGCGCGCCAAACGAGGCCGACCGAAGAAACGATCGCCGCTGACCTTCGGTTCCATCATGAGTTGGTTCGGCTGGCCGGCAGCGAGCGCCTCACCAAGGCCCATGAGACCTTCGCCGCGGAGACCCGAATGCTGCTCCGACGCCATCCCGCCTATCCGTGGCGGACCTACGCCAAAGATCACGAGAAGCTGATCGATGCGCTCCGGCGACGCGACACGAAGACCCCCGACATGGTGGCCGAACACCTACGTCTCTCGGTGCGGCTGCTGAAACAGCTGTAGTCGACTCGACCTGACAAGAGGAGGAGGAAGAAGGAAGCGATGGAAGAAAGGCCGAGCCCTGACCCGAAGAATCCCTTGACATCGACGATATCGCGGCGGCGGCTGCTCATCAACAGCGGAATCGTGGTGGGTGGCGCGATGCTCGTCGGGCCATTGGCCGCGTGCGGTGCTTCTCCGAACACGGCGACCACGTCAACGAGCCCGAAGCGGGGAGGCAACTTTCGGCTGGGTGTGACCGGTGGCGGTTCGGGTGACATCATCGATGGGCAAAAGATCGTCACCAAACCAGACCAGGCCCGTCTTACCGCCGGATTCGAGACGCTGCTGGAATACGACGAGAATTACAAGCTCCAAACCACTGGCCTGGCCGAGTCGGTCACGCAGGACGCGCCGGACAAATGGACGATCCGCCTCAAGCAGGGAATCACGTTCCACGATGGCAAGACACTCGGTGCAGATGACGTGATCTACTCGCTGCAGCGGATCAGCGATCCGAAACAAGGGCTGTTCGGCACGGCAGGTCTCGCTTCGGTTGATCCGAACAACATCACGAAGGTCGACGATCGCACCGTGCGATTGAACCTCAAGCACGCCGATTCGACGATTGGTGACCAACTGGGCCAGTACTACAACGGCATGGTCCCAGTCGGATACACCCGGGCCGGCCAGCAAATCGGCACGGGCCCCTACAAGGTGCAGAGTTTCACGAAGGGTCAGCAGAGCGTGCATGTCCGCAATGCGAACTACTGGCGAAACAACGGCGAGCCATGGTTTGACCAGGTCACGATCATCGATTTCCCGGACGTGGCGGCCCAGGTGAACGCGCTTCTTTCGGGACAGATCGACGCGATGACCGACATTCCCGCGGCACAGATCAACGTCGTCAAGAATCACGGGAGCCTGGGCATCCTCGAGGGACAAGGCGCCGACTGGCGTCCGCTGTGCATGGCGATCGACATGCCGCCCTTCGATGACAACAAGGTCCGGCAGGCGTTTCGTTTGATGGTCGATCGGAACGCGATGGTGCAGCAGGTCTTCTCCGGCCACGGCCGGATTGCCAACGACCTGTACTCGCCATTCGACGCGGCCTACGACTCGTCGTTGCCACAGCGGCACCAGGACATCGCCCAGGCGAAATCGCTGCTCCACCAGGCCGGCAAAGACAACCTGGTGGTCGACCTCCACACCACGGACGGCGCCGCCGGTATGGTCGACTCCGCAAACATCTTCGCCACCCAGGCGAAGGCCGCCGGCGTCACGGTCAATGTCCACAACGACCCGAACTATTACGGCGACCAGTACCTGAAGCTGGCGTTCTCGGTCGACTTTTGGGGAACTCGGAACTATCTCCCGCAGGTTGCCAACGGCAGCATTCCGACGGCGCCTTATAACGAATGCCACTGGCCGCCGAAGGACTCGAACTACATCAGCCTGTACCAGCAGGCGCTCGCCGAGCCGAGCTCGGGCAAGCGCGCCGACATCATCCACCAAATGCAGAAGCTCGAGTACGACCAGGGCGGCTACATCATTCCGATGTTCAACAACCTGGTCGACGCCTACAACACGAAGGTCGCCGGCTTCAAGAACGGGAGCAAAGCCACGCTAAACCTGGACACCTTCGGACATGGCTACCGGACCATCTGGTTCGCCTAGCGCAACACTGCAGGTCGAGCCCCTGGCCGGCCCAGTCATGCTGGACCGGTCGGGAGCCGCCGGCGGGCCCGCCCGGACGGGGGGCATCCGCATGTTCATCCTGCGCCGGGTTCTGCAGGGGGTCCTCGTCCTCGTCCTTGTCTCGATCGTTGTGTTTGCCGCGACCCAGGCGTTGCCTGGTGACCCGGCGCGGGCGATCCTGGGCCGGGGGGCGACGCCCGCGAGCCTGGCGGCGTTGCGTGAGCAGCTCCACCTCAACCAACCCGTCGTCCAGCAATACCTGACCTGGGCCACCGGACTCCTGCACGGCGACGCGGGACGATCGCTGGCCGCTCAGGAACCGGTCTCGAAGCTTCTCGCCGACCGCCTCGTCAACACCGCGTTCCTGCTTTTGCTGTCGGGCTTGATCTCGATCCCGTTGTCGGTTGCGCTCGGCGCCTACGCGGCACTCTGGCGTGACCGTCCATTCGATGTCGTCACCTCGTTGCTGACGCTTGTCCTGGCGGCGCTGCCAGAGTTCGTGGTCGGGGTCGCCCTGGTCGTGCTGTTTGCGACCACGGTTTTTAAAATCCTGCCTGCCATCACGCTGATTCCCCCAGGCGGCCGGCCATGGGATCAACCGGTGGCCATGATCCTGCCGACCCTGACCCTGGTGATCGCCGTCACCCCATACGTCGCGCGGATCATGCGCGCCTCGATGGTCGAGGTGCTCGAGAGCGACTACGTCGAGATGGCCCGGCTCAAGGGGTTGTCTGAGCGCCTGGTCCTCCGGCGTCATGCTCTCCCGAATGCCCTGGGCCCGACCTTCCAGGTGATCGCGATCAACCTGGCCTATCTGGCGGGCGGCGTGATCGTCGTCGAATACATCTTCAACTTCGCGGGGATCGGCGGTGCGCTCCGAGACGCGGTGGCAAACCGCGATATCCCGGTCGTCCAGGCGCTGGCGATGGTGATTGCCAGCCTTTATGTCGTTCTCAACCTGCTCGCTGACATCGGAACGATTCTGGTCACGCCCCGCATGAGGACCAAACTCTAGATGGCGGTCGTCAGCCAGGCCATCACACCCGAAGTCCTCACCACCCGTCGGCCCACCGGCGCGCTGCTGCGGAGCGCCCTCGGGCTGCGGCGGACCCAGATCGGGGTCGGGCTGCTGCTGCTGATCCTCGCGGTCGTCCTGTTGGGACCTCGGGTAGCGCCGCACGATCCCAACGCCTTCGTTGGCACTCCAAGTAGCCTCGGTGTGCCGGGGGCGCTCTTCGGGACGGATCATATCGGCCAGGATGTATGGAGCCGTTTCCTCAGCGGCGGATTCACGATCCTTTCGCTGGCGGCAATCGCGACCGCGTTGGGTCTGATCCTGGGAATCGCCGTCGGACTGGTCGCTGCCTACTCCCGCAACTTTCTGGACGACGTCCTGATGCGGATCATGGATGTCATCCTGGCGTTTCCGCAGATCATGCTGGCCCTCGTTGCGATCGCCACGGTCGGGCCGAATCCACTCACGATCATCCTGGCAGTCGGCCTCACGACCATGCCCCGTGTGGCTCGCGTAACCCGCGGGGCCTCGCAACCGGTCGTGGAACGCGACTTCGTCGCGGCCGCCGAGGCGATCGGGGTCCCGCGATATCGCATCCTGCTCAGTGAGATCTTCCCGAACATTCTCAGTCCCTTGCTCGTGGAAGCGAGCCTGCGGCTGACCTATGCCATCGGGGTTATCGCGGCCCTTGCCTTCCTCGGCTTCACCGCGCATCCCGGCGCAGCGGACTGGGGTCTGATGATCCAGGAGAACTACATCGCCCTGACGGTTCAACCATGGGGCGTCATCCTTCCCGTGGCCGCCATCGCCCTGCTGACGATCAGCACCGGCCTGATCGGTGACGGGATTGCCCGGGCTTCCGCCGGCATCGATCGCACGCGGGGGGCCGGATGACAACCGACAGGGCCGCGATCGTCGTGAAAGGGCTACGCATCGTCGTCGAGGGCAGCGGGCTGGACATCGTGAACGACGTCTCGTTCAGCATTGCGCCCGGAGAAGTCCTCGGGCTGGTCGGGGAGTCCGGATCGGGCAAGACGACGGTCGGCCTGGCTCTGCTCGGCCACAGCCGGCGAGGGGCACAAATCAAGAGCGGGTCGGTGCGGATCGGCGACGTCGAAGTTCTGGAGCTGGAGGAACACGACCGCCAGCGCCTACGGGGCCGGCTGATCAGCTACGTCCCGCAGGACCCCGCGTCGGCACTCAATCCGGCGCTGCGTATTGGTACGCAGCTGCGCGAGGTGCTGGAGGCCCATAACTTCGGCAAGAGCGCCGCAGAACGCCGCGCTCGCGTCGCCGAGATGATGCGCGAGGTGGCCCTGCCCGACGAGGCAGCCTTTCTCCGCAAGTACCCTCACGAGCTGTCGGGCGGTCAGCAGCAGCGCATTGGATTGGCGATCGCCTTCGCATGCCGGCCTCGGGTTATCGTGCTGGACGAGCCAACGACCGGCCTGGACGTCACAACCCAGGCGCACGTACTCGATACCGTGCGAAACCTTGCCACGGCCCACGGCGTCGCAGCCCTCTACGTCAGTCACGACCTGGCGGTGGTTGGCACGCTGGCCACTCGGGTCGCGGTGATGTATGCGGGCCGGATCATCGAGCTTGGACCGTCCGCGAACCTGTTCCAGGCATCGAGCCATCTGGTCGGCATCCCTGGCCATGCGCCGTCACCCGGCCGCCGCCCGAGTGGCTGCGCCTTCGAGCCCCGGTGCACCTACGCCATCGCGCAATGCCGCGAGGCGGTCCCGGCCCTGCGGCCGATTGCCGATCTTCACGATGTCCGCTGCATCCGCGCCGAAGAGGTGCGGGGACATGGGCCGACACGCAGTGAAGAGATCCCCCGCGGAGGGATCGAGTCGGTCCAGTCGGTGCTCACCCTGCGAAGCGTCCATGCCGGCTATCGCGGTCGCACCGTGCTCCACGACATCACGCTCGATATCGCCCCGCAAGAGTGCCTGGCGTTGGTCGGGGAATCCGGGTCGGGCAAGACGACGCTGGCCCGCTCGATCGCGGGGCTGCATAGCGATCGCTGGGGTGAGATCGCCTACAAAGGCACGGCGCTGGCCAACGTGGCCCGCGCCCGCCCGCGCGAGATCCGCCGCTCGATCCAGTATGTCTTCCAGAATCCGTACGGTTCGCTGAATCCGCGGCGAACCATCCGTCAGATCATCAGTCAGCCGCTCGAAGTGTTTGGCCACGTGCGCCAAGACCAGGTCGACCGCCGGGTTGCGGAGATGCTCGAGCGAGTGTCGCTGACGGCGTCGTATGCCAACCGTTTTCCCGACCAACTCTCCGGCGGCGAGCGGCAGCGCGTCGCCATCGCCCGGGCGTTGATCTGCGAACCATCGGTCCTGATCTGCGATGAGGTAACGTCCGCGCTGGACGTCAGCGTCCAGGCGGCCATCGTCGAGCTGCTGCACAGCTTGCAGCGTGACCTGGGGCTGGCGATGCTGTTCGTGACGCACAACCTGCCGCTGGTTCGCTCGATCGCGCAACGCGTCGCCGTCATGAGCCATGGACGAATCGTCGAGCTCGGTGGCGTTGCGCAAATCCTGGAGAGCCCTAAGGACGAATACACGTCGCGCCTGCTCTCGGATACGCCCTCGCTCGAACTCGCCCTCGAGACGGCCGTGTCGTGATTCAGGAGCATGTACCCGTTCGAGCGCTTTAGCGAGAACTCGAAAGCCGTGCTTACGCTGGCCCAGGCCCAGGCGGAGCGCGCACACCATTCGTACATTGGTACCGAGCACCTGCTTCTAGGCCTGATGGAAGAAGAGCAGGGGCTGGCGGGTGCCGCGCTGCGGAACATGGGGCTCCAACTGGCCGACCTCGAGAGGGACGTGGCGACAGCCTTGCGCAACGCCCCGCACGAATCGGGCAGTAAGCAAATCATTCCAACCTCTAGAGTCAAGCGGATCATCGAGCTCGCGTTTGGCGAGGCTCAGCGCGAGGGCATGAGCCAGGTCGAGACCAGTCATCTGCTAGTTGCGCTCCTGCTCGAGGGTCACGGGATCGGGGCCCAAGTCCTGGTCAGTCGGGGCGTGACCGCCGAGCGGGTTTACGCCGAAATCGCCGAACTTCGCGGCACTGGAAAAGCGGAGTCTGTTGCAGCAGGCCCACCGCTAACGAGGCGACACATCGCCCTGACGGACGAGACGGGCAAGCAAATCGGGATCGACATCCTGTTCCCCGCGGAGTACACGGCGGAGCGACAGAATGCCCTCACAAACAGAATCCGTAACGCCGTCGAAGGCGGAGGCGGCTCGAGTCAGGGACAAGAGGAAGCCGAAAAAAACTGATGTGTGGTATCGACCGGCGGTCTGACAGCAGAATCGAGGAGGAAAAGGGATGAACACCGAGGTCATCGTGACCTGTGCGGTGACCGGTGCAGGCGACACCGTGGGCAAGCATCCGTCGATCCCGATCACTCCCGAACAGATCGCCAATGCCGTGATCGAGGCGGCGCGAGCAGGCGCGGCGGTGACGCATATCCATGTGCGCGATCCAAAGACCGGAAAGGGCGGGCGACATCCGGACTGGTACCGGGAGGTCGTCGAGCGGGTGCGCAGCAGTGACGTCGACGTCATCATCAACCTGAGCGCCGGGATGGGCGGCGACTATGTCGTCGGCGATCCTGATCCGCTGAAGCCCGGGGAAGGCACCGACCTCGTCGGTGCGCTCGAGCGCCTCAAGCACGTCGAAGAGTTACTGCCGGAGATCTGCACCCTGGATTGCGGGACGCTGAATTACGGCGACGGCAACCTGACATATATCAGTACTCCGGCGATGCTGCGCAAAGCCGAGTGCTTCGACATGGGTCACGTATGGCTGGCCCGCCAGATGCATTCAGAAGGCTTGCTGAACGACCCGCCGTTATTTCAGCTGTGCCTCGGGATTCCGTACGGGGCTCCGGCGGACACCAATGCGATGATGGCGATGCGTGATGAGCTGCCGCCAGGCGCCGTGTGGGCCGCTTTCGGCATCAGCCGGCACCAGTTCCCGATGGTTGCGCAGTCCGTCTTGCTCGGCGGGCATGTCCGCGTCGGTCTGGAAGACAACCTCTATCTAAAGCGCGGCGTTTTTGCCAGCAACGGCCAGCTGGTGGAAAAGGCGATCCAGATCATCGAGCTGTTGGGCGCGCGGGCACTGACTCCAGCCGAGGCCCGCGCGAAGTTGCGGCTGAAGACGGCCAAGCCAGCAGCGGTCAGTTGAAGAACCCCCACCCTGCCCTCCCCCAGAGGGGGAGGGAAAATTCAGACCGCAAGCTGGCGGTTATCGGAGCGGGCGTGATCGGCAGTGGCTGGGCGGCGCGAGCGCTCGCCTGTGGTCTCGACGTCGTTGCCTGGGATCCCGCTTCCAAGGGCGAGCAGCGGCTTCGCGAGGCGGTCGCGAATGCGTGGCCGGCGCTCGAGCGAGTTGGCCTCGCGAAGGGGGCGTCGCAACAGCGGCTTAGTTTCGCCCGCGACCTGCCTGGTGCGGTTGCCGACGCCGGCTTCGTGCAGGAGAGCGGACCGGAGATCGAGAGCCTGAAGCGCTCCCTGCTGGCGGACATCGACGAGGTGGCGCGACCGGATGTCGTCATCGCGTCCAGCTCCTCTGGATTGCTCCCAAGTCGCATCCAGGATGAGTGCAGGCATCCAGAACGCATCCTGGTCGGCCACCCCTTCAATCCGGTTTATCTGCTGCCTCTCGTCGAAGTTGTCCCCGGCGCACGGACGTCGAGCGACGCGGTCGAGAAGGCCGCCGACTTTTACCGCCGAATTGGCATGCGCCCGCTCAACGTGCGTCACGAAATCGAAGGCTACATCTCCGACCGGCTCCAGGAAGCGATCTGGCGAGAGGCGCTTCATCTGGTCGCCGATGGCATCGCGACAACCGAGGAGATCGACGACGCGATCGTGTATGGGCCCGGGCTGCGCTGGGCGTTCATGGGAACGTTTCTCGCATTGCATCTGGCCGGCGGCGAGGGCGGCATGCGGCATGCGCTCGAGCAGTTCGGTCCAGCCCTGAAACTGCCCTGGACAAAACTCCAGGCTCCTGAGCTGACGCCGGAGCTTGCCCGACGCGTCATTGACGGAACCAAGGCCCAGGCCGATGGCCGCTCGATCAAGCAACTCGAGCGCTGGCGGGACGAGCGCTTGATCCAGATCATG